>Ga0307408_100000188_pt1 | contig 67923 bp, 54 predicted proteins | sample 322Cmetagenome_FD_202116 | JGI IMG/M metagenome (GOLD analysis project Ga0307408, IMG submission 202116) | Maize rhizosphere microbial communities from greenhouse at UC Davis, California, United States - 322HYB-C-3 | ecosystem: Host-associated > Plants > Roots > Rhizosphere > Soil | place... | reverse complement strand
GCTAGTGGCAGTCATGCGCAAATTGCTCATCCATTTGAACACTCTCATGGCGAATTTCCACCAAACAGCCGTTGCATCCTAAGACCGTTCCTACCTAAGCTGCAATGCCTTCGGCATTCAGACGTTCGCATTACTCCCGTCTTCTCATTGTGGGTAACGGGTAGGATGAATCGCCGCACTCCAAACGTCACTTGAAACAAATAGGAATGATCAGGATCGCCACGATGTTCACTACCTTGATCATCGGGTTCACCGCCGGGCCGGCGGTGTCCTTGTAAGGATCACCCACGGTGTCACCGGTGACCGCGGCCTTGTGCGATTCGCTGCCTTTGCCGCCGTGATTGCCTTCTTCGATGAACTTCTTGGCGTTATCCCAAGCGCCGCCCGCGGAGGTCATCGAGATGCCGACGAACAAGCCGGTGACGATCGTGCCGACCAGCACCCCACCGAGCGCTTCTTTTCCGAGAAACGGAATCGCCGCCACGGCCACCACGAAAATCAGCGGCAGCAACGCGGGCAAAATCATCTGTTTCAACGCGGCCTTCGTTACGATGTCCACGCATTGGCCATAATCCGGCTTATCGACGCCGGTAAGAATGCCGGGCTTCAGACCGATCTGACGCCGCACCTCATTGACCACCGCACCGGCCGTCGTGCCGACCGCGTCCATGGCATAGGCGGTGAATTGAAACGGCAGCAGCCCCCCGATGAAGAGCCCAATCATCACCCGCGGATCGCTCAGTTCGAAGGTGAAGTGTTGCCCCGGCAAATGTGCCTTCAGTTCCTCCACATAAGAGCCGAACAACACCATCGCCGCCAAACCGGCCGAGGCAATCGCGTAGCCCTTCGTGACCGCTTTCATCGTATTGCCCACCGCGTCGAGCTCGTCGGTGATCTTGCGCACACCATCCGGCAAGCCGCTCATGACCGCTAAACCACCGGCGTTGTCGGTGATCGGGCCGAAGGCATCGAGCGAGATGATCATGCCGGACAGGCTGAGCATCGCCACCACCGACGTCGCGATCCCATATAAACCGGCCCACTCATAGCAGCCCCAAATCGCCGCGCCGATCAGCACCACCGGCAAGGCCGTCGCGTGATGGCCGACGCTGATTCCCGCGATGATGTTGGTCGCATGTCCCGTTTCCGATGCGAGCGCGATGCGCCGAACCGGACGATGCGCGGTCGAAGTGAAATAGTTGGTGATCCAGACCGTGGCGAAGGTCAGCCCGATGCCTGCCAGGATGCAGTTGAACAGCGCCTGTGCGGTGACCAGTTTGCCGCCCAAGAGAACCGCCTCCGGAAATAGCCAGCGCGTCGTGGGATAAAGCAATGCGGCGGTGATCAATCCGTTCACCGCCACCCCACCGGCAAGCGCCCACGTCGGGCTACTTTTGGTCACATTCACATAAAAAATCCCGAGGATCGCGCCGATGATCGACAGCCCGCAAATCACGAAGGGAAACGCCAGCGCCGCATGTCCGCCACCCATAAGGTGACCGACCAACACCCCGCCGATCAGAGATACCGCATACGTCTCGAAAACGTCCGCCGCCATGCCAGCGCAATCGCCCACATTGTCGCCGACGTTGTCCGCCACCGTCGCCGGATTCCGCGGGTCGTCTTCGTGAAGGTTCTGCTCGACCTTACCTACCAGGTCCGCGCCGACATCCGCCGCCTTGGTGTAAATCCCACCGCCAAGGCGGGCGAACACGCTTACCAGCGAACTGCCGAGGGCGAGGCCAATCAAGCAATCGACCGCGATGCGGGCGTCGTTTGTAAGCTTGAGAACCAAAAGATAAAACCCGCCGACCGAAAGCAATCCGAGCCCCACCACGAGCAGACCCGTGACCGCGCCGCCGTTGAAGGCCACGGTTAGCGCACGATGCGAACTTTTCGACGCCGCTTGCGCCGTACGGACGTTGGCGCGCACCGCGACGGTCATTCCGATGTAGCCCGCCACCTGGGAACAAACCGCCCCTACCACGAATCCCCCGGCGGTCGTCCAATCGCGCAAAAACCCGATCGCCACCACCAACACCACCGCGATCGCGCTGACCGCGGCCACTTGTCGATGCAGGTAGGCTTTCGCCCCCGACTGAATCGCCCCGGCGATCTCCCGCATCGTGGAATTTCCGCTATCCGCCGCCAACACCGACCGGATCAAAACCAACGCGGAAACCAGTCCCAGACCGCCCAGAGCGAGCGCAAACGGAATGCCATGATGGGTGATGAGTTCTTGCATAACGGGGGTTATCGAGATTGCACCACAGTGTCCGAAGTCGGCATCCAGACAAGATCAATCGTTAGGATAGCCGAAGGTTCTCCGCGGTGAACAAGCACCGCTTTTTTCATGCATCCCGCGCTGGACGACCCGCGATCCTCCGGCATCGTGGTTGAGTGTCCGCGCCTATTCTCGAAATCGAACACGTGGTGAAACGCTTCGACGGCTTCACCGCCGTCAATGGCGTCTCCCTGACGGTCCAAGCGGGGGAAGTCGTCGGCCTGTTGGGCGTGAATGGCGCGGGCAAAACGACGTTGATGAACATGATCCTCGGTCTGATCACGCCGACCGAAGGAAGCATCCGGGCGTTCGGCATGGATCAGCGGAAACACCGGCTGGACATTCTAAAGCGCACCAATTTCTGCACCACCTACGCCTCCCTGCCGGGCAACCTCAAGGTACGCCACAACCTACTCATCTTCGCCCGCCTCTATGGTATTTCCCACGTTAGGCGGAAGGTCGACGAAATGCTCTCCCTGCTGGAAATCGAAAAGCTCGCCGACAAACCGACCGGCCAGCTTTCGGCGGGCGAATCGACCCGCGTCAACCTCGCCAAGGCGCTGCTCAACGATCCGGAACTGCTCCTGCTCGACGAGCCAACCGCGTCGCTCGACCCCGACATCGCCGATAAAGTCCGCAAGCTTGTCCGCCGCGTCCAGAGCGAGCGCAGCCCCGCGATTCTCTACACCTCGCACAACATGCGCGACATTACCGAGGTTTGCGACCGCGTGCTTTTCCTGCACGAAGGCAAAATTCTCGCCGGCGGAACGGCCGATGAAATCGTGAAGCAATTTCAGCAGGAAGATCTCGAAAACGTGTTCATTAAAATCGCCCGCTCCGGCGGCCTCGAAGGCTGACCTTTTCCTCCCGTGAATTTCTCCACCATCTACGCCCTGCTTTCCCGCTACGTGCTGCTCTACACGCGCAACCCGATGCGCCTGTTCGAGCTGTTCTTCTGGCCGGTCGTGCAATTGCTCGTTTGGGGCTTCGTCACCGTGTCCTTGCAAAACCAGGGCGGCGCGAACTTCCCGAAATACATCTCCTTCCTGATCGGAGCGATCATCCTGTGGGACGCGCTCTTCCGTTCGCAGCAAGGCGTTTCGATATCGTTTCTGGAAGACGTCTGGACGCGCAACCTACTCAACATTTTCGCCGCCCCCGTACGGATGACCGAATACCTGGCGGCCACGTTCGGCGTCGGACTTCTGCGGGTCATCTTCACCGCCACCCTGCTTGGCATCATCGCCATCCTCGCCTACGCCTTCAATCTACTGCAATTCAAAGCCGCACTCATCGGCTGGTATGCAAATTTGATGCTCTTCGGGTGGTCGCTGGGCATCATCTCCATCGCGATGATCATTCGCTGGGGCTATGGGGCGGAGTCTCTCGCCTGGGCGATTCCTTTCATGGTTCAACCGTTCGGCGCGGTGTTCTATCCCGTCTCCACCTTACCTGGCTGGATGCAATGGATGGCCCTCGCCATGCCTCCGGCTCACGTGTTTGAGGGAATGCGCGATGTGCTTTCCGGCAAGCCGTTCGATTGGCACCAACTTGCGATCGCGTTCGGTCTCAACATCCTCTACCTGATTCTCGCGGGCATTCTTTTCGCCCGCACCCTCGCTTCCGCGCGGGAAAAGGGACTGCTCGTGAAGTTCTCGGCGTCGTGAACCGGCAAAGAAAGAGCACACCTTCTTCAAGTCGATGGGGGCTCATCGTGCCTCCCAATCACCCCCAATCACGCCCACTGGCGATAAAACGTCACCGCCGAAATCGCGAACCCGATCACCAGCACCAGTCGCCGCACCGCCACTTGTGGGATTTTCTGGGAGTAGTGCGAACCTAGATAATAGCCCAGGATCGCCCCCCCGGTCATCATCCCCGCTTTCGGCCAATCCACCATTCCCCGGGTGACAAACAGCAGCGCGGCCACCACGTTGATCAACGAGCCGAGAATGTTTTTCAGCGCGTTCATCTGGTGGATATCGCGCAGACCAACGAAACCCAGCGTGGCCAGCATCAGAATACCGATTCCGGCACCGAAATAGCCACCGTACACCGCCACTCCGAACTGGAACAACACCGCAGGCCAAACCTTGTGGGGATGGTCCGGTTCTTCCAAGCCCCGCTTTACGATCCGAGCCACCAGGCCCTGGACCAGGAAAAGCAAAGTCGCGAACAAGATCAAAAACGGCACCAAGCGAGCAAAGGTTTCGTTGCGGGTGACCGTGAGCAACCAGCTTCCCAGCAGGCCCCCCGCCACGCTTACTGGCACGAAGCGCGAGAGCCACACACGGATCGCGGGAATGTGGCGGCGAAATCCATACACGGACCCGCTTGTGCCTAGTACCAAAGCCAGCGTGCTGGTCGCATTGGCCACGACTGGCGGAGTGCCCACCGCCAACAGCGCGGGGAATGTGAGAATCGTCCCACCGCCCGCGACGGCATTGATCGCTCCCGCAGCCATCGCCGCACCCGCCAGCCCGAGCATTTCCATCGCAGTCATCGCGCCCCGAGCCTAACGCTCCCGCGGGAAGAGGCGAACATCGTTTCTCTCACCAACCCCAGGGCGAGGTCCATGGGAAGAGCCGGGCCTCACTATCCGCGGCGAAACACCAGGCCCAACACGCCAAGCAACGAAAAGGGCAGAATGGCCATGCCCGCGTTCGTCGAGGTGGCTTCCCGCGAAGAATTGACGGACGGTCGCAAGTTACCCCAGTCGAAGGTCATTTTCGGCAAGGGTACGACTTTGCTCGCCGGAACGACGGTTAAGGGTTCGGTCTCGGAGGACTCCCACCATAGAAGCGGCCCGCATGGCTGGCCGAAAGAAAAGTCGACCATTCTCGGCTTGCTCACTTCGCTCCAGGTGGCGGATCCGAAATATGGCTCGTCGCCCGGACCTTCCTCCCCCGCGCTCAATTCACCAGGATCCACTTCCACCCGATCAGAGATGATTTCCGGCGAATTGACGGAGGACCAAGCGCGGAACGAATCGCCCACCGGTTGAACCGTCGCGCGAACATCCGCGATCAGACCGAGTGAAATCTCGCGCCAAGGAGAATCGCCGAGATTCAAATTGGCACGGGCGGAAAAAGTCGGAAGCAAGACCAACAGGAACAGACGACCGCCAGGCACGAAGTTCATGCGAACGACTTAACTGGAATTCCACCAAAGGGATCAATGCGGCCATGGCCGCAATTCCGGCCAGTTAGTCACCTTTTCCGCCTTTATTGGACTTTTGATGTCTCACCCCGAATCGGACATCTGACGTCCCGCCCCATCTCGACCTTTTACTCCCTTAACGAACAAGCGATCCATGATACGAAAAAACGCCGGCCCATTCGGACCGGCGTTCTCGATAAACAGAGGTTTGGCGGATGGAATTCTCCGCCAGGGGTCAGGACATTTCCTCGTCTTCGCCGCCGTGATTGAGGATGAACTGCAAGTCTTCCAGACCGAGATTTGAGGCGAAGCCTTCGTCGCCGAGCACGTTGGTGACGAGCTGGGTCTTCTGGTGCTGGAGGATGCGAATCTTCTCTTCGACGGTATCGCGGGTGAGCAAACGGTAGGCGATGACCTTGTTTTTCTGACCGATACGGTGGGTTCGGTCGATGGCCTGGTTTTCCACCGCCGGGTTCCACCACGGATCGTAGAGGATGACGTAGGACGCCGAGGTAAGGTTCAAACCGGCGCCACCGGCCTTCAGCGAAAGCATGAAGACGGAAGGATCCTTGGTCGTCTGGAAGCGTTCGATTTCGCCCTTACGATCCTTGGTTTGGCCGGTGAGGTAGTGGAACGGACGGGCTTCGAGTTCGAGGCGCGCCTTGATGAGGTCGAGCATCGAAACGAACTGCGAGAACACGAGCACCTTGTGGCCTTCCTCGTGGAGCTGATCCAGGAGGTAGAACAAAGACTCCATCTTGGCCGATTCCTCCTTGAGGTATTTCGGATCGATGAGGCCCGGGTGACAGCAGATCTGACGGAGGCGCATGAGGCCCTGGAGAATGGCGAAGGAATTCTTCTTCACCGCTTCGTCCGAATCCAAACCAAGGAGCGCCTTCTGGATGCGCTTGAGCTCCGCCTTGTAGAGTTCCTGCTGGATGTTCTCCATCTTGGAGTAAACCTCCTCTTCGGTTCGCGGCGGCAAATCCTGGGCCACCTGCAGCTTGGTGCGGCGGAGCAAGAACGGACGCAGGCGAGAGGCCAGGCGGTTTTGCGAAAGCGGATCCTTCCGCTTGTCGAATCGCTTCTTGAAGTAAGCGCGGCTGCCGAGCACGCCGGGCATGGCGAAGGCCATGAGCGACCACATGTCGAGCAGCCGGTTTTCGATCGGCGTACCGGTGAGGACGAGGCGATTCTCGGACTCCAGCTCGCGGGCGCACTTGGCGGCCTTCGAGTCCGGGTTTTTGATCTGTTGGCCTTCGTCGAGGATCACGGTGAGCCACTTGAGCTGATTCAACAGATCGCCGCAGACACGGAGCTGGGCGTAGTTGAGAATCAGGACATCGACGTTGTTCTGGATGTAATCGACGTTCAGGTCCTCGCGGTTGCGGAGGATCTTGGTGCTGAGCTCCTCGGCGAACTTGGCCGCTTCGCTCTGCCAGACATCGAGCACCGACTTCGGGCAGACGACGAGCACCGGCATCTTCGGCTTATTCGCCTTCACCGCTTCGTCGCGCAGCCAAAGGATGTAGGTAAGCGACTGAACGGTTTTACCCAAACCCATGTCGTCGGCGAGAATTCCCCCGAAACCGTTGGTCGCGAGATAGGCAAGGAACTGGAACCCTTCGACCTGATACGGACGCAAGGTCGCGTTGAGATTGGTAGGCACGTCCGGAGTCACCTCGATCTGAATGTCGCCGGCGCGATCCTTGATGCGCTTCCATGCCTTCGGATCGAACACCTCCGCCGCCTTCGGATCGGCGAGCTGAAGGGCGTGCATGCGGTGGGTTTCGCCGGAAAGGTCGAACGGATCGAGGCCCAGACGGGTAACCGCTTCACGCTGATCGGCGTCGAGCTTGATTTCGAGGCGCATCCACGAGCCATCCTCCATGCGGACGTAACCCCCACGGGCGGCGACGAGCTGACGGATCTGGGCTTTCGAAAGGTTGACGCCTTCGACGTCGATGACGACGCGGAGGTCGAACCAGTCGATCTCCTGATTGACGACCTCGAAGCGGACCGCGGCGGTGACCGGGTCGTTGAGGATCGACTTCAAACGCAGGTCGATGTCCAGATCGACCGCTTCCGGCATCGCCTTGACCCATTCCGCGAACTTCTCCGGGAACTGCTTGGTGATGCGGGTTTTGAACGCGAGAAGCTTCTCGTCGTAGGTGAGGCCCATCTCGTCGAGAATCGACGGGACCGGATAAAGGTCTTCGCGGGCGAAACGGAGCAGCTGCTTGCCCTTGACGCTCTGCTGTTCGACCATCTCCCAACCTTCCTTGGTCAGGCGCTCGGTGCGACGGCCCTTGGTTTCCAGAGCGGTCACATCGATGACAAGGTGCTCGGTTTCGGCGGCGGTGAGGCCGGCGATGAGCTTCATCTCGAACTTCGGCTTCAGGTCGAGATCGAGAACCCGCTTCTTCAGCGATTCCGGCAGCGAAGCGCCGATTTTGCGGAGGAACTCGACGCCTTCGAGCGAGTCGATCACGCGCTTGGGAATGAGATAGCGCGGCATCACTTCCGTTTCCTCAAGCCAGCGCGGCGGGCCCGGGAAAACGGTTTCGTCGGATTGATAGAGCTCCTTGCGACCCGGCAAAAGGCGCACCGAGTGCGAAACGTTTTCGCCCGAGTCGGTGACGAGTTGGAGCGCGAAGCTATTCGGATCGTACGGATCGTCTTCGCAGACCCAGCGCAGAGCCTCGGTGACGACCTTGAAGTCCCTGTCGTCGAGGTTCACGAGATAGCCCTTCAAGGCCGGCTGGCGGAACAGGCGGTTCATGAAGCGGCAGGCTTCTTCCTGATCGAAATCAAGCGTCGTGTCACCCTGCTGGCGATAGAAGGAAAGGAAGTGCTCCCACAGAATCTGGCTGGAAGCGTCCATCCGCAGCGCGGCTTCCTGGAAAAGCGTGACGTATTGCTCGATCTCGTTCTTTTCGCGAAGCTGCGTCCAGATGCCGGCCTTCTCCTCTTTCACTTCGAGGCGGGCTTCGTTGATCGTCGCGACGAGGCGGTACTCGACGTTGAGCGGTGCGGCTTGCGGCGGGCGTTCGTTGACCTGCTCGATGCGGTCGTACCACGAGGCGACTTCACGCTCCTGCTCCCAGTCCGCCATCTTCTTTTGAACGGCGGACAAGTCCGTGATCACGTTCATGAACTCCGGATACTGGAGCTTCCGCTTGTAGAAGGCGTAGGCGATGTAGTTCCAGAACTCGAGGATGTCGCCCGGCGGCATCGGCCAGAGTTCAAGCGGCTCGTACGTGGTGATTTCCCAACGCGGCGTGATGCGGACCATGTCGTGGTCATGCAGCTCGCCTTCGATCACGTAACGGCGGTAGCGCTTTTCGATCTTGGAAACGAAATCGGCTTCCTTGTCGTCGAGTTCGCGGCCGAGCTTGTCTTCGATGATGTCGAGGATCGGCGTGTCATCGAATTCATTCGGAGACTCGGGCAAATCTTCGCCGCGGTGCATCCGCTCCATCATCGTCGCGTATTGGCACGCGCCGGAAATCATGTCGTCCTCGGCCGTGCAGGAACCGAACCAGCGGTTGCCCTGCAGACGAAGACTGGTGCGGAACGTGCCCGTTTCGTCTTCGACCCGGCCCTGAATGAACAGGTGATTGCCGAAAATTTGCGTGACGGCGCCTTCTTTCTGAAGCAATTCGCCGCGCTTGCGGGACTCTTCGGGAAAGCTGTTAAGGAAATTGAGTGTCGCTCGGTCGGGATTCATCGCGGGTGCTCGATTATGCCTATGGGGGAGTGCGCCACCCCGTCGGAAAGACATGAAGCTGTCACCCCGACGGGATTGCGGGGCGCAAAAGTAGGCACCGGAGCGAACTTCCGGCAACAAAAAGTCTAGCGGCGCTAGGGTCTAAATTCCTCCAGCGACTTCTTTTTCAAACGCCAGATGCCATCCATCGGGCCAAACAACCACGCGATGACGAATACCCCCGCGCCCGCAAGCACGATCGCGGCGGCGACGTTGCAATTCAGCGCAACCGCCAAATAAAGCCCGCCTACACTGGAAAGCAACGCGTGTGCCGCGGCCACCGCCATTACTCCCCGCACTCGTTTCGCGCACAGCAAACCGGTCGCCCCGGGCAAAATCAGCAATGCCACCGCGAGGATCGCGCCGACCGCTTGGAACGCGACCACCACGACCACGGCCACCAGCGCCATGAGCACGACATTGGTCAGGCCCGGGCGAAAACCGGCCGTCCGGGCGTGGCCGGGATCGAACGAACTGATGAGCAACGTCGGGAAACCGAGCGTGAGAAAGACGATCACCCCTGCGGCTGTTAGGACGCCACTGGCGGCCACGCGAGGAATTCCATGTCCGGCGACGATCCATTGTTCGCCATGCACCGCCGTTTCCAGACTACCGAACAACACGCAGTCGGGATCGAGGTCCACTTTTCCCGCGTAATTCCGTAGCAACAATACTCCGAGGGCGAAAAACGCGGTAAAGGCGATGCCGATGGCCGCGTCTTCCCGCAAACCCGCGCCCCGATGGAGGCCTTCGACCACGAGCATCGCGAGCAATCCGGAGGCCGCCGCGCCCGCGACGAGTAAGGGCGAGTCGAGCGAGCCGGTGAACAGGAACGCCACCACGATGCCGGGCAAAACGCTGTGACTGATCGCGTCACCCGCCAAGGCCATGCGGCGCAAAATCAAAAACACGCCGGGCAAGGCGCAGGCCAGGGCCACGAAAAACGCCGACACCACCAGCCACACGTTCGCCTCCGAGCGCCATGGCGCGATCCACCATTCCAAATTCATGCACCCTCCTTTCCATCGCGTCCCACCACCGGAATCGCCCGGCCGTGCGGATCCTTCTCCGGGAAATCCAACGCCTCTTCCAAACGCCGCACCTTGTCTTCGTCGATCCAGTGTTCGACGCGTTCGGCGTCCTCGTGGACGTGATCCGGCGCATAGGCCGCGCGTTCGGTGAGATAGCGCTCCCAGAGCCGGTGATTGCGGACGATTTCTTCCGCACGGCGACGCCCTTCAATCGTGAGCAACACGCCCGAACGCCCGCCGGTCCACACCGCGTCGCCACGGCCGATCAATCCTCTCGCCCGCTTTTCCGCCGCGGGAAGGGTCGAGCCGCTATGGCGAGCCAATTCGAACACGGGCACCGCGTCGTGACGGAAACCATCGCGCTCGAGCACATGAAACACCGCCTTGAGCGCGTTCTCGCGTTCGATCCGTCGGCGCATCGAGCGATGACGCCACCATTTGACGACCAAGCCGTCGTAAGGCGAAGCGAAGGTCACCAAGAAGAACACCCCTGTGACGGAGAGCGCGATCATCGGCCCTGTGGGCAAACCCGCTTTCGCGCCGGAAATGCCGACGCCGGTCAACGCGCCGATCGCTCCGAGCAAACAGGAAAAAATCACCACGCGACCGAATTTCCGCGTCAATCGCCGGGCCGCCGCCGCGGGAGCGATCAGCATCGCGCTGACCAGCACCACGCCGACCGCCTGCATCGCCACCACGATCGCGGCTGCGAGGAGAAAGAAGAACAAGCGCTCGATCCAGACGACTGGATAACCGAGCAAACGGGCGAAACCTTCATCGAACGACGTGACATGCAGCACACGGAAAAGCAGCGTGATCGTGGCGATCACCATCGTGGTCACTCCGCCCAGCATCGCGAGATCGCGCGGGTCGATGGCGGCGACCTGGCCGTAAAGGTAAGCCTGCACCCCGGACGGTTGCTTCATCGAAATCAACGCGATGCCCGCCGCGAAGAATACCGAAAGCACGATCCCCAACGCCGCGTCCGGTTTGAGACGGGTCGTGCGTTGAATCGCGTGCATGACCCCGGTGCCCGCCATGCCCGCGAGCAGGGCGGTCCCCAGGACGAACAAAGGATCGCGAGAATTATTCCACACGATGCCCGCGACGATGCCCGGCAGCACCGCGTGGGAAAGCATATCGCCGGTGAGCGCCATACGCCGCACGACCACGAACGCGCCGAGCGTGCCGCAGCATAATCCGAGCAGCAGCGCCGCGAGGAACGCCGACTCGGCCGCCGATGGAATCCAGGCGATCATGACTTTGATTCGCGCGCCGCACGACTGGCGATCTCGCTCAACAGCGTGAGGCGACCGCCATAGGTTTTATCCAACAGCTCGGGGGTGAACACCTTCTCGGTTTCACCGAAGGCGACGAGCCGCAGGTTGAGCAACATGAGCATGTCGAAATAACGCTCTGCGGTGTGCAGGTCGTGGTGGACGACGAGCACCGTTTTCCCGCGATCGCGCATTTCGCGTAGCAAGTCGACGATCGCCCGCTCGGTCGCCGCATCGACACCGGCGAACGGTTCGTCCATTAAATAGAGATCCGCTTCCTGCGCCAACGCACGGGCAAGGAACACGCGTTGCTGCTGGCCGCCGCTAAGCTCGCCGATCTGACGATCGGCGTAGGGAAGCATGCCGACTTTTTCCAAAGCGGCATGCGCCTTCGCCTTCTGCGCCTTGCCCGGACGACGGAACCAACCGAGCGAACCGTATGTGCCCATCAGCGCTACGTCTTCTACGGTGACCGGAAAGTCCCAATCGACGCTTTCCCGCTGCGGCACGTAGCCGACCCGTCGAAGCGACTTCTCCAACGGATCGCCGAAAATTTTCACCCACCCCGCGGCAGGTTTGACCACGCCCATCACGGCTTTGAGCATCGTCGACTTTCCCGCCCCGTTCGGACCGAGAATGCCGACCAATTTGCCGGCTGGCACCGCCACATCCACGCCGTACAGCACCGGCTGGTGACGGTAACTCACCGACAAATCATGCGTTTCCAATGCGGGCGTGGTCATGCGCTTCAGCAATTAGAACCGGAAACTGACACCTTGGAAAACGGAGAAATCCTCCGCCGCGTCAGTGAGGCCCACGGAAACACCGACGTCCCATTGCAGGTTTTCGGTCTGTCCCCAGGTAAACCCGCCGCTGGCGAGGGCCTGATAATCGCCCTGACCGGCGATGCCGATGTATTCCAGATAGAGGCCGACGGTTTCCGTGAGATCGAAGCCGAGCACGGCGGTGTGCATGAACTCCCATTCGTGGTCGCCGCCTTCGTCATCCCACACGCGGTCGACTTCCGCCATCAGGCCGAGGCCGATGCCGTCGCAAAGCTCGACGGAAAACGGCACGATCAAGCCGCCTTCCCATTCGCCGGTGCTGACTTCCGTCTGCGTCGGGATCGTCACGAACGGCATCAATGCCATCGCCGTCTTGCCGCCATCGTTGCCCCAGAGGTTGTATTTATAGCGAATGTCGATATCGCCAAAGCCCTCGGCGCGTTCCTTCACGCCGCCCGCTTTCACCGTTTCGGAAATCCACGGGCGAATCACGAACTGGATGTCCTGGTTATCGGCGAGGCCGAACTTCACGTTCGATTCGCCCAAGGTCCACGCCTCGGCGGTGACGCCGTCTTCCTTGTCGCGAGCGAAGGCCCACAAGCTCGACTCGATTTGCACGCCACCCGCTTCCACGGAAACCGGGCTCTCGGTGGTGTCCGGCCGGTCGGTGGACATCTCCCGCTTGAATTCCGTCGCCTGGGCCAATCCACAGCCGAGCAGGCTGATCAAAATCATTCGTTCCTTCATTACTTCAGTCCTTCCACGATCGAGTTGATGTTGTGCTTCACCATGCCGATGTAGGTGCCCATGTCGTAGGTTTCACCGTTCACCGTTTCCATTTCACCGAGTTCTCCCATGGCGTCGGAGAAAAGCGTCTTTTCGGAGATTTTCGCACCGGCCTCTTCAGCCACCGCGGCGATGCCCTTCGAGTTCACCGAGGACTCGGCGAAAAGCGTGCGAATGCCACGGCCCTTGATGAAAGAAACCAATTCCGCGCGGTCCTTGATGCCCGCCTCGGTCACCGTGGAAACGCCCTGCAGGCCTTTCACTTCGAAACCGAACGCGCGACCGAAGTAGAAGAACGCGTCATGACTGGTGACCAGCACACGTTTTCCCGGCTGAATCTCGCTGATGCGGCCGTTCGCCCAGGCGACCAGCTTCTCCAGCTCCTGATGATACGCCGCGCCGCGCTTCTTGTATTCCTCGGCACCCGCCGGGTCGGCCTTGGAAAGCGCCTCGACCACCGGCTCGATGGTGTGGATCCACAAACCGGGATCGCCCCAAACGTGCGGATCCTTGGTGCCTTCGAAACCTTCCTGCGGCGCGAGCAGACGATCCGCCGGGATGCCTTCTTCGGCCACCGCCACCGCGATGCGTCCGCGCTTGGCCATCGCTTCGAGCGTTTCGACCATCTTTCCTTCGAGGTGCAGACCGGAATAAAACACCACGTCCGCTTTCTCGAGCAAACCGGCGTCTCCCAGCTTCGGGACGTAGTTGTGCGGGTCGACGCCCGCGCCCATGAGACCCTGGATTTCCACCCGGTCGCCACCCACCTGTTTCACCAGATCGGCTACCATCGTGACGGTGGTGACCACCTTCAATTTGCCCGAGCCGCTTTGCGATTTCTGCGAGCAACTCGCCGCCAGCAAACCAGCGACGGCCGTTATCAACAATTTGCGTAACATGCGAACGGGGTAGTCCCGACCCTCCCCCCGCGCAAGCCGTTTTTTAGCCTCGGCTAATTTTCATTTCCTAGACGATGAAAACTACTCAAAGCAAAAACAACCCGACCGACCACCCTAACCGCTGACCACAAGCGACTTCCGTGTTATATTGCAAAGGTTCAAACCACTTTTCGCCATGAAACTTAGCAACGAACTTAGCCAATGGACACCCTTCCGGGAACTCGACGACCTGCCGGACCGACTGAGATCGCTATTCTTGCGTTCCGGCGACAGCGGCTCGCTCACCGAAGGCTTTGGCATGTCGGACTGGCAACCGGCCGTCGACGTCTCCGAAACCGACCAGGAATTCACCCTGACCGCCGACCTGCCGAACGTGCCGAAGGATCAGCTCAAAGTGACCGTCGCCAACGGGATGCTCACGATCCAGGGCGAGCGTAAGCAGGAAAAAGAAGAAAGCGGCCGTCATTTCCACCGGGTCGAACGGAGCTATGGCAAATATTGCCGGAGCTTCCGCTTACCGGAATCCGTGGACGCCGCCAAAATCGACGCCGCCTATGCCGATGGCGTGTTGACCATCCACCTGCCGAAAGGCGCGGAACAAGAGCCGTCGTCGCAGGAAATCCCGATTCACTGACCCAAGGTCGAAAATCGTGTCCGAAAGCTCTCCGCTTTCGAATCGTTCAGGCGCCGGACTCCGGCGCCTTTTCGATGCCCTATTCCGCCTTCTTGAATAGATCCAAAAACCGGTCCTCGTAATCGTGGAAGACTTTCAAGCGATCCAATTCCCGCTTGAGCAAATACGCCTTCGAGCGATCCGCCCGGGCTTCTTCGAACATCCGCTCGATCTTTTGCTGATGTTGGGCGTCGAGGTGAGGCACTTCCTCCTCCAACTCGTCCGGGTGCGGCGCGATCTCCTGCTCCGACGCGCCTTCGGCATCGGACAACGTCTTTTCCACCTGACGCAAAAAATCCGCCAACCTGCTCGCGACCTGTTGGGCTTGCTCGCGTAGTTCGGCGAGATCGATGGAGATTCCGAACATCAGGGTGAAGAATTCCAACACCGCGAGCGACGCCTTGGGAAACGGGAGTTGGGAAAACACCGCCGGAATTTCTCCGAGCAAACAGCCGCCCTGCATCCCGTTTTCCGCGGCCACTCCGAGCAACACCCCGTTGAGTCCCCCGATTTCCCCCTCCTCCAACATTTGCACATCGAGCTGACGGAACTCGTCCAGGGTATGCCGGTCGATCGTCGCGCCGAATACGTGCGCGTCTTGCTCAGGCCGCATCCGCGTGGCCATGGCGGCGAAGGTGAACACGCGCGACACCCCGAGCGTTCGCGCGTGACCGATCAACTGCCGGCAGAACGCGACGCCATGCGACGGCGGTTGGGCCTCGCCGAGGAAAACGATCAGGTCGTGTTTCCGGTTGGGATCACGCCAGAGAAACATCCGACTGCGGGGCAATCGAGCGCGGAGGATCATGCCGTCCTTCACATTGACGTGCCCGGCTTCGAAAAAATCGCCGGGCGCGAACTCCGCGAGCAAATGCATTTCCAGCTTGGCCATTAGGTAATAGCCCGCGGTGATCGCCACCGATCCCATCCCGGGCCAGCCGGCTACGAGCCAAGGATCGTGAAGACGGTCTTCATCGGCCATGCGAACATCCTACACTCAATTGCCCGGACGCGCTGGATTTTCGTTGGATCAAACCTTGGCCAACAGCCGTTTCTCCAACTCGTCCAGCGGCACCTTGCACAAGTCCCCGTCGAGGCAGTCGGTTAGTTTCGCCGCCACCGCGGAACACAGCGCGTTCTTCAGTTGCGAAGAAAACGGTCGCGTCGCCACCAAGGTCCACTGCGGCGAACCCGCGTCTTTCACGATCCCGTCGATCCGCTCGGCGATGCGTTCCACCGCACGCCTTTCTTCTTCCAGTTCGAGGTTGTGTTCCTCGCCGGTGGACATTCCGTTGCCGATGCCGGCGTTCATGCTTCTGCCCCAACGGCCTTGCTGATCGGTGACGATTTCGCTGATCGGCTTCAGCGGCTCCCGGATCTGGCCGGTTTCCTCCCGGAGATGCTCCTGTTGCTGGGGATCGTCCCCCGCTTTTTCGAACTTCAACACCCGGACGCGCGACTTATTGGCCAAAACGATGAGCTTGTTCATGGAATCGACAGTTTGAATTGCGACCTGAAACGATCCATTCCTGGATCCTTCCAGCACTCTGGACTGTCGCACGAATCCCACGGAGATGCCCGCGAAAAACTCCCGTTTTTGTGAAACGCCCGCATGAAACGACCGGACGGAGGGATCGTCTTTTCATTTCCGCCCTTCATTTCATGTCGCCTTCGAGGTGAAAGGAAACGTGCAGCTTCGGGTCGACCGAAATGATCGCTTTCCGAATGACCGGCAGATCGAAATTCCGATAATCGATCCACACTTGGCCGTCGATTTTCACCCGGTCGCCGCTTCTCGAGGTCTCGATGGGAAACGCCACTTGCTTGGAAATCGAATGGATTTTGAGCGTTCCCTGCACCCAAGTCCGGTTCTCTCGATCCACCCACGACTTGGACATCTGGAATGAACCCTTGGGAGATTTCCCATGCTCTAGCCATTGGAGCATTTGGGCGTCGCGTTTCGGTTCATTCGTATCCAAATCCGCGAAATCCCATTCCAAACTTGCCGCGTTCGGTTTGAGAGAAGCGGGATCGCCCGATACGCGAGTCGTGAATTTCTTGAGCGTGCCAGTGAATGAATGCCCCGTCGCGCTGACCTCCACCTTCGTCCAACTCCGTTTGGCATCGACTTTCAAATCCGCCGCCAAGGCGGAAACGGCCGTCGACAAAACCACCATGACGGAACCGGTGAGCGCGTTCATCCGGAAGTCATAACATCATTCACCCGCAGAATCCGCCCAAAACCAACCGAAAGCTCCGCTTAGGGAACGTCCAGGCAACGGTCCCCGTTGCCGGTAGAGATCAGCCCGCCCGTTCACGCAACACCCGCAGCTCTTCCGCCATTGCGGCTGTCATCGCCTCGAGCTGCTGCTCGCGCTCTCGTGCCGCCCGTCGTTTGAGCCCGTGCAGCGCGAAGCCGGCCGCAAAGATCAGGTTGCCGATCACGCCGAACAGCCAAAAACCGGAGCTCATGCCCAAGTATCTCAATCCACCCCAGCTTAAAGAACCCCACTTATCGGCAAACATCATTACCGCCGCACCCAGGGAAAGCAGAGGTCTCGCCGTCCCGATCACGGTTCCTATCATCATCGTGCGCCACGCTCCCGTACGCTCGCCACGCATGGCCATCACGCCCACCCACTGCGCGGCGACCAAGATGATACCCGGGATTACGGAAAAAATGCCGAAATAGGAACTCATCATGATTCTTTCACCGGTTCGACAGGCGCCGCTTGAACTCCAGGCACATCGCGTCGGCGCAGCGCATGCATCGCGAATCCAGCCGCGAACGCCATTTGCCCAAACACACTGGTGATCACCGTGCACATTCCGACCAGCTCTTGATCGAATTCGCCGAATTTTCCCGCGTAAGCCTTCATCACTCCAAGGCCGATCAAGCCCGCCAACAACGCGAGCGTCGAAATCGCCACCCCCGTCGTCATGAGGACAACGCCTCCCCCTCCTTCCCGGCGCATGGCGATCACCCCCACCCATTGGGCGAGCAACGCCATGCTCCCCGGAACCAACCAAAACAATTCTGTCGCGATACGCGTTCCCACTCTGCGTATCTAACTTCAGAAACTTCGTCCGTCAACCAGGCGGCTTTCCCCATAACCGATCCGACGAGTCGCCGGGGTGAAACAAACGTAACATTTCAGCGGCTTTCTGGTAAGGAGAGGCGAACACATGCCGGAGCCCACCCGCCAAACCCTTTTCGCCACGACCCGCTGGACCTTGGTTGGCGACGCCGCACGTGGTGGAGACCGTACGGCCCTCGACGCGCTGGAAGCCCTTTGCACCACCTATTGGCAACCGCTCTATCGCTACATTCGCCGGCAAGGCCGTATGCCCGCCGATGCAGAAGATTCGGTTCAGGGATTTTTCGCCCACTTGTTGGAAAACGACGCTCTCCGAACCGCCAACCCCGCCCGCGGCCGTTTCCGCGCCTTCTTGCTCGGGTCGTTCAAAAACTACCTCATCAACGAATGGCAGCGCGAACACCGGCTGAAGCGCGGCGGTTTCGCCACTCATCTCTCCGTCGATTGGCAAAGCGCGGAAACCGGACTTCAACTCGAACCGGCCGATCCCCGTAGCCCGGACCTTCTCTATGATCGCGATTGGGCGATGACGTTGCTCGACAAAGTCCTCGCCGACCTCGCGCGCGAAGATCCCGATTTCGACCGCTGGAAGCCATTCCTCAGCGTCTCCAGCGGCCGGCTCGCCTATGCGGAAATCGCCGCCGTGCTCGGCATCACCGAAGGCGCGGCCCGCGTGGCCGTCCACCGCTTGCGTAAACGCTACCGTCACCGCCTGCGCGAAGAGATCGGCCGCACCTTGGAAAACGACGATTCGGTCGACGACGAAATGCGTGCGCTGTTCGCCGCCCTGTCGGGGTAAGCGCATCAAGATGGACTCCGGCGGGGTTCATGCGTTATCAGCTTGGGATAAGGCGATTTCTTCCAGCGGAAGCCTAACAAAGCTCCAAACCTTCGCATGAAACCCATCCATTTCGTTCCACCAGCCCTCGCGACAGTCATCGCCGTTGCCTGGATCGCGTATCCCTACCGGTCGATCGCGATTCTGGACCGGCAAAGCGCGCTTCTCGAAAAGCATCTCGCTACCGCTGAGAACGAACCCGACGCCGCGACGGCCCGGCGCAAACTGACAGTAGATCCCGCGAAAGGTCCGATCGATTGGAAGCAGCTCGCCGTGGCGTTCGAAGAGATGAACGCCAGCGGCGGCCTCGGAGATCGGCGGCTGATCGATCGCCTCGAACAGCGACTGATGACGATGAGCGTCGACGAACTCAACGCCGCTTTGGACGAAATCGTCGCGCTCGATCTGCCAGAGGAAAGCCGTCACTCACTGGAATCCAGATTGATGGGCCGTCTCGCCCACCTCACTCCTGAGGCGATGCTGCATCGCTTCATCGGACGGCTGAGCGACAATGGCGGGAATGGTATTCTCACGAACGCATTTGCGAACTGGGCAAAAAAAGATCCGGCTGCGGCCACCGCGTGGTTCGACCGGGAAATCGCCTCAGGGAGATTCGACACCCGGTCGCTCGACGGCAAAAGCAGCACCCGCATGGAGTTCGAAGGGACCATGATCCGGGTGCTTCTGCCCACCGACCCGAGTGCCGCGGTCGCCCGTTTGGCCGCTCTGCCACCTGACCAGCGGGACGACGCATTGAGAGCCCACCCGCTGATGTTTTATTTCACGGAAAAAGAGCATGTCACCTACGCAAAAATGGTCCGGGAGCAATTGCCTGAAAGCGATCAGGCTGCTGCGATCGCAAGGTTGATCGCCAGCCGCGCCTCGAAGCTTGATTTTGTCGATCAATACCTGCGACGCATCGAAGCTACTCCGGACGAGCGTGCCGCCTGCGTCGAGTATGCCGCGCTGGAGAAACTCCATCGTGCTTCCTCTCAAGCGAAACTCACGCGGGTGGAGGTGAACGACTTCCGGGAATGGGCGAACTCGCAAGCCCCGCAATCGACGGATAAGGCCACGGGTAAAGCCTTCGCGCTCGTTCTAGCGCAACGGCAAGGCCAGACCTCGTTTGCCGACCTCGCCGCCCTTGCGGATCAATACCGCGACGAGGGCGCTGGCGACGAGATTCTCCTCCCGATGCTGGAGAGTCCGCAGGCTCTGAAAAACAAGGATGAAGCTCGCGCTCTTGCCGCGAAATTATCCGACGAAAAACGCCGCAACGAAGTGTTGGAGAGACTCAAATGATCGCTGGAACCATGAAAGTTTCCCTCACCATTTCATTGCTGATTCTCACCGCGGGTGCAGGCATCGGTTGGCGTGGCCGGCAACGGCTCGCGAGTTCTCTGGAGCGTCACACGAAAGTGGTCGCCGCGGCCGCCGCACAAGGCGTCACCCTCGATCCCGACCATCCGAACGAACGCATCCACGCGACCAAATCTCCACGGGAAGATCGTGAGGCGGAAGCCAAACGAGTTGCCGGGGTACTTATCGCCGGTTTCAAGGCAATCGATGAGTTACGCAACCAAGGCCCATCGGCTACCGAAACGATCCCAACGCAATTCAGGCAACTTGGGGAACTCCTGATGGTGTTGGACGCGGACCAGGTAAAGCCTTTCATCGCCGAACTCCGCGCCGTTGAGCTGACCGAAACCATGCGTCAAAGCTTGCTTTCGTTTTCCGCCACTCGACTCGTCGACAAGGACCCTCAGACGATTCTGACCATCTGCATCGAATCGCCCGATCTTTCAAAATCCCAGATCCAAGCGTTCACCGTTTCCCAAGCGATCGCCTATTGGGGAAAAGATGACCCCATGGGAGCGTTCAAATGGCTTCGGGATAATAAGGAAAAATCTCCCGATCTCGTGTCCGCTACCACCAAGCTTCGCCTGATCGACGCGGTCGCCGCGAAAAACCCCAAACTCGCGCTTCAATTCAAAGAGGAGTTGGGAATCGAGGATGGCTCGCAAGTCACCCGATCCATCGCCAACGCCGCCAGAACCCCCGAGCAAAAGACCGCCACACTTGAAGCATTGCGCGGATGGAAGAGCGCCTCGTCAAACAACGGTCGGGAAAGCACGGCGAATCAGATCATGGCGGAACTTGGACAAAAGATCGGGGCAGAAGGTTTCGAGAGAGGAACGAAATGGCTGAAAGAAACGAAACCTTCGTCCGAGGAGCTCGCGACCCTCACGAAGGATCTTCCAAGCACCGTAAAGCCAAACGAGGCCGGCCGATGGATCGAGTGGTTCGGAAATGCGACCCTTCCCGTCGAAACGTCCCGTGAGCAGATTCGAAAACTCGCCATTACGTGGACCGAGAAAGATTTCCCGGCAGCCGGAGCCTGGCTGAACTCCACTCCCGACAGCCAGGCCAAGCAAACCGTCGCCTGCGCCTATGCGGAAACAGTTTTTCCTTACGATCGGGAAACCTCTCTGCGATGGGTCGAGACCGTGCCGCCAGGCGCTGAGCGCGATAAATCCGTGGCTCGGATCTACGATATTTGGCCGAAGGAAAACGACTCCGACCAAGCCGCCGCCAATGCCTTCGCCGAGCGGTATGGGCTGCAAAAATAAAAGGAATTCGTGTAACGCAACGAACCGGCTCCGGTAGAGCCTCTTGATGAACCCCGAATCCTCCCACCTATGCCCCGAATGCGGCAAGCCTGTCCCGGCCGAAAGCCCGCATCAATTGTGTCCGGCCTGTCTGATGGCTCAGGCATTGGCTTCCCGGACTCTCGTCGATGGCGACGATGCAGGTGTTCCTCCGCCGCTTTCGCCTGAAGAAATCGCGGAAAAATTTCCCCAATTCGAAATCACCGAGTGCCTCGGTCGCGGTGGAATGGGATCGGTTTACAAGGCGCGTCAGAAGTCGCTCAACCGCTGGGTCGCGATCAAGATTCTCGCCCCCGAACGCGAAGGCCGCGAGCGCTTCGCCGAACGATTCGCCCGCGAAGCGCAAACGCTCGCCCGGCTCAGTCATCCTCACATCGTTACGATCCACGACTTCGGCCAAACCGACGGTTTGTTCTATCTCGTGATGGAATACGTCGACGGCGTGAATCTCCGCGATCTGTTGCGCGAGGGAAAAATCGAACCGACGCAGGCACTGGCCATCGTCCCGCCGATTTGCGACGCGCTCCAATACGCCCACGACAAAGGCATCGTCCATCGCGACATCAAACCGGAGAATCTTCTGTTGGATCGCGACGGCCGGGTGAAGATCGCCGACTTCGGCATCGCTTCTTTGATCGGCGCGGAAAACGAATCGGCCGGCACGCCCGCCTACATGGCGCCCGAACAAGCCGACGCCAAACGCGACGTCGATCACCGCGCCGACATCTATGCGCTGGGAGTCGTGCTCTACGAAATGCTGACGGGCGAACGCCCGGGTAAAGAAGTGATCGCGCCGTCGCGCAAGGTGCAGATCGACGTGCGTTTGGACGAAATCGTCCTGCGGGCTTTGGAAGAAGAACCGGAGCGACGCTATCAAACGGTTCACGAATTCCGGACGGGGGTGGATACGGTCGCCAGCGATGAAGGCGCAGGAACTCTTTCCGCCCGCCCAACGCCCTGGATCTCGCAGATCGAACTCGATGCGTTGTCGGACGACCCAGCGAACTGGCGTTTCGCGTTTTTTTACTTTTGCCGGCAGGATCCCCGCATCGTGGTGCCGAAACGCAGTCACGGTTTCGGCTGGACTATCAATCTCGCCAACCCATGGGCGGTTCCCTTCATGGTAGCGGCAGGGCTCGGGATAGCCGCCGTGCTCAAAGTCATGAGAGCGGCGGACCTTTGGACGAGACCGTATCAAATCGCGGCCTTCGTCGCGATCCTGACCGTCATCGTATGGATTTGTCATCGACTCTCACGAGGACCGATTCCTCGAAAGGGAAGCCCTTCGCCACTTGTTCGAACGCTGATCACCGCGACCCTCGCATTCAGTCTCGCGATCGTCCTGTGGAACATGCCCGATCACCGGACATCAAAGGATATGCGTGGCGGGAGCGATCCGGACGCCACAGCCGCGTCCATCAACCTTGTTCCGTTTTACAACACAAAATTCGACGTATTGGAGCGCTTCCCCGGCTTGTCCACGCATATCGACGGATTGCCATTCGTTGAAAGCGGCTCCATTCAACTCTACGGAACACAAAACGCCCTCCGCGGCAATGAGCTACCAAGGAGCATTACGAACATTCCGATCGGAAAAAATTTCGACGAACTTCATCTACTGCACAGCGCCGCTTGGGAAGAGGTTCAAGATCGCGCCGTGGCCATGATCCGACTCCATTACGGAGATGGCGGTCACCATGATTTCGAGATCCAATACGGCGTCCACCTCATGGATTGGAACCGTTTGCCGTCCGAAGAGAAAGAAACGCTGACGGACGAAGGCAGCAAACTCATCTGGCGCGGAGCAGGTGCCTTTGGCGGCACCGGGCGCTTGTTTAAAACGATGCTCCGGAATCCAAGTCCGGATCGGTTGGTGGAGTCGATGGACGTTATCTCGACCGGCACCCGCGTATCCTACCAACTCTTCGCAGCCACGACTGCGAATCATGCACCCAAGCGGGTCATCACGCCCGGGTTGCCATTGAACAAACCCGCCTTCGCCTTCGAGGGTGCGCTGAAAGTGAGAGTGGTGGATGCCGCCACCGGCAAACCCATCGCGGGCGCGGATATCGCTCCCTGGGGAATGATCGCGAAAGAAAACATCGTCGTCCCGCCGCAACTGACCACGATCACGGGCGAAACCATCGTGAAATATCCGATGAACCGGACGGAGGATCTCAACATGGACGTGACGATGCCGGGTTATCACCCAGCCCGTGGAAGCTGGCGCGAAGGTTCCATCCCGCGGGAACAAACCTTCCGCCTCAACCGGGTGGAAGCGGCACCGAAGAAACCCATCGTTTTACCCGGCGTCCCGGAGGTTGCTTCGAATCTCCCGGAAGTGATCGTCGACGTTTCGAAGGATCGCCGGTTTCGCGTGGATGGGCAGGATTTGCCAAGCGAGGAGTTATTGGCGAAACTTAAAGCCATTTCCGCGATATCCCCCGATCGGCCGTTGAGAATCAGAGCCGAAAACGAAGGAAAATACGAAGACGTGATAAAGGTTTTGGATTTCTGCAGTGAGGCGGGTCTTTCCAACATTACCTTTGAAGCCGAACCAGCGGCCCGACAAACGGAGCCGTCCGGCGACGGAAAGCCCGCGAATTAAAATCAGAGCTTCAGTCCGCGTAACGAATACCAACCTTATGGCAATGAAACCCACCTACCTTCTACGCCACGTGATCCTGACCGCGGCCCTTATGCTCGGTTTATCGGCCTCTCCCGCATTGGCTGGACGGCTCTCGCCGCATCCAACGGGCCGCGTCACCACACACGGCAAGGAATTTGATGCGATTTCGACCTTCATGGAAACCCGGGGATTTCGGCCGGACTTCTGGGTCACCGAGCCTACCCACGCTCCTGAGTTTCAATGGTATTATAAAGTCTACCAACGCGACTCGACCGCCAAGATGGTGGTCATGATTACGGACTCCGGCGAACTTCAGACCAACGGCTTCATCGTGGTTGCTCCAAAAGAAGCCGAAGCCGGAATCATCCGGGAACTCGAAATCCTGTCGAAGGAAATCAAACGGCGTTTCGCCTCGAATCGCCCACGCGCTTACGGGCCGCGTTCGTAACGCGGACCTGATCGGGCTGCCTCTTTCCCCTTTCCTCCCCTGCGCCGCTCCTTGTAGAGAAGGAGTCTAATGCCCGAAAGCCTTTCCCGACCGGACAAATTGCTGGCCGCCAACCGCGGCGAAATCGCGATCCGCATCTTCCGCGCGGCCAATGAACTGGGTCTGCGCACGGTTTCCATCTATGCCGAGGAAGACCGCTTCTCGATCCATCGTTTCAAAGCCGACGAAGCCTATGGACTGAACCGGGAAAAGGGTCCGGTCGGCGCGTATTTGGATGTCGAGGGCATCGTCGCGCTGGCGAAATCGAAGGGCGTTTCGCTGATCCATCCGGGCTACGGCTTCCTTTCGGAAAACGCGGCCTTCGCCCGCGCCTGCGCTCGCGAGGGCATCCTCTTCGTCGGTCCTTCACCCGAGCTGTTGGAGAACATGGGCGACAAGACCGCGGCGCGACATCTGGCGGCGAAGTTCAACGTGCCCACCCTTCCCGGCACCGAAGAACCGGTGACCGATACCGATGAAGCGCTGCGCATCGCGCACGAGATCGGATTTCCGCTGATCATCAAGGCGGCCTTCGGCGGCGGTGGTCGCGGCATGCGGGTGGTGGAAAAGCCGAGTCAGCTTCAAGGCTTGCTCGCCGAAGCACAGAGCGAAGCGGAAAAGGCGTTCGGCAACTCCGCCGTTTTCCTCGAACGTTACATTCCCCGCGCCAAGCACCTCGAAGTGCAGATCCTCGGCGACCAGCACGGCAACGTCGTGCACCTCCACGAGCGCGATTGCTCGGTGCAGCGTCGTTACCAGAAGATCGTCGAAATCGCGCCGTCGATCGGTCTCGATCCGAAGCTCCGCAAGGATCTCTGCGACGCCGCGGTGACGCTGGCGAAGGGCATCGGCTACAACAACGCGGGCACGGTCGAGTTCCTCTACGACATGGATCGCAAGGACTGGTTCTTCATTGAGATGAACCCCCGCATCCAGGTCGAACACACGGTAACCGAATGCGTCACGGGCATCGATTTGGTCCGCTCGCAAATCCTCGTCGCGCAAGGTCACTCGTTGTTCGGTGAAGAAATCGCGATCCCCGCCCAGGCGGAAATTCCGTGCAACGGCTATGCGATCCAATGCCGCATCACGACGGAAGACCCGACTCGCGGTTTCGCTCCGGATTACGGGCGGATTCTCAACTATCGCTCGGCCGCCGGTTTCGGCATCCGCCTCGACGCGGCATCGGGCGACGCCGGTTCGGTGGTGACGCCGTTTTACGACTCGATGCTGGTGAAAGTCACGGCGATGGGCCGCAGCTTCGACATCGCCTGCCAGCGCATGGATCGCGCGCTACGCGAGTTCCGCATTCGCGGGGTGAAGACGAACATCCCGTTCCTCGAAAACATCATCCGCGACGACACCTTCCGCACCGGTCAGGCCCACACCAAGCTGATCGACACCAAGCAGGAGCTTCTCCGTTTCAAGCCGAAGCGCGACCGCGCGACGAAGGCGCTCGCCTATCTTTCCGAGATCACCCTCAACGGCAATCCTGTGGCGAAAGGCTGGAAACCGCCGGTGGCCTTCACGGAAGCGCGTTTGCCCGACACGATGGCGATCCAGCATCACGCGGTTCCGCCGAAAGGCACACGCGATTTGCTCCGCGAACTCGGGCCGGATCAATTCGCTCGTTGGATTCTCGATCAAAAGCGGCTGCTCATCACCGACACCACGCTGCGCGACGCTCATCAATCGCTCATCGCCACCCGGATGCGCACCTTCGACATGCTGCGCGTGGCCGAGGCGATCGCCCACCGCACGCCGCAGCTTTTCTCGTTGGAAAACTGGGGCGGCGCGACCTTCGACACGGCGATGCGTTTCCTCAAGGAATGCCCGTGGGAACGCCTGAAGCGTTTGCGGGAACAGATTCCCAACATCTGCTTCCAGATGCTGTTCCGCGGATCCAACGCCGTCGGCTATTCGAACTACCCGGACAACGTCGTCGCCGGATTCGTCAAACACGCCGCCGACAGCGGGATGGATATCTTCCGCATCTTCGACTCGCTCAATTACCTGCCGAACATGGAGGTCGCGATGGAAGCCGCGCGTGAACATGGCAAGGTGCTCTGCGAAGCGGCGATTTGTTACACCGGTGACATCCTCAATCCCCAGCGCGACAAGTTTTCGCTCGATTACTACATCGCCAAGGCGAAGGAGCTCGAAAAGATGGGCGCGCACATTCTCGCCATCAAGGACATGGCCGGTCTGTGCAAACCGCAGGCCGCTTACAACCTGGTGCATGCGTTGAAGCAGGAAATCGGCATTCCGATCCATTTCCACACCCACGACACCTCGGGCCTGAACGCCGCGTCGGTGATCGCGGCGTCGAAAGCGGGCGTCGACATTGTCGATCTGGCGATCAGTTCGATGTCCGGTTCGACTTCCCAACCGAACCTCAATTCCGTCTGCGCCGCGTTGTCCGGCAGCGACCGTGATCCCGGCCTCGATCCGAACGCGCTGAACGAGTTTTCCGATTATTGGGAAGAAGTGCTCGGATTCTACAAGCCCTTCGACTCCGCCCCGCGCGCAGGCACGGCCGAAGTATACGAACACGAGATGCCGGGCGGGCAATACACGAACCTGCGCGAGCAAGCCGCCTCCATGGGTCTCGGCCATCGTTGGCGGGAAATCGCCCGCACGTACGCCGAGGTGAATCTGCTGTTCGGCGACATCGTGAAAGTGACGCCATCGTCAAAAGTCGTCGGCGACATGGCGATGTTTCTCATCACCCGTGGCATCAAGGCGTCAGACGTGCCGAATCTGAAACCCGGTTCGATCGACTGGCCGGAAAGCGTGATCGACATGCTCGCCGGTGGACTCGGTCAACCGGACGGCGGTTGGCCCGCAGACGTGCAAAAAGTCGTGCTCGGCAGTCGTAAGGCGACCACCAAACGTCCGGGTGAACTGGCGGAAACGGTCGAACTCGAAGCCGTGCGCGGGGAGCTGACCAAGAAGCTCGGTCGCTCGGCGGATGACGACGACCTCTACTCGCACCTGATGTATCCGCAGGTCTTCGCCGATTACGTCGCGTTCCGCTCGAAATACGACGACCTCAGTGGCTTGCCGACGCCCGCGTTTTTTTACGGCTTGCACCAAGGCGAAGAGATCGAGTTCGAAATCGACGCGGGCAAAACGCTCATCATCAAACTCGTCAGCATTGGCGAAGCCGACGCCGAGGGACGTCGCACGCTTTTCTACGAGCTCAATGGCATGCCGCGCGAAAGCATGGTCGCCGACAAATCGCTGCAATCGATCGCCAAACCCGCCCGTGAAAAAGGCGATCCGGATGATCCGTCGCAAGCCTGCGCGCCGATGCCCGGCATGGTCACCGAAATCGCCGTTTCGCCCGGTCAGGTCGTGAAGGAAGGCGACAAGCTGGTCATCCTGGAAGCGATGAAAATGCTCACCACGGTGAGCGCCCAGGCGGATGGCACGGTGAAAAGCGTGCTGGTGAGCAAAGGAGAACAGGTGGACAGTGGCGACCTACTCGTCAGGCTCGGGTGAGAAGCCCACAGGGTGGTTTTGACAACTGAAAAATAATATGTTTCCCGCAGCATTCCCTAGGTTGATATTATCCCTGATTGCGTTGGTGTGCTTATTTGAGATTGACTCAAATAATATTGGATCAGTTGTCGTAAACATACTTTTTGGATCCATGGGCATTACAATGCTCGCTTTTGTTTTCATGAAAGGCAAACACGGCGTTATTTTAAGATCTATTCTCATATACCTATTGATCGCCATATGGTTGACGAATCTATTCGCAGGCTCTTCTTTCTTTTATTGGTGCGCACCCCCGTTTGTGGCGTTCTTTTACCTTTCCATATACGGCGACCCCAGGTTTACCCCAACCGCTTTTTCTAAGTATTTCCCTCCTGATAGAGATGGGTGACTTTGGGGATTTTATCGTTATTTTGGAACTTTTGCGTCTTCTTGCGCCTTTTTGCGGCTAAAAATTCTCCCGCGAATGACTCGCACCCGCTTCGCTCCGAGCCCAACCGGCCGCTTGCACCTCGGCCACGTTTTCGCCGCCAAGATTGCCCGCGATTTCGCCCGGGCGCGTGGCGGCGAGTTTTTGCTGCGCTTCGAAGACATCGACGTCACCCGCGTCCGGCCGGAATTCTATGAGGGCATCGAGAAAGACCTGCGCTGGCTCGGGCTCGACTGGGACGGCCCCGCGCTCAGGCAAACGGATCGCCTCGCCGCGTACGATGCCGCCTTGCAAACCCTGCGCGAGCTTGACGCGGTGTATCCGTGCTTTTGCACGCGCCGTGAAATCGAGGAAGAGCTCGCCCGCATGACCGGCGCGCCGCATGGCCCGGAAGGCCCGCACTACCCGGGCACCTGCCGGAAACTTTCGCCCGCCGAATGCGAAGCGAAACTCGCCTCAGGAATCCCCTTCAGTTGGCGTTTCGATGCGATTCGAGCGGGCGAATCGCTGGGTTCGCTCACCTTCACCGATCTCCGCTTCGGGCAGATCGCGGTGGAACCGGGTGTGCTGGGCGACGTCATTCTTGCCCGCAAGGACATCGGCACCAGCTATCACCTCGCGGTAGTCACCGACGACGCGTTCCAGGAAATCACCCACGTCACCCGGGGCGAGGATTTACTCGCCTCCACTCACATCCATCGCGTGCTGCAAACGCTGCTCGGATTTCCCGAACCGGTATATTTGCACCACGCGGTGATCCTCGACGGAACGGGTAAACGATTGGCGAAACGTCACGATTCGCTTTCCATCCAAACGCTGCGAGAATCCGGGAAATCGCCGGCGGACGTTCTCGCTCTTCTCCCTGAAGGCGGGCTTTAGTTCGCCGCTCGCACCGCTCCATCCGACGATGCTCAATTTCGATCCCTACAACATCCTCGCCGGCCTGATCTTCGGCACCATCGGTTGGGGCGCGTGGCGTTACGGCCGCAGCCTTGAGCGATGGAAACCGGTCGCCATTGGCCTCGCGCTGATGATTTACCCGTATTTCATCGCGATCCCCTGGCTGCTGTGGAGCGTGGGAGTGGCGTTACTGGTCTTGCTGTGGTTTCAGCACGATGAGTGAATTTTGGAGTGCGGCGAGGAATCGCCGCTTTGGGCGGAGGCGGGACACCGCCGGGAAAAGAATTCTCCCGCTCACGGACTTCGCGCCATCTCCCCGGCGATTTTCATCGCCCGCGCATGAAAGCGGCAATGCCTTGCCGCAGTCCGAAAGACCATGCAGCCTCCCTCCATGTCCAACGACATCCGCATCACCCTTCACACCACCACCGGCGACATCGACGCCACGATGTTCGCCTCGAAGACTCCGGTCACCTGCGCGAACTTCCTCAACCTCGCCCAGCGCGGCTATTACAACGGCGTCGCGTTCCATCGCGTGATCGACGGCTTCATGATCCAGGGCGGCGACCCGACCGAATCCGGTCGTGGCGGTCCGGGCTACAAGTTCGCCGACGAATTCGATCCGTCGCTGCGCCACGACAAGCCAGGCATCTTCTCGATGGCCAACGCCGGTCCGGGCACCAATGGCTCGCAGTTCTTCATCACCCACGTGCCGACCGGTTTCCTCGACAATCGCCACTCGGTCTTCGGCGAAGTCACCAAGGGCATGGAAGTCGTGAAAGCGATCACCGGCAAAACCAACACCGGCGAACGCGGCTGCAAGTTCAACGGCGTCGGCGATAAGATCACCTCGATCACCCTTCACGACGACGCCTCCGCACTCTTCGAAGAGCAAAAAGACAACGTCGAGCATTGGAATTCGGTCCTCGACCGCGCCAAGTAATCCTTCTTCCCAAGCGGCCCGTTTCCCTCCGGAAGCGGGCCGTTTTCCGTTTCTATGGAAACCGGATCGAATCCATTGAAATTTCCGGTCTCCCCGGCGCATATGAGGAGGATGTCCATTTTCCGCCCTCTCTTCGTCGCCGCGTGCTTCGCGTCCGGCGTGTTTCGAGCCACCGCCGCCGAACCGGCGCCGGTCGAGGTTTCCAGCCTGGAGGAACTGGAGCGGATCGCCGCCGGCAACGATCAGGTGATCCACATGAAGCCGGGCGTTTATCGTTTCGTCGATTACCTCACACCCGAACGGATCACCAAGATCGGCCAATCCATCAATCGCGGTGACAAGACCACCCGTCCGCCGGTGCCCATGATCAATCTGAAGGGTGACGGCAACCGCTTCGATTTCACGGACGTCGTTTTCGAGATCGATACCTCGCTGTACCCGAAAATGCCTTCCGGCTATTTGCGGGCGATCCTATTCAGCGGCCGTCACAACACGGTCAACGGGCTCACGGTCCGGAATGCCGGCGAAGACCGCGGCAGCAACGGCAATCTGCTCTCGGTCCTCGGGGACGACAACCTGATGGAAAACATCACGCTCCACGTCTTCGGTTCTTCACCGCACGGCTATGGCGACCTTCTCGGCAAGGGCGGCCCCAATCTCGTTCCTTTGAACAAGCAGAGCGGATTCATGATCGGCGGCAACCATACCATCGTCCGCCGGTGCAAAGTTTTCAGCCGTGCCTTCGGTCATTGCTTCTACATTCAAAAGGCCGACGGGGTCGTCGTGGAAGATTGCTACGCGGAAGGGCACATGCGTGCGACGAGCGAAATGCTGAGAGACACTTCCGGACCCGCCTTCGATCTCGGGTTCAAGTCCGTTTACCAAAATCGCGACGGCCGCTCCGAAATCACGCCCGGCTACATGAAAAGCCTTAGTGAGGACGGGTTCCGTACCTATGGCGGAGTGAGCCATACCATCATCCGGAATTGCGTCGCCGTGAACACGCGCGCCGGTTTCGAAATCGCCGGCAACGACACCGACCCGGATAAAACCCTGGTCGAAGGCTGCATCGCGAAAGGCTGCGAGCGCGGCTACCTGATTGGCTCCAACACGATCGTCCGTCGCAGCCGTGGCGACGTCCTTTATGGCCCTCTCCTTTACCTGCGGGGCGGTCGCGATTCCGACGTGGAGCTGGAAGTCTCCGGCGAGCCGTCCAATTTCACGGTGCATGCGCTCGCCACGATCGCCGGAACGAACCACCGGGTGAAGTTTTTCTCCCACACGCCGGATTCGAAACTCCCCGCGCTTCCGATTCTTCTCGGCTACGGAATGCCCCGGCACGCCGAAATGGCGTCACCAATCGAGCCCGCGCCGACGGAAAACATCAAACTCGTCAACGAACTGAACCAAATCCCGGTGGTCGAACACGGCGGTGCCGCACGCTGCGAGGTTTCCTCCAAGATCCGGAAATCGGCGGAAAAGGCGTCCGAGGTGATTTGGTAAACGCCGCCGTTCGAGATTTTCGTTCCGGCGCTTGTCTTCCCGCCCCCGGGACTTCAGGTTGCACCCGATTTTCACCATGAAATTCCTGCCCTTTTCGCTCGCGATCGTCTTTGCCGCCAAACTTTCCGCCGGAGAAATTCCCGCGGTCTTCAATGGCCTTTTTCAAAAGGACGTCCCGGTCAAAGGGCAGATCGGCGTGGTGCTGCCGCCTCAGGAAATCGAGAAGTACATGGCCAAGGTCGAGCAAGCCGCGAAAAAGAACCCCGAGTGGTTCCGCGAGCAGGCCAAGAACGCCAAGCCGGGCTCGCCGCTGCCCTACGACGAAAAACTCGGCCTCACCAAGGAGGAATACGACGCTTACCTGCAGCTCTGGGCGAAGCGTGAATTCAAGCCGATGCAGGAAACCGTGCTTCTGCTGCGCGAAACGTCCGACGGCAATTGGACGCTTTCCGGCACCGGCAACGCGGCGGCGATTTCCACCCTGCGCTACCAGCCGAAAACCGACACCTTCCGCTCGCCCAACGGCGAATTGAAGCGAATCGAAGACATCAACGCCGACAACACCAGCATCCTCGGCGCATGGACCGGCAAGGAATGGCGCTTTGAAGAAGAATCCAGCCTGGGCAAAACCAAGGAGAACATCGCCGTCGGCCAATACGCCGATAAGAAGTATGGCTTGGTGGTTTACCGCGCTCAGGAAATTTCCAGCGAAGGCACCCGCCTGATGGATAAGAGCCTGGCGATTCGGTTCCCGATCGGCAAAGCCCCGGCGGCGATGACCAAGCCTGCCGAAGCGGCGAAGCCGGAAACGACCACCGCTCCGGCGAAACCCGCCGCCAAACCGGCGGCGAAGGCGACCGAAAAGAAAAAGAAATCCTAAGTGCGGATCATCTCGGGAAAAGCCGGCCGTCTGGTCATCAAGGTGCCGAAATCGGTCGCTCGCCCGACGACCGATTTGGTCCGTCAGGCGTTGTTTTCGATCCTCGGCGGCGTGGTGGATAACGCCCGCGTGCTCGATCTGTTCGCGGGCTCCGGAGCGATCGGACTCGAAGCCCTCAGCCGGGGTGCGAGTTCCTGCGTGTTTGTCGATGAACACCGTCAGGCGACCGGCGTGATTGGCGAAAACCTCGCGAAAGCGAAGCTCGAGGGCGGTCGCGTGGTGCAATCCGAGGCGATCCCGTTTCTCCGTCGCGACACCGGCGTTTACGACCTGATTTTCGCCGACCCGCCGTATGTCAAAAAATACGGCGATCGCGACCACGTGCAGGAGTTGTTGGAAAGCGACGCGCTCGCTCCGCGTCTCGCCCCCGGCGGTTGGTTCATCGCCGAAATTTCCGCCAGCCAGCGTTCGCCCGAAGCGGCCGGTTGGACACTCTCCGACCGTCGCGAATACGGCGGTTGCGCCATCCTGCTTTACGCTCCCGCGAGCGCGGCCTAACTTTTCGCGCGATGCGAAGGTTTCTGGGAATGGCGCTTTACCGGCTCTTGTTGCCGCTGCTGTTCATTGTCGCCCTTCCCGCCTGGCTGATCAAAATGTCCCGCCGTGGAGGCTTCGGCAGCGGATTGCGCGAACGGCTATCTTTTTACCGCGAACCTCCGGATTTCGAACCCAGCGGTGTGGTGCATCTGCATGCCGTGAGTGTGGGCGAAACCTTGATCGCACTGAAACTGTTGCGCGAATGGCGAACGGTGAGCCCCGGGCAAAAATTCGTGCTCGCGACCGGCACCTCGACCGCCCACGCGGTCGCCCGCGAAAGCGCGCCGGAGGGAGTCCGTGTCACCTACGCGCCGCTCGATTTCACGTGGATGGTCCGTCGCTACTTAAGCCGCTTCGAACCGTCGCAAATCGTCCTACTGGAAGGTGAAGCCTGGCCGAATCTGTTGCGGCTCTGCCGCCGGCGCGGCATTCCGGTGAGTTTGGTGAACGCGCGCTTTTCTCCGCGTTCGAGACGCCGTTACCGGAAGTTCGCGGAATGGGTCCGGCCGATTTTTTCGCAACTCGACCGGGTCGCCGTACAGGAACCGGAAGACGTGGAAACCTGGGTCTCGCTCGGCGTGCCGCGCGAACGAATTCACACGACCGGCAGCCTCAAATTCGATCCGGGCAGCGGAACCTTGCCCGAGCAACGCGAAACGTTCGCCGCGATGCTGGAAGCCTTCGGAACGAATCGCCCGGTCGTTCTCGCCGCCAGCACGCACGCCGGAGAGGAAGTTTTCATCGCCGAAGCCGCACGGGAAACCGGCGCGCTTTTCGCCGTGGCGCCCAGGCATGCCGAGCGACGGGATGAGGTGAAAGCCGCTTTGGAGCAAGCCGGCTGGGAGGTCGTTCTCCGGTCGGATTTTTCGCTTCCCCGAAATCCGGACCGAGCCTGCTTGGTCATTGATTCCACCGGTGAATTACGCGACTGGACGGCGCACGCGGACGTGGTGGTGATTGGCAAAAGTTTCCTCGGCGAGGGCGGGCAAAATCCCTGCGAAGCCGTGCTTGCCGGCAAACCGGTGGTTTTCGGGCCGCACATGGAAAATTTCGAGCCGCTCGCCTCTCGCCTGGCCGCCACCGGTGGCTGCGTGATCGCCCGCAACGCCGAAGAGCTAACGACCGCTTTGAAAACAGCGCTGGCCGGAGATTCGGAAATCGAATGCGGAATCGCCGCCGCAAACGAAGTCCTTGCCCATCATCGCGGCGCGACCGCCCGGACCGTGGCGTTGTTGCGCGAAAATTCTCTCTTCTGAAGGCCCATGCGGCCGTGATGGCGAAGAAGGCGTCATTGACCCCGGGGGGCGGCAACGACTAGAGATTCCCGTCGCAGCCGCCCATTGCCGGACCCTTTGGGAGCAGCGACAGGATTTCCAGAATGTGCGCCGAACTTCTATCCACCGCTCTTTTCCGTGAAACGCGCGGTGCGGGATTTTTTCGGGTGCTGGCCGGAAAGCACGCGACGTTTTACGTGGATGCGCTCGATGCGCTGGAAAACGAATCGGCCGACCGGCCGGATGGAATCGCCCGGGAGGAGGCGATCGCGATCATCGAAGAAGCGTTGGAACGCCACCCGGGTTTCGAGTTCGAAGGAGAAGAAGGCTCGGACCCGCCAACGACCGATCTGCGGGAGCGCGCCCGGTTGTTATTGGACCATCTGGTGCGTCAGCATTGGCTGGAAGAACCGCCGAGGCGCGACTGGCGGCGCAAGCTCAATTTCGACGCCCATGGTGCGACCTTGCTGGCCGCGCTGCGTAAGATCGCTTGGCCCGACGCCGCGGTCTTCACCGACAAGCTGACGGGCGTCTGCGCGATGCTTGCCGACGAGGCCGAGTTGGCCGAGCGCCCATGGCAGACGGTGGAAAACTGCCTCTCGAACGTCCGGGAGGGACTCATCGAGCTGCGTTCGATGCAGAAATCGGTGCAGCGTTTCACCCGGCTCCAATTGGAAGAGGAAACATTGCGAGGCAATCTGGCGGTAGTCTTTGACGACTACTCGGAGCAAATGTCGCGTTCTTGCTACGCGGCGCTCGTTCGCGCGCGTTTGCCCATGCGCTTGCCCGACGCCGTTCGCCGCATTTCCGAACGGCTGGCCGACGATCCCGCCACGCTTGCCGACATGCAGACCGAAGTGCTGCGCCGTCATCCGGAACTTTCGGCGGAAAGCGCCCGGGCTCGCGTCGCCGCGGCCTTGGAAGAACTCATCGAGCTCCTCGAACGCGTGCTGCCGATGGCGGATGAGATCGACCGGCGAACCGCCGATTTCACCCGTCGCTCACTGGCCCGCTTCCGTTACCTGCAGGATGTCACGGGTGAACGTCGCACCGAGTTGAAGGCGTTTTTCGAAACCGCCAACCGTCTGCTCGCCGGTCGCCGTCTCCAGCGTTCCAACCCGACACTGCCGGAACTGCCTGATCTGCTTCTGCCCGCGGTGAAACTTCCCGCCGGGCTCGATTCGCTTTACTCGCCTCCAAATCGTCGCCCCCCGCTGGAGCAGGATGCGTTCGACGACAGCGTGTCGGAAATGGATCGGGAATCGGGCCTTCACGACATGCAGCGAACGATTCGCGAATCGCTGACGGTCGCGCGCGCCAACCGCTTCATCCAGGCGTTGCCAGGTGGAAAGGGCGAGCGCATCGAAAGCGATCAACTCGAATTGGACGGCACCCATTCGTCCGCCGATCTCATCGCCCTCCTGCTGCACTCCGAGGCGCCGGATGCCCGATATCGTCTCGACGTTCGACGGGTCGCCGACGAATCCACCCTCCCTCTCATCGACACGCTCCACGACATCCGCGTCGAGCGATTCGCCATCATCAAGAAATGAGTCACGAAGAACCCAGTGCGTTTGTCGCCGAACCCGCACCCTCCCTGCTCGCGCTTTCGGAAAGCGATCGCGAGCGACTGTCCGAGGCGTTGCAGGAACTTCTGTCCAGTGGCTCGATCAATGGACTCGAACCCTCGCTTGTCGCCCTCTACCACTGGGTCCGTCAGCACGATGATTGGTTGAGGGAAATCGCCGCACTCAACGGTCTCGATGTCGCGATTCACCACGAGGAGCGCTTGATTCAAGCCATCCCCCGGGTTGCCGCTCTGCGGTTGCGATTGACCCAGGACGCAACACTTGTCTGGTTGGCGTTATGGTACGCGGGCGACGTCCGCTGGCGCGATGAAGGCGCTGACCAGGCGTTTCTTTCCGTCGCCGAACTGGGTGATCTACTGCGCGACCAGTTGTTGCCGGATGTCGCCGCCGAGATTCCAAAAGGCCGCCTGCACGAAATTCTTCGCCAAGCCGCCCGGTTGAATCTGATCCGGCTTACCCAAGCCGAGTCTTTTGAAGAGACGGGCATCGAGGTGTTGCCAGCCATCCGCCGCGTGCTGCCCTTTCGCGAACTCACCGCGTGGCAAGAAACCGCCACTCGTTTCCGCCCCAACCTCGCGGACGACGAAGCGGGCGAAGACGCAATTTCAGAGCAAGGAGACGAACCCACATGAGCAGAGCTATCCGCCTCACGAAACTCCACGCGCTCAACTGGTATGGTTACCGGGACTCATTGCCGGTGCGCGGCAATCTGGTCCTCGCGGGCGTGACCGGATCGGGCAAGTCGATCCTGATGGACCTACTCATGCTCGTCCTTGTCGGACCGGAGCGCGCCCATCATCACTTCAACCGCTCCGCCACGGGCAGCAAAAGCGATCGCACGATCAAGAGCTATTGCCTGCTCGACACCAAGCGCGAGGAAAACGGTCAGCCGCAATATTTCCACGACAAGGGCATCACGACCTACGTCGCCGCCGAGTTCACCTGGCCGGATGGAGAGAAGGTCGAAACCTGGGGACTGCGATTCGAGTTCCGCTCCGCGGCGGAAAGCGACGGTGTCACCACGCCCTTTTACTGCAAGGCGGCGTTGGAGAAATCCGATTTCCTAACCCAAGCGGAGGACGGCCACCTGAGAACGAGCGCGCTACCCGCTTTCAAACGGATGATCGAGTCGAAGGGCGGCCGGCTGTTCACCTCGTCACGCGAGTATCTGCGCGACATGGCGAATCCAACTCACCTGAATTTCAACAAGGATGTCCTCCAGCGCCTGTTGCCCAGCGCGATGTCCTTCACGAACCTCAAGAGCTTCGACGACTTCTGCCGTCAGTTCGTCCTGCCCGCCGAAGCCGTGCCGGTCGAGGATGTCGTTTCATCGTTCCGCGACTTCCAATCGTATGAACGCGAGCTTGCCAGTCTCAAGGCGCAGCTTGATCGACTGACCCGCATCCGAGACTTGGCCGGCAAACTGCGCGATGCCGAGCGCGACCACGCGGTGGCCACCTATCTCGCCGCCGAGTTCGCTCACACCCATGCCATCGGGGAGGTCGAGCAAACTCACCAGCGGTTGGAACGACTCAAGGCCGACAACCAAACCGACGATGCCCGGCTGGACGAGTTAGCCGAACTTTCTCATGGGGCGAAACTCAAGCGCGAGACCCTCGTCGCCTTGCTCAACGAGTCATCCGAAGGACGCCTTTACAAGAAGCTCGGCGACGACATCGCCAAGCTCGAAGTCGAAATCGAGCAGCTTCGCGACCGCGCCCACCGCCTTGAAACCGGACTGGGCAAACGGCTCAAGGCCGCTCGCGCTTGGATGGACCAAGTCGGAAAAGCCCCGCTTCACCCAGGCGTCGATACCACGCGACTGCACAACGCCATTACCTTTCTGGAAAGTTGCGAACGTGAGCAAACCGCGTCATCGCTCTCTCTGCTCGCCGATGCCGCGAACGAGACGGTGAAAACCATTCGGGGTCGATTCGAGCCTGATCGGGAGGAGTTGCGACGGCTCCGGTTGGAAAAGTCCGACCTCCAGTCCCAAATCGATCTCCTTCAGCGAGGCGTTTCACCCGGACCACAACCGCTGCTCTCGGCGTTGAAGTCGCAACTTCCACTGTTGCCGGGGCAGACTCCGCCGCGTGCCTTGCGCGAGATTTGCGAAGTGAGCGATGAGGCTTGGCGCGTCGCCGCGGAGGTCGTGTTCGAGGAAAAATTCGCCGTGCTCGTCGGTTCGGAACATTACGAGGAATCCGCCGCGATCCTGAAGAAACTGCCGGTCTCCGAAGTGAACGCCGCCGGCCCGCAGCGGCTCATCGACATCGTCGCTGTGCAAGCCTCGAAGCCCACGGCAAGGAAAGGTTCGCTTGCCGAGCTGCTGAAGACTTCCGACGACGACGCCCGCTCGTGCATCGATTCCCTTTTCGGGGAAATGATCCGCGTGGAAAATCCGGCGCATTTCGATCGCCATCACTCCGCCGTTACTCCGGAAGGTCTCTACAAGCGTGCCGGCATTTTGACCCGGCCCGTTCCTTACAATGGCACGCCATTCATTGGCAAAGAGGGCCTGAAACGCCAGCTTGAGATCAAGAAGCATCGCTTGGAGGATATCGAGGCCACCCTTCGACGTCTGGAACCGATCGAATTGGAAGTCGAACGCCTGATTCGCGAGCGCACCACGGCGATCCCCGAACACGAAGACGTTATTCGAGAGTTGATCCGCATCGAGGATCTCCCGAAGAAGCAGGAATTGCACGCCGAGTGGATGGCGCAGCATCAAGCCATCGCGACCGATGAATTCGACCGCCTCGGCGACGAGATTGAGGTTCTCGGAGAACAGCTCGACGCATTCGATTCCGAGCGGATTTCAATCGTGGCAAAGGGCCGCGTTCGCGAAATCCAGGACGCAGAAAAGCTCCTGGCTCAGCTTCAGGAAACGGCCAGCCGCCGCGAGGACGAATTCTCCAAGGTCAAACTCCGCATCGACGTTCACAAGCATCACGAGCGCTATGTTTCTTGGAAACGGGAAGCGGCCGAATACACGCCCGCGCCGGACGTGCTTGCGAATGAGTTCCGCAAAGCGGCGGGAGCGGCGGAACTGGAGGCGAAGGACGCGACCGCTGACCTGAGGGTGGCGATGCTCGATTTCAAAAAGACCTTCGCACCGAAATTCGACGATCTACCGGAAGACGGCTCCGATACCGTGCCTTACGAGTCGCGGTTGGAGCAAATCGAGCAAGCCAACATCCCTGATTACGAGAAGAAGTCCGCGACCGAGCGGAAGCGCTGGGAATCGTTGTTCCGCACGCAGGTGCTCAGCCGCATGCAGCAGGCGTTGAAGAACGTCGAAAACATCATTTCCCTTCTCAACCAACAGCTCAAGCGGCCGATCGGCCACGATCGCTACAGAATCGAACGCCGTCCGAATCCGGACTATCGGCTTTATCGCGATTTGATCGACCTCAACGCGCTTCACCACGAGGACGAGTTGTTTTTCTCCAGCATGGGCGGCGAGCTCCAGGACGCGCTCCAAAGTTTCCTGCAGCTTCTGGTTCAAAACGCGAACAGCCCCGAGGCCTCGCGGCTGCTCGATTATCGCCAATACTTCGACTACGATCTCACGGTCAGCGACATCCGCGATCCCGACGGCAAGCCGATCAGCGTGGATAAACAGAGCGGCAAGATGAGCGGCGGCGAAAACCAGAGTCCCTACTTCGTGGCGATTCTCGCCAGCTACCTTCACGCGTATAATCGCCACGAAAGCCGGAGAAAGGAACCGTCGCTGGCGTTGGTGCCCATCGACGAAGCCTTTTCGAAGCTCTCCGGTGAGCGCATTCAGAACTGTATCGAAGCCATGGCGGAGCTCGACCTGCAGGGCATGTTCTCGATGTCGAGCGGCAACATTCCCTACGCTTTCAGCCAGTGCGACGAACTCATCGTCATCTCAAGGAAGGAAGAGCGCCGGGGCAATCGTGTCGGCGTGCGTAACGTGCCGGTGGTGCTTTACCGGGATACGCCGGAGGGCCGGAGGTGGATCACCGACAGCGAGCAAGAAGAAGTGGCGACGGCGCAAGGATGAACGCGACGCTCCACGCGCTGGCTGTCCTCTACCGGGAGTCGTCCGCTGGACGCACCGGGGCGGCGAAAGATTACACCCTCGATTGGGAAAAATTCCTTCGTCAGACGGACCGGCACGATGGCGATGCCCGCGAATTAGCGGAGCAGGAACTGCTTGAAGCGGAGCGCGCCTCGGCCGGGCGCTTCATCATTGATCGCCATCCCAGAACGGGTGCGAAAGAAGCGCTTCGGCTGAAACAAGAGGGTGGCGAATTCTGGCTATTCCAGGTGACCGGATTGGCTTCGCCCACGGATGAGAGAAATCAGCTCGCTGCGTTCTTCCAACAGGCGGCGATGAGAACGGTGCCGGAGAAACATTCCGCCGGATGGAACGCGTGGTGTGAGTCGCTTTCCCAATGCGCGCTGGAGGGAAAGCCGGTCTCCCCTTTCAAGCGTGACGACAGTGAAGGCAACGCAACGTTATTGCACGTGTTGAACGGCATCCTTAATTGGCCCGACAGGCGCGGCGAGTCATTGATCCGTTACGCCAGCGCGGTGATTTGCCGTGACTCGAAGGCCATCGAAACCCTGCGCCCGCGACTGATATCCGCGTTGCGTGAGATCACCGGGCGAGCGGATATTTCCCTGGAAGACTTAGGGATCTTGGACACGCCACGTTCGGTTTTGTTCCACGGGCCGCTGACGCTGACGCTATCCCGCGGCAAGATCGATTTCGAGGCACTCTCCGGCCCGGTGGCTCTTTCCGCGACGGATTTGAAAGAGGCGCTGGCGGTGGAATGTGCGGCCCGGATGTGCCTTACGGTTGAAAATGAAACCGTGTTCCGCGAACTTGCGAAGCGGGCTACTGGCGTTCTGTTGATTCAAACCAGCTTTCCCGGCGCGGCGACGCGACTTCTGTTCGAACGACTGCCTGCCGACATCCCGTGCTACCATTTTGGCGACAGCGACCCCGCCGGATTCGACATCCTGCGCGACTTGCGGGAGAAAACCGGTCGCGGCTTCGCGCCGCTGATGATGCGCTTCCGCGATCATCCCGAAGCGCCGGAATTGACCGCTAGCGAAAGACGGGATGTCGCTCGTCTATTGGCTTCTCCCGTGATGTCGGATGTTCGCGATCAACTTCAAGGGATGTCGCATGCGAATACGAAAGGCGATTTCGAGCAAGAGTCCTTGTCGATTGAAGAAGTCTTAAACGCGCTAAGGCATTGCGGTAAGCAGGCCTCAAAAGGCACTCAGGATTTCGGAAATTCGGAAAGCGCCTCACGTGCCTGAGCCAGTTTGAGAGAAGCGGCGGCGGCCTTTGAATCCATGACGTTTCCGGGCCAATCCATGGCGATTTATGACTTACCAAAGCACCTCGATTGACACCGGGGACTACTGACTCCAGTAGCTCGACAGTCTTCGGCAACGTGACGTCGGTCCCTGATCGGCCTCAGCCCATGAGATTCATGCCGTCCTTAGGTTCCCACGCCCCTTGCCCACATGATGTCAGTCCGTAGTATGGCAAAACTACTGAACCTCAGTCATGCGACCGTCTCTCTAGCGTTGCGAGACAGTCCCCGTGTGGCGAAGGGCACCAAGGAAGCGGTACGGAAATTGGCAGAAGAAGTGGGATACCGGCCGGACCCGGTTCTTGGAGCGTTAACGTCCTACCGCCACCCAAAAGCCCATCAGGGAACCCCGGCTGGAATCGCGTGGATCAACGCGTGGCCCCAACCCAATCCGCTACGTCAATTCAACGATATTGACGGCTATTGGCGGGGAGCGAGCGCCGAAGCGGACAAATCCGGGTATCGTTTGGAGGAATTTCGCATCGACGGAAACTGTTCACCCTATCGATTGCACCAAATTTTAAGCACGCGTGGCATCCGCAACATCCTATTGCCATCTCAACCTTCGCGGCCCGAATGGAACGATTTCCCCTGGCATGAATATTCAGTCGTGCGCCTTGGCCTATCACCCGAACCGCCCTTCGTGGATACCGTGGCTCCGGATTACGTCGCGAATGCAAAAGTTGCCTTTGATGAGATTCGGAAGCGAGGATATCGAAGAATTGGCTTCGTGACCGATCAACTCGGACTGGCATCAAACGGTCATTTGTTCGGGGTTGGATATTTCGCGGCTCAACAGACGGTGCCTCCCGAAGAACGCTTACCGATCTTTGAGTTCCATGCTTGTGAAGCCGGAAAACAGCCCCGCATTTTTGGTGAGTGGCTGGAGCGATGGCGTCCGGATGCGATTTTCACTGACTCAGATGAAATCGGGCCAATGCTTGAAGAAGCGGGCATTAGGGTACCCCAGGATATTGGGCTCGCGGTTACGGATGTAGCCCATGGAGGGATCGATAGCGGGATAGAGCAGTGTTCTGAGGAAATCGGCCGTACCGCCTTCATGATATTGAATTCGTTGGGAACCGAACGTTTATGGGGCGATTCCACGATCTCGAGGAAGCTCGTCATCATGGGCAACTGGGTGAACGGCTTCAGTTTACCGCTAAAGACTCGCCCCTAAAGTTGATCACCAGGAATGGCGTTTGCCGGATGTCATACCGCAAAGCCGCCCCGTTACCAAATTCACTCCCCAAGCCCCCTTTCAATTAAAATCGCCTCATGCCAATGCGCTCCTACCTCACGTTCACAGCCGTCACGGCCCTTATTTCGTCCGTTCCAGCGCTCGCGAAACCCGAGGAACCGGCCTCCCCATTGACACTATGGTACCGCGAACCCGCCGACGCCTGGGTCAAGGCGCTTCCCATCGGCAACGGTCGCTTTGGCGCGATGATTTTCGGGCAGGCCGAGAAGGAGCGTTTCCAACTCAACGACGTGACCATTTGGTCGGGCAACCCTCAGCCGGATGCCGATCGAAAAGAAGCGTGGAAAGATCTCCCCGAATTGCGCCGCCTCATCCGGGAGGGCAAATACGACCAGGCCACCCGCTTCGCGAATTCCCGGTTCAACGGTCCGGCCCCTTACAACAATTCCTACCAGACGCTCGGTGATCTCAACTTCACGTTCGAGCTGCCCGCGAAGGAAATCTCGGACTACCGGCGTGATCTCGATCTCGCCCAGGCGCTCGCGAATGTGACCTTCAACTCGGGCGGCACTACCTTCCATCGCCAGACTTTCGCCAGCGCGGCCGACGACGTGATCGCCCACCGCATCGTCGCCGACCGGAAAGGTGCCATCACCTTCGACCTCCAGCTCGGCCGTGTGCAACGGGCCAGCACGAAATTCGTCGCGCCCGACACACTGGTCATGACCGGCAATACCGGCGATACGCTCGGTTATGAGGTCCGCGCCCGCGTTCTTGCGAAAGGGGGCAAGATCGCCGGCAATCCCGACGGCACCCTCCGGGTCGAGAAAGCCGACGATGTCACCGTCCTGCTCGCCTGCGCCACCACCTTCGAGCTCGATTACGACAAGGGCTACAAGGGAGGCGATCTCTCGGTGGCGGAAAAACGCATCAAAGCCGCTTCCGCGAAACCTTACCTCGAGCTCCGTGCGGCCCACGTCGCGGATCACGCCAAGTACTTCGATCGCCTCTCGCTAGACCTGGGCAAGCAGGACGCGAACACGCCAACCGACGAACGACTCAAGAACTACGCCAAGAACCCGGATCCGGCCTTCGCCGCGCTGTTCTATCAATACGGTCGTTACCTGCTGATTTCCTCCAGTCGCCCCGACAATCCCTTGCCTTCGAACTCCCAAGGCATCTGGGGCGACGGCCTCGATATGCCGTGGAAGTGCGACTACAAGGCGAACATCAACTATGAGATGAACTACTGGGCGGCCGAGGCATCCAATCTCTCGGAAATGCACACGCCCATGTTGCGCATGACCCAAAACCTCGTCACACCGGGCACCAAAACCGCCCGCGCCTACTTCGGCCCGGAGACCCCCGGCTGGGTGGTCGGTTATACCACCAACGGCTGGAGCTGGACGTCGCCCGGCGCGAGTCTCCCCTGGGGCGTTTGGTTCGGCGGCAGCGGCTGGATGTGCCAGCACCTGTGGGAACACTACGCCTATTCGCGCGACAAAGAATACCTCCGCTCCGTGTATCCCACACTGAAGGGCGCGGCCGAATTCTGGATGAGCCAGCTCGTCGAAGGAGAAGACGGCAAACTGATCACCTCCCCATCGAGTTCGCCGGAAAACCACTTCGTAACCGACAAGGGGGTTCGAGGCGAAATCTGCGAAGGCGCCACGATGGAGAAATCCATCGTCTGGGACTTGCTCACCAATACCGCCCAAGCCGCCGTGGTACTCGGCACCGACGAAGACTTCCGTAAAAAAGTGGAAGCGACCCGTGATCGCATTCGTCCGCCTCAGATCGGCAAGCACGGCCAGATCATGGAGTGGGGCGGCGACTGGGATAACCCCAGGGATCAACATCGTCATGTGTCCCACCTTTTCGCTCTGCACCCGGGCCATGAGATCAGCCCGCTCGGCACGCCGGCGCTCGCCGAAGCCGCGAAGGTCACTCTCAAGCAGCGAGGAGACGACGGCACCGGCTGGTCGCTCGCCTGGAAAATCAACTTCTGGGCTCGCCTTCGCAATGGCGATCACGCGCTCAAACTGATGGCTAACCAGCTTCGTTACACCGAGGAGCTCAAAACCGTCATGCAAGGTGCGGGCGGCACCTATCCGAACCTCTTCGACGCCCATCCGCCATTCCAGATCGATGGCAACTTTGGCTTCGTCTCCGGGGTGAACGAATTGCTCCTCCAGTCCCATGATCGCTACGTCGATCCGCAATCGCCCAACGAAGACCGCTATCACATCGACTTGCTGCCCGCGCTTCCCTCCGGCTGGGCGTCGGGTGAAATGCGCGGCTTGCGTGCTCGCGGTGGCTTCACTCTCGATCTTGTCTGGAAGCTCGGCCAGCTCTCCAGCGTCACCCTCCGCAGCGAGAAAGGCGGCGTCACGAAGGTCCGTTACGCCGGCAAGGTGGTCGATCTGAAGCTTGCCCCCGGGCAATCCGTCCGCCTCGACGGCACCCTGGCGAAGGCCCATCCTATTCGGCCTGCCAATGGTTCCTGATCGCGATGCGCTGAGCGTTCTCCAACCGCTCTCCCAGTTCGCCTCACGATCGAACCCTATAAACCTGAAACCATGAATTTTAGACAGATACCCCTCATCATCCTTCCTCTCCTCGTTGGGAGTTCATCCGCTTTGGCGGAGATCGTCATGCTCGATTCTCCGGACAACCATCTCAAGCTCACCTTGGAGGTCGCCACGGATGGTGGCGTGACGCATGCGCTGGCGATTGGCGGCAAACCGGTGATTTCACCTTCGGCGGTAGGCTTTACAGGCGGACGCTTCGCGGGCGTCAAGCGGCGCACGGAAAACTCCATCTGGAAGCCGGTATGGGGCAAGCGCGCGGCGGTTCCCGACCGCTACCGCGAGGCAACGATCGATCTTGGCGGCTATCAGATCCAGGCCCGCGCCTACGACGAAGGGGTGGCCTTCCGTTACGTCTTTCCCGGCAAAAAACCGAACGGAGCTGAAGCCACCACCTTCCGCTTCGCGGGCGATTACACCGCTTGGTACTACAACGGCGAAAACCACAATCTGGGGCCGGAAAAACTGAGTGACTCGAATGGCAAACGTCTGCCCGTGGTAACGATTAAATCCGACAGCGGTGATTATCTGGCCCTTCACGAGGCCGATCTTTCCGAGGGCGAACCGATGCACCTGGAAGCGAAGAAAGGCGAGACCTCCCTCCGCGTCGCCTCCAAACCGACCACCTCCTGGCGCGTGATCATGTTCGGCCGCACGCCCGGCGCGTTGGTGGACTCCCATCTCATCGAGCTGCTCAATCCCGCCCCGCCCGCCGACATGGATTTCTCGTGGGTCAAACCGGGCGTGGCAGTCTGGGACTGGCGCATCGACGGCGCGAAAGTGGACGGCTTCCACTATCAGATGTCCCTGCCCTCGTGGAAACGCATGGTCGATTTCGCCGCGGAAAATCGCATCCCGCACCTGGTGTTGGACGCGAATTGGTATGGCCCCGAATTCGGCCAAAACTCGGATCCCGTGAAAGGCGGCAAAGTCGATCAGGTGAAGGAGATCATCGCTTACGGCAAAGCCAAAAAGGTAGGCGTCTGGCTTTACCTAAACGACATCGGCGGCCGGAAGTTTTCTTTGGAGGACACGCTGAAGCAGTATGGCGAATGGGGCGCGGCGGGCGTCAAATACGGCTTCATGCGGGGATCGTCCGAGGAGAAGAACTTGCGCACGCGCATGATCACCGAGTTGTGCGCGAAGAACAAATTGCTCTGCAATTACCACGACGGCCCTGTCCACCCTTACGGGCAGATGCGCACTTGGCCGAACGCCGTGACTCGGGAGTACTGCCAAGCCCAGCTCGACGGCCACAAGGTTTTCCAACCCAAGACCTTCGTCACGAGCGTGTTCGTCAACATGCTCGCCGGTCCGCTCGACATGAACAACGGCTTGGCCGATCTCACCCAGGCCGGTCGTGTGGATCACGGCGTGCCCGTGCCGTCCACGCTCACCGCCGAAATCGCGCGCACACTGATCACCTTCTCGGGAGTCACCGTCATTCCGGACATTCCCGAATACTACCGGAAGCACCCCGAGTTGCTGCGCTTCATCGCGGCCCAACAGATGCCGTGGCGTGAAAGCAAAACGCTCGCCGGCGAAATCGGTGATTACATCGTGATGGCCCGCCAGGCGTCGGACGGTGCCTGGCTCGTCGGTGCGGCCACCAACGAATCGCCGCGCGAACTCGAAGTGCCGCTGTCGTTCCTGCCAACAGGAAAACATGACGCGCTTATTATCCAAGACGGCCCCCTATCCGATTACCGCACCCACGCCGAAGACTATCGCGCGGAAAGTCGCGAAGTTTCGAAGACCGACACGCTTCGCCTCAAGCTTGCTCCCGGCGGCGGCGCCTGCGTGTTGGTGAAGCCCACCCGTTGAGGCCGGAACCGCCCATCAGAGAACCCCAAAAACACGAAAAAGCCTCGCGACCTCGGGGCTTTTGTCGGTACCGAGAGAACAACGAAGTTCATCTCTCAAAAGTGGCGGAGCGGAGGGATGCTTCGCCAGCATAGGAAGAGTCGCTAGCGCTCCTGCCGCTTTCAAGTATTCAGCGTCCTTCTTCCACGGGTGTTCTTTCACCGAGAAGCTGCTCCCGCTTCGTACTCCCGCATGGGTTGGCACGGCCAATGCCATTGGTTTGCACGTGGAGTTCTCGGCGCCTATCAAGGGTGAAATTTCAGACTCCGATGCGACGTAGCCCCGCGTGCCCGCGCACGGAAACGTGCTGGTTCAATCGCTCTCTCGACCCTATCCCGCCACATGAGCCCGATCTCCCGTTTTCTCTCGATGACGCTCCTCCTTGCCCCGCTGACCGCGATGGCGGAGCCGGATCCGCGCACCGCGCCCCTCGCGAAGGAGCGCCCGCTCTACCTCGATACTAAGGCTCCGATTGACCAGCGGGTGGCGGATCTCGTTTCTCGCCTGACGCTCGAGGAGAAGGCGCAAGCGCTCAATCACAACGGGCGGGATATCTCCCGCATCGGCCTCCGCAGCGACAAGTGGAACCAATGCCTCAATGGCGTCCAGTGGAGCGAGCCTACCACACTGTTCCCCATCTGCACGGCGCTGGCAGCAACCTGGAATCCTGAATTCATTCAGAACGAGGCGGCGCGCGTCCTGTCCGACGAAGCCCGCGGCATCTACAACGGCTGGCGGCTCGACCCCAATGCTCCCGGCCAGCGCAAGGGCCTCATTTATCGAGCGCCCGTCATCAACATCGAGCGCAATCCTTATTGGGGACGCAATTACGAGGCCTGGGGCGAGGATCCGTTCCTCACCGGCCGCATGACCGTGGCCTATGTGAAGGGCTTGCAGGGCGACGACCCGCGGCACTTGAAAGTCGCCTCCACGCTCAAGCATTACGCGGTGAACAACGTCGAGATCGAGCGCATGCAACTCGACGCGAAGGTGAGCGAGCGCATGCTCCACGAATACTGGCTCCCGCATTTCCGCGACGCCGTCGTCGAGGGCAAGGCGGCCTCGCTCATGGCGAGCTACAACGCGATCAATGGGGTGCCGAACAATATGAACCACTGGCTGCTCACCGACTTGCTGAAGAAGCAATGGGGTCACGAAGGCTTCGTCGTCTCGGACCTCAACGGTGTGAAAACGATGGTCGAGGGCCACGGGAAGAAGCAAATGACCTACATCGACGCCGTGGCACAATCCGTGATGGCCGGCTGCGACTTTTCGGACCGGGAATACGAGCAGAACATCCCGGCCGCCGTACGCGCTGGCAAACTCACCGAGGAAAGGTTGAACGATGCGCTGAGCCGCGTGTTGAAGGTCCGCTTCCGGCTTGGGGAATTCGACCCGCTCGACGCGAACCCCTACGGCGGAATTTCCCGCGAGGTCGTCAACAGCGCCGCGAACCATGCCGTCGCGAGAAAGGCTGCGGAGCAATCCATCGTGTTGCTCCAGAATCGTGACGGCCTGCTTCCGCTCGATCCGGCGAAGCTCAGGAAGGTCGCGGTGATTGGTCCCTTCGCCGACGAGGCGATCACGAACGGTTATAACGGCCGGCACGAAGGCATCGTCACGCCGCTGCGGGGCATCCGCGATGCGTTCGGTCAAGAAATCGAAATCGTCTCCGCCCAGGGCGCGCGTGCGGTGACGGATCCCGCTCTTCAAAACGATTGGGGCAAGGCGAGCGGCGGCCGGAGCGTGAAGATGATCTCCGAGTCGAAGGGCGAGTTCATCGAGTTCCCGTTCGATGCGCCGGTCGAGGGCGTCTACGAGCTCACCCTGCATTTCAAGGGAGATCCCGCGCGCGGCACCTTCCAGGCCAGCGTGGATGGGAAGGCGATCGGCGCGCCGACCGACATGTATTCCGCCGAAAACCGCCCCGGCATGCAGGCCGAACTCGGAAGCATGGCCCTGTCGAAAGGACGCCACCTGATCCGCTTTACGGTCGGCGGGCGCAACCAGGCGAGCCACGGCTATGGCGGCAGTTTCGACAAGCTGACACTCTCGGGCGCGGCGCGCGCAAGTGTGGAGGTCGAAAGCGCCGGCGCGGTCAGCGGCCTCGGCAGTGGAGAGACTTTCCTCGCCGAGGGCGTTGCCGCCGCGCAGGGCGCCGACACGGTGATTCTCTGCCTCGGCAGCGACACGCGTAACGAGATGGAAGACGTGGACCGCACTTTCCTCGGCCTGCCGGGCAACCAGCAGGCGCTCGCCGAAGCCGTGATCGCGGCGAATCCCCGCACCGTCGTCTTGCTTTTCGGCGCCGGGCCGCTGACCGTGCCGTGGCTGAAGGAACACGCGCCCGCCATGTTGCAGGCATGGTGGCCCGGGCAGGAAGGTGGCGCCGCGCTCACCAACGTGCTGCTCGGCAAGGTGAATCCCGCCGGCCGCCTCCCACACACGGTCTATGCCTCGGAAAAACAGGTGCCGTCCATCGAGGAATACGACGTCACCAAGGGCTTCACCTACATGTATCTGAACGGCCCGCCGCTCTACTCCTTCGGCCACGGCCTCAGTTACACCACCTTCGACTACTCGAAGCTCCGCCTCAGCGAGAAGAGCCTCGCCGCCGACGGCACCCTCACCGTGGCCGTCGACGTGAAAAACACCGGCAAACGCGCCGGCGACGAGGTCGCCCAGCTCTACGTCCGCGAAGTGAACCCTGTCGTGAAACGACCCCTCAAAGAACTGCGCGGCTTCCAACGCGTAAGCCTCGCCCCCGGCCAAGAACGCACGCTCACCTTCACCCTTCCCGCCTCGAAACTCGCTTACTGGGACGAGACCACGCACGCCTTCGTCGTGAATTCCGGCGCCTTCGACATCCTCGTAGGCGCCTCTTCCGACGACATTCGCGAAACCGCCCGGATCAAAGTGTCCCGCTGATGCCTCGCCTCGTCCACCCCACCTCGCCGCTCTCGTCCTGCCGGTTTCGCGGGTTTGTCTTGAGGGACCGGTTCGAGCCCAAAACCGGTGGGCTCTCGGACGAGGCGGGCGGCTCCGCCGGCTTCGGCCATTTGTGCCGATAACATAAGGTCCGGTCACTGCTTCACAGCGTTACGCCTACTCCCCAATCTTTGGTGTAGACCCGAAAAAGCCTCTCAGGATTCCGGAAATCCGGAAAGTGAACAACGCACCTGATCCAGTTTGAGAGAAGCTGCGCGGAAACGACAGAACGCGGCGAGATTTCAGGCGAAAACGGCAAACAGAGAGAGCCGCAGATCACGAAAAAGCCCCGCAACAGCGGGGCTTTTGTCGGTGCCGAGAGAACAACGAAGTTCATCTCTCAAATAGTGGCGGTGGAGTAACTCGCAAGAGAACTCGCCTCTCCGGATTCCGTGATACCGGGCGTTTACAGGGTGTTTTCGGGGAAAAACTGAGATTTCAGGGTCCGCACACCGAGAGAACGGCCTGAAACGCCCGTGGTTGCGTGGTTCACTGAGCCGAATTCCCTCTTTCCCTGTTTCGCTCATTTACAGGGAAAGAGCGCCGGGAACTCATTGGCTGAAGGGGTGTTTAAGTGACTGATTTTTAGCGGGAATGGTGGGTTTGACTTCCTGAGTGTAGGGACATACCCTCCTGCAAGAATTTGAACCAAACCGAAGAGATGAAAGCATCAGAGAAAATGGACCGAACATCGCGAGCCGTGGTAAAGCGGGCCTCTCGTCGGTCGGATGCTACCCGCTTGGAGCAAGGCGAACGTCCTGAGGTTTTGCAGCGGGAAAATTCCATTTTCCCTGCCGGTTTTTTCGACAACGCCCGTATTTCAAACCTCAAGCAGGCGATCGGTCGTTAACATGCCGCGACCCGGATCACCGATTACCTTTTGTTTCTGAAGGATCTCGGGGCCAGTGGTGCGGACTACTTTCTCGAAGGCGGACAAGCCGTAAACTTTTGGGCGGAATATTTCAGTGCTAAGGGAGCCGGAAAAGTTCTCGCGCCCTTCCAACCTTTCACGTCGAAAGATTGCGACGTATGGGCCAGCTATTCCGCCTTACAATACCTTCGTTCCAAAAAGGAGGGGCGGCTCATTGCGGGTTCCTCCCCGGCCGACGGGCAAGTTGGCGTATTCGTCATCGATGGCTCGCCCAAGATGTCCATCGACATCATGACGAATGTTTACGGCATTCCACAGGCTCGGCTCAAACAATTGATCGAACGATCTCTCGCGATCCAAGGCATCCGCGTCATCGATCCCATTTTTCTCTTCGTGAGCAAATGCCATTGCCTTCTCGGCCTTGATCAAACCGACCGACAGGACGAGAAGCACCTGAGGATCCTTCGGTTTCTCATTCCGGAGCATTTCAAAGGGCTGATCGAGGAGGCCATTGCGGGACATCTCACTCAACGAGCGCTGATCAACGAGTTGAAGCTCCTGCAGACGATCTTGAAAACGAACAGGGTCAAGCGCGCCCTCCAACGCATCGGCTCCGATCCAGCCGATCTGATTCCACTCAAGCAACTTGAGCAATCGGGTTTGTTGAAGGTCGCGCGATTTTCAAAGACGGCCTACGGAAGCGAGCAATGAACGGTGGTTTTGCTTAGAGCAATGTGCCAGATTTGCTTCTGACAAAACGCCAACAGAGATGAACAAGTGTTGGCGTTTCGAGAAAAGGACAACCTTCACATTCCCGTTGTCCCTTTCCGGCATGCCCATAGACGGCGGGAAGCGTTGCACGAGCTGCAACGATTTACTGGTGCCCATGGGCCTTCGCCAGCCAACCAATCGAAAACTTGCAGACCAAGGCCCCTTACAGCAACTATGTGGGGACATCGCGAGAGCTAGTCGCATTCCTTACCGAATTCTTCCCGACATCCGATTGGGCATGAAAACAGGATGTTAAGGGTTAACCGGGACAGCGCTCCGAGGAGGGCAAGGCGTTGGAATGTTTAGTTAGAAGTAGGTGTTCTTCCCCGCACAAACGGCGAAGCGAAATTGAATACGAGTCGGGAGCTTGAGGCCAAGTGGATGCGTCCCGATGAATGTTCAGCTTCCTTCTTCCAAGGGTGTTCTTTCACCGAGAAGCTGCTCCCGTTTCGTATTCCCGCATGGTTTGGCACGGCCAATGCCATTGTTGGCGCGTACAGTTCTAGGTTATCTTTCGATCATGCTCGGGAGATCCCAAGTTCCATCTACTAGACGCTGGTTGATGTCGTAGAATGAAAAATTCCGGTTAGTCCGGCTGATTTTAATATAGAGGTGGTCAATTGGACACGGCGGAACCCTGTAGTGATCAAGAACGAATTTCGCCAGGCGATTGGAGATCAGGTAGCCGATGGTCATTGGGTTGGTGCATGAAAGCTTGTTGAACAGCTCTCCAGAGGATTCCACCTGGTACATCCCGCCGATGTGTTTCTTCATATCGTGCAGCTGGACGTGATCCGCATCCTCGGGAAGGAGCGACCAGATATTGTGAGGAGTAAGCTTGTCAAAGCAGCCCCACCTGAAGTCGTCTTCCAGAATGAAACCGTAGTCTAAACCGTAGTCGCAGATTCTCTGCAGCACCTCCACATGAGAAAGATAACAGGCGATTTCGCCCACAGACATCCGCCACCCTCCCGGCGCTGACTGCAAGAACTCCGGTTTCAATTTCGTCCCGTCAACGGCGTCGATGATCTCCCATGGGAAGTTTATCTTAGCCATGTGTCCGATGACATTGATTCTTCGGGTCCGTGCCCTGGAAAGCGAAATAACGAAGGCCCGCTGGCGCGGGAGCTCGCTATCCAGGTTCCCAAAATCTCCCGGAGGGGAGGATTGGCGGGGTGATGAACCAGATCCCTTTTGTGCATTTTGCCCGTTGCGGCCGGGACAGGTGTTATGAAAGACCAACTGGCTCTCACTATTAGCCCATGTCGCGTACTCGATATCCAGAGAGAAAAGCGGTGTAACTGGCCCGGCTGGAGCAAGAGTCAACAGCCCGTTTGCCGCAAATCGAGGATAGAGCGCCACGGCGATGAACCACTCGTCAAAGTCGCTTTCATGCCAAGCGGCCCCATTAAGGGAACCCGAGCCAATTGGGCAGCTTACCGGCGGGATGGATCCTCTCCATGAATGCCAGATAAATGCCTTCAATAACCGGCTTGCCTCTTCGCCTCCCTTTGCCCCGAAGCGCAAGCCACAAAAGGGCTTGTAGAGAACTCTACTCCGGAAATCTCCATCCAAGCCTGTAGGTATTCTCCACGCCCAGAGCCCGGACAGGGCCACCAGTGTCGTGCGGTCGGTATCAGCCGCGAGCGTTCCCAATTCGGCGACTTCGGAGATGGTAACAAGCACGCCCTCCTCCTCCAACGCAAGAAGCCGCCACAGTTTAGCGAGCGATCGAGAAGACCGGCTGTAGGCCATCTGATAGACCTCGATTCCCATATCCGCCAATGCAGGGGCGAGAAAAGCCAGGGTTTTGTCCAGGTACACCCTGAATCCAAGTGCGTTGGAGACAGGAGCCAACTGTTCGGCGCTCCGGAACAGCGGCTGTAGATGACGAAACCAACTCTCCTGATCCTCCTGAGGGCATCTGCCATGATCATGCCCGTTGCGGGAATCTTGCGGAAGGTCATCCGCAGTGATCGCGATGCTGATGATGTGATCGGGGCGCTGGCGGTTCCACACGGTCTCTACGGCAAATAGCTCCACCAAGCGGGTGACTTCCTCCTGAGAAGCTCCCGTCTCGAAGTCGCTGATCATTTCCTCGGTGAGGATTGGGTAGTAGTCTGTCCAGCTCATGACTCCGCATTCAACCTTCCTTGTAGCCATCCTGTCGCCAGGCGCCGTGGACCAGGTGGACGCCATATTTGCCAAATCCCATACTCTTGGACTTCAACATCCGGACATCCTTCCATTGTTCGCGATGACGGTAATAAACCGAGGTCACCGCGTCGGGTCCAGTTGAGTGTAGCACATCCAAATCATTGCAATGCTCCGCCTCGAAAGTCTCCGTGCGCACCACCAGTTCATCAAGCAGGGCCAGCAGGAACGGATGCCCAGCCATCGCTCCGAACGCATAATTCGCCAGCGTCAGCTTTTCTTCACGCGTTCTCATCCATTCAGGATAGCGGGCATCGAAGATTTTGTTATCAATTTCATGCTCGAACGCGAAAACCGCGCTTTCATTGCACAGAGGATCCAGAGGTGCTTCCAGCATAAAATCCGTGTCCAAATAAAAGCCTCCAAGTTGATAGACCACCAGCAGACGGAACAGATCCGCTTTCTGCACCGGGCGTGGATACCAATCATAAAGTTCCAGATAATCCGGCTGCTCCCGTCGAATGAAATCACGGGCATCGCCATCCGAGAAAAAGAGAAACTCCCAATGAGGATGCATCTCCCTCATGAGATGCATGCAATATTTCAGCTTCGGTTCCAGTGCGTGCTGGGAAACGTGAGTGCAAATGATGCGTTTCGGAATCATGAAAATCGTGAGGCGTCGTTGGCAGTCCCGGCTTCAGTGTTGGCCCCTTTGAGGCTAAACACCACACTATGCCGGAAGATCGTGCATCGGTCCGGCATCACCGTACCTTCCAACCCATCTGTGTCGCCGTGGTCTCCGCAAAGGTCACTTTCCCTTGATCAATCCAAGCCCTGAGGAGAATCTCCGCTTTCACGAACGGAATCTGGCGCACCAGCTCCTCATGGAACTTCCGGGAGAATTCCGTTTTCCACAGGGTCATCGGCCCTTCCAACTTCGGAACCTTGAGAAGCTTCCGTTCACCCCACACTCGCGCATCAAGCTCGCAGCTTCGCGCCCATTCGGCGATGGCAGACGTGATTTTGATGAAGTAGTTGCCACAGAAGACCACGTCAAAATCATCGTAGCGACGGTCGAGAAAGAGCTCCCCCCCGTTCGACGCAAGATGAAGTTGCGGATTAAGGTCGACGAAGCCCGGCTCGATCACATTGGCACTTGCCTCTGCCAAAAACGACGGGAGATCTCCGGCGTATTGTGAAAATTCACCGGTCCAATCGCGTTGGGAGTTTTTGTGAAGCTTGTGAAGCGGGCCGATTTTTTTCCTAGCCCTACAAACCGGCAATGTTTTCGTGCGCACCCTGAGTTTCGTATCATCCCGCCACTCTGCCCAGGGTCGGATGACATCTCCCAAAGCAAATTCCGGGTTGGGATAATAGATCAATTCACTCTGAGGATTTGCCCAAGTACAATACTCGATGTCTAGAGCAAAAAACTGACCTGGAGATTCCATGTCCCATGGAAAAAAGGTGAGTAATCCCTCATGGGCCATTCGCGGATACATGACTGCCAACAAAAACCATTCATCAAAGCCATAATCGGGCCACCACCTTCCGGCAACTTCAGCTTCCCGCAAGCCTTCAAGTCGGCATCGGGTCGGCATCGTTCCTCGGAGATGATGCCATACAAAGGCCTGCATCAACAGCCGCATGGGATAGGAATGATGACTTCCAAACTGCGCAGCGCTCATAGGCCTGTAGCCTTCATCAGGAGCGGAGTAGAAGTAGGGAACTCTCCACCCCCCTACCCCGACCCTCTGCGCTGCTTCGGTTCGGGCGATATCCGCCAAAACCCATTTGATCCGGTCGGAATCCGTAATTGTCACGGGACAGGACGAATTTTCCAACGCGAGGAACCGCCACATTGCCCCAGGATTATGCCGGATGGAGCAGCTCTTCATCAGATAAACTTCGCACCCAACCTTCACCAAATCCCTGATCAGAAACTCCAGATCCTTGGCAAGATAGACCCGAATGGCAACGTCACGACGAGCCCTGCCTAGTGCCACGGCCCCCTCGAGAATCGGCACCACATAGCTTTCCCAAGGCGGGTAGCGGCCAGCCAACCCCAACTCCTCCGCGTGAATCATAGAACCGCGCGTGATCTCCGGCAGATCGCCATTGATCAGCCGATCCTGTTTCCAAAAGAGAGTTGTGGCTACCAGATGACGGCAACCCGTTCTGGAATTGTAGATCGCTTCTATTTCAAACAAGCTTCCACACTCCAACTTTTCATCCGGCAACGCTTCGTTCTCGAACGATTCGACAAATTCATCGGTGAATACCGGGAATACATCTGACCAACTCATAGATCTTTTTATTTACTCCCCGGTCAGCCACACAGCGGCGGCCTTTTCTCCATCCTTTGAAACTCGCCGATAATATTCTTCCGCCACGCTGTATGTCGACCTGTCCAACACATCGCGGATTGCACGTCTCTTTCGAATCGCTTCCGAATATTCGTGAGCGATCTGCGCCGCTCGCTCTTCGGCAGTGCCACCACCCACCATCTGGAAGCCTGTAGGCAGATTTCGCAGCGCAATTGTCTCGAGGTTATCCATCCGGCTCGCTTGCTCCATGAGCATGTCGCCCTTCATTCCTGTCTTGAACTGGTCTATCGTATTGAGTAACCACGAAGCTCTCTCAGCAGCCTCGTCCCCTTCGGCACCATCCAAGACATGATTGCTGAGCCCCCCCAGAAATCCCAAGATCTTCTCATTCCATTCGTTTTTGCCTGCCAGCAATCCACGCTCTACAGTATCGTAACCCGACTCCTTAAACAGCCGGTCCCGTCCGCGGGAAAGTCGAGAAGTGAACGTCTCCAGATTTTCAAGAGCCTTCGACTGCTCGATAAAGCTCCACGCCTTTTCCTTATCTCCCATCTGGAACAAAGCCTCGGCTGAAGCCAAATAGCCTAAAATATTTCCGGGCTCATTTTTGATGAGTAATGATGCAGAATCCAGTTTGTCCTGAGGAGTTGCTCCAGACATGCTAAGAACTGCCGCAACGACTCCATGGTTTTGTGCGGCCTCCTTCGCTTTGCTCATCTGCTCAGGATTATTGCAAAGCAATAAGGCAGACGAAAGGAGCTCAGGATCATAGCTTTCTTTCTTCAGAAGCGCCTTGGTCTTGTTCGGATCCAGCGGGGCACTGATCGTCACCATCCTCGCCTCCCCTAAACCTGGAGGTTTGAATTGCGGCTTTTTTTCCGATTCAGCACCGTCCCTTTTCCTTCTCGAAGAGCTGCTTTGCCCGAAGAAGTTATGCAAGCGGTCCTGAAATCCAGCCCGAGAAAGAGGCGACGAAGCCTCGTCGCTGTTATCCCGACTATGAGAAATCCAGCTAATCATCCAGACCGCGCCAACCAAGATCAAGATTCCCGCAGCCAGACGATAACAAGTCTTTCGAATATCCCGGTCCATTGGTTCGGAAATATCACCGCGTAGGCGCTTTCAAAACAGCATCAACAACTTCCTGCATCTGCTCTTCATTCATTCGCTCATACTCTTCTCTCGCGCTTGAATAATCCCGCGTCAATTCCCCGGTGAGATTTTGCGCAGAAACAGAACTCACTCGCAATGAGGACCCCGGACCCAATGTTTTTTCCAAAGCGGAAAGGACCGCCCCCCTTTGTAATTTGCATTCATGCGACATGCTTGACATTCTAATGCCGTCATTGCTGATCGCAAACCCAGCACCCTCCGACACTTTATTACTAATTGCGATGTAGCGCTTTGCTAAAGACAGAATTTCATCTTCCTTCTTCCCGGCAAACACCTTGCGGAAATCCTTAGGAAAGAGGGATCTAACTCCTACCATACGGGCCTCCGTCAAATCATCAAAAACGAGCGCCTTCGTATAACCTTTCGGGAGAATCTTGTTTACCTCGGGAAGGAGAGCCGAAACCCCTTCCATATTGCCATTGAAAAAGGAAGCATTGTCCACCTGTGCAATCATCTTCATCGCTTCCTCCACGTGCCCCAATTCAAGCAATTTTGTGGCCGTGATCATTGATGCCGCACCGTTTTCCGGATCCAATCTTAACAGATTCCTAGCCCAAAAAAGACGCTCATTCGGATCAGCGCTATAAATGGCCAGTGCTGTGGAAGCCATCTTATTGTCTTTGAATTTCCCAAGTTCCACCAAATGGGAAAAGTCGCGGGTCATGAAAAAGACCAAAATCAAAGACTCAGGCGAATGATCAAAATGATCTAATATCTTCGTCGCTTCCGATTCTTCGAGGCGTTGCTCCTCCAGGCGCAATTTATAAATCAACGGTTCAGGACCGGTCACTCCCATGTCCCTCCGACCCTCGTTTCCGCGCGCAGCCTCCGCTCCTCCAGACTTCTCTTGAGGGGCTGGGGTCTGCAACCTCAGCAAAATTGCAACCAACACAATAATGATGAGAGCAACCGCGAATTTGGCACTTCTTCTCATATTTACAGCAATCATGTTTCGGAGTGACTGAGGCCGACAAAGTCCGCGACATCACTGAACGATCCGATGAGATCGTGCAACTCACGGTCATCCCAAGCCTCCCTTAGTGGCGAACCAATGTAGCGGGGCCGCCAAGCCCCCGCTGCCTAGGACTCACGGGCCCCGCTACATAGGAACAACGCGCGCTCAATGCGCTAGGACCAGCAAAACGTGATGCCGTAGGGAGGGTTTTTAGAACTACACCACCCGGGCACCTCCTTGCCTCCCTCGCTCATTGTGCACTCCCAGCCATTTTGCTCATCATTTTCCATGTGGGCTACGCATACGCCAACTGGGGCACATCCCAAGCATCGGTGACTACTTGGGGTGTCCGCATGCACCAGGCCAGAGAAGAGAGTGGCTGACGAAATCCCTACCGTGAGCACGGTGGTTTTTTTTATAAAAGAACGACGCGAGAGGTTTTCGGGCTCCATGGATTCTGATAGGTTAGATTAACTGTAAAATGTAAAAGAGGTTTGCAAAAGAAAGCCCCCCCCCCGCAAGCTCTTTCTCGTGATCTCGCGCCCCACTACCCAACAGCCGGCCTCCGGCAAGCCGAAACGCTTGATCCTGATAGGCGGATTCCTCGGCGCAGGCAAGACGACGCTAATCGGAAAACTGGTCCGGCACCTCCAATCCGATGGCCTGCGCTGCGGCGTGGTGACGAATGATCAGGCGGTAGGGCTGGTAGATACAGCCCTGGCGGAAACATTGGATGGCACGAGGATCTCCGAGATAGCGGGAGGGTGTTTCTGCTGCAAGCTCGACCAGTTGGAGGAGACGATAACCGGACAGTGGCAAAGTGACTCGGAATCCAGCCCGGAGGTTATTGTGGCGGAGCCGGTTGGAAGCTGCACGGATCTGATCGCGACGGTGGTGCTACCCTTACGCCGGATTTATGGGAAGGCGGTGGTGATCTCTCCTTTCTGCGTGGTGTTGGACGGGCGCCGGGCTCTCGCCAGCCTGGGCGGACGGAGAACTCCAGGCGATTTCTCCAAGGATGTCGGCTACATCTACCAGAAACAGATCGAGGAGGCTGAGATCGTAGCGGTGAACAAGATGGATCTGTTGACGGAAGATGACCTAACGAACCTGCTGGCCCGGATTGAGGCGAATTTCCCGGGCAAGGAAGTCTTCCTGCTATCCGCCAGGACCGGTGACGGCCTGACGAAATGGGCGGAACGGATCACCGCCACGGATACCGCACCCCAACAGCTCATGGAGGTGGACTACGAACGCTATGGCATCGGCGAGGCGCTGCTGGGCTGGTGCAACGCGGAAGTCGAGGTGACGTGCCTGCATCCGCAAAACGGGGATGCCTTCCTCACCCGGCTGTCACGGGTAATTTCAGACAAACTCGGGGAAGAAGCCGCGGAAGTCGCCCACTTCAAAATGGCGCTCGCCGATGCGGATGGTCGGCTCGGGGTGATCAATCAGGTGCTGAGCGGCACCATTCCAGAGGTTTCCCGCGCTTTCGGAGGTGATTTCCGCCACGGAGAGCTGACAGTGAACCTGCGGGCGGAGGGAGATCCCGAACGTTTGCGGGAAATCGTCGAGGAATCCATGACGAAAATTTCACAGGATGGAGTGACTGCGGAACTGCGAATGGTGGCCGCATTCCGTCCAGGACAGCCAGTTCCCGTGGAGCGTGTGACGATGCTGTGAGCCAGAAGTTCTTCTGAGCCCCCTGACCCCAAAGGGAGGTGACGGCTCCATGCGTCCCTTCACTTTTTCCAACTACCCCGATAAGAACATGAGCTGGACCGATGCGTTCCCCGTAATGAGTGAAGAGATGGTGGAAGAGTTCGAAGCACTCGCCACCCCTGCTGAAAAAGCCGAATTGGAGGAATGGTATGGCGTAAAGGAAATCTTCAACGCTCAGGACAAAGCACATCTGGTAAGTTTCTCGATTTTCTGGAAGCCCGGCAGCGCCAGCAAGAAGGCCTACCCGACCCCGACACGGGAAATCCTGATGACCGCAGGTGAGCTAGAGCTGGATCTCCCCTTCGACCCATGGCTACATGAGATCCAGCCGGTGCTGGATACGGTTCCCGCACTCCTCGGTAAATTCGACGACGTGACCGCGCGGGTCTATCTGGCGGCGGACCTCGATTTTCTGATGCCCGACTTCGTCGAGGCCGGGTGCGAGGTCTATCTCATGCGCCATTCTTCACTTGCCCATGCGCCGGGAGCAGCCTGGCGCTTGTTGGCTTTCGCGGAAAAGGACCGGTTGGTAACAATGATCGACTCGGATGGCATCCGCGATGTCGCACTTGATCTCAACAGGACGCGGGCGATGCAAAAAACCGGTCTCCGCTGCTGGCGTGAGCCGATCTGCTTCGACTATGACCGAAGTGGAAAAGTGATCTACAATGCCTTCCGGGGGTGCCACATGGGCCTTGTGGGCGGCTGGCCGATGGAAAAGCTGCTCCACGCCTTCACCTGGCATTCCATCCGCGGGAATTTCTCCACTATGGTCGAACTGCCGGGATGTGGCCCCAAACCGATTGGCAGCGGCCATTGGCCCGATTTCGGATTTGAGGAATGGTTTCTCACCGTGGTGATGTATCCGCGCTGGGCGGCGGGAGGAATGCTGACCTTTGTGCCCACCGGTACCCACTCGTCATTGCTGTTGATGGACATCGAATATGTGACGTGGGCGAATCCAAAAAGCGAACTGGTGATTTTCCCAAGCGGGTCTTCCTGTTGCGCTTCTTGATCCGGCGATCCTAGAGACCGTCTCGCTGAAATCGCAAAGGGAAAACACGATGTCGTTCCGCCGCAAATTTTGGAAGGCACGTACGAAAATCATCGTCGTAGGATGCCGGGCTAGCAGAATCGGTAGCGGCACAGATGCTGGACACTTGGCGAAGTGATGGTCCATCAGCATGGACGCATTGTTTTCGCCCAGACGAGGCGGCGGTCTGGGAGTTTGTGAATCGTTTCATGAACGAATCTGGCCGTGACGATCACGCGGCTCTCAAGGCCGGTGACGTGCTCGGACTTGTAGATCATGTCCCAGACCCCGTGCTTGGCAACCTCCGACCTTCGCGTCGGTTCGTGCGGATTGATCCACCTCGTGTTGGAGGTCGCGAAGCGGCGCACTTCGCCGCCTCAATCCGTGGCTGGCTCCGAATGTACCCTTGATCTTCATCTCCTCTGACTCCAGATCTCTCCTCCTACCCGTGGACCTCGAATACGCCCTATGGGAGCGAATCGAGCTATTTCCAAGGGACTAATAACGCCCAGGACGTTTGCGATCAACTCACCTCAATTTCTTTGGCAATGCTCACACACAGGAGTCCCGTTCCTAAGCTCGGTTTACTCTTCCTTACCATCGGCGACGTCAACAACCGGGACATCTGGCTTGAGTTCCTCGATCAAGCGGGGCCGGAAGTATCTGTCTTCAGCCATGTGAAACACGGCGAAGACATTGCCCCCGAATTTATCTCGGAGTCAATGATTTCGCAGACGATCGAAACCCGATGGGGAAATATCTCTTTGGTCCGGGCAATGCTAGCCTTGCTCTCCGAGGCTTACTCTGATCCCGAAATCAGCCATTTCACCTTCCTGTCGGAAAGCTGCATTCCTATCAAGTCCTGGCACCGGCTTCGGCAACATCTTCAGGTCGACCCAAGAAGCATGCTCTCAATCAAGGATGGCTCAGAAATGCTGGAGCTTCACGCGGACCGTCACCGTTCGACATCCGGCATCGCATACGAACATTGGAGAACCCATCCGCAATGGGTGCTCCTGGAGCGTGAAGCAGCTCGTTGCATTCTCGAACACGATGCAACGGAACAATTCGAATCGTCTTTCGCCCCGGACGAACACTACTTTGGCACCGTGCTGGCAATGCGGGGATTCCCGGATTCCCAGATCAATCCGGCTCCGCCCACTTGGGTCGACTGGTCCCGCGGCCCCCAGCCAGCGGTTCATCATGGAATCAACGACAGTTTGGCGGTAAAGCTGGCCGGGACGCCGAGCTTCTTTGCGAGAAAATTTCTCAAGGCAGCGAAATTGCCAAGACTCGCCGACTTGGACGCACGGTTTCCAGACGCATGGGGCGTCTCGCCAAACACGTCGCCGGAGACTTCAGCCCCATTACTTCCGCACCATGAATGAATTCCTCAGCAGCCTGAAACAATTTCTTGAGAGCGATAACGAGCTTTGTTGGCTCGTGCATCCTGGGGTGTATCTGGACGATGACTGGGATGACTTTTACTTTGAGTTCGATTCATGTCCCGCCGATCTCCTCGCGACCCGGTTGAGGAGATTCGAGGATGACCAAAGCTGGTCTCATTGGAAGTCGATTCAAAAGGCAACGGGCAGCGTGGACGAAAGCGAGCTCTTGGCGGCCTCAGTGCCTGTTGTTCGCATCAGCCGTGCGGCCGCATCAGCCGTGTTGGAGGGAGTGGCTGAGGGTTGGACCGGTCATGTGGAAGTCTTGGTTCCCACGCTGGTTCAAAGGGCAAATTTACTCATCGAAGACATTGGCGGAGGCGGCCCCTTCTGCCCGCCCGATCGCAAGGCGAGGTGGTATGATGCACGGACGATCAGGGAGAGATCGATGCCGGAATTCGTCCCACGAAAGCTGCATTACCCCGTTGACATTCCGGACGCGCCGCTCGCAAACATCAGGGTTAAGCAACTGCCGCGATCCCTTCCCCCGAGAATCCTGTTTACCTCACCTGTAGGAAAGGAAAACGCTCACCTCATAGACCAGATTGCCAACTGCTTCAGCTCAAGTCAGGTCGACCTCCTCTTCATTGCCTATGATGGGGTCGAATACGAATGGCCGAAAAACTCCTCAGTTGTTCGTGACACTGGAAAAAAATGGCAGTTGGCAATGAGGCACCTGCAACCGGAACATGTTTCGGACTACGACTATATTTTCAACTGGGATGATGACATCAGGCCCAACGCTTTCGATCCGGCCCGCTTTACCCGGATCATGGAAATCAACTCGCTGGATATGGCGCAGCCAGCGATTCTCTCGCCTTTCGGTTTATCCCACGGCATCACAGCACCGCGCACGACACCCCCTCCATGGTTCTTCGACAAGGATGGGGCTCGCTACAAGATCGCCGGGCGCCTCACAAATTTCGTCGAAATAATGGCACCCGCGTTCAGCCGGAACGGATGGGCTAGGTTCTTCGAGTATTTGTCTGAAGACAACCACAGCGGCTGGGGCTATGACTACGCGCCCATAGGAGCCAAGGGAATCGTGGATACTATGCCAGTCACCCACACCAGGGCTGTGCAATCGATGACCGCGCATTCCAATGCCGAAAGAGACAGCTTTCTCAAAAGCCAAGGACTATTCAACTTTGCCACCGCGAACTATGGGTGGTTATTCGAGGAGGCAGAACCCTCCTGACGGGACGAGAAAGTTGAGGGCTTGGCGAATGAGATGATGGCTCGCACCCGCATCCTCTTGTCCTCCTGCATATGAACGATAGCACCACTCTTTTTTCAGATTTAGTGAAGCCTCTACTGGCACTTACCGTAGCGATGATGAGCCGAGTCTTTCCACTGTCGAATAATTACCGTATCCAGAAAAAGCTTTAGCTTGCGACGCCTGCACTTCTTATTGCGACAACAGCTCGCGCTTAGGTCCATAGGGCCCTGCATGGACCAACTTCCGCATCGACTTCACCGTGTCAACATCTCTCGTCATCGCCCGCTACGCGGAGCCACTCAACTGGCTGCTCCAAGCTCCCGACGAAATCAGAATCATCGTATACAACAAGGGCGAAGCCATTACCGACCCAGCAGTCCTCTACCGGGTTGAGCGGATCGAACCACGTCGCAACTTCGGGCGTGAATCGGAAACCTACCTTCATCATATTGCCAAACATCGGACTGATGCCGAACGACCCGGTTACACTATCTTCTGCCAAGGCAATCCCTTCACGCATAGTCCCGACTTTTTAAAGCTGCTTGAACATCAGGGTGAATGGGCTGACATTCAGCCGCTGACCGCACAGTGGATTGCGGAGCGAGGAATTCCGAGTGCCCAATTGATTGCTACGGAGACCGACGAGTATCTTCGAGGATGTCGAGTTCGTAGCGAGCTTTTCTCCCTCCACCACTGGAACGCCGCGCGATTTGTGGATGACGGAGCGATCCGAATCGGTCGCGACTACCTTTCCAGCCATGGCCTGCCGTCAGGGAGCAACATCGCATCTCACTTTCTGGCATCCGCAGGGTGGCAGGAATTGGCGGATCAGGCTGAAGCGGCGGATTTCGGTCAATTCCCCTATGGGGCGATCTTCGCCGTTCGGAACGAGCTATTGAAAAGAATTCCCGAGGACGTTCTTCAGCGATTGCAGCTGATGGCTCATTCACATCCGTTGTATCCATGGATCTTCGAGCGACTGTGGCTGCATCTCTTTGGCATGCCGTTTCATCCGGCCATCAAACGACATTCCGGAAACCTTGGCCTCCTACCCGTATCACTTCCTCCTCTCCGTTATTGGAACCTTCATATGCGTAATGAGCCTTTGGGGAAAACCCAACTCGCCTCATCTGCCCTCAATGGAAATTTGCACCATCATCACTCCGGCCCGCAATGACGCGTGCCATGAATGGTTGGTCGCCAGCTACACGAACTTGAACCAAAACGCCACGACGCCTGAGCGGCCTACGGTGTGCGCGGGCACCTGGAGCCGTCTTCGCTACCACGATCCCATTCGGCTGTCCAAAAATTCCAAGGAGGCACTACATCAACGCAATAGGAGACGATGATCACGATCGCTGCCTATGGACAATGTCAACGCGTCCTCGTGGTAGTGCCCTCTGATGCATTGAGAACCCAGTTGGGATTGAAATTCACGCGAATGGGGATTCTCCATGAGCAGAAGATACTAACTGGGAAGGCCAAATATCCCGTTGTAGGCATCATCGAAACCACTCCAAACGCGGACAAAGCCATTGAGGCAGCACTCAAATGCAATGTCCTAGTGACCACTCCCAGTTGATCACCGACGTTAGAAACCCCGTTGCACGCAGATTATTGACTCCTGCACACACCTCTTTTTTCGACGAAGCCCACCATATCGAAGCCCGGACGTGGAAACAGATTAAGTCAGCATTTGGAAATAAACCAATCGTCCAATTTACAGCAACACCCTATCGCGCGGATCATCAACCAGTCGAAGGGAATATTGTGTACAACTATACCGTCGCCCAGGCGCAGCAGGAAAATTGCTTCGAGTCGATATCCCTTCTGCCGATACACGACCTAATCCTGACAAGCACGATCTTTCATTGGCCCAAGCCACCTACGGAAAACTGATCGAGGATCGAAACAAGGGCTTATGATGCCGTGGACGGGAAACTTCGGGTGAACTCGGACGAAGCCGCAGTGGTGAAAGCGTGTTTCCATACCTACCTAGCCAACGGTGGTTTGATCGAAGCAGTGCAGGAATTGAATCGTCAGGGACTCAAAACAAAGTCGTTCATCAGTTCCAAAGGCCGGGTGCAGGAGGGTAAATCGTGGGCCGCTAAACAGCTCCATCGCGTCCTCACCCAACCGATCTACTGCGGAAGGATTCAACACAAAGGCCAGCTTTTCGCCGGTGAACACGAAGCTCAGATCGACGAAGCCCTGTGGGAAAAAGTCCAACAAAAGCTTCGCAGTCAGCAGCCGGAATTCCGCAAAACGAACGGCCATTTGAACGAGATCGCGATTGAGAAGACCCGGTTGCTTCATCCGCTAAAAGGATTCGTGTCCTGTCTGGAAGGGCACGCGCTCACTCCGACCTATACCAACAAAAGCGAGAAGCTCGCTGACGGCACCAAAGTCCGGAAGCGCTACCGTTACTACGTATCGCAGCAAGCCATCCGGCAGGGCTACGAGAGCTCCACCCTTAAAACCCTGAACGCCGAGCGACTTGAGACGGCGGTTCAACTGATGCTGGCTCAAAGCCTGCCGGAACTCGCGCGGGAAATCACCCATTCGGACCTGACACTTGATCAAATCCACAAGCGCTTCGAAGGGCATGCGGCGACCTTAATCTCGGCAACTGATCTGGCGTCGTTGGCGCGAGTGATTCAATTGCTGGAACCAAAGATCGTCGTGGAAACCGGGCGAATCCGAATCCACTTGTCGATCGAACGCTTGGGCCGGCTCGGCGATTGGGTGCCGGAAGTCCCGCAAAGTCCCCTCCTCTTGGCATCGCAGGAGCCGCCGCAAATCCAGATCGAGGGAGGAGCGGTTGTGATCACTGCGAACGTGAGTTTCGCGCGTCGAAGAGGAGAAGTGCGGCTGGTCGATGCGCAAACCGGGGCACTGCTGGAAGTCCAACAATCGTCCCCGAATCCGGTGTTGATCCAGGCACTGGTCCAAGCGGAATACTGGCGATCGCAGCTGCAAAAGGATCCTAGCAAGTGCTTGGGCGAGGTGGTGGAACCTCACGGCGTCTCGGCCAATTACGCGAGGCGACTCATCAACGCGGCGTATCTGGCTCCTGAAATCAAGCGGGCTATTTTCCAGGGAACCCAGCCCGTCGAGCTGCAGGTGCAGGACCTGATCAAGCTGCGGTCGATGGACTGGGAAGTGCAGAAGCGTGAGCTGGGCTTCCACCGGCCTGCGGCTGGTGCCCTGCACTGAGCGGCCCCGAAAAAGCCTCTCAGGATTCCGGAAATCCGGAAAGTGAACAACGCACCTGATCCAGTTTGAGAGAAGGCGTGGGGAAATGAGAATAAGCGCCGGGAATTTAGCCGGAAACGCCAAACAGAGAGACCGTCAGAACGCGAAAAAGCCCCGCAACGGCGGGGCTTTTTTCGGAGCCGAGAGAACAACGAAGTTCATCTCTCAAATAGTGGCGGTGGAGTAACTCGCAAGAGAACTCCCCTCTCCCGATTCCCTGATACTGGGCATTTACATGGTGTTTCCGTGAAAAAGCTGAGATTTTGGACTCCTGAGCTGTGAGAACGCCCCAAAACGCCTCGTGGTTGCGTGACTCACCCGGCCGAATTCCCTATTTCCCTGTTTCGCTCATTTACAGGGAAGAGTGACTGCATCTCCTGATTACAGGATGCCCAAGTAGCTGATTTTTAGCGGAAATGGTGGGTTTGACTTCCTGCATGTAGGGACTACCCTCTCTGCAAGAATTTTGAGCTAAACGAAGGGATGAAAGCATCAGGCAAAATGGACCGAGCATCGCGAACCGTGGTAAAGCGGGCCTCTCGTCGGTCGGATGCTGCCCGCTTGGAGCAAGGCGAACGTCCTGAGGTTTTGCAGCGTGAAAATTCCATTTTCCCTGCCGGTTTTTTCGACAACGCACGTATTTCAAACCTCAAGCAGGCGATCGGCCGCTAACATGCCGGCCACCCGGATTACCGATTACCTTTTGTTTTTAAAAGACCTCGGAGCCAGTGGTGCGGACTACTTTCTCGAAGGCGGACAAGCCGTAAACTTTTGGGCGGAATATTTCAGCTCCAAGGGAGCAGGGAAAGTTCTCCAGCCCTTTCAACCCTTCACGTCGAAGGATTGCGACGTATGGGCCAGCTATTCCGCCTTAGAGGCTGTCTGAAAATTGCTCAGGAGGCGATTTTCGCGAGCATGCGCTTGGTCATGGATAAATAGATCAGCGCCTCGGAGTGGTCGATCCTGACCTCGTGATCGCGGATCAATCGCCGGGATT
>Ga0307408_100000187_pt1 | contig 68273 bp, 51 predicted proteins | sample 322Cmetagenome_FD_202116 | JGI IMG/M metagenome (GOLD analysis project Ga0307408, IMG submission 202116) | Maize rhizosphere microbial communities from greenhouse at UC Davis, California, United States - 322HYB-C-3 | ecosystem: Host-associated > Plants > Roots > Rhizosphere > Soil | place... | reverse complement strand
TTGTCCCCAACTTGCTGGCCTGGCAGCAGATGAAATCCTGGTCCGAGGTAAGCGCCCGGTTAGAGCGAGCCGAGCTGGTGATCGACAATAGCGGTGACAGCAGCACCTTTTCTGCCAACGCCCGCTATCGCTATGAATATCAGGGCAAGCAGTACACAGGTGAGCGGGTAGCCATCTCGGAAGGCAGCGATAATATCGGCGACTTCCAGCGCAAGCTCGGTTATGAACTGGAAGAAGCCTGGCGCCAGCAGCAACCAGTGCCCGCCTGGGTCAACCCCGCCAATCCCTCCGAGGCTGTACTCAACCGCGACCTACACTGGGGTATGGTGGGTTTCCTGACGATATTTGTACTCCTCTTCGGCAGTATCGGCATTGGCCTTACCAGCTCTGCCCTGATCAGCCTGTGGCGCGAAACCCCGCTTGTCCGGCGCGCGCGTCAATCCCGGCTTGAGCAGCAGCGCACCCGCCCGGAGGTACACTGCAACAGCAACAGCGGGCTCTGGCAGATCTGGGGCTTCACTCTGGTTTGGAACCTCCTGGCGCTACTCGGGGTTCAGGCAGCTCCGCGCGAACTGGCGGCCGGCAATTACCTCTTCCTGCTGATCCTGGTATTTCCATTGATAGGGCTTTTCCTGCTCTTTCAGGCGACCAGGGCCACTCTTGACTGGCGCCGCTTCGGCCCGCTAACACTGCGGCTCCACACTTATCCCTGTGTCATCGGCGGACAGCTCAGCGGCACCATCGAAGTGCCGCTGGCCTATAACCACCAGCAGCGTTTTCACGCGCGCCTGCAATGCGTTCATAGCTATAAAGTGGGCTCCAGCAACAAGCAACACCTCACCCAAGCTGTCCTCTGGCAAGAACAACGGCTATTACAAAGCCAGGCATCGCCACTGGGCGGCACACGGTTAAGCCTGGGTTTTGACATCCCTGACAACCTTCCCGCCACCGAACCGGCGAGCACTGACTATCGCTTCTGGCGCCTGGAATTAGCCGCTCGCCTACCGGGAGTGGATCTGAGGCGCGAATTTGAAATCCCCCTTTTTGCCTCAGCCGAACAAGCCCGCTCTGATCACTGAACGCAAACAATTGGCAAAACATTTGTGAAATTATTTTTTAATTAGCGCAGCAAAACGTCCAACAAATCGTTAAGGGCGCTTACAGAGTTTCTAAAAATAGTTATACGCCATTTATTGACAGCTCAAAAAATCGGCGTATTATCGCGCCCAATTTCCAAGGTGCTAAAAGTACTTTGCATTTCAACCCGACAACTTGTTTGTCACAACTTATGGAGTACTCAATGATGACTTACGCGAACTATACCAACCGCTAACAACCTTTTGAGTATTCAGACTTGGAAGGTGATAACAAAACCTTCCAGTCAGGCGCAACACGAAAGCCCTGATTAGGAAACTAATCGGGGCTTTTTCTTTTCTACGATGTAAAAAGCCAACGCGAAGGTTTCATTTTTTTGTAAAACAAAGTGATTTATCAAAAAATCACTTAAGGGATTTCTATGCCTGTAAAAATCGAATTAAACAAAAATGCGGGAAATGGTTTTAAACCCGTAAAAATTTACACCCGTGATATTGAAAATGAGGCACTGACGCAACTGAAAAAAATTGCCGAGTTGCCAATTATTCATTCGCATATAGCGGCCATGCCCGATGTGCATTTAGGTATTGGTGCAACCGTAGGCGCGGTGATACCAACATTAAATGCCATTATCCCCGCAGCAGTGGGTGTGGATATTGGTTGCGGTATGAGTGCGGTGCGGCTTTCGGTTAAATCATCGCAACTGCCGGATAACCTCGCCGCAATGCGCAGTGCAATAGAACGCGCAGTGCCGGTAGGTTTGCATGCGCATAAAACAGTTAGCATTCGTGAAAGCGCATGCAAAAACATGGCAGCGGGTGTGGAGTGGCTTTTTGAAAAACATTCTGCAGTGATGAAAATGTTAAAGCAACCGAACACCCTGTGGACAAAACAAATGGGCACACTCGGTAGCGGCAATCATTTTATTGAAGTTTGTGTGGATGAAAACAAAGACGTGTGGATCATGCTGCACACTGGCAGCCGTGGAATAGGCAATGCGATTGGACAGTATTTTATTGCCCTCGCCAAAAAAGATATGGGCAAACACATTCACAACTTGCCCGATAAAGATTTGGCGTATTTCACCGAAGGCAGTGAGCACTTTGTGGATTACGTAACAGCGGTAAATTGGGCACAGGAATATGCGCGTTTAAATCGCAATGAAATTATGGGCTTGGTATTGCGCGCAATAGCGCCATTTTTGCCCAAATTTCAGGCCGATCGCCACGCGATTAACTGTCACCATAATTACGTGAGCCGCGAGCATCATTTCGGCGATGACGTATTAGTCACCCGTAAAGGAGCCATTAGTGCACGCGAAGGTGAGCTGGGAATTATTCCCGGCAGCATGGGCGCTAAATCTTTTATCGTGCGCGGAAAAGGCAATGCCGATTCATTTTGCTCCTGCGCCCACGGCGCCGGTAGAAAAATGAGCCGCACTGCCGCACGCCATGCATTTAGCAAAGAAGATTTAATCGAACAAACCAAAGGTGTTGAATGTCGTAAAGATAAAGCAGTGATTGACGAAATCCCTGCGGCATACAAAGACATCGACGAAGTAATGCAAAACCAATCTGACTTGATAGAGGTGGTTCATACACTCAAACAAGTCTTGTGTATAAAAGGATAAGGCTATGAAACAAGAACGACGCAACGGCGATGCATTTCACCCCATTATGAGCAAAGGTGGTGTGCATGAAAAAACGGAAAAGGCAAAACGTAAGGCCGCCAAGCATGAAATGAAACGCAAAGTTAGCGAGTGGCTTGATGTAAAAGTCACCCGTTTACCAGCGCGAAGTAGAACTAGTGTTAACAACATTGATACGCAAGAGAGCAGCCCAAAGCGCGCGATAATCACCCTACACTAAATGAAATCGATGCTTTGGACTGCTCTCCTTGTGCTAGTGCAAATTGTCACTGCGTGAACCAGTGCCACCTAGTTACAGCGGTTAATTTTTTACTCTCGACCAGACCTCGTTCTGTTCGATATTTACTTTTTCACTGCAAGCGCTTCAAATGCACGCTGCCTGGTTTTTTCTAGCAGCGATGCATCACCTATATTCCCGTGACCGGGCACGACGATTTTGGCGTTGCTATAACGCTTGATAAGTTTATCAGCGGACGCAGGCCATTCTTTTATTACCGCATGGCTAAGATTGCCAAGACCTTCGGGTTTCACAAAACAGCCGCCGAATAGAATTTTTTGCTCTGGCATCCACACCACGACATTATCTGAAGTATGCCCAGCACCGGGATAAAACACTTCTATTTTTTTATTGACCAACCAAAAGGGATTTTTGGTAAACGAATGGGTGGCTTGAGCTTCGCCTTTATTTTCAAGCAACTTGTTAGTTTGCGTTGATGCATAGGTTGGAATGGATTTTGAGTTGAGAAATGCAATACCGCCAGTACTGTCGCTGTGGAAATGTGTGGAAATACTTGCCTTGGCGGTAAAGCCGTGGGTATCAATCCATTTCACTAATTTTTCAGTGTCTGTGGCTGAAATGGGTGTATCAATCAGGTAAGCATCTTTGTTATCGAGCACGACTAATCCGTTAGAGCCAACAAGCCCCCAGCCTTCGATTTGTTCGTAAGCGGTGTACAAATAAATTCCCTCTTCAATTTTTTTAATTTCCAATTCCGGCAGTGGATCTTCAGCAAAAGCGATGCTTGATAAAAGAAATAAACTTGCGGCCAGAAACGATTTCATTTTGTTAAATTCCTTTAATTTTTTTAAATAGATACTGCCTATAAATGTTCCAATCAATACAGCTGTTCATGGCTCCCCGCAATCACCTTCGGCTTGGCCACATACCTCAACCACACATAACCCACGAGCGCCGATAAAAACGAACCCACCAAAATCCCCAAGCGGTCATTCATCGCCTGGTTTTCGATGGTTTGTTCAAATGCGAGCGAGCCAATAAATAAACTCATGGTGAAGCCGATACCGCAAATAACCGCGACGCCATAGAGCTGCGCCCAGTTCACGTCGTCCGGCAGTTTGCCGATGCGCAGCCGTATCGCGAGCCAGGTGAATAGCATCACGCCCAGTTGTTTGCCCACGAATAGGCCAAGCAAAATACCGAGCGATACGGGCGAGAAGACATCATTGAAGCTCAGCCCGGAGAGCGACAAACCCGCATTGGCAAAGGCGAACAGCGGCAGGATCGCAAAGGCGACCGGGCTGTGCAGGTCTTTTTCGATGTCGTGCATGGGGCTTTGCACTTTACCTTCAGAATCCACCCCGCGGAAGGGAATGCACAGGGCGATGGCGACACCCGCCAAAGTCGCGTGCACACCCGACTTCAGCAGGCTCACCCACACCACCAGGCCCACAAACAGGTAAGCCGCTTTGCTCACCACACCCTGGCGATTCATCAGCACCATAAAGCCAATGCCTATGCCCGCGCTGATGATGGCGGTGAGTGAGAGGTTATCGGTATAGAAGAGCGCAATGATGATGATCGCACCTATATCATCAAAAATCGCGAGCGAAACCAGGAAGACTTTCAGGCTTACCGGAATGCGCGAGCCAAGTAAGCTCAAGATGCCGAGCGCAAAGGCGATGTCAGTGGCGGTGGGAATCGCCCAGCCATGCAGGGCGTAGGGATCATGGCGGTTGATAAACGCGTAAATCAGCGCGGGCACCAGCATTCCGCCGATTGCCGCTATGCCTGGAAGGGCGATTTTGGACCGCTGGTTTAACTCACCCACCAAGACTTCGCGCTTGAGTTCGAGCCCTACCATCAGGAAAAACAGCGCCATCAGGCCATCGTTGATCCATAGCAGTAGGGGTTTGGCGATGGAAAAACTGCCTACCGCGACCACCACATCGACTGATAGCAACTGGTCGTAATAGATTTTCAAGCTGGAGTTAGCTGCAATTAGCGCCAAAATAGCGGCAATAATCAGCAAAATGCCACTCGCCGCTTCCAGTTTAAAAAATGCCTTAATGCCCGGGATCATACTCACCTCGCCCTGTTCGTCTTTTTTAGGTCATTAGGGGTTATTGGCGATAAAACAGGTGATTACAAGTTAAACGATGGCTTATTTGCCTAAATTTACGGTTCTTGCGCCCTAAACAAAAACCCCCCCGCCGACAGGATCAGCGAGGGGGATTCGTAAAACACTTGTTACTTTTGGTTAACTCCGGTCAGGATGGCGCAAACACAAAAAGAACAACATGGATAAATATCAATCCTGAACAAACCAACATCTGTTGGCGGAGGCTTAGGCTAGCCATAGGTAGTACCTGATTTTTGGGGAGGGTTAAACCCCTGTCAATGTTTCTGTTTTTATTAAGATAATTTGCAACCAACGAACAGGTTTGTTATTGAAACTTGCGAGTTGATAAAGGCAAACCACTGCAAATCCTTATTGACACGCCAGATATATCATATTTACAAAAGGATACAAAATATAAATTGACGAAAAAATCACCGGATTTTACCCATAAATTGCCTAATAAATTATAAGCAGAACAGCAACTCCCTTTGCTGCGACGAGAGATTACTGGCAACCCACCTTACCCATGCCCAACACATAATACTTGTCGCCCGCCAGTGGCGAGTTGAAGGGTGCTTGGCCATATTTACCGGCGGTAGCGCTCAGATAATCCACCAACTCCTGACCTGCCGCAAAGCGCCAGTGGTTGAGTGTAGCTTGTGATGCGGTGGAATAATTTGCGGAGAGATTGGCCACTGTACCCGAGCTAATCGTAAAGCCGGTTTTGGTGGTTTCATCGAGATTACAGGCGGCGTCGCCGAACCAAACGAAGTTGCCTTCGCCGCGATAATTACCGCCGGTTACATCGCGAATCAGATTGGTTTGTAACTCAGTAAGTGATGCCGCCAGATCCGCTTTTTCCTGATGGATGCGGTTGACTACAAACATATTGTCTTCCTGCAATATGCTCGCACCCACACGGATACTGAGCAGGTCTTTGCGATAATTCACAAACACATTGTTCAACATATGCGAAGTACCACGGCGGATCAGCGGTACGCGGCGCAAGGTATTGCCGAGTGCCATATAACTCGCATCGCGCGTCACAAATAAATTGTGGTGCATGGTGGTTCTGATTTGGGCATCGATTGTGTGGCTATCGCTGGAACTGTGTAGCGTTGCGCGTTTCACATCAAGAATTTCGTTGAATGACATAGTGATGCCATAGGCGCCGACTTTCACATCAAACGCGGAATCACCGGTGGTATCGAAGGTATTTTTGTGAATCCAGATATCATGCGATGCGCCGGTGGAGCGGATCATATCCGGGTCAACATAATGGTCTTCGGTATGGCCTGCGCCTTTAAAGTTCAAGTGCGTCAGGATCACACTGGTTGCGGTCTGTGTCGGTTGGCCAGTGGAATCTTTGCCAATCGCAAAACCGCTGAACAGGAAATAAGCTTCACTGCCGCGACCATCGATACTTTTGTTGGAGCCGATTACCGGATTGCGAATCGGGTTGTTGGATTTGTTCATCGCGCTATTAAAGAACGTACTCACGCAAGCCGATTCACTCACACTGTTTTTTGCGCACCATTGTTGATAGTTAACACACTCCGCTTCGGTTGCGCCGAGAATGGATTGCACAGTCGCGTTGCTGCAACCCAAACGGTACATACCAATTTCGGTGGGTTGCGCGAATTGGATTTTGTCGAACACTATCCAGTTGTGCGCTTCACCGCTAATCGCCTCCAACACTTGTTGCTCAACCGAGGTGCTGGAATTTTTAGTGATGATAGTGAGTTTGCTATTGCCGTTGGGATCGTATCCGCCTTTGGCGTTTTCACCATAACCTACAGGAGTGCCGAGGGTTTTATATAAACACTCCACAATTTCCTGATCGGTTTGCAAGGCGGTATCGCGCCAGTTTACGTTGGGGTTGGTGGCGAGATTAATACAGTCCGCACTCAAATTTACATCGCCTGGAATATAAGGTGCACTCGATGATGAACTGCTCAGGCTCGATGAAATTGCAGAGCTGGTGATTGCAGAGCTATTGATTGAAGAGCTGGACGATAAAATCAAACTTGAATTGCTACTTGATTGACTGCTCGCGATTGCACTGCCAACACTGGATGAAGAAACACCAGCACCGTCTGTGTATTCCACTTGCAGATTATCAATCACCACCGTAGCCGAACTCTCGGCGCGCAGCGCGATAAACGAAGTTGCTGTTCCAATTGCGGGTGTAATTTGAATCTGTTGTCCCGCCGTTAAACTACTCGCAACCGCTTCAAACACTTTTGAGTTTGCGCCGTGAATTGAATTGCCCGCGCTGGTGGTATTGTTATCAATATACACCTGCACTTTGCCCGAGCCGGATGCGGCAACAACGGTAAAGCTAATGCGATATGGACGACTCAAATCAAAATCGCCATTGGCATTGGTATCACTCGCTGTAGTTGATGCGCGCGGTGGGCGATTACCAATCGTTAATCTTCCACCAGCAATTGACAGCTCATTATTACTCACCGTAATACCACTGCCGCCGCCGGTAATAAAATACAGTGCTGCCGAGGCATCGGTTGAAATGGATTTATGTGCTGCGCTAAACAGCGTGGTTTTATCCACACTAAATGTTTCGCTAAGCAGCGCACTGTTGTTTGTTGAAGATGCAGATGAACTTGCCTGTTCCTGACTTGATTGGGCTTGACTGCTGGCAACAGAACTTGATGTTGCGGGAATCACAATCACTGAAGAGGCAACTGAACTCACTGCGGTGCTGCTGGCAATTGAAGATGCAATTGCACTGCTAACCGCAGCCGATGAAACAGCATTTGAACTGCTGCTGGAACCATCAACAACATTAGCAATTTTTCCCACGCCCACGTTAGCCATTACAATCGCAGGCACAGTTGATGAGTGATCCATTTCAACCGTATATGGAACCGTCACGCTGCAAGTGGATTGCAATTGGCCATCGACCACTTCTGGAATTACCAATGCACCATTGCCCACTGTGCGGCTGTAATAAATCGACGGCAGCACGGTATTTTCATTATTGGTTTGCCAGCAACCGGCAACATCCGAATCGTCCGATGCAATCAGCGGGTTATTCACGTTGTAGAAATAATTGCTCTCTACCAACGCCTTGGCATTCATGCGCGAGTTGATCGCATGGAACATATAATCAATACGATCATTCGACCAATAATTGTTATACATATGCACTAACGCATGGCGAATTAACGGCGTGCGCTGTTCAATATTTTTGTACCAATTATGATGGAAGGTGATGTTGGTGTTTTTATTGTCGCTATCGCTGGAACCAATCAAACCGGCGCGGCTGGAATCGTTATACAAATTGTACGAAACGGTTACGTTAGTCACGCCCGCTTTCATATCCAACAGTGAATCGTAACCGTCTTTTTCACCACCGGATGCTTCCAGGTGATTGTGGTCAATCCACACGCGATTCACATTGGTTTCCATGCCGATAGCATCGCCACCGTTAGACGTAGGTGAACCACTTTTTTTCACATTGCGAATATGCAGATTTTGCAAAATGATGTTGGAAGCATCGCGCACGTGAATGCCAATTTCTTCGAATAATGCGTTGGTACCCACACCGATAATAGAAATGTTGCTCATTTGTTTTATTTCAATTACATCGGCTTGCGTATTACAACCTTGTGCTGTGGTATTGGCGTGGCTGATAGTGCCGTTTACCAAAATCGTAATCGGTGTGCTCATAGTCGCACGCGCGCAGAGTGCTGCATTTAATTGTGTACCGGTAGTTACCGTTACCACTGCACCACCTTGCCCACCGGTCACGCCTGCATGGGCTGCAAAGCCTTCCATTTTTGCCGGGCGCAGTGCGCCGTTGTAGGAGGCAACACTGCTGGAAGATTGACTGGTCGCTGTGCTGCTTGGCGCAACGGATGCAACCACACTTGATGAAGTATTAATTGACGTCGCCACACTGGAACTCAGCGTACTACTTTTGCTGGATGCAGGAATTGATGATGCCGCTATCGATGAAGGCGCAGCAGAACTGGTAACCGCACCACCCAGATATTCAATTACCAAATCATCAATGGTTACTGACGCAGAACTTTCGGTGCGCAGTGAAATAAATGAGTTGGTAGTTCCCACTGTTGGGAGCAATTCAATAATTTGCCCCGCCACTAAACTATTTGCGCTCGCATTAAATATACGCGATGCGGTGCCGTGCAAAGAATTGCTGGCACTAGTGGAATTGTTGTCCACCATGATTTGCAACGCGCCTGAGCCGGAGGCAGCAACGACACGAAATGAAATACGGTAGGGTTTGCTTAAATCAAAATCGCCATTCGCACTTGCGTCACTCGCCGCAGTATTTGTACGCGGTGGTTTATGACCAATGGTAAAACGTGCCGCTGCAAGTGTTAATTCATTGTTGCCAATAGTAATGCCGCTGTTGCCGCCGGTTACAAAAAACAATGGCGCTGATGAATCGGTTGAAATGGAGCGATAGGCCGCACTGAATAAAGTGGCTTTATCGACATTAAATGGCTCGTTCAACAACGCGAGATTTGCAACACTACTTGCCGCACTGGACGATGACGCCACCAGTGTTCCGCTGGCAGACCACACCAATGCCGATGGGTCAAACGGCAGCGCACGGTTGTGGCGAATTTTTATGGTATCGGCCGGTGTCACTTGCTCACCGCTGGCGAGATTGCCGAGCAACACACTGCCATCAAGAATAGTTGTGCCAGCGCCGCTCGCTGTTAAGGTTTGCGCCGCATTGTTAACGGCTTGCGCTCCGTTTTGCACAGTGACGGAAAATACATAATCGTAAGTGGTGCGGTCGATACGGGTTTCACTCAATTTATTGAGTGTGACGACGTTGAGATCCAACGCCAGACTATTGGCCGAAAATGCAATCGCACAAAGTGCCGATAATTTTCTCAATATGTGATACGAGAATAGATTTTTCATGCTGCCACCTGCTGAGTTTTTGAATTGCGCACGCGCAATCCCACTGCAACCAAACCGAGCAGCAACAAAATAATGGATGAAGACTCAGGCACGGGAGTGGTGACGTTCGTGGATGATCCTGATTCAACGACGGAAAAATCCGCATCGTAAAAATCATAGGCCAGCACATCGAACGGAAGCGTGGACAGATAAGTAAACGACACGCGCGCAATACCCGAGCTTAAACCAGCCGGGTTGTAGCTATCAAAGAGACCTGCACCGAGCAGCGCATCGGGTTGCACAACGAGGCTGTCCCATGCTGCCGGGCTGAAAATAATATCCAGGTTGGCAAACAAGGTTTCAGAAAAATAGAGCGAAAAACCACTGAAGTTTTCACCGCTAGCGATTGAAAGATTGATATCCACTGTGCCCTGGTTACCGACCAATTCAGAAAATTCAGTCGTAATCAACGCGGCTCTGGCCGGATTGGCCACACAGAATAAAAATGTAAACAGCAAACTGATGGATTTAAAATAATTGAGTTTCATAGCGTACCCCTGTTATTAAAATAATTAAAAAAAGTGGGGTATTGATTAAATAGCATTGCCAATTGAATTTTTATTATGTCCTTCGGGTAATACCGTAAAAAAACGACCGGCATTTACCGGTCGTTTTGTGCTACGTTTTTCTTTTACTGTACGCGCTCAATTTGGGTGATATTCACCCCACCGGTTGCCAACCCCTCACGCCCATAGAAAATCCTGACGGATGTCAGTTGATGACTTGCATCAGCGGTATAAGTAATCGTTGATCCATTAACACCACCTGCTACTGCAAAAGTGGCGTCGGCTACTGCCAAAACCACACCATCATTGCCAGCCAATGCTATTTTTGCTGCTGATGCGCCGGAGCCCGTCTGTCTGAAATTAACAGTTACAGTGAACGCTTTTCCTGCTTCCACCGGAATTGAAAAGTAGGTGCGGACATTCGCAAGACTTTCTCCCACGGCAGGCATCATTACGCTATTGCTGGTGAAGAATGAGCCATTGGTATTCCAGTAGGCGTTAGCCGTTGCATTGTTAGCAGAGCCAGCCGGGCGATAACGTAAAACGCTTGCCGCTGTTGAATTGAAGATCAGGCCATCAACTGTTACATCACCCCCAGTGACCTTAATGCCATTGTCAGCTGCTGCGTTATAGGTAGCGCCAAACAAATTGGTATCAGCAACGGCATAAGCTGCCGAGTCGAAACCCCAGTTTTTGGTCACAATCACTGCGGCTGCAGAAGAGCTGGAAGAACTGCTTTCACTGCTGGATTCAACGCTTGAGCTGCTCTCGCTCGATGCTTCCGAACTACTACTGGAACCAACCGAACTACTGCTATCACTCGCCACACTAGAAGCAACACTGGAATTGCTGGACGAGCTACTCACCTGACCAAAGTTGGCGCAGTCGGTGGTATCGCCCGGCAGCGGGTTCCAACCAGCGCTGGAGTTGTAAGCCGCAAAGATTTGCGCGCGGTTGCAGTAATTGTTCATCACTTCACCGAGCGACAACTCATATCCGCCCACGCGAGTGGCCAAGCTGATGCTATCGCCATTGGCATTCATGGTGGCGAATTCGCGCCAGCCGGTGGTTGCAGTAGGTGTAACCGGGTTAGGTGCCGGTTGACCATTTACACCAGACCCTGCCCAACCAGCGGCATTGATATGGGTATCCATACGGCTATTGATAAACACCACGTTATCCCAGGTTGCAGTACCACCGGGGCTGCGCGCCAGATAAGTCGCACCGGTTGGGATGTTGTTGCCAGTTTGGCCAACACCGTAAGTCAGGTTGGAGTTGAGGAAGACATAACCCTTATCGGTGGCGTTGGGCACGCGCGCTTGCACCAGATAGCCGCCATTGCTGGGGCCGCTGCTGTCGCCAATCGAGCGGATTTCACTCTCTTCAAACAGCGCCGCATTACTGCCGCCCCAAATGAAATCCACATTGCCCACCACCAGCGAACGGTAAATCCAGTTCCAGCCTTTCAACTGCAGGGTGTCCTGCTCGCTGATAAAAGCGGCGTTTTTGGCGATCAATCGGCCGGTGCTGTTGAAGTACAGTGTCTCAGCCTGGCCGCCACTGCTGGTTTTGATGGTGGTGTTTTTCAGGGTCAGATTTTCCAGCGTCAGCATATCCGCCAGCTCGACCAAAAATACCGGCCGGCCGGCCGAACCGGTGTTAAAGCCTTCCGAGTTTTGGTATTGGATAACGACGCCATCGCGGCTCTCGCCGGTGATGGTGAGATTGTCTTTGTTGCGCAGATACAGCAGCTCTGGATAAGTACCGTTGTTAACGGTAATGGTCGCCGCGTCGGTTTTGGCCAGATTCTGCATCACATAGTTAAGCGCGCCTTGCAGGGTGCGGAAGTCGGCAGTGCTGCCGTTGTCATCCACAGTGAGCGAGGTGAGGCCTGCTGCCGGAGCTGGCCTGGTGGTAAACGTCCATCCGGCGTTTTTACCGATACCTTCAAATGGCAGGGTCGCCAAAGTCGCGCCGGTAAAGGCCGAACCGCTGATCGCCACGTAGTAGCTGGTGTTGTACTCCAGCTTTTTGCTTTGCAGGGCGATGGTGACTGTATTGCCCGAGATACTGATCGGGCGGGTTTTCAGCGTGCGGAAAGTACCGTAACCAATAGTGTCTTGGTGATCGACCAGTTTGATGGTATCCACCACCGAATCATCGCTGCTTTTGAAGATGCGAATTGCACCTGCAGTACCCAGTGTGGGTGGCGAATCAAACGTCAGGCTCAAGCTGGTATCAGCATAAACATTGGTTTCGTTAACGACTGGCGCTACCAGACCGTTGAGGTTGTAGCTCGCCGTGGGCATCACAAACTGCGGCGCGATGGTCGCGGTCAGGGTGCGGGTCAGGCTGGCATCGGAACCGCTGGTAAAGGTGATAACTGCACTGCCCTCACCCACCGGGTTCAGGCTTACATCATTGCCGTTGGTGCTCACCGCCACGACGGCCGGATTGCTCGACTCCACTGTGAAGGTGTCATCGGCGCTCTGCTGGTTTTTGGCGGTCACGGTGATCACGCGCGCGGCATCGCCTACTTCGGCACTGTAGTTAGCAGAGGGCAAAATGCTGAGCTGCGATGGCACTGGCGGTTTGTCGTCAGCGTTGCCGACTTTGATATCGTCGATTTCAAAGGAGCGGTTGGTGGTGTAGAAACCTATCATACCGGCGCTGGCCAGGCTGGCATCGGTACCGCTGATCACCAGCAGATCGTTGTAATACACCTTGATGTCGGTGCCCTTCATTTCCAGGCGGACTTTGTACCAGGTGCCATCAGTAGCACCGGTGGTGCCCAGTTCAATTGGCGTGTTATAGCGGGCGAAAATGTTGTCGCTAAAGGTACCGCCCACCATTTTGCCGATAGCCACACGCGTACCAGTGGTTGTGCCCTGCATATTAAAGCCTGCGCCATACCAGTTATTGGCATCCTGTGCGCGGGCGATGATGTACAGCTGCTTGTTGCCGCTAGTGCCGTTATTGCGCGGGCGAATCCGCGCTTCAACGTAGTAATCCGCTGAATTCACGCCGGTAAATGCCGAAGGTTTCACCAGCGCCAATACACCACCACGGGCGGCTGCGGTATAGCGCAACACATTATTGCTACCTGCATCATTCAGGATGTCGAACACTCCGTTAGGCCCGGTTGTTATCAATGGATCATTCACAACCAAGGAATCCCAGTTGCCAAAACCGCTGGCAAAATCGTCACAGAAATACAGACCCGGTTCGGAACTACAAGCAAATGCCGGAGCCGCACTGGATGAAGTCGCCGCTGCCGAAGAAGTAGTTGCTGTTGAAGATGTGGCCGCACTCGTCGAGCTGCCCACCACTACCTCAGTAGATGATGCGCTGGCAGCTGAACCACTGATGGCCACACTGCTGGCCGCCGACGAACTGGCGGCAGATGAGCTGGTGCCACCCACCGCACTGAAGTCACAATCCAACAGGTTTTCCGATGGGCCATAGCCTTTCACGCAGCCGATATTGGCAGGCAATAATCCGGACAGCTGCGCGGGGGTGTAAGCACCCGCATCGGTCCAGACCATCCAATCGACCAGCGCCTTGTAACTGTTGCTGCCACCATCGCCAATTTGCAGATAGTTATTGGTCGCGGTGGTAGAGGCAAACTGCACTTCTTCCTGATTCAGGACCGGCGTGTTGGAGCCATCCAGATAAGCGCGCGCCCAACCGGTAGTCGGGCTGGAAAGCGCCACGGTGAAGTGGTAAATGCGATATTCATTCATCGCCAAACCGTAGGCGGTGTTGGGCGATGGCGCGCCTTCAAACTGCACACCGAAGTTGCTGGCACCATCGGCACGCAGTACTACCTTCAAACGACTCGCAGTGGTATCGGCGGTGCCACCAAAGGTGGTTTCCAGTTCCAGTACACGCGCATTGGCCGGTGGGTTAAACCCTTTGATCCCCGCGATCAGGGTGAAGTATTTGGGGTAAACGCCATCATTGCGGCCGGTGTTGCTGATCCGCGCGCGATTGTTTTTAGTGCCAAGTGAAGTGGAGTCAAACAGCACCGCGCCTGCACCGGTCGGAGTGAAATCGCTCGCGCTGCCCTGGATCACAAAGGGCGCAGTGGTAATACCATCGGCCAAGGTGATGGCATTGGCATCGAATGGGCTGCCATTACCGTTGAACAGGTTCCAGCTAACAGATGATGGATCAGCAGTTTCCGGTTCATTGGTCGGCGGTGGTGGCGGTTCTATATCCCACTCGGGGCGGGTACAGGCCAGCACGGCAGGTGCGGTGGTGATCTTGCCCACACCCGCGTATTGCTGCACATGTGCTGGTACATCTTCCACCGGAATCAGGCTCGGCGCATAGAGGTAGCCTTGCGGTAAGGTAAGGGTGCCGGTGGAGGTGTTATCGGCCAGCAATTCATCGGCAATGATATTGGTCTCGCCCTCTTTATCCACCCAGGTGACGCCATCACGCAGCTGGTTCTCGATCAGTTCCCAATAGCCAACAGCGATACTGTCTTGCGACAGCACCGGGTTTTTGGTGTTTTCAAACACGTTGCGCTCAACGCGGATAATCGCCCCCATACGCGAGTTGATCGCCGAGGTATCCACGCCGTTGTAGTAGTTGTTATAGATATGGCCTTTGCCGAAGCGGAATAGCGGCAGACGCGAATTCACGTGATGCCAATAGTTGTGGTGCCAGGTGATGCGACGGTCAAAGTTGTCTTCATCCGACGAACCCCAGAGCGAGGTTTTCCAGCTGTCGTGCAGGTAGTTGTAGGAGATGGTGATATCCGCCACATCGCTGCGGCCGCTCACTAACTCATCGTAATAATCTTTTTTGTATTCATCGCGCAGCACGGGATCAGTGATGCTTGCCGGAATCGTCACATTCAAATCGTTATACAACTCGTTGTGGTCGATCCACACATTGCGCACCGGGCCATTGCGGCCATCGATGGTAATGATGTCGCCCTGCCCGCGGGTTTGCGGCACGTGGTACATCTTGAGGTTGCGCACTATCACGTTGCTGGCGGTGATATGGATGCCCGTGCCCCAGAACTCGGCATTGGCGCCGCGCCCGATAATCGACACGTTGGGGCGATTGAGCTTGATGTCTTTATTGCCCGAGTTGTGCCAGGTAATCACGCCATCCACGTAGATGGTCAGAGGTTTATCGGCATAGGCCGGATTGGTCAGTGCCGCCGTTAAATCCGCACCATTACACACCGCCACTTCCACCGCATTGGCACCGGCACCACCGGTAGTACCGCCATTGAGCGAGGCAAAACCGTAGACGGTGTTGAAATCCGGCGCGGCACTAATCAATGAAGAACTTGAACCGCTCGACACTGAGCTACTGGAAACAGACACACTGCTTGAACTGATAGATGAACTGATCGAAGGCACACTGCTGGACGCTACAGAACTGGGCGCTGCCGGTGCGCTGGATGCAGGTATGCTGGATGGTGCAGCGCTTGAAGGTGCGCCACTTGAAAGCGCCGTACTTGATGGTGCAGAGCTGGAAAGAACCGAACTGGAAGAAACAGGTACTACAACAAGGCTGGATTGCGCCGAAGACACCGCCGCCGCCGAACTCGCCGGTACCTGAACCTCTGAACTCTGGCTGGAACTGGAGCCTTCATCGACAGGAACACCCACCAACTCCAAAGTATCGCGCAAGTGCGCTAACGCCTGTTCTACCGGAACTATCGCCGTGGTGGTCGAACCGGAATTGGCAATCAAACTAGTGACTGCCGGGGACGCGGCAAACTGGGTCAGGTCGAGATTGAAATCGACTGATGTCGCGACCAGAGCTGCCGCAGGGCTAATAGTAATCCCGTTCGCTGGATTACCATCGCTATCCAAACTCTGCAGCAGGCGCGCAATATTCAGCACCACTGGCGAACTGGGGTTGAGGCTCTGCGCCATATCCAGCGGCGTCACTATGCCTTTGGCAGGCACAGGTGGAAATTCGAGCGCACCGATAAAAAAGGTCACCGTCTCACCGGGCAAATAGTTGAACTCACCCTGCGCATTGGTGATGCCGGATTGAGTTGCCGTGCGATAGCCAATCCCCGCCACAAATGCATCCACGAACACACCGACTACCGGTGTTGGATCAGGCGTATTGGCTTGGCTACTGGCCGTTTGGGTAGAGCTGGTTTGCACCAGCACACTCGATTTTTGGGTGCCCACGGGCGATGAACTGGCGGGTGACGTTCCTCTTTTGGAATCGCCGCCGCACGCGCTGAGCAAAGCAGAGAGTAAAACAGCTATTAGTAGATGGATTTTCATGGTGCTCTCACAGTTGTAGTTATTCTTGGATCTGGCCTGCGCCAAATTCAGACAAAGAACTACCACCAGCAGGGCTGACGATAGCCTCTGGTACCAACCGTTTACTGAAAATCACTGCCGAACTTTAGCGTTTATTATCAGGTCCATCGCCGCGCAACATCCGCAACTGACGGCCACAGCTCAAGGCTGTAAACATTATTTGTAAAACAATAGCAACCACCCGAGCCAAATCCCCAAAAGGATTGATCGAGCAGATTTACTACGTTGAGGAATACATTGCCGGGGATTTGAGGCTTTGCCTCTTATTTGTCGAGTCTGCCAACCAAGCCAACATGCGTACTTAAACTTATTGGTGCATGACGATAAAGCAGGTTAATGGCGTCTCTTATTACCTTTCTGTGAAGGTGATCGCATTCTATACCCAAGGTTTTACCCTGCGCTAGCCCTGAATGCGACTAATTATTAAACAAATATGGAATATAGCGACAAACCGGGCGGACAAGCCATTAAGCACTCGCCCGCCTAAACCTTATTCCAAGGCTTCAATCGCCGCACCAAAATTGATGTGTAACACCTGGCCATCCACCACCAACGCGGGCACAGATTTAACACCCAATTTTTTGGCTTCTGCCACACGCTGTTGGGCATCACCCAAATGCACTACTTCAACCTGCACACGGTTGGCATCAACCAAATCCAGTAACTGATGTTCGGCAGCAACACAAACCGGGCAACCAGCATGATAAAAAATCGCTTGGCTTTTCATAAACTAATCTCTCTGTTAGGGTTAAGAAAATCGCCGTTTGAATGAACGACTGGATTCACTTTACAAATCGCCACGCGCAAAAAACAGCAGGCACTTTTTGGTGCCCGGGTTACTTTTTGGGGTAAATTGTTGATGGGTAACGCAAAAAATATTTCATCCCGCAGCCGTTCCAGCTATCAAAAACTGGAAGACGTAATCGGCTGTAAATGGTCGGTATCAGTATTAACCAACGTCGGCAAAGGCATTCACCGCCCCGGTGAGTTGGAGCGCACCATCGAAGGCATTTCTACTAAAGTATTAAGCGAACGCTTTCGCAAATTAGTGGAGTACGGTTTGCTTGATAAAAAAAGCTTTAACGAATTGCCACCGCGCACGGAATATTATTTAACGGAGAAAGGCAGCAAAGTGGTAGAGATTATTTTGCAAATTAAGGCGTTGGACGCGCTGTAAAAATCGTCAGTCAATTTCTTTAACGAATTTATGGATTGCTTCCCATGCTTGTTGTGGAACGGATTGCAGTAAAAAATGGTTAGTATTAAAAGTTACAACATCAATATCTGGTTTAATTTCAATGATTTTTTTCATGTTCCATTTAGGTACAAGAACGTCATACTTCGCACGAAAGTAAACCATAGGCACTGTGCTTTGTTGTAATTGCTTGCTTACATCAACAGTGAGCGCAGCTCTGGTTCTGGCCGCCAATACGGCCGGATCTACCTTCTGCAATTCAATACTGGCTGTTTTAAGAATGCTCGCTTTTTTTGCATCACTTAATGTAATCCGCAACCAGTACACAAATTTTGCCAGTTTAAATATCAAACCCCACGGCAAGTATTTAGCAAGCGTGAAATAAGGTGCAGATGAAAAGGTGGCAACCAAAATAGTGCCTATCAACCCATCTACACCTTTGGCAGAGATCGACGTGGCTATAGGTCCGGAAAAGGATTCGCCAACCACAACAAATCGGCCGTTAATCAAACCTATTTTTTCCAATACATATCTGGTTAATTCTTCGTAGGATTTCACTTGATGTGTCGGGTAGCTAATTACCATCAGCTCATATTCTTTTGTTGCAACTGAAAGCAATGAGTCAAACAAACCTGCTGTTCCATTCAGGCCAGGCAAAAGCACTAAGGTTATTTTTTTTTGCCATCACAGTCAATTTATTATCTAAAACCACGGATTCAGCAGTTTTACACCGGTGAGTTCAAAATCGGCAAGATTGCGCGTTACCACCGTCATGCCGCTGACTATGGCAGTTGCCGCAATAAGCGCATCGCGCTCGGAGCGCGGGTCGGGAATGTGTAAGCCAGCACAGCATTGGGCAATAGGAGCGTCTATCGAAATAGTTCTACCGCTGAACGATGGTATGACTTGAGTATCCAACCACAGGCGCAGTAAATTTCCCTGCCGGGAATCTTTTCGCTGGATGGAAAGAACACCCATCTCAAGTTCCATGATGGTGATAACCGACAGATATAAGCTATCCGCAGGAACGGATTTAGCCCAAGCCACTACTTTTTTATCTGCCTTCCCTGACGTTTGTTTTCTCAACTCGGAGATAACATTGGTATCCAACAAATACTTCATGATAAATCCGGCACCTTCGCGGTGAAATTCAACTTGGGCGGCTGGAATTCAATGTCATCGGCCTCGGGCATCGCCAACAGATCGGCAATATTAGCTTGTGTACCACTGATTTTGCGGTATTCCTCCACGGTCAAAAGCACGTAAGACGCTTTACCGCGATCCGTAATAAATACCGGCCCTTGAAGCGCAGCCTTTTTTGCTTTGCCCGTATCCTGATTGAACTCTCGGCTGGATAGAATTGTGGTCGTCATAGCCACCTCCAAAAATGTAGCAACGTATAAACATTAGCGGAGGATGGACTAGTTGGCAAGCCAAAATTTGATCAAGGCTCAAGAACTACTTTTCGGCCAACGAATCTGCGCCCTCGCCCCACCCAATACTTCCGGCTCCACAAACTGCGCAGTGCCGTGATGCCATTGCATGATGCGTTTAACGATTGCGAGGCCCAAACCGAAGCCACCCGTGGAAGAGTTGCCGGAGGTTTGGTCACCATCTTGTTCGGCGTAGTAGAGGCGGACAAAGGAATCAAACACGCGTTCGCGTTCATTGGCGGGGATACCGGGGCCGTCGTCTTCTACGGCGATGATATATTCACTTTGCGTTTGCATGAGTTCAATTCGAATGCGCGATTTGGCGTAGCGCGCGGCGTTATTGATGAAATTTTGCAACACAGTTTCGATCAGTTTCCACTCGCAGAAAAATTCAGCATTGTCCGTGGTATCGCAAATGTCTAACTGTAAATGACGTTGATTATGACGGGCGAAACGCAGTTGCAATTCATCGATCAGGTCGCGCATATGACCGCTGGTTTGTTTTAGCTGTTGGGTTTTTTGTTCAAAACCCGCGTAGGCCAAAAGTGCGCTGATCAGCGATTCCATCTCGGCAATATCCTGCTCCACACTGCGCAATTGGCGGCGATCTTTATCGTTGAGTTTTTCCTCTTCAATCATCGCTAACGCAAATTTCATGCGCGCTAAAGGCGTGCGCAATTCGTGGGAGACGGCGTTGGTCATTTCGCGGTGCGAGGCAATTAATTCGCGCAAACGCTGCGCCATATGGTTGAAGGCTTGGGCAAGCGGATAGAGTGTAGAAGTCGGAGAAATTTTGAGTGTTTCCGGTACGCCATCCTTTCCCAAGGTGCGGGTCTGGCTTTCGAGTTTTTTACTGTCGCGCGAAAGTGGCCATACCCATAAATAAATGACCAGCGCGATTGCAAGGTAAAACACCATCAACAACAAGCGATAAAACGGTGATTCGCTGTCATCGCTCACCGGTATGCTGAGCATGACCACTTGATCGGTTTGCGCGAGACGTTTGTACCAAATAATATCGCCGTTGCTACGCGCCGCAAGAATTTTTCCTGCGTGTAACTCATGCATAGCGGCCGATTGTGCCAAATCATCGAGCGGTAATAATTCGAGGGTGAGATTGAGTTGTTTACTCAGTTGCTGCGCAGCTTGCGTGTAACCTGCAGCAGATTGCTGCTGCGTTAATAAATCATCTTCAATCAATTGGAAGAGTGCGTGAATTTCTGCCGTCGGTTCCTGCTCAGGAGCTACGCTCTCCCAAAACTGGTTCAAACCCCAGCCGATTAATACCACTGAGGCGACAATAAAAAAGTAGAGGGAAATAAAGGCGCGATTCATGATTGGATTAAATGTCCGCGCTTATTTCCAGGCATCAGCAATAAACAAATACCCTTTGCCCCAAATGGTTTTAATACGCGTTGGATTATCTGGATTATCGTTTAATTTTTTGCGCAGCTGGGAGATGCGGACATCGATAGTGCGATCCAGACCATCGTATTCACGATTGTAAATATGATTGAACAAAAATTCGCGGCTGAGGATTTGCCCGGCCTGCGCCGCAAGCGCTAACAGCAAATCGTATTCGTGGCTCGATAACACAACTTCTTCGCCCGCGAGTAATACTTTGCGTGCCGTGGGTTGGATACACAATTCACCAAACAATAAGGCCTCTTGTTCGCGCGGGTCATTCTGGTAGTAGCGACGCATAAGCGCGCGGATGCGGGCAAGCAATACCCGCGGCTCGGCGGGTTTAATCACATAATCATCGGCGCCGTATTCCAGACCCAGCACTTGATCCAAATCCGAATCGCGCGCGGTGAGCATCAAGATCGGGCCTTTAAATTGCGGGCGCAATTCTTTGCATAAGGTCAAGCCATCTTTGCCCGGCAACATCAAGTCCAGCACAATTAATGCCGGATTTAAATTCTGCGCCTGGCGAATAACACGGTTGCCGTTTTCCTCGATCGCAACCTGAAAATCATTGCTCTCCAGAAAATCTTTTACCAGCTGCGCCAAACGGCGATCATCCTCAACCAATAAAATCAAATTGTTTTGCGACATAGAAAATTTCTCTGTAAAAATATCCCATTAGCAGATTAAAAAAAGCTCCAGGGGTTACGTCTGGCTTTGCGGTATTTCTTTTCGTTGTACACCACTTGGAAGCGTTGGTCGCTTAATGAGGTGCTGCTGTCCAATTCGCGCAACTGGAAATCGGTGCTGACACTCGCTGTCAATTCAAATTGATATTCGCCTTTAGTGGCGTCTTGCCAGCAGCGCAAGGGTTCGGTTTTATCCGTTTGGTATAAACACAGCGAACGCGCTTGTGCCGATAACCATTTTACTTCCAGTTCATCGCGGCACATTTCTTCACCCGCGTTTAACACACACAGGCGCGGTTTAATTGAAAACTGGATTAGCGGTAATGATGATGAACTCGCTTGCGATAAATTATCGGCAAGCGCATAGCTTCCCGGCAGTAAGACTGCCAGAAATAGGGATGCTGTCAGAGGTGTTATGGCGCGTGCGCTCAGCAGGTTCCCATCAGAAATGGTACACCCCCCCAATGAAAACAGTGATCACTTTATTGTCATTTATTAGTGGACTGGCTGAGATCTCATCGGGTAACTGGCGATAATTGGCCAAGAAACGCAAATCCCAGCGTTCGGTCAGTTGGTAATTCCACTCCATGCGCGCTACTGGCGTCAAGGCGGCATCAGTGCTGTAGGTGCCGCGCAGATCAGCTTCAGGCTTGGTGACACCGTAGTAATAATTGATGACTTCACTACTCTGCCAGATAGCGCCAACGGAAGCAGAGATATGGTGCCGACCAGTTGACCAATATTTGGCGAGGGCTACACGCACTTCATCGCCGTCGTGAACGCCGGTAAAGTCAGTCACATACTGCAACTGCACATCGACCAGAGCAGTAGAAACGCTGTATTCAAATCCACCCAAACCGGCCATGTGCCGATCGCGCAATTGGCGCGTTTGCACATCTTCAAAACCGGGCGCAATAAATTCTTTATCGCCACCCGTATCAATCACCGGCAGATCATCATCGTCGTTGCTGCCTTTGCCCGTGGTAGCAAAGCCATTTGAATCGATAAAAAAATTGCTCGGGCTCCAGCGATGGAAATACACCTGGTCATAACTGGGCGTGGCTAGCAAATTGAGTTGCTGGGTTGCGCTCTCCCAAAGGATAAATCCGAAGTCCAGATTCTGGATAAAAAAGCGCTCGCCGTTGTAGTTCACTTGCGGAATTAATACCAGCGGAATATCGGGTGTCGCCTCCAGCGGATTAGTGCGCACACCGGCACCAATACCCAGGCTCAATTCCCACTTACCGATTTCAACGCAGTCTTCTGTTTCCGGCTCGCACGCGAACGCACTGCCAACAAACAGGGCAGGAATAAGTGCGGCAGCGGCTGTGCGAAACAGGTGTAGGAACAACGTCATAGGCAAGGTAGGGAAAGGTTGGTTATCACAATTGTTATTTATAAATGGCTTTGGCAGTAGCTGTTGTAATGATTTGTAGATAATTCCGGCAACCAGGGCGCCTATTACAATTTATTACAACTTCGTTCACATCCATTACAGATTCTGCCATTAGGGCAACTTAGGATACCAGCAAGCTGTAAGTCCATACAAAAATCATAAATCTAATGTTAAAGGAGTTGCTGTATGAAACCCATGTTCAAAATAGCCCTGCTCAGCCTGCCGCTGGTTGCCTGTGGCGGCGGTTCCAATAGCGGCCAACACAATATCCAAAAGGAACCACCGGTCAACACCGATTATTCCGCCCTTTCCGAAAGCCAACTTGAACCCGGACCACTGCGCCAGGCCTCGGCTAGCGAATTATCCACATTGGTGAAAAATGGCCTGCGCGTTTCACTCAGCCAAAACCAGAGCTACGGCATGATGATCCGCGAAACGGCGGTCACCAACAATACGGCGGATAACAAATCCGGTGGCGATTTTTCCGGCACTAACGTGCAAGTCGCCAATGTCGATGAAGCCGACAGCGTAAAGTACGACGGCAACTATATTTATCTCGCGACCCCAACGGAATATACCGATGCAGGCGCAAAAGCCAGTTTGAAAATTCTCGCTACTGACCCGGTTAACGCCAGTGTGAGCGAAGTGAGCAATACTCCGCTCGACACCGAACACTGGGGCAGTGTATCGGAAATGTATTTAGTCGATAGCACACAAGGCACCACCGGTTTGGCAACGATTCGTCGCTCGTGGGATTTCATCGCCTTCACCGACAAAGTGGTCAATGATGTGGGCACCGATGGCAAACCATTGGTGGTGGATGAAGCCGATAAAGCGCGCTCTGCATCCATCTGGCCCTATCAAATGGATAACGGTATCGAGATCACTCTATTCGATGTGCGTACACCAGCCACGCCGGCAAAAGCCTGGTCTTTATCAATCGATGGCGATTTACTTGGCACACGTAAAATTGGCAACACGCTCTATGTAATCAGCAGTTTTGTGCCCAGCATTCCCACGCTCGATTACGCCGCCGAAACCAAAGAGGCAAAAATTGCCAATGAAAAATTAATCCTTGCAACGCAAGTTGAAAAATTATTGCCGGAATATTCCATCAACGGCGGCAGCCCACAACCACTCAGCAGCGCCAATGGTTGCATGATCCCCGCCAGCACGGAAAAAACCGATGGCCATTTAAGCCTGATCAATATCACTGCAATTAATTTGGCTTCTCAACAATTAATTGAGTCAGTGTGTGTGAATGGCAATGTGGAAACCGTTTATGCATCAACAGAAAGTATTTATCTGGTCGGCTCGGATTACAGCCGCTGGGAAAATTGGCAAAGTTTTAGCGTAGTACATCGATTTGCGCTCAACACATCGGGTGTCGATTATTCCGCAACCGGTTCAGTTGAGGGTGTTTTAGGTTGGGGCTCGCCTTCGTTCCGTATGGATGAACACAACGGCCTGTTGCGCATGGTCACCACCAACTATAGTGAAACCGGCGAACCTGAACATCAATTAAGTGTTTTGCAAAAAGTGAATGGCCGCAGCGAATTGGAAGTGGTTGCACAACTGCCAAACAAAACCCGTCCGGAAGCCATCGGCAAACCACGCGAAGATATTTTTGGTGTGCGCTTTAATGGTGACAAAGCTTACGTCGTTACTTTTGAACGAAAAGATCCACTCTACGTGATCGATCTCGCCGATCCGTTGGATCCAAAAATCGCTGGCCAATTGGAAGTGCCCGGCTTCTCCACTTACTTGCATCCAATCGGCGACAATTATTTATTTGCGCTCGGCAATGAAACTAACAGTGAAGGTTTTGCAACCGGTGTAAAAGTATCGCTCTATGATATTCGCGATCCAGCCAAGCCTACCGAAGTGAGTAAATATGTATTCGGTAGCACCTACAGCTGGAGCGATGCACTTTATGATCACCGCGCCCTCTCCTTCTTAAACGCAAGCGCCGACCAACTGCGCATTACATTGCCAGTGACTTTATACGATGAGGTAAAAACCCAGGAGTTCGTAACCAGCCGCTGGATAAATAGCAGCCTCTACCAATTTGAAGTGAATGGATTAACCAACGGCAAATTATCGCTCGACCACGTTGGTGTCGTTGTCGGGGAAAGCAACGCAAATCAGGAATACCCGCTCTGGAACGGCAATGATCGCGGCATCCTCCATGGCGATGCATTGTTTTATGTGCATGGGCCGAAGGTGATTGCAGGGCCTTGGAAAAAGTAAATTAAAAAGTAAGAATCTAAATACAAAACCCCCAGCTTGTTTTTAAAACGGCTGGGGTTTTTGTTTGGCAGTAAATCATTCCCTCTGCGAGGATAACGATACCTTCGTTAAACATGGCTAGTTACATTTTTTAACGCCTTACTACATATCTCCCACATACACTGGCATCAGTAAGACTGACAATGAACCGAGTTAAAGCTATCGTTTCATTTATCATTAACCGGAGTACCCTATGCCAATCGCCTCTTTGATTAAACATTCATTCGTTAAAAAATCGCTGCTTATTCTTCCCTTGCTCGGCCTGCTAAGCGCCTGTGGCAGCGATAACGACGATATCAAAGCAGATCCGAACACCAAAATGCTACATATCGATTTCAATGATGGCATCGCCGGTTGGAAAGCGGGCTTTGCAGACTACCCCGCAGGCGAAGAAGCATTTTATGAGTTGGGTTCCGGCCACGCTAATTTGCCGGCCGCATTAACGACCACACGCAAAGGTTTTAAAGTCACTGGCAATAACCACAGCGATGACTTGTTTATGTTTATCACCAAACAAGTGGATGGACTTGAACCCAACACCCGTTACGACTTGCGTTTTAAAGTAACCTTTGGCACTAACGCACAAAACAATTGTATGGGCATTGGCGGCTCACCGGGCAACAGCGTGTGGATTAAAGTGGGCGCGACAAAAAATGAACCTAAAGCCGTCAACGATGGCACCGGGTTTTTATTACTGAATTGGGATAAAGGCAACCAGGCAACCGGAGGTAGCGATGCGATTATCGCCGGCGATTTTGCCAACAGCCAGGAATGCAGCACTACGGATGTTGTGGCAACTTATTTAAAGAAAACCCTGATTACCGAAAAAGGGGCTTACTCTGCTGTGACTGATGACAAAGGCAGCCTTTGGATACTGATGGGTACAGATTCAGGCTTTGAAGGCACTACTACGATTTATTTTATGGAACTGGAAGTAGCAGCAACTAAAATATAATTTCTATTTTAAAACACTCAGTAGAAACTAAAAGAGCCGCATTAGCGGCTCTTTTAGTTTTAGATAAACTGTTTATTAGGCTATTAATTTGAAATGAGCTTTAGTGCTAGCTTTTATTTGTTGGGAATCGATGCGGCTGGTGTAAATTTTTTTGAGTAAGGTAGACTGCTACAAAACCAAAAGTATAGGAATCCGCTACTGTGAGCCAAATTACAACGCTGTGCGATACCCTCAAACAACTGCTCAAAGCACGCAATATCACTTACAAGGATTTAGCCCAGGCGCTGGATTTAAGTGAAGCCAATATTAAACGCATTTTTTCCAGCCAGAGTTTTACGCTGGAGCGGCTTGAACAAATTTGTGGTTTATTGGAACTGAGCCTGTCGGATTTATTTTTATTAAATACACAAAAAGAACACCGTCTCACGCAATTAACGCAGGAGCAGGAAGAAGAATTAATTGCGGATAAAAAATTATTGCTGGTGGCAGTGTGTGCACGCGATGGCTGGTCGTTCAACGACATGATCACCCACTACCAAATCACAGAACACGAATGCATTCGTCTGTTGGCACGGCTCGACAAATTAAAAATGTTGCAACTCTTGCCCGGCAATAAATACAAGCTGCTGATTGCGCAAGATTTTCGCTGGATTCCCGGCGGGCCGCTGGAGCGATTTATGAGCCGCGATGTAATTGTGGAATTTATGGAAGGTGATTTCAGCCAGGAGCAGGCGTTTCGTTTTTATATGCGCGGCAGCTATTCGGCGGCCTCGGCGGCACTTATTAAAAACCGCCTGAACCAATTAACCCAGGAAGCGGCAGCCTTGAATCAGGCCGATGCAAAACTGCCGCTGGATAAACGCCAACATCTGGGTTTGCTGCTGGCGATACGCCCCTGGGAGTTAAAAATGTTTGAGGCGATGAAACGTTAATTTTTGATGGAACATCAAAGCCATGTGCACCATGGCTTTAACAATTAGCGATGCTTGATTTTGTCGCCCTCTTTCAAGCCTTCCAGAATTTCGATATTGATGCCATCGGAAATGCCGGTTTTCACTTCGCGCTTTTCAAATTTTTGTGGACCGGTTTCGATTTCAACGAACTGGGCTTTTTCTTCCACAATCAGATTCCCCTCGTTAATTGCCACTACGTTTTCTTTCTTGTCCAATACGATATCGGCGTTGGCGCTGTAGTTGGAGCGCAGGAATAATTTTTCGCTCAGTTTAACAGCGGCGCGAATCTGGAATTTAATCGTGCCCTGGTCAGTGACACCTTTCGGTGAAATATATTCGAGGATCGCGGTGAATGGTTCGCCTTCCAGTGCGCCAACGTCCAATACTAATTCCATGCCCTCGCGGATTTTTCCTACTTCGGATTCATCCACCATACCTTCAAAAATCATATCGTTCATATCGGCAAGTGTGGCGATGGTAGTGCCTGCGCCGAACGAACTGGTCTCGACAATAAACGCGCCTTCTTTAAAGGGCAGATCCAGAATCATACCGGTAACGGTAGCTGGAATCATGTTGGAGACTTTATCGGATTTTTTGGTGGCGCCCGATTTCATCAGCAACAAATTGTTTTCTGCCGATGTGACCGCTTCTTTTTGCAGGTCATAATTAAGCAGGAACTTGTTATATTCCGATGTGGAAATCAATTTATCCGCAAAGAGTTTTTTCTGCCGCTCGAATTCATCGGTCGCATTTTGCAAATTGATCTTGGCAGTTTCCAATTGTGACTCTGCCTGGTTCAGCATCACCATGTTCGGTGCCAAGGTAATCTTGGCGATGATATCGCCTTTATTTACATTCTGGCCGGCAACTACATAGAGTTTTTCTACCACACCGGACACTTGTGATTTAATTTCCACTTCGCGGCGTGGAATCACTTTGCCCACCGCCACCGTCTTTTTCACAATGGTGGTTTTGAATACGGCGTCCGAGGTATAGGTAACCGGTTTCTCCTGGGATTTGTTATACAAAAATACCGCTGTACCAATAAATACTACGGCGATCAAACCCAACACTGCGTACCAGATAAACTTTTTCATGGTGTCCTTCTTACGATTGCTGATAAAAAATTGTGTGTTAAAAAATGGTTATTCGTCTTGCAACGCGACAATGGGATTTACCCCGGCCGCTTTGGCAGCAGGCATCAATGAGGCGAGTAAACCCGAGATCACCAACACCATCAACGCGGTAAATGCTGTAGCAAAATCCACTTCTGGTTTACCAAAGAATCCTGCTTTACCACCACCGGCCTCCAATAATTTTGCGATGCCTTCCAGAATCAATACCCCGATCACTAAACCAAAATAACCAGCGACCGTGGTGATAAACACCGCCTCTTGCACGATCATTCCGGTGATAGATGCAGGAGTTGCACCCAGCGCTTTGCGTAAACCGATTTCTCGGGTGCGTTCTTTCACTACAATCAGCATGATATTGCCCACACCAATTGCACCCGCCATGATGGTGCCTATTGCCACCACCCAACTAAATACCTGAATGCCGGTAAACAAGCCTTCGATTTTGTCGAATTCATTTTGCAAATTAAAACTGCCAAATACGCCTGCATCATTAGGGTCAACTTTTTTCAGTTCGGCGAGGTATTTTTTAACATCTTCCTCCGCAACCCGCGCATGTAAACCGGGTTTTGGTTGGATAACAAAACTACCAATCCAGCCCACCTGATTAAAGGCGTAGCGCAGCGTATCATTAGGAATATAAATCTTTTCCTCTTCCTGCTGCTGGTTGCCGTTGGCGAGGGATTTAAAAACGCCCACCACTTTAAAACTGATACCGTTGATGGTGATATCTGCACCAATCGGATTTTCACCTTCAGCAAATAATTGCGTGCGCACACGTGTTCCGATAATGACGGTTTTGCGTTTTTCGCGATCATCAAACTCATTAATGCTGCGACCTTCAATCATCGCCAATGAGTTAATGTTTTCCATCTTCGCGTGTATGCCTTCTACAAAGAAGGTACCGTTTTTATCTTTGTGCACTGCATAGGGTGGTGTTCCACTCCAAATGCCGACCGAATTTTGCCCGCGGATAAAACCAACACTGGGCACATTTTTTTCAATCGCGGCTACATCTTCCGGTTTAAACGCAATTTGCCTTCCTATCGGCATACCTTGATAAGGTAATTGCGTATTACCCTGCACCCACACCCAGACAATATTCGGAACGCGCGGAAAACCTTCATTCACACCGTTTTCCAAACCCTTACCCGCACCGAGTAATAAGGTGAGCATAAAAATGCCCCAGAACACACCAAACGCCGTCAATGCCGTACGCAATTTATGTTGGCCGAGGGTTTTAAAAATCTCTTGCCACTTTTCAGTATCGATAATCATCAGTGGCTCCTGTTAGTCCGCACGCATGGCTTCAATGGGCATAATTTTCGCCGCGCGCAGTGCGGGCATTAATCCTGCCAATGCACCTACCACCACCAGCAACACAATCGCGGTAATAGCCACCTGAAAATTAATTTCCGGGTTTTTAAAGAACGGCAGCTGCGCTCCTGCAGAATTTAATCCAAACGAAATCAATTCAATTAAACCGACACCCAATACCAACCCGGCATAACCGGCAATGCCTGTCACTAAAATCGATTCAAATAATAGAGTGCCAACAATACTAAAAGGGGTTGCTCCCAAGGCTTTGCGAATACCAATTTCACGCGTGCGCTCTTTAACAGTAATAATCATGATATTGCTCACACCCACAATACCTGCCATGAGCGTACCCAAACCAACAAACCAGATGAGCGCATTGATACCAAAAAATAATCCGTTCACCATTTTTGCCGGTTCCGCCATATTGAACGAATTAATTGCACGTTTATCTTCCGGTGATACCGAGTGGCGGCGCTGCAACAATTCAATAACACTTTTCTCCAGCGCAAAGCCATCCAAGCCTATTTCTGGACGCAACCAAATCGAACCGATGCGATTGCTTTCACCAAATATTTTCTGGAAGGTGGGTTGCGGAATATAAATGCGCTCTGAATCGCGACCGCGATTGCCTTTGTCATAAAAAACACCGACCACTTTCATCATCACGCCATTAACGCGCACATCTTTATTCACTGGATCAACATCCTTGCCAAATAACCGCTCGGCAACCACACTGCCAATCACGGTAATTTTGCGCAACTCCTGTTCATCGAGCGGATTGATTTTGCGACCCAAATTAAACGGGATGCTTTCCTTTACATCGAAATATTCATCGGGCACTCCCAACACCGCAAAGCTCGCATTTTTGCGTCCATACACAATGGATACGCCTTCGCGTTGGCTTTCAGCAGCAATAAAACGCACGCCGGGAATTTGTTGTTTGATAGCCTCAACATCATCCAGCGTCAATTGTATTTGCCGACCCAAACCCATACCTTTGTAGGCAACAGATGTAGTGCCGGTGTAAGCAACAATAAAATCGAGCACATCTGAACCAAAATCTTCATAGACGCCATTTTGCATTCCGCGCCCGGCACCGAGCAGCAGGATCAACATAAAAATGCCCCAGAAGACGCCGAAGGCAGTCAGCGCGGTGCGCAATTTATTCATGCGCAGGGTATAGAGAATTTCTTGCAAGCCATCGAGCATGATATTTACCCAAACTTATTTTCTTAGCCAAGAATCTCTTCTTCATCTTGGTCGGCAATTTCGTCGGCATGATGTGAATGGTGATGCTTGCCGGAAATAATGAGGCCATCTTTTAAAATAATTTGCCGCTGGGTTTGGTCAGCAATATCCTGCTCGTGCGTCACTATCACAATCGTATTACCCAGTTGATGGACTTCTTTCATCAACGCCATGACTTCCTGCGTCGTTTGGCTGTCCAATGCGCCTGTAGGTTCGTCGGCGAGGATCACTTTGGGTTTGGTCACTAATGCGCGTGCAATCGCCACACGTTGTTTTTGTCCGCCCGATAATTCATTCGGCATATGTTTGGCGCGGCTGCTAAGGCCCACCATTTCCAAATATTGATCGGCGCGGTAATTGCGCTCTTTACGACCGACCCCTTGGTAATAGAGTGGCAAGGCCACATTTTCAGTGGCATTTTTAAACGGCAATAAATTGAACGACTGGAACACAAAGCCCAATAGTTCATTGCGCATTTTTGCGGCGGTTTTTTCTTTAAGGTTTTTGACTTCGCGCCCAGCGAGAAAATAATCGCCTTTATCGTGCGTATCCAAAATACCCAGGATATTGAGCAGAGTGGATTTACCCGAACCCGAGGAACCCATAATCGATACCAACTCGCCTTCGCGGATATGCAGGTCGATGCCTTTTAATACATGCAGCGGCTGTTCGCCGGAGTGATAGTATTTATGGATATTCGTTAATTTGATCATGCTCGTTTCCTTTGCTGTGCGCGCTGATTGCGCAGGCCAGCTTAATGATTTTTCAAGCGCTTACCGGTTTTTTTACCCGGGCTTAACACTCTGATGACAAGTGTCAGTATTCACTCGCTGCGACTGTCACCATTGGTGACTGTGACTCTTGCTAACTTTGATGCACAAACTGGCGGCCTGGATTCAGGCGGTTAAAAATAATTATTCGCCTTGCTATTAACCCTGTTACTCGTCTTGCAGTGCAGTGATGGGATTAACCGACGCGGCCTTGATTGCAGGCAAAAGCGCTGCCAATACACCAGTGATCACCAGCACCGCCAGCGCCATCAAAGCAATCTTGATATCGATGTAAGGGGCTGAAAACATACCTTCACCCTGCCCCATTTTTGCCAGTAGAGTGCGTATGCCCTCTAACAAAAACACACCGGCGGCCAAACCGGCATAACCCGCAATCAGGGTGATAATGAGCGATTCGTGAATAATCATTAAACTGATATTGGTCGGTGTCGCGCCCATGGCTTTGCGCAAACCGATTTCGCGCGTGCGCTCTTTCACTACCACCAGCATAATATTGCCCACGCCGATAACACCCGCGATGATAGTGCCAATAGCTACCATCCAGCTAAAACCCAAAATGCCCATTACCAGGCCACGATTTTGTTGATAGTTCTGCTCCATATTAAAACCGCCGATTACACCGCTATCATCCGGGTGAATTTTTTTGCGCTCATACAATAATTTTTTAACGTCGCGCTCCAGATCAAACGCACTAACTCCCGGTTTGGGTGAAAAGAACAACACCTGGAAGGAATCCATTTGGTTAAAAGCCTGACGCAGGGTTTCGTTAGGCAGGAAGATGCGGCTGTTCGCCTGTTGTGAACCATCGGGTTCGTTGGATTTGTAAATGCCAACCACTTTGAATTTTACACCGCCGATATCAATCGACTCGCCAATCGGATTAATGCCGCTTTTAAATAACACTTCTTTAACGCGTGTTCCGATCACGGCAATTTTGCGTTTTTCTTTTTCATCCAATGGGTTGATATAGCGCCCTTCAATCAATTTAATAAATTCAAATGGCTCCCAACCGGCATGGGTTCCCGCTACCGAAAATGAACCGCTCTCTTTACCGTAGACTATGTACTGTGCAGCACCCCAACTACCTAAATTATTTTTGCCATCCACTAGTTGCACACCGGGAATTGATTGACGAATAGCAGCGACATCTTCCGGGGTAAATTTAATGGTGCGACCTTTACCCAATCCCTTAAATTCCAATTGGGTGCTATTGGATGGCCAAAAAAGAATAACGCTTTTGGCATCGCCAAAAATATTTTCAATTTTGGTTCCAAAACCAGTGCCAAATCCCAAGAGAATTACCAGCATAAAAATGCCCCAGAAAACACCAAAGGCCGTTAAGCCAGTGCGCAATTTCTGTTTACGCAAGCTGATAATAATTTCTTGCCATTTATCCCAATCAAACATAATTAATTCCTTTATTCTGCTTTCATGGCTTCAGTGGGTGTGATGCGCGCGGCGCGCAATGCGGGCATTAGCCCGGCGATAACACCGGCACTGATCAACAGCAGCAATGAGCTGACTGCTACGCCCATATCAATTTCCGGCTGACGAAAAAAAGGCAACTCGATATTCATTTTAGTCAGCAGTGCCGATACACCTTCCAGAATTGCAACGCCCAACACCAAGCCACTGTAACCCGCAATACCGGTCACCAATACGGATTCCAATAACAAGCTGCCAACAATCGATGCGGGATTTGCGCCCAGCGCTTTACGAATACCAATTTCCCGCGTGCGCTCTTTTACAGTGATAATCATGATGTTGCTGACACCGACAATCCCCGCGAGCAAGGTGCCAATACCCACTAACCAGATAAACATATTCAACCCAGCGAACATGGCATTAAGTTCAGCGGCATCGCGCGCTTTGTTGCTGACTTCAATTGCGCGCACATCATCAGGCGCAATTTTGTGGCGCTGTTTCAGCAGGGTCATGATTTCTTCTTCGAGTTTTATCGCATCGACCCCGGGCTTTGGACGCACGGTGATCAAATCCACCCGCTGCCCACCGCCAAACGCTTTTTTAAATGCGGTCACGGGAATATAAACGCGTTCAGACATCCGCCCCTGGTTGCCCTTATCAAAAAACAAGCCGGTCACTTTGAACGAGATTCCGTTGATTTGAATTTCCTTGCCGATAGCCTCCGCGTGCGTCGTAAATAATCGTTCACTCACCCGCGTGCCTATCACCACCACTTTGCGGTTATTTTCTTCATCCAAGCGGTTTAACCGGCGGCCATCATCAAAGCGCACTTTTTCTTTGATATTGAAATACTGATCCGCCACACCCAGCACACCAAAACTGCCGGACTTGGGGCCGTAGGTGACCGACACATCGGAGTTGATAAAGGAGCCGAGCGGATTTTCGCTGGAGAGGAAACGCACACCGGGAATTTGCTGGCGGATTGCGGCCATATCGCGTTCGTTGAGTTCGATCTGGCGACCAACCGGCAACCCGAGATAAGGGACAGAGGTGGTACTGGGAAATATCCAGATGGAATCGGCAACATCGTTACTCCAACCATCGGCAAAGGCTTTTTCCATCCCGCGCCCGGCACCGAGCAACAGGATCAACATGAGGATGCCCCAGAAGACACCAAAGGCAGTAAGTCCGGTGCGCAGTTTGTTCTGGCGCAGCGTGTAGAGGATTTCTTGCAGGCTATCCATATGATTTCCCAATCGAGTAGCGGTGATTGCGCAGGAGCTTGTCGGGTTTGACGCGCCCTTCATCCTGTTGGATTCACTTCCACAAATATTATTTGCGGCACATCAATTTGCTGCCGCGAGTAAGAACGGCAAATTAACACAGAGTTCAGCGTCTGGGTATTTTTGACTACCAGCGGCGCCTGGCGATTAGGAGCGGCAAAAAACGAGCAATTATTTGTTGCGCAACCAATTGATTGCGCATATATTGGAAACCAAATGGTTGCATAAAAGGTCCACTATGCGTAGAGATGCATTTCAAGGCGTTGCCGATCCTATCCGCCGGGATATTTTAATGGCGATTATCCACCAGCCCCTCAGCCTGAATCAGGTCGCGGAACGGTTTCCGGTAACGCGCCAGGCGATTTCCAAACACATCAAAATTTTGTCTGAATGCGGATTGATCACCATCCAACAACAGGGGCGCGAGCGTCTCTGTGAAGTTCACGCTCAAGGGTTGGATGATATCGCCGATTGGCTTACGGATTTCAAACGATTGTGGGACGAGCGTTTTAGTCGTCTTGATAAATTACTTGATGAACTGAAATAGGAGTTTGTGATGGCTTACGAAACACAACTGATTTACAAACCCGAACAACAAAATTACACCATCATCCGCGAATTTGATGCCGCGCGTGACAAGGTATTTTTAGCCTTTACCCACGCGGAATTATATGCGCGCTGGTTTATGCCTGCCGAAGCTAAATTGACGATTGAAACCATGAATGCGGTAAGCGGTGGAATTTACAAACACACGCATTACCAAGGCGGCGCGCCTTTTTCTTTTTACGGTGTTTTTCACGAGGTGATTGCACCGGAATTGATTATCAAAACTTCGGAATTTATTGGCTTGCCTTTCAAGGTTCAACCGGTAATGGAACTGCTTCAGTTCGATAGCATTTCCGCGCAGAAAGCCCGTGTGATTATTGAAGTCGTCTGCCCTTCCATCACCCAGCGCGACGCCATGATTAACGCCGGAATGAAACCGACACTCGATATCACCCATCAACAATTGGATGTGCTCTTAACGCAATAATTACTGCAGCACAAAATTCCCGGCAGCAGCACCTGCCGGGAAAAATTATCCACCTACCATGGGTGCTGCCAGCGATGGACAAATCATGCAGAGAAAACCAGATTCCCAGGTTGGGGGATATGGGAATTTGGCTATCTCGAATAATAAGACGTGCAGGGAAACGGATTGGATTCAATGAGTGATAATTAAAACAGAATTAATAATTGTATCTGTAACCAAGATTCACCGAATCGAAAGTCTGATCGAGATTATCAAACCAACCCTCGCCCAAGCCTAGCTCTTCACGTTTTTTCTTTTTCTGATCACTGCCCAAACGCAGGGTAAAGGTTAAATCCAACCCGTGACGACGCGATGCACCAAAGTTAAAACTTTGCCCCGCTTCTAACATAAAACCTTTAAAGAGATAGGTTTTTTGATAGTAAGTATTGCTAGACCCGCTTACCGGCAGCGATGCATCCAAGGAATCGACAATACCATAATGTAATCCTACCCGCGGTTGCCACAGCTTGTGCTGTGAGCGTAGGTGAAATTGCATACCCAAAGTCGGCGTTGAATTATTAAAACCCATCCCGACATTCGCGGTAACCTGCTCAGCTACCCGGTAATCCGCCCGCAATCCCGAATCAAAACCATAAAGCATGCCACCACCAATGCCGACAGATCCGCGATAGATATTTTCCTGGTTTTGTTGTGCATAAATAGGAAGGCTAAAGAGCAAGGGAAAAATAACCAGAGATATCGCTTTCATCAAAATTCCTTTCGAGGTTTGTGGGTGTATATGAGGACATTAATCGAGTACTGAAAAATAGACCAGTGTGAATAGGTTGAAATTGGCCGCTTTATTGGCCGGTTGGTGATGTTACTAGCTTATTGATAATTAAAACTATTTTTATTTTTGCGGTACGGTTTACTTGGCCGGATTTGGAATCGTGAATAAAGCGCAGCCACTTTTTAATGAATTGAAAGTGACTGCACTTTTTGCTTATTTGCAAAATAAGCATTAAATCACTGGGAAACTATCGAGTTCGCCTTTCTCATTTATGAAATAGCCGTTGAAATAACGCCAGGCGTATTCGCTTTTGGCGAGGATTGTTTGTTGACTAGCATCAACACAAAGATAATTAGAATTTTCTGACACTAATATTTTCAAGCGTGGTTTTCTATCATTTATAGACCAAATGTTAATAGCAGTATTGGTAGAGCACAATATAGACAGATTATCTTTACTAAAAATGCAGCGTTTTATCTGACTATCACAATCTTCAAAAGTATTTATAATTTCACCATTATTTGTATCTATTAGTAATGTTCCATTATCTTCTGAATTTAAGATAAGCAATTCTCCGTTATAACTAAAGTCACTACAAATGACATTAGTAGCCTCTATAGAAATACTAGATATTTGTCCGTTTAAAATGTTCCATCGATTTATTTTACCAATCGAGCAAAAGATAATTTCAGTATTACTACTAAAAACACAGCTTGTTACACGATAATACCTTTCATTCGTTTTTTCGAGTAAAATTCCATTCTTTATATCCCATAAAACTAAATGACCATGTGAAGAATAGGTTATCAAATAGCTATCATCTTGATTAAATGCACAAAACTCCAGGTGGTCGTCATAATTATTTAATATCTTTAAACAAGCACCACTTTGAGCATCCCATAATCGCAGCGTTTTATCTGCTGAACTTGAAAGCAGATACCTACTGTCTGTGCTAAATACGCAATTAATAACTGTGTGTTGATGTCCTTCCAATACGTTGAAACACTGACCATTGTTTGTATTCCATAATTGAATAGTACAATCAAAAGATCCGGAAGCAATAAATAAACCATTTGGACTAGATGCACACGCACGTATACCCGCTTTTTGTCCATTTATTTTTCTATAAATTTTTCCATTAGTAACATCCCTTAAAGTAATAATATTATCTTCATAGGTAGCCGAAATTATATAATTCCCAGCGTAGTTAAAATCGCATGTCATTAAATTATTCTTTGATCCATTTAATATCCTTAAACATTCTCCGTTATAAAAATTCCACAATCTTAAATTATTATCAAGAGAACCTGAAATTAAGTATTTTCCATTTGGGCTTTGATCACAGCAAATTACGCTGTCAAAATGACCCTCAAGCTCTTCCACAGGTATTAAATTATTTAAATCTAGTATTGCAAATTTCTTGTCAGATGAACCAGCTATGATATTTTGATCATTTACACTGAAACGGCAACATCTAATATATTTAGATAATACTTCATGAGTACAGTTTCCATATTCTACATTCCATATTCTTAAATATTGATCTTCACAACCTGCAACTACGTATTTCCCATCATTACTGAATGCACAGCTAGCAACAAAACTTTTAGACTCTATAAATGTTTTTAAACAACTTCCCGTCGCTATATCCCATAATTTCAGAGAACAATCCTCTGAGCATGAAATTAATTGATTACCATCTTTACTAATATCAAAATCTCTTATCAAGTCAGTGTGCCCTTTAAAAGCTCGTGTACATTGACCGTTTTCCAATTCCCAGAAACTTAATTCTTTATACGTGCTTGAGATAATATTTTTTCCGTCCGGAGTGAAAGCACAACAAGTTATCCAATGCTCTTCGTTAAAAACCTTCAAACAATCCCCCGTTCTGAAATCCCATAATCGTAAGGATTTGTCTCCAGATGCGGAAATTATAGAATTGCCATCGGGACTGAAAGCGCAACTAGTTATCGACCTCTTGTGCCCAGTCAAAACCTGAATGCAGTCTCCGCTAGAAAAATCCCAAATTCTTAGCGTATTATCCTGAGAACCAGAAACAATATGTTGACCATCAGCGCTAAATGCGCAACTAGTTACCGCATCAGTATGGCCAGACATTGAGTAGTAATTTTTTACTGATTCAAAGTTCTGATTTATTAACCACCGATAATCATTTTCTATTTTTTCAGGTAGTGTACCGCAGTCTAGCAACCGACTGCGGTACACCTTCGCCGTTGCAAAATTTGCTGTCTCCAACGAACAACGAAAAAAGCATGTAGCCGCCATTGCGGCCTGCGACCACTGCGTATGGTTCAATGAGCATTTATCAAACTCGGCATTATCCAGAATCGCTTCACTGAAATTTGCACCGTCTAAATTTACAAAACTGAATCTTGCCCGGCGTAAATTGGCACCGGAAAAATTTGCGCCTTCAAGCGAGAGAAGGTTATTTGACGTCGCCTGAATACCTAGCTCCGCCAAATTGGCACCCGTGAGTTGTATGCCATTCAACAAAGGCAGTGAAAAACCTAATTCATAGGCAACCAAGGCGTAATGAAGTAAATTCTCTGAGGTGCTTTGGCGATAGATTTTTCGCCATTCACTGAGTTTGTATAAGAGCGATTTATTTTCGGGTTCCGCCAAAAGTTGGGCGAGGAATACCAAGGTTTCGCGGCTGGGTTTTGCCAAAGCCCAGTGTTCTGGCTTATTGGCGCTAATCGCCTGCAATAAATAATTAGCCAAAAAATATTCTTGCAGTGAGGTATGGGAAAAGCGAAAGCGGCTACCCTCTTCAGAATCTTGCCGACATAGAAAAGTGGCCGTGCGTAAGTCTTCTTCCAATAGCTCAGACTTTACAGCTTTATAACGATTCTCGATGGTTGGGTTATCCATCAACCAACTCTGAAACCAATCCTCAATTTCACTGGCAGGTAATGCCGATTGCTTTTGCTTCCACAATAAAGCCGCTAAATGTGAGGCTAATTGCAATTTGTGGTCACTTTTAATTTGGTGCTTGCCATCATCCCGATTAAGCCAGCGTTCTACCACACGGCGATAAAGACTCACACCACTAATTGCTTTACCTGCTTTGCGATCTTCTTCCAACGCGGGAAAAAATTCGCCTACCAACTTCAGGGTAAAAGGTCGTTTGCTTAAATCGTGCAGGTCATGCACGGACTTCACCATATCAATAATGGTGGCCGGGTCTATGCCAGGTAACGCATGGCGAAGATAGTTGGTAATTTGCTCCTCGGTTAATGGCAGCATCACCATTGCTTCTATGTCATCAGCACTGACACCGCCGCGCTCCTGCCCAGTAAAGTGGTCTTTTTGGCGATCCAGGGTTTTGAAATATTGGCTGCGACAAGTGAGCAGCATTTTTACCGGTTGCTTGCTGTTAGCTTTTAACTGCGCCTGGTATTTATAAAGTTGGTCGGTAAAAATTCGTCCATCGGACTCGGATAGTTTTACTAGTACTTCATCCAATCCATCAAAGATAAGAACTACACCTGATTGATTTGCCCAACGTTCAATATCGCTGAAACTGAACTCCTCGCTGGAATCACTTTTCAGCCAACCAAAGCGAATACAATCGTTAATAATGTCTGAAAATTGAAATCCGTCTGCCAGTGTTTTGCTGGTTACATGGCGCAAATCAAAATAGAGAGGAACGGGTAAGAGTTTATTTTGCGTTAGCAGTGAACGCAGCTGCTTATCAAATAATTGGCTGCTGATGGTTTTACCCATGCCATATTCACCCAGTATTGCAAATACAGATTTCGCCTGTGGTTCTTGCGCCCAATCCAATAATCTGGCAACAACTGGAATACCATTGGTGTGCTCTTGCTCAAGCAATGCGGCTTGTTCTTTTTTTAAGGTTGTGGGTAGTGCGCGTGCATCTTTCACTAAAGCACGTTCATCTATTTCATGTAAGTTTGTACAATTAGCTGTGTAATCATGGAAGTTTTTAAGAGGATGTTTAGTGCGTAGTTTTTCTGGCGCAGATATTTTTTTAGCTGGATAGAAGTTGCCAAATTCCAAAGCGGCTTTTACCAGACGCGCGGCATTCTCTGCCGCAATTTTTTGATTGGCATCTTTATTTTTCCCTTTGTTGCCATCGGCAAAATCACAAATGGCTTTTACGATAATCCAATCCGTTTTGGATGCTTCACAGGCATAGTAAATTCCGGTACCTTCCATTTCGCCACCGATAGCCTCAGGATCAATCGACAATAACTGATCGCGGTAATCCTTATTATCAATCAGCTTGTCACCACTGAACATACTGCCAAAATGACGCTTGGCATATTCGGCACTTTTTTCTTTGATCAGATAGGCATCCAACTGGTGAAACCAGTCGCGCAAGTATTTTGATGCAGGTGGGCGAGGCCCGCGCGGTGTAATGCAGCCATCTTTATTTATTCGCGCCAGCTCATAGGTGGTGATGGATTCTGAAATTAGCACTTCGCCGATCTGTTGCTTTTCACTGTTGATTCCAAACGCAATCCCCAGAGCAATAACCGCATTCGGATGAAAGAATTCAATCGCTATCTCTGCCGATCTCATTGCCTCTATAGTGGCTTGGCGGGAATGCATCAATACCAGATTCTGCCCACCGTGTTTGCCCAGTTGGTAGTAAACACGGTTGTGCCCCTCCATCTGTACTGCTGGCGCTTCGGGGCAAAAACATCTTAGGGTTTGCTCCAGTTCATACTGATTAAAAGTAATCAGTACTATATCTACATCCAACACCGGCTGGCCCAATTGGCTCTGCTCTAGCTGATCGTCGGGAATCGCATCCAGTTGTGGTGTATGGGGAATAGGGAATTGAACAGGCTCTGCTTCGAACCAGCACTCGCGTTTATCACCTGCTTTCTTGTCTGCGGTTATGGCGAGACGCGCCTTGCTGCCCTGCACCGCCAATTCTTCGTTGATTTGTTTAATAAACCGGTTGAAGGATGCGTTAGCACTACCTTTTTCACTTTGAGAATAGAGTTCGTCGCGAATTTGACCCAGGTTTACCAAGCCATCCTCTGACATCAGCTCAAAAAACGTCTCCATCTGGCGAATAACAGCTGTTTTCAATGAGGTACGAATCTTTATCGAACGCATTAAACGCCAGATTTTTGTTCAACCGCTGCATAACTCTTCCCTCAATTCTAACCAGAATGATCAAAATATAATCTACCTTTAGGGTACATTCAACTTAATTTTGTTTGATATGTTTGAATTGAGTTTGATAAGAGATATGGAGTTGATAGATGTGGCCTTACACCTCAGAGGCAAAGAAAAATAGATTCTGTATACATATAGCTATTCACATGTATAGATTTTCTGTTTTTCTATACACGTTAAAGTAATGTGTATAGTATTTGGTGGTTTTCTATACATATGGAACAAAACCATGAGCTATGTCGTAACACCCTTGCCGATTGCCGACCTTGAACAGATTGAAACCCGTGCCACGTTAAAAAAAGCGGCCTTAGCTCATCGCTATTTAGCGGAGCTAAAAGGAATAGCGGAGACAATTCCAACGAAGCAATTCTGATTAATACACTCGCGCTGCAAGAAGCCAAACATAGCTCGGAAATAGAAAACATCATTACAACGCAAGACGAATTGTTCAAAGCGGAATTATTTACTGATGCGCATATAAATCCTGCGGCCAAAGAAGTGCAAAATTATGCGGTTGCGTTAAAGACCGGTTTTGAATTTGTGCGTAAATCAGGGTTAATTCGGCTCAGTGATTTGTTAACTCTTCAAGAAATACTGGAAGAAAACAAAGCCGGTTTTCGTAAATTGCCCGGCACAGAACTTAAAAATGCGCAGACCGGAAAAGTTGTATATACGCCACCGCAACACCCGCAAGACATAGAGCGCTTAATGGATAACCTGGCGCAATATATAAACGACCCCGATCTTTGTGCTGCTGACCCATTAATTAAAATGGCAATTATTCATCATCAATTTGAGAGCATTCATCCTTTTTATGATGGTAATGGGCGCACAGGCCGCATCATTAATATGTTGTATTTGGTCGCGCAGGGTTTATTGGATTTGCCGATTTTGTATCTCAGTCGCTACCTTATTCAAACCAAAGTGGAGTATTACCAGCAGTTGCAAGCTGTACGCGATACTAATGAATGGGAACCTTGGCTGATCTATGTATTGGATGGTGTTATCCAAACCGCTCAGGCGACTATCGAATTAATAAAGCAAATTAAAATACTTATGCAGGAATACAAGCAAAAAATACGCAATCAATTGCCAAAAATTTATAGTCAGGAGTTACTGAATAATTTATTCAATCATCCCTACACAAAAATTGAATTTGTTATGCAAGATCTATCAGTCTCACGATTGACTGCTGCCAAGTATCTGGAGCAATTAGTGGACATGGGCTTACTTAAAAAAGAAAAAATCAGTCGCAGTAACTATTACATCAATCAGCCACTGTTAACCCTGTTTTTAGAGCGCGGCTAGTTTTAAATCAAGTCTGTTTAAAAAATTTACCGAAATAAAAAAGCGCAGCCGATTTTCACCGACTGCGCTTTTTTCGTTTTAACAAGTAGGATTAATTAACTAACCGCCCCACTGCGATTCACACCATTAATCAGCGCCTTAACCGCTGGCGTAATAATGTTGCGGTCCTGACCTACACCGTAAACCGGTTTGCCGTTTTTCACTTTGATTTCAACATAGGTCACTGCCGCAACATCCGAGCCTTCACCAACAGAATGTTCGTGGTAGTCGATCACACTCACTTCACCGTCGATAAATTGGCTGATTGCGTGGGCTGCTGCATCGATGGGGCCGTTGCCGCTGCCGCTGATTTGCACGGTTTTATCCTGGTGTTGCGCGTGAATAACAATATCAACCTGGTGTGTATCGTCCTGCTCGCTAAACTTGCTGGATTGATAAGTGATAGGCGAGTTCACGGCGAAATACTCATCGTTGAAAATTTTTACGATATCGCTCGCCTTCACTTCTTTGCCAGTGCTGTCACTGACTTTTTGCACGGCACCACTGAATTCAATTTGCAAGCGACGTGGCAATTGCAAACCGGCTTCTTGTTGCAACAGGAAACTCACACCGCCTTTACCGGATTGCGCGTTCACACGCACAACGGCATCGTAACTGCGATTTAAATCCGCCGGGTCAATCGGTAAATAAGGGACTTCCCACAAAGCATCTTTTTTCTGTACTGCAAACCCCTTTTTGATTGCATCCTGGTGCGAACCAGAGAAAGCAGTAAATACTAATTCTCCCGCATAAGGATGACGTGGATGCACTGGCAACTGGGTGCATTCTTCATGCAATTTGCGCACGCGGTCGATATCGGAAAAATCCAAACCGGGGCTCACACCTTGTGAATACAAATTCATCGCCAGAGTTACCAAACACACGTTACCAGTGCGCTCGCCGTTGCCAAACAAACAACCTTCAACGCGATCAGCGCCCGCCATCACAGCTAACTCTGCAGCTGCAACTGCAGTGCCGCGATCATTGTGTGGATGCACGCTGATGATAATAGAATCGCGACGATTGATATTACGGTGAATCCATTCGATTTGATCCGCGTAGGTATTCGGCGTATTCATCTCTACCGTTGCGGGCAAATTCAAAATCAATTTCTTTTGTGGTGATGGATTCCAAATCTCCACCACGGCATCGCACACATCTTTTACTAATTCAATTTCGGTCGATGAAAAAACTTCCGGCGAGTATTGGAAAGTCCAATCCACTTCTGGCGCTTGCGCGGTTAATTCTTTACACCATTTAGTGCCTTGGATGGCGATATTTTTTACGCCCACTTCATCAGTGTTGTACACAATTTTGCGGAACGCGGGTGCGAGTGGATTGTACATATGCAAAATCGCACGCTTGGCGCCGCGCAAACTCTGCACGGTTTTTTCAATCAGGTCGTAACGCGCTTGCACCAATACTTCGATGGTGACGTCGTCGGGAATTAAATTTTCTTCGATCAATTGGCGAGTGAAGTTGTAATCAATTTCACTCGCGGAAGGAAAACCGATTTCGATTTCTTTAAACCCAATCGCCACCAATTCTTTAAACATACGCAATTTGGTGGCGACGGACATAGGGTCGATCAGCGCCTGGTTGCCATCGCGCAGGTCAGTGCTCATCCAGATGGGCGGCTTTTCAATGTGCTTATTCGGCCACTGGCGGTCGGGCAAGGACACGCCGACAAAACGCTGGTATTTGCTGGATGGGTTGGCAAGCATGATCGACTCCGAAATGTTGTGCCTGGGTATTTGGCAAGTGGTATGGAGAACCTCTGACTAATCCACCGGGTAAGTAGTCACCCAGAGATTCCCATGAGCTGTAGTAGTTCTTGTGGTTATGGCTGATTCAAAGCCCGGGCTGGTCTGGCAGCAAAGGGTTATCAGCTGCCGGTTCCCTGGAGTGCGGTCACACAAGTGGAAACCCCGAACCGGCGCGGATCGCGCGCGGCTTTTATCAACTTAGGCTAAGTATAGGTAGATGAGGTTGGCAGATGATTGCGAAGCTTGTGTTAATATCAACAGTAGAACAATATTATTGCTTTATAATTAGTTTTATTGAAATTAAATGTCGATCTATTGAGATTTACCGCTATGGAACTTGACCGCTATGACCGTTTGATACTGGAGGCGCTACAAAAGAATGGCCGCATCTCCAACCAGGAATTGGCTGACAGTATCAGCCTTTCGCCCTCCCCTTGTTTGCGCCGGGTGCGTGCATTGGAGGAGTCAGGGTTGATTGACGGCTATGTCGCGCTACTCAATGCCCGCAAACTCGGGCTGACACTGGTGTCGTTTATCCAGATCAGTATGGATAAACACACGCCCGACCGGTTTGATGTGTTTGAAAAAACCGTGGGCGCTTATCCCGAAGTATTGGAATGCCACTTGATTACCGGGCAATCTGCCGATTACCTGTTAAAAGTCATCGTGAAAGATATGGATGCCTACCAGCAATTTTTGCTGCAAAAACTCACGCGCATTGAAGGTGTCAGCGGGGTGCATTCGTCATTTGTATTGAAATCGCCGATTGATAAGACGGCATTGCCGGTGGGTTAAACCCTGCTAAATTTGTTCATTTTGCACATATAGAATATATTACGTGCAAATTGAGCTATTTTGGGATTATCTCCATGTCAGCACTTATTCAACAAGCCCCGGAACCTGCGACTGTGCTTGCCAAAGCATTATTGAATGCCGCTGAACAACTCGGGTTAAAACAGGCTGAACTGGGCGCCATACTAGGGCTCGACCGCACCGGTATTAGCCGCTTGAAACAAAACCCATCACTCGACCCCAATTCCAAAAAAGGCGAATTGGCGCTGCTGGTAATTCGTATCGCCCGCGCGCTCTTTGCTCTGACCGGTGGTGACAAAGAATGGATTAAACACTTTATGCACAACCCCAACAAAGTAACTGGTGGAATTCCCGCCAAACAAATGGAAACCATCCAAGGGCTGATTCAGGTTATGCAATTTGTTGATGCTATCCGGGATAAAGTTTGATGATCTGGGAGGACTGCAAAGGAGCGCAGCAGATTAAACCCATCGCGGGCACAGTTTATCGTTTGGTAGAGAGCCAGGAACAAATCGCTACTTTGGGTTATGTAGACACTTTGGAAGAACAAGCACTACTCGAAGAGATGCTCGAAACAACCAAGCCACCCTATCCATTTACCAACGAAGATTTTCACTACTTATTAAAAACTCCCTTCCGCTATCCACCACTTAAATGGGGCTCCCGTTTCGGCCGCATCCATGAACCGGGGATTTTTTACGGCAGCAGTAATACCCAAACCACATTGGTCGAATCTGCTTATTATCGCTTGGTATTCTGGTACTCAATCGATGCCAAGCCCATTAAAAATAACATTCGCACAGAGCACACTCTTTTTTGTGCGAACTACCAATCTGCACAGGGAGTTCAGCTGCAATCCGCAGCTTTTAATCGATGCACTGTTGCACTTACCCATCCACAAGACTATGTACTTACTCAACAATTAGGCACAGCAATGCGCGCTGCTGGTGTCGATGTATTTGAATATATTTCTACTCGCGATCAGCAACAGGGAATTTGTGTTGGACTATTTACCCCTGCTGCATTTAACCAAAAAACACCAACAGAAATGACTGCTTGGCTGTGTGAAGTCAGCGCCTCTAAAGTGGCTTTTAAACAAAGGGATAAAACTGATGTAACTCGGTTTAGCTTGGATACTTTTCTGGTAAACGGTGAGTTGCCATTACCGGTAGGATGATCGAACCATTATTGGTGATGCAAAATAAAATTTGTTGTGATGGATATTTCTAAAACTTAGCCACATCAAAAACATCTGCACCAAATACCCACCACCTTTCTTAAATGCATACGTATTCATACGCTGCATACGTATGCAGTTTATTGTCTTGTCACAATCTCACCGACTAGTCTTGCCCAGGGTTTTCTGTGGGCAGAATCCTGCTTTCGCTACAAATCATAACAACAATAATGTTTTACCCATTCTTGGCCATATTGGCACGCTGATTTCCGTTTTTCCTTTTTTCTATTTTTTTGTTTTTCTATGCAGTTAATTCCTGACGGTGTGGCTTGGGATTTTGCTGTTTTTATTCTTAGCCATTAACCATAACAATAATTTTTACACTCAAAAACACGAGGTCTATATGAATATCTCGCTCAAGCTGATAGCAGCTGGCGCGCTGCTGTCCGGCAATCTTTGCTATGCCGATTGGTATTTTCGCGGCACGCCCAACAACTGGTCTACCACAGCACTAACCGCTACTAGCAGCACCGAATTTTCCACCTGCCAAACCTTTGGTGCGGCCAGTACCAATCCACGTTTTAAAATTGATCGCACCGGCAACTGGAGTGAAAGTTACCCCGCGAGTGACTACGCAGTTGCTGCTAATCAGTCTTACAAAATTACGTTTAATTCAAGTAATAAAAATATCGCTCTCCAATCCGTTAGCAGCTGCGATTCGGTTGGATTTAGCAAAAATTTTTCTGCGTTGAATTTTCGCGGTACCGCAAATGGCTGGGCAACAACACCGATGAGTTTGGTGGCCAATAACATCTGGTCAACGCAAATTGTATTGGATGGACAAGCCAACCAGCGCTTTAAATTTGATACCACCACTAACTGGTCAGTGAATTACGGCGATAGCAATGGCGATGGGATTTTGAATCAAAACGGCAGCGATATTTTCACTAACTTGGTGGGTACTTATCGCGTGCAGGTGAATGATGCAACACTGGCTTACACGCTCACACCCGTCACTACCTCCTCTGCCAGTAGTGTTTCCAGCAGTACAAGCAGCATAAAATCTTCTATAAATTCGTCTTTGGTTTTATCGTCAACTTCATCTTCGGTTTCGTCAACAATTTCCAGCCGCGCGAATAGCAGTGCAACGAGTTCAATTACCGGTATTGTAAATGGCGATTTCCGCAAAGAGACAATTTACTTTTTGCTTACTGCTCGTTTTTACGATGGCGATGCCAGTAACAACTATTACAACCGCGACCGCTACAAGGCGGGCGACCCGCACTGGCGCGGCGATTTTAAAGGCCTGATCCAGAAGCTCGACTACATCAAGGATCTCGGCTTTACCGCCATCTGGGTTACGCCGCCGGTGGAGAACCGCTCGGGACTGGATTATCACGGCTATCACGCCTATGACTTTTATAAAGTCGATCCGCGTTTGGAATCGCCCGATGCCAGCTACAAAAACTTTATCGACGTGGCACATGCCAAGGGTTTGAAGGTGATCCAGGATGTGGTGATCAACCACTCTAGCCAATACGGATTGCGCAATGCGGTCTGGATCGATCATTTGCCGATCAAATATTACGTGCCTGCGGGCGGGGTTCAGGGCAATATCGTTAATGGACCTTATCTCGGCAATTTAGGCGATTATAAAAGCACATTCCGCGACGATAACGACAATCCCGTAGCACCCCAGTGGTTCAAGGATCGCCACAGCAGCGATGCTGCGGGTACAGTTCCGCTCGTCGATCCCAAAACTGGCGTGACCGTTCCCAAGGCCGGTTATGACGCCAACCGTTTCTTTGGTATAGATGCCGCCGGCCTCGACCCCAATTGGTATCACCTGGATGGCTTTATGTCGGGTGGCGATTGGGAAAGTCCGCTCGCGCTGCAGCGTAAACACATGGCGGGCGATACCATCGACCTGGCCACCGGCCGCCAGAATGTCAAAGACTATCTTAATGGCGCAATGAAGATGTATCTGGATATGGGCGTGGATGCGATCCGCTTGGATACCGTGAAACATATCGAGCGCAATGAGCTGCTCAGCTACGTCAACATCTGGAAGGCGCATAAACCCGGGCTGTTTGTGTTTGGTGAGAATCTGGTAAAAGGTACAGGTTTCGGCTCGGAAATCGCAAACGATAACGCCTCGGCGGTTATCCGCCCCTGGTGGTATACACGCACCACTAGCAATCCCGCCGACCCGCGCGCAGGCGGTGATTCCGGTTTCTCGGTGCTGGATTTCTCGGTCTTCTCCACCTTCCGCGATAACGTCACGCGCGGCAACTTTGGTGGTATCGGCGGGGTGATGGCAATGGACTGGGTCTATGGCGACGCCACCCAGCTGGTCACCTTCTTCCAAAACCACGATGTTGGCCCGGATAACGATTTTAAATATCGCTACGGCGGTGATATGGCCAACGCGGCTATGGTGTACAACCTGCTCTGGACCAATCGCGGTATCCCCACCCTTTATTACGGCGAAGAGATTATGTTCCAGGGCGGTCTGCCGCAGGATATCGCCGGCAATAGCGACACTATCGACCAAACTGGCCGCGCTTATTTTGGCCCCCATTTGGATAACCTTGCTGCCACCCAGAGCCATCCGCTCTACCAGCACATAAAACGCCTGAACCAGATCCGCAGCGCTGTCCCCGCGCTGCAAAAAGCACCCAGCACCCAGGTTAACGAATGGGGTGCGGGAATGAGTTTTGTGCGCGATTTATCGTCTGAAGGAAGCTATGCGGTAGTGGGTTTGGCATCCAGCAGCGGGCAGTCAATTACCGTCGGCGGAGTTAAAAATGGCACCTACCGCGATGCGGTGACCGGCACTAGTATCAACGTCACTACCGGTACTATCAGCTTTAGTGTCGCCAGTTACTCAGCTGGGATCTATGTGTTGAATGGTCCCGGTAAAATAGGTACCAACGGGACTTTCTTGCGATAAATACATCTCGCGATAAACACGTCTTGCGTTAAATAGTAGATTCTTGCAGGTAAAATAAAGGGGCTTGTTAGCCCCTTTATTGTTAGTTGATTATTTTGCCGCTTTGCGTTCACGGCGGTCGCCCCGACGACGCTCATGAGGTACATCCTGTGGAATACCTTCACGGTATTGGCGCCGGTCTTGGCGCTGACGCTCTTCAAGTGCATCTTCAATCTGAGTCAATAAAACCTTGGGAGTTTTTTTTACAGTCGTCATCAAAGTCATCTCGCTACGCAGTTAATCTCATCAAAACCACTCACTACGGCCTGAGTATAGACCAGCAAAAATCGTAAAATAGTGAAATATGCGACATTTTTTATTTCATTTCTGAATATAAAAAACCGAATTCGTGTGAATTCGGCCTTTTGCTTTATATATTCAATAAATTATTGATTTATAAAAATTAATAGTTTTTATATATCAAGGTTTGCCACTGCCAACGCGTTGGTTTCGATAAACTCGCGGCGTGGTTCCACGTTATCACCCATCAGGCAGGTGAAGATCTGGTCGGCAGCAATTGCATCCTGGATAGTCACACGCAGCATGCGGCGGGTTTCCGGGTTCATGGTGGTCTCCCACAGTTGCTCCGGGTTCATCTCTCCCAGACCTTTATAGCGCTGGATGTTGTAACCTTTGCGCGACTCTTTCATCAACCATTCCAAGCCTTCAGCAAACTTAAATAGCGGTTGTTTACGCTCGCCACGCTGGATATAGGCGCCCTCTTCGATGAGGCTCTCCAGCTTCTCGCCGAGCGACACGATAGACGCGTATTCACCCGAGGCAAAGAAGTCGTGGTTAAACGGATAAGGGGTGGCGATGCCGTGGGCAGTGATTTCTACCTGCGGCATAAACAGGTGGCGCTCGGTATCTTCACGCACAGTAATGATGTAGCGCTGGCTGCCGGCGCGGGCATCGATGCTGAAATGCGCCGCCATCTGGTCACACCATTGTTGCATATGGCCTTGATCTGCCAAATGCTCAGGGCGGACTGCCGGTAAGTAGATCATCTTTTCCAGCACATCGGCAGGATACAAGCGCGACAGGCGATCGATAGTCGCCATCACTTTGCGATATTCATATACCAGTTTCTCCAAGGCTTCCCCGGCAATCGGTGGCGCGCTTGGGTTGACGTAGAGGCTTGCATCTTCAAGCGCTGCCTGGGTCAGGAACTCAGTCATCGCCGCTTCATCTTTCAGATACTGTTCTTGCTTGCCTTTGGCGATTTTGTACAGTGGTGGTTGGGCGATATAGATATGGCCGCGCTCAATCAACTCGCGCATCTGGCGGAAGAAGAAGGTCAACAACAGGGTGCGGATGTGCGAACCGTCCACGTCGGCGTCGGTCATGATAATGATGCTGTGGTAGCGCAATTTTTCCGGGTTGTAATCCTCTTTGCCGATACCGCAACCGAGCGCAGTGATCAGGGTGCCGACTTCTGCACTGGATAACATCTTGTCAAAACGGGCTTTTTCCACGTTGAGGATCTTACCTTTAAGCGGCAGGATCGCTTGGGTCTTGCGTGCGCGGCCTTGTTTAGCGGAGCCTCCTGCAGAGTCACCCTCTACCAAGTAGAGTTCGGAAAGCGCCGGGTCTTTTTCCTGGCAATCGGCCAGCTTGCCGGGCAGACCGGCGATATCCAATGCGCCTTTGCGGCGGGTCATCTCACGCGCTTTACGCGCGGCTTCACGGGCGCGGGCAGCATCGATCATCTTGCCCACAATCGCTTTGGCTTCCTGCGGGTTTTCCAGCAAATAGGCGCCGAAGTGTTCATTCATTTCCTGCTCTACGGCGGTTTTCACTTCCGAAGAAACCAACTTGTCTTTAGTTTGGCTGGAGAATTTAGGGTCAGGCACTTTTACCGAGATAATCGCCGTCAGGCCTTCACGGGCATCGTCACCGGTAGTAGCCACTTTGGCATTTTTAGCTATGCCTTCTTTCTCGATATAGGTATTCAAACCACGGGTCAGCGCGGCACGGAAACCGGCCAAGTGGGTACCACCATCACGCTGCGGGATGTTATTGGTGTAGCAGAACAGGTTTTCCTGGAAGGAATCGTTCCACTGCAAAGCCACTTCTACGCCAATTCCGTCTTCGCGTTTGAGCGAAACGAAGTGCACCATCTTATTAATGGTGGTTTTGTTCTTGTTTAAATGGTCTACGAATGCGCGTAAACCACCTTCATATTGGTAGACCTCTTCCTTCCCGCTGCGCTCGTCTTTCAATACGATGCGTACGCCCGAGTTCAGGAATGAGAGTTCACGCAGGCGTTTGGCCAACAATTCGAAGTGGAATTCGATATTGGTAAATGTCTCGGCAGAGGGTTTGAAGTGAACTTCAGTACCGGTAGTGGTGGAATCACCTACTACGGCGAGGGGTGCATCGGGCACACCGTGGCGATAAATCTGCTCGTGGATTTTGCCACCGCGACGGATCGTCAACTTCAGGTATTCAGAAAGGGCGTTAACTACGGATACACCCACACCGTGCAGACCACCGGATACCTTGTAGGTATTGTCATCAAACTTACCGCCGGCATGGAGTACCGTCATGATTACTTCGGCGGCTGACACACCTTCTTCGTGCATCTCGGTAGGAATACCGCGGCCATTATCAGATACAGAGACGGTTTCATCGGGGTGGATAACCACACGCACCTCGTCACAGTGACCGGCGAGCGCTTCATCAATAGAGTTATCGACCACTTCAAACACCATATGATGCAAGCCTGAGCCATCATCTGTGTCACCAATGTACATCCCTGGGCGCTTACGCACCGCATCCAAGCCCTTGAGGACTTTAATACTGGACGAGTCGTAAACATTCTCTTCTGACATAGCATTTCTCCGCTTTTTTGTTCAGTAGCGACCAGCAACAGGCTGATTGCGTATAATCCGTTGGGAAGATAACCGAGGGTTAATCTACCTCGGTGACCCTACCCTGTTCCACGTGGAACATTTTTGTGGTTATTTCCGTCTTGTCGCGCCAGCTAGAAGCCAGCATTTCCCGCTCTACCCCGGTAATAAATACTTGGGTGCCCATGGTATCTAACCAATGAACTAATAACGCGCGGTGTTTTTCATCCAATTCCGCAGGCAAATCATCGACCAAATAAATCGATTTACGCCCGGTAATCCGTGTGAATACGTAGCCTTGGGCAATTTTGAGCGCACAGACTAGCAGCTTTTGTTGGCCACGGGAGAGGACTTCAGCGGCATCCAAGCCATTCACCGTTATTTTTAAATCTGCCCTATGGCTGCCAGACTGGGTGTAGCCTTGACGTCTATCGCGCTCGAAACCAGCAGACAGCACTTCTTCATAGGGTTTATCTTTATCCCAGCCACGGGAGTAGCTCAGGGCAATACCATCAATATTGATAAATTCCTTTAATAATTCGTCAAAGGTTTCCTGAAACTGCTCCATACAATGGGTGCGAAACTCATGGATTATATCGGTTAGACCGACTAATTCTTTGTCCCAAGTGGCCAATTCAAAGGGCTCTATTCTATCACGGCGCAAGAGGCTATTGCGGTGTTTCAGGCAGCGCTGGATAGCTTTCCACGCTGGGAAAAATTTAGGTTCCACGTGAAACACTAACCAATCAATAAATTGTCGCCTGACTTTTGGGCTGCCTTCCAACAATAGAAAGGTATCCGAGTTGATCACCTGTACTGGCAAGTAAGCCGCCAGATCCGCTGCTGAAGGTACGAGTACACCATTCGCCTTAAAACTGGCATCACCATCCAGATGCCGGCTTATTCCAATGGGGACTTCAGATCCATCATCCGCATGGACCCGGCCAAATACAGTAAATGACTGTTGCTGGTGATTGATCAGGGGTTTGTGCTTGTGGCTTCGGAACGAGCGACCTAGTGCAAGCAGGTTGATGGCTTCCAGAATGCTGGTTTTACCCGAGCCATTTTCGCCATAGATAAGATTGACCTGCAGCGAAGGGGCTATATCAACTCCTTCCAGATTGCGCAGGTTTTGGATAAGCAGGCGTTTTAAGGTCATACGACCAACAAGACAGGAACTACCAATGCGCCATTACAGGCGCATCGGCATAACTACGTAGAGGGAATCGCTATTTTCGGGTTCTTCCAATAGAGCACTGGAGTTGGCATCTGATAGGGTAATCTTTACATTTTCGTTACTGATAACGTTAGTCACATCCTGCAGATAACTAACATTGAAGCCAACTTCCAATGACTCTCCGGTATAGTCAACTGTGACCTGTTCTTCTGCTTCTTCCTGCTCGGGGTTGTTGGCCACTATCGTCAGACTGCCATCGGAAAGAAGCAAACGCACACCGCGATATTTTTCATTAGACAAAATCGCTGTGCGGCCAAACGCCTGTTTCAGCTCAAGGCGCGAACCTATAACTACCTTGTTGCCACCGCGCGGCAATACCCGCTCGTACTCGGGAAATTTGCCGTCAACCAATTTGGAGGTGAAGGTGTAATCCATTGAGGTGACGCGGATATGGTTAGAGCTGAGGACAATTTCCACCTGGGCGGTAGAATCATCCAGCAAACGCGACAATTCCAGCACACCTTTGCGCGGCAAGATTGCTTGGATAACATCGCTGGTATTGACCGCTACAGCGCGGGTACACATCGCCATACGGTGCCCATCGGTCGCCACGACTCGCAGTTGATCCTGACGAACTTCCCATAGCATACCGTTCAGGTAATAGCGTACGTCCTGTTGCGCCATGGCAAACGCAGTGCGTTCAATCAGGCGTTTAACTTCTTGCTGGGCACAATTAAACCGTAGGTTGCCGGGTGTGTCTTCTACATTAGGGAAATCCGCCGCTGGCAAAGTCGAGAGAGTAAACCGACTGCGGCCAGACTTGACCATGATCCGGTTTTCTTCTAGAAAAAACTCAATATTGCTGCCATCAGGTAGGGATTTGCAGATATCCAGCAGCTTACGCGCAGGAACTGTTATGTCACCCGACACCCCTGCCTGTTCTAGCGTGATGCGCCCGACAATCTCCACTTCCAGATCGGTACCGGTGAGCGAAAGTTGATCGCCATTCAGCTGGATCAACACGTTGGACAACACCGGCAGCGTTTGACGACGCTCCACCACACCAGCTACCAATTGTAAGGGTTTGAGCAGGGCTTCGCGGGATACGGCAAATTTCATGTGATGGTCTCTTAAGTAATCTTCCGGGACTTATGGCGTTTTTATCTCTAGTGGATGAAGCACAAACAACAGCGTTTATAAATCAAGTTGTCAGCGAACGCAGCAAGTTTTTCATATCTTCGCGGATATCTGCGGTCTCTTCCTGTAATTCCTTAATCTTGCGGCAGGCGTGCAATACCGTGGTGTGGTCGCGGCCGCCAAAAGCTTCACCAATTTCCGGCAAGCTGTGATTGGTCAATTCTTTTGCCAGTGCCATAGCTACCTGGCGCGGGCGCGCTACCGATCGGCTGCGACGTTTGGAAATCATGTCGTTCATTTTAATTTTGTAGTATTCACAAACTACACGCTGGATATTGTCGATGCCGACCTGTTTATCCTGTAGCGCCAATAAATCTTTTAGGGCCTCACGCACCAGCTCGACATCAATCGGCCGACCGGTAAAGTTAGCACTGGCGATAACCCGCTTTAAAGCCCCTTCAAGGTCGCGCACATTCGCACGAATCCGTTGGGCAATAAAAAAGGCAGCTTCGTGCGGCAAGTCGATATTCACCTGCTCAGCCTTTTTCATCAAAATCGCGACACGGGTTTCCAACTCTGGCGGCTCCACCGCCACTGTCAGACCCCAGCCGAAGCGTGATTTCAATCGCTCTTCCAATCCATTGATTTCTTTCGGGAAACGGTCACAGGTCAGGATGATCTGGCGGCCGCCTTCCAGCAATGAGTTAAACGTGTGGAAAAACTCTTCTTGCGAGCGCTCTTTACCGGCAAAAAATTGGATATCGTCGATCAACAACGCATCCATCGAGCGGTAGTAACGTTTAAAGTCGTTAATCGCATTCAACTGTAGCGCTTTTACCATATCGGCAACAAATCGCTCGGAATGTAGATAAACCACTTTGGCATTGGGGTTGCGCGCCACCATAGCATTGCCTACGGCCTGCATTAAGTGAGTTTTGCCCAAGCCCACTCCACCGTAAATAAAAAGGGGGTTATAGGCGCCGCCAGGATTTTCTGCCACTTGGCGTGCCGCTGCCAAACCTAGCTGGTTAGACTTGCCTTCGACAAAGGTAGCGAAGGTAGATGACACATTTAAATAATTACTGTGTTTAAGGCCGCCTTCAACTTCCAGCTCAGGTGTTACGCGAGTAGTATCAAAACCGGCTTCTACAACGATATCGCGCACTTTAGCGTCATATTCAATAATTTTAGCGGGCAATTTTGCCTTTATCGTAGAAGTTTTATAGCTATCAGCATTCACTTCCTGCACCGCACTTTGACTGCCAAACGCCAGATTATCCTCGCGTGTATCAACTGAGGATGGGACACCAAGCGGCATTGGAGCTGGTGATTCGTATCTGGATGCAGGGGATTGGTTTACCGGAGCAGCCTGAAAACCAGCCGCTGGTCGAGGCGCAACACCCACTGCCACTTGCAGGTTATTGTCCTGATGGTAGTGGCTGGCCAACTCGCGGATACGGTTAAGGAATTTTTCTGCCACCCAATCGCAAATAAACCGGTTAGGCGCCAATAACCGCAATTCCTGGGGCGAGGTTGATTCATCAATTTGCAACGGCCGAATCCAGGTATTGAACTGCTGTGACGGCAATTCATCCTGTAAGCTGGCGGCACATAATTTCCAAATCGATTGCAGCAAAACCAAAACTCCTGAAAAGCCGATTGCGGTTATTGTTTATTGGTGTGTATATAAACAGAGATAAAGAATGAGACCCGCAACTAATGATGGACTCTGGAAACAATATAAAACCCAGATTTATACGGGGGAGCTAAGTCTACTCTCGCCCCCCGGAGTTATCCACAACAAAAGCCAAAATTAATCTTATGGATTAAAACTTAGCCATTAAAATTCAAACAGTTACGCCATATAAGGCAGCTTATAACAACGCCCTGCTTAGCAGCAAAAAAATGAATAAAACGACAAATCTGTGGATAAACCTGTGAATAACATATGGATTAACTGGGGGGAAACTGGTAGAAAATGTGCACAGCTCAATTTGCCACTTTTTGTAGATTATTTGCTCAAAATAATTTGCTTTAGGCTGTGGCATTCATTAGAATCCCGCCTCTTTTCGCACGCCGTGTGAATTAACTCAGGATTTTTAACAGGTTTATCATGAAAAGAACATTCCAACCCAGCAATCTGAAACGCGTTCGCAACCACGGTTTCCGTGCTCGTATGGCTACCAAAGGTGGTCGTTTGGTATTGGCTCGCCGTCGCGCCAAAGGCCGTGCAGAGCTGACTCGCGTTTAATCGCTCGTGCTTCTTGGTTCACTAGCAGTTTGTTGAAATTTGTTATTGGCAAACGTGAGACAAAGTAGTCGATAACGGTCATTCCCAGACTATTTTTAGCGCACTTATGCCAGCCAAAATAGAATTTCAACAGTCTGCTAGTTCGAATCAACCCCAAAGCAACTCCTGTTTTGGCTCAGGTTCAAACTCCGCTTCCTTCCGTTTTACCAAATCCCTGCGTTTACTCTGCGCCGCTGACTTCAAACCTGTATTTGATGACGCCCCCTTTCGCGCCTCACATCAGTATTTTTTGATCCTCGCCCGCCTCAACCAACAGACACAACCGCGTTTGGGTTTGGTTATGGCCAAAAAACACATGAAGTTGGCAGTAGAACGCAACCGTATGAAACGCTTGATCCGCGAAAGTTTTCGCTTGCAACAGCAGGAGTTAGCCGGGTTGGATATTGTGGTGTTGTCGCGCAAAGGGATGGATAGCCTGTCCAATAGCGAGTTTAGCCAGCAATTAAATCAACAATGGCAGCGAATTTTCAAAAAAGTGCGCCATCATCGGTTAACATCGCAGGCGCAAAACCCAGGGGCAGAGCAAAAGGTCAATGCAGATGCTAAAGCGACTGATCTGTAGGGGCCATTCCGGCCTGATCTGGCTGGCAGTCAAACTGCTGCACGGCTATCGCTATTTTTTGAGCCCCTGGATTGGCAACCAATGCCGCTTTTATCCCAGCTGCTCACATTATTCGGAAGAAGCAATTGTGCAGCATGGATTTTTTACAGGGTCTTATCTAACCCTGCGACGCCTACTAAAATGCCACCCCTGGCATGAAGGCGGCCTGGATCCGGTACCGGAATTGAACAAGACCTGTTGTTCTTCTATTCACTCACACACTACTGATGGCAGTCATTAAGATGGATTGGCAAAAAAACCTATTAATTGCAGCAATTCTCGCTACTTTATTGATGTTGGTTATTCGTTGGCATGAATACCAGGAGCAGCTACCCGCACAAACAACGGTAGCCACCCAAACCACCACGAATACCGGTTCAATTCCCTCAGCAACTGCTATCAACAGTGATATTCCAGTCGCTGCCGCTAATCTGTCTGAAGCAGAAAAAACCACTTTGGCTTCAACCCAATTGATCAATGTGAAAACTGACAGTTTCGATCTGGTCATCAACCCTTTGGGTGGCGATATTGTGCAATTGGCACTGCCACGCCATTTTCTGAAATTGGATACCCCCGACCAACCCTTTGTGTTGCTCGATAACCGCGACAACCATACTTATTTAGCTCAGAGCGGTTTGATTGGCACCAACGGTACTGATACCGCCCAGGGTCGCCCACTGTTTAGCAGCGAAAAAAATGAATACACCCTGGCCGATGGCGAAAAACAATTAGTCGTTGACCTGAAATTGCAGCAGGGCGAAGTCAATATCACCAAGCGCTATACCTTTACCCGCGGCGATTACCTGATCAACGTTGAATACCTGATCGATAACAAAAGCGCCAATCCTTGGTCAGCGCAACTGTACGGCCAAATCAAACGCGATAGCCAAAACTTTGTAAAAGTCAGCGCCCTGGAAATGAACCCTTTCCTGGGTGCAGCGATTACCACTGCGGAAGAAAAATACAAAAAAATTACCTTTGCCGATATGGCTGAAAAAGAAGAAAAAGTGGGCGTTCAAGGTGGTTGGGTGGCGATGGTACAGCACTACTTTATCAGTGCCTGGATTCCTGATGCCAACAGTCAAAACACTTACCATCTGCGCAAGTTAGGCGAAAATGACCTTTATTTGATGGGTTTTACTGGCAAAGTTAATGAAGTTGCTCCCGGCACCCAAGGTACTATTTCGGCCGGTTTTTACGCAGGCCCCAAAGATACCGAGCGCCTGGAACAAATCTCACCCTATCTCGACCTGACCGTAGATTACGGCTGGCTCTGGTGGGTAGCCAAACCGCTGTTCTTTGTACTTAAATGGATTCACGGTTTAGTAGGCAACTGGGGCTTGGCCATTATCGGTTTAACCCTGATTGTAAAAGCCTTGTTCTTCAAACTTTCCGCGACTAGCTATAAATCCATGGCGAAAATGCGCAAGTTAGCGCCGAAAATGGCTGAATTAAAAGAGCGCTTGGGTGATGACCGCCAGAAGTTCTCGCAAGAAATGATGAAGATGTACAAAACCGAAAAGGTAAATCCTTTTGGTGGTTGTTTACCCTTGCTAATCCAGATGCCGGTATTCCTCGCTCTTTATTATGTATTGATGGAATCGGTAGAACTGCGCCACTCACCATTCTTCGGCTGGATCTTCGATCTCTCGGTAAAAGACCCTTACTTTGTGTTACCGATTATTTACGGTATCACCATGTATTTTATGCAGAAGCTGAACCCGCAGCCGACTGACCCTATGCAAGCGCGCATTATGCAAATGCTGCCGTTGATCTTTACCTTTATGTTCCTCTGGTTCCCGGCTGGTCTGGTACTTTACTGGGTGACTAACAACACCTTGTCGATTATCCAGCAGTACATTATTACCAAACAAATCGACGCCGAACCTGCTGCTAAATAAGTTATTGCTATGATTATTACCGACACCATCGCCGCCATAGCCACCGCCACTGGCCGCGGTGGTGTCGGTATAGTCCGCGTCTCCGGGCCCAAAGCCCGTGTTGTTGCCGAACAACTCCTCAACATTAAACTCCAACCGCGTCATGCCCATTATTGCGACTTTAAAAACCGCAATGGCGATGTGCTTGATCAGGGTATCGCCCTGTTTTTCCCCGGCCCCCACTCTTTTACCGGTGAAGATGTCCTTGAACTACAAGGTCACGGCGGCCCGGTTATTCTCGATTTACTCCTGCGCGAAATCACCCAGTTGGGTATCCGCCTCGCACGCCCGGGAGAGTTTTCCGAACGCGCGTTTTTAAATGACAAACTCGACCTCGCCCAGGCAGAAGCTATCGCCGATCTGATCGATGCCACCAGCGAACAAGCAGCACGCAATGCTTTGCACTCACTGCAAGGTGCATTTTCCAAACGCATCCATGAACTGGTAGAAGCGCTGATCCACCTGCGCATTTACGTCGAAGCATCCATCGACTTCCCCGAAGAAGAAATCGATTTTCTCAGTGATGGCAAAGTTACCCGCGATCTCGATAGCATCATTGGCAAACTAGAGCAGGTATTTAAAGAAGCACGTCAGGGTGTGTTAGTACGCGACGGCATGCGTGTGGTGATTGCCGGCCGCCCCAATGCCGGTAAATCCAGTTTGCTCAACGCGCTGAGCGGCCGAGAGTCCGCTATCGTCACGAGTATTGAAGGAACTACGCGCGATGTGTTGCGCGAACATATCCATATCGATGGCATGCCATTACACATTATTGATACCGCTGGCCTGCGCGAAAGCCCGGATGAAGTCGAACAAATTGGTATCCAGCGCGCCTGGCAGGAAATCCAGCAGGCTGACCGTGTTCTGTTACTCATCGATAGCCGCCAAAGTCAGCTGACTAATCCTCGTGAAATATGGCCTGAATTTGTTGAAAAACTGCAAGATCCCAGCAAAATTACCCTGGTTCGCAACAAGATCGATTTAAGTAATGAAGTGGCTGGATTGTTTGAGTCAAACTCAGGCGACTTATATATAGGTATCAGTGCAGCAACCGGTGCCGGAATCGATGATCTAAAAGACCATCTCAAAACGATTATGGGTTTTAGTGAAACCGGTGAAGGTGGATTTACCGCCCGTCGCCGCCATCTGGATGCGCTGGAACGCGCGCAATCTTTTCTCGATTCAGGTAAAGCCCAACTGCAAGGTTATGCCGCCGGTGAATTGCTCGCTGAAGATTTGCGCCAAGCGCAGAATTCACTCAGCGAGATAACCGGTGAATTTACCCCGGACGACTTGCTCGGGCGTATCTTCAGTAGTTTCTGCATTGGTAAATAGGCGACTTATCCGGGCGCGCAATTCCACCTGGATCCAGCTTGTGTGACTCCCTTCCAAAATATCTTCTTGCGTGTGTCTATACTGTTTATTAATTAAACAATACAGATATACCCGATGAATCTCCCGCCGCAGACCAATATTTCCAAAACCCATGCAGAACCTCTGGTTGCTATCCAGTTGCTAACCGCTTGCCGGATTTTGGTGATCAATGGCAAAGGTGGATCAGGCAAAACTACCGTCAGTACCAACCTTGCCGCCTGGTTGGCAAAACGCGGTGACACCACAGTGCTGGTCGATGCAGATCCCCAGGGTTCGGCAAGTCATTGGCTCAGTTCACGCGCGCCGGAACTCCCAAAAATTTTCGGCGTAAAAATAGAACTCAATAGCCGTATCACCCGCAGCTTCCAATGGCGTGCGCCCAAATCCACCCGCTGGTTAATCACCGATGCAGCACCCGGCATTACTGATACCGCGCTGGAAGATATCATCCAGAATCACGATCTGATCATAGTGCCGGTCTTACCTTCCGATATCGATATCCGCGCCAGCGCCCGTTTTATTGGCGAACTCCTGTTAACCCGCAGCATGCGCCGCCAGCGTCGGCCGGTAGCGGTGGTTGCCAACCGCGTTAAACAACAGGTAAATGCCTGGGAGAGGCTGCAAAAATTTTTGCTTAGTTTGAATATTCCCTATCCGGCCACCTTGAGGGATACCCAGCATTATGTGCGCGCTTATAGCGAAGGACGGGGTATCGCCGATTATCCTCAACAAACCCATGCGCGCGATCGCAGTGATTGGGAACTACTCTTGTGTTGGCTGGATGCCCAGGCTTCACCTATGCAATGGTTGGATGAATCCCTCCCGGAAGATCTGGATATCGATGTGATAAATGCTTCTTAATTGGCAAATATCTTCATTTTTATTATCTCTCTCAAAAACGCTCATTATTTTCCAAACCTTCCAGTAAAAGACACCTTAATACAGACTTATCTCCAACCTTTTCCACACAGTTACACAGGTTATCCACAGTTAAATCGAGTTTTATGGTGTAAATAGTTGTTTTTAATACTATTTTGACTGTGATCAGAATCCCATGTGTACAAACCTGTGGGTGTTGATGACAAAAGCTGGGCAGGCTTTTGGGGATAAGTCAGTTTTTTCTGCATCTCTGTATAACAAGGGCTTTTACAACCAGCTTCCAAGCAGTTTAAGACCAGCTTGCGCGATGCTTTTTCAGAGCCTTATCATTGAGTTAACCTATTGAAAAACAATATATTTTTTTGCTTATCCACAGAAATATCGCTCTACATATATAACTACATCTTTTAAATACCTAAATAACAATACCTATATTCATTTCATACATTATTTTCCTTTGTTGTAAAGTGAGTTGTTTTTTTGAATAACCACCTACCGGGCTGCAACTTGAAATTCCCTCTGAGACACGCCGTGAACCCATCCATGGGGGCTTGTCTTCGACATCCCTGTCTCAGACAGTCTCAGAGGAAATTCCAAATTACTTCTCCAAAATAGGGGGTATGAAAAATCATTGATTAATCCCTGTACAAGTTTTGTGCAAAGCGCTGACAAGCCCTATAATGTCGCCCCTTTTGTCCCTCGCCTTCCCAAGGTATTAGTACGCAGCGCGGCTGCAAGGTAGTAAGCGATGATTTTCCCGGATCGTTTTGATGTGATTGTGATCGGTGGCGGCCATGCCGGTACTGAGGCCTGTCTGGCGTCCGCGCGTATGGGCTGTAAGACTTTGCTGCTGTCGCACAACATCGAGACCCTCGGCCAAATGTCTTGTAACCCTGCTATCGGCGGGATTGGCAAAAGCCATCTGGTAAAAGAAATTGATGCCATGGGCGGTGCTATGGCGCTGGCCACTGACAAAGGTGGTATCCAATTCCGCGTACTCAATGCGCGCAAAGGCCCTGCCGTGCGTGCGACCCGCGCGCAAGCCGACCGCATCCTCTACAAAGCGGCGATCCGTGAAACCCTGGAAAATCAGGAAAATCTGTGGATTTTCCAACAAGCGGCGGACGACCTGATTGTGGAAAACGATCAAGTGCGCGGTGTGGTTACCCAAATGGGTCTGAAATTTATGGCCAACCAAGTGGTGTTAACGGCCGGTACTTTTCTCGGCGGTTTGATCCATATCGGAATGCAGAATTATTCCGGTGGCCGCGCCGGTGACCCGCCGTCGATTGCATTATCAAAACGTTTGCGCGAATTGCCGCTGCGCGTTGATCGTTTAAAAACCGGCACTCCGCCGCGGGTTGATGCGCGCACCGTCAATTTGGATGTGCTGGAAAAACAATACGGCGATGAACCGCGTCCGGTGATGTCGGTGATGGGCAACCGCACCATGCAACCGCGCCAAATTTGTTGTTACATCACCCACACGAATGAAAAAACCCACGATGTGATTCGCCGCAACCTTGACCGCTCGCCCATGTACTCGGGTGTGATTGAGGGTATCGGCCCTCGCTACTGTCCGTCGATCGAAGATAAAATTCACCGCTTCGCGGATAAGGATTCACATCAGGTATTTATCGAGCCCGAAGGGTTAACCACGCACGAACTTTATCCGAATGGAATTTCTACCAGCTTGCCGTTTGATGTGCAGTTGGAAATCGTGCGTTCGATGAAAGGATTTGAAAACGCGCATATCCTGCGCCCTGGCTATGCCATCGAATACGATTATTTTAATCCGCAGGATTTGCAACACAGTTTGGAAACCAAAGTGATTGGCGGATTATTTTTTGCCGGTCAAATCAATGGCACCACCGGTTACGAAGAAGCGGGTGCGCAAGGTTTGCTTGCGGGAATAAACGCGGCGCTGCGCGCGCAAGAAAAAACAGCCTGGTGCCCGACCCGTGATCAAGCTTACGTAGGTGTGTTAGTAGACGACTTGATTACCCTCGGCACCAAAGAACCCTACCGTATGTTTACCAGCCGCGCCGAATATCGATTACTGCTGCGTGAAGACAATGCTGATTTGCGTTTAACTGAAAAAGCGCGAGAGTTTGGTTTAATCGGTGATGCACAGTGGAAAATTTTCTGCGACAAGCGCGAGCAGATTGCACTCGAACAGGAGCGTTTGCGTTCTACCTGGATTCAAGCTGGCTCGGCCGAAGCAGAATTGGTTGAACAAAAAATCCAGACTAAACTCACGCGTGAATACAGTTTGATGGATTTACTACGCCGCCCAGAATTAACCTACACCGATATCGCCTCGCTCAAAGGAGAAGCTATCGCCAATGAAGCGGCAGCGGAACAAGTTGAGATTGAAGCAAAATATTCCGGCTATATCGAACGCCAGCAGGAAGATGTGGATCGCTTGCGCGCTTATGAAAATACGATTATCCCGGATGATTTTGATTATTCTGTGGTAGATGGTTTGTCCAATGAGGTCAAACAAAAATTGACCGCTGCGCGGCCACAAACCCTGGCGCGCGCGGCGCGTATTTCCGGTATCACCCCGGCGGCAATTTCGCTGGTGCTGATTTATTTGAAAAAACGCGGTGTATTAAAACGCTTACAGGAAGATGTGCCTGAACAACAAGCATCGTAATTTTAAAAAATCGATGGGTATCGCTTAGGCTCCACCCATCCTACAAAAGCCGATAGCGAATTTATTAAAAGAGAGACGAGTGACTGATTTAAACGCTGAACTACGCGCGCAGTTGGTGCGCGGCGCCATTGAGATGTCGGTAGCGCTGAGCGAAAGCCAAATTGAAAAGCTGTTGGCCTACGTGCGCGAGTTTGAAAAGTGGAACAAAGCTTATAATTTGTCCGCAGTGCGCGATATTCGCCAAATGGTGGCGCGGCATCTGCTGGATAGCTTAAGTGTGGTGCCTTGGTTTACCTCCAACAAAAATTTTTCCGCTACGCGGATAATTGATGTGGGAACCGGCGGCGGCCTGCCGGGAATTCCTTTAGCCATTATGTTCCCGGAAAAACAATTTACCTTGCTCGATAGCAACGGTAAAAAAACCCGGTTTTTATTTCATGTTAAAACGCTGCTGGGTTTAACCAATGTGACGGTAGAGAATCGCCGGGTTGAAGAATTTAAACCGGAACAAAAATTTGATGTGGTGATCAGCCGCGCATTTGCCAGTTTGCAGGATATGATTGATGGATGCGTACATATGCTTGATGACAAGGGAATTTTTTTAGCGATGAAAGGGATTTTTCCGCAAGATGAGCTAGCCCCTATCGCCGATAAAATTGTATTAATTGAAAGTGTAAAACTGTTGGTTGCCGAAACAGATGGCGAGCGCCACCTGTTAGTGTTGCAACCGAAACAATAAAAAATTTTCAACCACTGGGTGGTTATAGGATTTTCACTTGACCAAGATTTACGCCATTGCCAATCAAAAAGGTGGAGTTGGTAAAACAACCACCTGTGTGAATTTAGCTGCATCACTGGTAGCGACCAAAAAGCGTGTCTTGTTGGTGGACCTCGACCCACAGGGCAATGCCACCATGGGCAGTGGTGTCAATAAAAATGAAATTGAAGAAAGTATTTACGATGTGCTGACCGAACGCGCCGCGATCAAAGATTGCATAGTGGTTTCGGAAAGCGGCAAATACCATGTGCTACCTGCGAATGGCGATTTAACTGCGGCCGAAGTGGAAATGCTCGCGCTGGATAACAAAGAGCGCCGTTTACAAAATGCGCTTAATCAAGTGCGCGACCAATACGATTACATTCTCATTGACTGCCCGCCTTCACTTAACATGCTCACTTTGAATGCACTCGCCGCCTGCGACGGTGTCATCATTGCCATGCAATGTGAATACTATGCGTTGGAAGGTTTGTCGGCATTGGTCGGCACTATTAATCAAATCCAAAAAGTATTGAATCCGAATTTAAAAATCGAAGGTCTGCTGCGCACTATGTATGATCCGCGCAATAGTTTGACTAACGATGTATCGGCACAATTGCAGCAGCACTTTGGCGACCGTTTATATCGTACTTGCATTCCGCGCAACGTGCGCCTCGCGGAAGCGCCGAGTTTTGGTATGCCAGTGTTGGCGTTTGATCGCCAATCAAAAGGTGCCATTGCCTATCTTGCATTAGCCGGTGAAATTTTGCGCCGCAATGAAACCAATAATAAATCCGCCACTGCGGCAGAAACTCTTTAACAAAAATTAGATAAGGCTGATTCAGATGTCAACAAAACGCAAAGGATTAGGAAAAGGCTTGGACGCACTCTTGAGTGCTGGTTTAGGTGTAACTGCACCAGCGCCCGAAATGCCGATCAATCCTGCGGAAGTAGATAGTAAACTCGATTATCGCGACGGCAAACTCGCACATTTACCGGTTGAATTAATCCAACGCGGCAAATATCAACCGCGCCGCGATATGCACACTGAAGCCTTGGAAGAATTAGCGGAATCGATCAAAGCCCAAGGTGTTATGCAACCGATTGTGGTGCGCCCGATTGGCGAAGGCCGTTACGAAATTATCGCCGGTGAACGCCGCTGGCGCGCAACGCAAATTGCTGGCTTGGATAAAATCCCGGCGGTAATTCGTGATGTGCCCGATGAAGCGGCGATTGCGATGGCGTTGATCGAAAACATCCAGCGCGAAAACCTCAACCCGATCGAAGAAGCGGTTGCGCTGAAACGCCTGCAAGATGAATTTGAATTAACTCATGCGGAAGTTGCACAAGCGGTGGGTAAGTCGCGCACGACTATCACCAACCTGCTGCGCCTGATTGCCTTGAGCGACGAAGTCAAAACCCTGCTCGAACATGGCGATTTGGAAATGGGCCATGCACGTGCTTTGTTGACGCTCGACGATGAAACCCAGCGCGCGATCGCGCGGCAAATCGTCGCCAAGGGTTTATCCGTTCGCCAAACCGAAGCCTTGGTACGTTTGCATCAGGAAGGACAAAATACGGACAAAGTAAAACCGGAAGTTACTGTTTCAGCTGATATTCGCCGCTTACAGGATCAGCTTTCCGATACTCTGGGAGCAGGCGTGGAAATCCAGCATGGTCCCAAAGGTAAGGGTAAATTGGTCATCAGCTATAATTCACTCGATGAACTGGATGGTATCCTCGGCCATATCAAATAAATTTATCGTTTTTCCTGCTTTACTGGCACCCGCGTAAAGGGTGCCATTTCCCTACATCTAGTTGTTGATCCCAACTCCAAACACAAATTGCAGTAATCGATAAATCGATTGCTAAATTTACAGCAAATTTACTAGGCAGTTTTTATCTTTAGTGCTAGCTCGAAGGTTGCTGCTAGGGGGCTTAATCTCTATAATGCGCCACGTTTGGGCGTCTGGAACATAAGCATGTTACTAATGGTAATAAGCAGTTCTTTGTGACAGAATGCCGCCGCAAAAAATGAGGGCGGAATCCAGAATGTCGCGTTATCTCAAAGGGCGTGACTTTGCTCTTCAGACAGTGGCGGTCCAGCTATTGGTAACCTTGGCGCTCAGTGCCTTGGGTCTTGCGATCAATAAGCAGATCGCAATTTCATTGTTTGCTGGTGGAATTATTTGTGTGACAGCCAATTTGTGGCTGGCACTTGTGGCGTTTCGTCCCCGATTGGGCGCGCCACCCCAAAAGATGCTCGCTGCTTTTTACACGGGTGAGTTTGGAAAATTTGTAATCACAGCCTTGATGTTTTTGCTGGCCTTTAAGCAGATTGGGTTTCTCAAAGAAGCCGCTTACGCCGCAACCATAATTCTGGCTTATGTGATGGTTCAGGTAATTGCCTGGCTATATCCGCTAGTTCGCAGCCCCGGTGGGCGCCGCTAGTGTGAAACGATTTCAACTTTGGTCATTTGGGATTTAACGATGTCATCCGCTGAACACGCAGAAGCTCTAACATCTTCAGAATATATCAAACACCACCTTACCAACCTCACCTATGGCAAGTTGCCCGATGGTACTTGGGGATTTGCGCATAATAGCGACGAAGCTGCACAAATGGGCTTTTGGGCTGTTAACGTAGATACCATGGGTTGGTCATTATTTTTAGGTGCACTGTTTTTCTTTATTTTCCGTAGTGTTGCAAAAAAAGTAACCTCCGATGTACCCACCGGTGCACAAAACGTCGTCGAATTTGCTATCGAGTTTGTCGATAGTAATGTAAAGAGTATGTTCCCTTACAAAAACAAAATGATTGGTCCTATGGCACTAACGATTTTTGTATGGGTATTTTTCATGAATGCGATGGATTTGATCGCCATCGATCTTCTACCAGAAATAGCAAAATTGGTTGGCGTATCCTTAGGTGCTGATCCTCATGCGGTTTTCTTCAAGGTAGTTCCTTCTACTGACCCTAATATCACCTTGGGTATGGCTGCCTGCGTTTTCATTCTGATCTTGTGGTACAGCATCACCCAAAAAGGTGTTATTGGATTTCTTAAAGAATTTACCTTACACCCTTTCAGCAGCAGCAACCCGATTGTGCAAACGTTGT
>Ga0307408_100000186_pt1 | contig 68520 bp, 64 predicted proteins | sample 322Cmetagenome_FD_202116 | JGI IMG/M metagenome (GOLD analysis project Ga0307408, IMG submission 202116) | Maize rhizosphere microbial communities from greenhouse at UC Davis, California, United States - 322HYB-C-3 | ecosystem: Host-associated > Plants > Roots > Rhizosphere > Soil | place... | reverse complement strand
CTTCTTCTGCGGCATGATCGACGAGCCGGTGCAGAAGCGGTCGGCGATGTCGATGAAGCCGAAGCTCTGGCTCATCCACAGCACCAGCTCTTCGGAGAGGCGGCTGATGTGCACCATGGCGAGCGAGGCGGCGGCGGTGAATTCGATGGCGAAGTCGCGGTCGCTCACGGCGTCCAGGCTGTTCTGGCAGACGCCTTCCATACCCAAGGTCTTGGCCACGCGCTCACGGTCCAGCGGGTAGGTGGTGCCGGCCAGGGCCGCGCTGCCCAGCGGCAGCACGTTGGTGCGGCGGCGCACATCCTGCATGCGCTCGGCGTCGCGCGCAAACATTTCCACGTAGGCCAGCATGTGGTGCGCAAAGCTCACGGGCTGGGCCACCTGCAGGTGGGTGAAGCCAGGCAGGATCACTTCCACATTGCGCTCGGCCACATCCACCAGGGAGATTTGCAGTTCCTTGAGCAAGTCACCAATCAAGTCGATCTCGCCCCGCAGCCACAGGCGCACGTCGGTGGCCACCTGGTCGTTGCGGCTGCGGCCGGTGTGCAGGCGCTTGCCGGCATCGCCCACCAGCTGGGTCAGGCGCGCCTCGATGTTCAGGTGCACGTCTTCCAGGTCCAGCTTCCATTCGAAGGCGCCGGACTCGATCTCGGAAGTGATCTGCGCCATGCCGCGCTGGATGGAGGCGTGGTCTTCGGCACCGATGATGCCCTGCGCGGCGAGCATCTCGGCATGTGCCAGGCTGCCCGCGATATCAGCCTGCCACAGGCGCTTGTCGAAGAACACGCTGGAGGTGTAGCGCTTGACCAGGTCGCTCATGGGCTCGGAAAACAGCGCGGACCAAGCCTGTGCCTTGGTATCGAGCTGGTTGTGGGAGGGCGCAGAGGCGGCGCTGGTGGCTTGGGGTTTGGACATAAGGAGGGCAATAATCCGATGGTTCAGACACCCGGACAACCCGGGCGCCGCAATGCAAGACACGCAAATTTTATCGACCCCGCCCCAGCCGCCGGATTCCGCACTGCCGCGCGCGGCCGCGTGGCGTGGTCCGCCCGCGCCCCGCAGGGCACTGGTGTTCGATGCCTGCGAGGTGGGAGTGGTCTTGCGGGCCGTGCTTTTTGTGGAGGCGGTGGTGGGCGTGGGTGCCATGTACGGCGCTGCCACGCCGGCCGATTGGCTCGCCACGCTGGCGCTGCTCACGGGCGGTGCCCTGCCCGCCACGCTGGTGTGGCTGGTCACCGCGTGCAGCCTCAAGACCGTGCTGCAACGCCTGAGCATGGCCCAGCAGTATGCGGCGGGCGTGCTGCTGGGCGCAGCCGCCGGCGCCTATGCCTGCGGCATGCTGACGCTGGTGGTGCAGCCCCCGGCCCCGCCCTGGCTGGCCAGTGCTGCCACCGGCGCCCTGCTGGCGGCCGTGCTGGTCGCGGCGCTCGTGCTTCGCGCGCGGGGCCGCACACCGGCGGCCACCACCGCGCGGCTGACGGAACTGCAGTCGCGGATCCGCCCGCACTTCCTGTTCAATACGCTCAACAGCGCCATTGCGCTCGTGCGCGATGAGCCGGCCAAGGCCGAGTCGCTGCTGGAAGATCTCTCCGACCTCTTCCGTGTGGCCCTCATCGAACAGGGCGAGTCCACCACCCTGGCCGAAGAAATCACGCTGGCACGCCGCTACCTGGGGATTGAACAAGTCCGGTTCGGCAACCGCCTGCAGGTGCAATGGAACCTGGACCCGCGCACCGACAACGCCCGCCTGCCACCGCTGCTGCTGCAGCCCCTGGTGGAAAACGCTGTCAAGCACGGCGTGGAGCCCAGTGCACGCGGTGGCCGCCTGCGGGTGTTGACCGAGCTGCGCGGCACCCGCGTGGTGGTGCGCATCACCAACACGCTACCGCCCAAGGACGGCAAGGCCGAGGATGACGCTGCACCCCGCGGCAACGGAATCGCACTGGCCAACGTGCGCGCGCGGCTGGCGCTGCTGCACGACGTGCAGGGCGAATTCACTGCCGGCGTGCAGGATGGCCTGTACCAGGTGCGCATCACCCTGCCCGCCCCCGCGGCCTCCAGTGTGGAGCGCAGGCGGCGCAGCGGGCCTCCCGGCCGATCGGGCCGCGGAAGCGGCCAGCCCACCCCGCGCCGCGGCATCACGGACAGCGCCGGCCACAGCCCCGCCATCGGCGACGACACCGATGGCCTCCCCCACCATCCCACCGACCATGAACATCCTCATCGTTGACGACGAAGCCCTCGCCCGCAGCCGCCTGCGCACCTTGCTGGCCGACTGCACCCAGGCCCAGCCCGGCCTGCGCATGACCGTGGCCGAAGCCGCCAACGCCAGCGAGACGCTGGCGCTGCTGGGCCCCACGGGCGGGCGCGCGTTCGACCTGGTGCTGCTGGACATCCACATGCCGGGGCAGGACGGCCTGGCCCTGGCCCACACCCTCCAGACCCTGCCCCAGCCCCCTGCCGTGGTCTTCGTGACCGCCCATGCGGACCATGCCGTCAGCGCGTTCGAGCTCGATGCCATGGACTACCTCACCAAGCCCGTTCGCCGCGAACGGCTGCTACAGGCGCTCTCGAAGGTGCAGCGCAACGGGCGCGGGCCGGCGCCCGTTGCCGCGCCCGCCCTGCCCGAGGGTGAAACGCTGCTCATCCAGGACCGAGGCCGCACCGAGCGGGTGCCGCTCATCGAGGTGCTGTATTTCAAGGCCGAGCAGAAATACGTGACCGTGCGCACCGCCACGCGCAGCTACATCATGGATGGCGCCTTGAGCGAACTGGAAGCCAAGTTTTCACCCCGCTTCCTGCGCATCCACCGCAACGCCCTCGTGGCCCGCCGTGCGGTGCGCGCGCTGGAGAAACACTACGACCCCGAAGAGGGCGAAGGCTGGGCAGTGCGCCTGCAGGGGTCGACCGAGTTGCTGGCCGTGTCGCGGCGGCAAGTGGCCGCGGTGCGGGAGGAATTGGCACGATAGTGCCGGATGGTTGCGCCTGCGCCAGCCCGCCAGGCCCGCACGGACGCCATGCGCTCGGGCCGCGGGCCGAAGCCAAACGCCTTTTTTTAGGCTGCCCCTTCTTCGCTTCGAAAACCGGAATGCAAGGCCACGCTGCCGAGTGCCCCGCCCCGGCAGCCAGTATCCAAAGCATTTCGAGCTCCAGCGCTTACGCATTCAGCGCGGATAGCTATTAATTAAATAGCATCCAGGGTGGTCACCGCTGCCAACCGCCCCAGCGCATCCACCCCCACTGGCGGCGTAGCCAGCCAAGGCAGCACGTAAGTGCGCTGCGCCAGACCGCTGGCAATGCGCGCGGCCTGCCGCTGCTCGCCGGCCAGGCGGGCTTGCAGCAAGGGGTCGGTGGTGCCGGTGGCCGCCACGCTTTTGTTGATGACCCAGGCCCACGGCTCGATGCGGGCGCGGCGCAGGTCGTCCTGCAATGCGGCGGCCTGGCTCACGGGTGTGACCTCGGGCAGCGTGACGATGACCACATGGGTCATATCGGCATCCTGCAGCCGCATGAGGGGGGTGATGATGTGTGGGGCCCCTTTGCCACCCGCACTGCCTTCGTACTGCCGCGTCATCTGCCGGTGGTAGGCGCCCGTGGCGTCCATCAGCAGCAGGCTGTGGCCCGTCGGCGCCGTATCCAGCACCACAAAGGCGCTGCGCGCCTGGTTCACCACGCGGCTGAAGGCGTGGAACACGGCCACCTCCTCGGTGCAGGGCGACTGCAGGTCTTCCAGCAGCAGGGCGCGGCCCGCGTCGTCCATCGCCTTGCCGCGCGTGGCCATGATCTTGTCGATGTAGGCCCGTGTTTCGGCCTGCGGGTCGATGCGCCCCACCGTCAGCCCCGGCAGGCTGCCGTCGAGCTGGCTTTGCACATGGGCCGCCGGGTCGGTGGTGGTGAGGTGCACGCTGTGCCCGCGCTGCACCAGGCCCACGGCCAGCGCGGCAGCGATGGTGGTCTTGCCCACGCCGCCCTTGCCCATCACCATGATGAGGCCGTGGCCCTTGGCGGCCAGCGCGTCGGCCAGGGACGAGAGGGGTTCGGCCTGCAACGGCACACCCGCCGTGCTGGCAGATGAGCTCAGCGCCACATCGCCGCCGCCCAGCAACGCCCGCAGCGCGGGCACACCCACGGTGTCGAAGGCGCGCAGCGGTACCTCGTCGCGTGGCAGTTGGGCCAGCGCATCGGGCATCTGGTCCATGGCCTGACGGCCCAGCGCCTCGATGGCGTCGGCCACCGCGTCCTGACCTGGCCGGCTGGCATGGAACACACCGTTGATGGCCAAGCGCTGGTTGGCCAGGCCCAGCGCGCGCAACTCCAGCGCGGTGCGGGCCGCCTCCTGCATGGGACGCGGGTCGGGGCGCGTGACCAGCACCACGGTGGTCAGGGCCGGGTCGCTCAGCGCGGCCAGGGCTGCGTTGAAGCGGGCCTCCTGCATCTTCAGGCCCGAATGCGGCCCCAGGCAGGATGCGCCCCGGTCATTGCCCGCCAGGAATCCGGTCCAGGCCTTGGGCAGGCTCAGCAGGCGCAGCGTGTGGCCGGTGGGCGCCGTGTCAAACACCACGTGGTCGAACACGTGGCCGCTGTCGCGGCCCTCGCTGGCCAGCAGCGCCGCAAATTCGTCGAACGCGGCGATCTCGGTGGTGCAGGCGCCCGAGAGTTGTTCGCGCACGGTCGCGCGCTCGTCGCTGGTGGCGGTGGCCGCAAGCTGCGCCAGCACGCGCTGGCGGTAGGCCTCTGCGGCGGTATCGGGGTCGATGTTGAGCATGTGCAGCCCCGGCGCCCCGGGAACGGCCACGGGCTGGTTGGACAGTGGCACGCCCAGCATTTCGTCCAGATTGGAGGCCGCATCCGTGCTCACCAGCAGCACCTGCCGCCCGGCGTCTGCAAGGGCGATGGCTGCTGCGGTGGACAAGGACGTTTTGCCCACGCCGCCCTTGCCGGTAAAGAACAGGAAACGCGTGGGATGGACGAGCAGGCCCAGGGAGACGGTGGCGGCGTGGGAGACAGGCATCGTCCCAGCATGGCACAACGGCCCCGCGCCATCTTGAGCCAGGTCAAGCGCCCGAAGGCCCGAAGGCCCAAGTGCGTCAGTGCGCGTGCGCCGCCCCGCTCACCAGGGTGACGATGACCATGCCGGCGATCAGCCAGGCAATCTGCAGCACGGTCTCGCGAGCGGTGAGGCGTCTTTGCAGCTGGGGGATCAGGTCGGCCAGTGCCACGTAGATGAAGCTGCTGGACGCCACGGCCAGGAAGTACGGCAGGAAATCCTGCAGTTGCCCCACCAGGAAGTAACCCAGCACACCGCCCAGCGCCGTGACGGCGCCGGCCAGCGATACCTTGACCAGGGCCGCACGGCGGTTGGGGCTGGTCTGGCGCAGCACTACCAGGTCGCCCATGTGGTGGGGCACCTCGTGCGCCAGCACCGACAAGGCGGCGATCACGCCCAGGCGGATGTCCGCGACGAAGGCCGAGGCGATGAGGATGCCGTCGCCAAAACAGTGCACGCTGTCGCCCGTCAGCACCGCCCAGCCGCCAGAGCGCGGGGCGTGGTGGTGATGGTGGCCATGGCCGTGGTCGTGGTGCCCGTGGCTTTGCGCATGATCGTGATCGTGGGCTTGGTGTGCGGATGCCGCCGCGTGGCTATGCTCATGCCCGTGGTGCCACAGCTCGGCCTTGTCGAGCAGGAAGAAAAACACCACGCCCACCAGCAGCGTGGCAAACAGCTCGTGCGCACCGGCCTGGCTTTCGAACGCCTCGGGCAGCAAGTGCATGAAGGCCGTGGCAAGCAGTGCACCGGCCGCCAGGCTCAGCAGATGCTGGGGGCTCACGGCATTCGAACGCCCGCCCAGGCCCAGCCGCATCAGCAACGCGGCCAGCCAGACACTGCCGATGCCCGCGGCCAGGGTGGCCATGATGATTGCTACTAAAGTCATAGCTATTTGCGCTTTATTGATAAGCCCTGAAGCCTGTTTTTATCTAGATCCGCCCCGCCCTCGCCCGGCCCGCTGCAGGATCAAAAAAAGCCGCCCCTCCGATGCGGGGCGGCTGCGGGTGGCACGCGGGCCACTGGGCCCAGCCGCAGAAAGCGGCGCTGTCAGGCCACTCCGTGCTTCTTGAACCAGGCCAGCGCCCGCATCCAGCCGTCTTCGGCGGCTTCCTTGCGGTAGCTCGGCCGGTAGTCGGCGTGGAAGGCATGGGGCGCGTCGGGGTACACCACAAATTCCGATGACCGGGCTTGCGGCGAGCCACTGGCGAGAGCGGCCTTCATCTTATCAACCGTGTCAAGGGGGATGCCGGTGTCTTTTTCGCCGTAGAGGCCCAGCACGGGGGCCTTGAGAATGGGCGCGATGTCCACGGGGTGCTTGGGGGTGAGCTCGCTGGCCTGGCCCACCAGGCGCCCATACCAGGCCACACCGGCCTTCACGGGGCCATGCGCTGCGTACAGCCACGTGATGCGGCCGCCCCAGCAAAAGCCGGTGATACCTACCCGGGCAGCATCACCGCCGTTGGCCATAGCCCAAGCCACCGCACCGTCCAGATCGGCCATCACCTGGGCGTCTGGCACCTTGGAGACCACTTCAGCCATGAGTTTGGCAATTTCGGTGTACTGCGAGGGATCGCCCTGGCGCGCATACAGCTGAGGCGCAATGGCCAGGTAGCCCGCCTTGGCAAAGCGGCGGCAGGTGTCGGCGATGTACTCGTGCACGCCAAAGATTTCCTGGATCACCAGCACCACAGGCAGGCCGGTCTTGCCTGCGGGTGCTGCGCGGTAGGCAGGCACCTTGAAGCCATTGACCGTGAAGCTCACCTCCCCCGCCGTGAGCCCGTCGCTGGGCGTGGCAATGGCGGTCTGCGCCATGATCGGCGCGGCCGCCGCCGCATACCCCAGGCCCAGCGCGGTCTGCAGCGCGGTGCGGCGGGTTGCGCCCGCCTCGTTGGTGCGGCCTGGCAGCAGGGCGCGGGCGTCGGAATCGAGGTCGTCAGTGAGCATCGGTTTCTCCAGCAGTGAAAGAAAGAATGGGCCTCGGAGTCTAGGAGTTTTGCCGCCGCCGCGCTGGCAGGGCTGCAGCGTGGGGGAATTGCACCGGGCATCTCCGCGTTTCCTTGGAATCTGTCTAATACGGACACTACCCATTGGAGCAGTTGTCCTGCGGCCGCGCCGCGAAATGGCGCCCCCAATGGACGGTTCTACCAGAGGCTCATTCCCATGCGCATTCTCTTGACCGGCTCCACAGGATTCATCGGACACACGGTAGCGGCCGCGCTCACCCGGGCGGGGCATACCGTACACGGCGGCGTGTCGCCGCGGCGCAAGGACTTGACGCCCCGGCAGGTGCCCATGGACTTCGCCTACGACACCACCGCCGCCACATGGCTGCCCCGCTTGGCGGGCATCGATGTGGTGGTCAACACCGTGGGGGTGCTGCGGGACAGCCCGGGCCGCCCCATCGATGCGATCCACCACCACACGCCCGCAGCCCTGTTCGAGGCCTGCGCACAGGCTGGCGTGCAGCGCATCGTGCATGTCTCCGCCCTGGGCATCGACAGCAACGACACACCCTACGCGCGCACCAAAAGGGCCGCCGATGCGCATCTGCAATCCCTGCAAGCCCGAGGCGCCGTGCGCCCCGCGATCCTGCGGCCCAGCGTGGTGTTTGGCAAAGGCGGCGACAGCAGCGCGTTGTTCATGAACCTCGCCCGCCTCCCGGTCGCGCTGCTGCCGGGGCCGATGCTCACAGCACGAATCCAGCCAGTGTCAGTGCACGACCTCGCCGCTGCCATCACGACCTTGCTCGGGCCGGCCATGACCACCGAAGGCATCATCGAATGCGTGGGCCCCGAGGCCTTGCCCCTGAGCGGCTTTGTCGCCAGCCTGCGGCAGCAGCAAGGCTACCGCCCCGCACACGTGCTGCGCCTGCCCGACACGATCACGCGGCTGAGCGCCCGCCTGGGCGACGCGGTGCCCGCCAGCCCTTGGTGCACGGAAACCCTGGCAATGCTGGGCAGCGACAACACCGGCGATCCGGCCCCGTTTGCACAACTGCTCGGGCGCTCGCCGGTGCACTACAGCCAGCTGGTGGCCACCGCCTGGCGTTGAGCGCCTTTTGCCCCCCGCCACGAATCGCCCCGACGCGGCCCGTGGCCCCGTGCCCGAGCTACTGAGGCACGTAGTCCGATGGGTACTTGAGCGAATCCACCAGCAGGTGCGGCATGCGCATGCCCAGGTTGATGCCGTGTGGCGGAATGGGCTGCGTGAACCACTTGTCGTACAGGCGGTGCAGCTCGCGGGTCTGGATCAGGCGGCGCAGTTCAGCATCCACCACCGCCTTGAGCTCCGGGTTGTTGCGCTCGAACGCCACCGCATACGGCTCGATGGTCATGGGCTTGCCAATCACCTTCAGGTCCTGCGGCCGGGAGTGGCTGGCGCGCAGCCCATACAGCAGCACGTCGTCCATCGCAAACCCTTCCACTTTGCCGCTCACCACCCAGCCAAAGCCTTCGGCATGGTCTTTGGCGGGCTCGATGCGCACGCGCACCGATTTGGTGGCCGCCTCGCGCGCCAGCGAATCAATGTTGGTGGTGCCCGCCGTGGATGCCAGCGTCTTGCCGTCCAGGTCTTCGATGCGCGAATAGGGCTTGTCGCTTTGCACCACGATGCGCGACGAGGCAATGAAATGCGCAATGGTGAATGCCACCCGCTCGCGGCGCGCTGCCGTGTTGGTGGTGGAACCACATTCCAGGTCCACCTCGCCTTTTTCAATGGCATCAAAGCGGCTGCTGGAAGTGACCAGGCGGTAGGCCACCTTGGTCTCGCGCAGCTTGAGGTGGCGCCCCAGCGCCTGCGCAATCTGCTGGCAGACGTCCACGCTGTAGCCCAGGGGCGTTCCGTTGGCCACGTAGGACATCGGCAGGGACGATTCCCGGTGGCCGATGACCACCACGCCGCTCGACTGGATGCGTTGCAGGGTAGTGCCCGCAGATTCGGCCAACCCCGCGCCACCACTCGCTGCGCCAAACGTCAACACAAACGTCGCCGCAGCCGTGCTCGCGCCCAGCCTTCGTCCGACCGTCGGGAATTTCATGACCTTCACCTTCATTCAGGAAGCCCCCTGGGAGAGGGGGCCGAGGCACAGAAACGAAGCTGGCAACCCTTGCGGCCACCCGTCGCTTCGCGCTCAGCAGGCGGGCACGGTGTCCCGATAGGCGTGCCGGGCCAGGGCCGAGGCCAGCACCACCGACGGGTTCACCAGCGAGATCCCGTCCAGCCGGGGATGCTCTGCCAAGGCCAGCGGAATCTCCGTGCAGCCCATGATCAGCGTGGACACGCCATAACGCTCCTGCAGCGCAATCGACACGGCTTCAAAGCGCTGGCGCGCCAGCGGATAGTTGCCGGCTTTCACACCGTCGTAGATGCCCTGCATCAGCTGCTCGCGTTCATGGTCGTCGGGCACAAAGCAGGCGATGCGCGCGCGCTCCAGCTCGCGCTGGTACAGGCCTGCGTCGTAAGCACCGCGCGTGGCCAGTAGGCCCACGCCCTGCACCTTGCGTGCCGACAGCTCGGCCACCACCTCCTGCACGCCGTGCAGCACCACCATCTGCGGGAAACGCTGCTGCAAGATGCCGTGCCAGGCATGGGCCGTGTTGCAGGCAATCGCCACCACTCGCGCACCCAGCGCTGCGAGCCGCCCCGTGGCCTGCAGCATGGGGTCCGCTGGCTGGTGCGCGCCCGGGCGCGTGTCGCTCAGCGCAGCCGTGCGGTCAGGGATGGGCACCTGCGCCAGCCAGTGCTCGGGGTAGGCCTGGTCATGCACGGGGATGCCCAGCGCCTCCATGCGTGCAGTACATGCCTGCACGAACAGGCGCACAAAGTCAGCCCCGGCCGCCGGGCCCATTCCGCCCAGGATGCCCACCACCTGCGGAACGTGTGTGGGGCTTGCAGCGGACACGAAAGACATGCGTGCTCCGGCCGGTCTCACTGTGCGGGCTTGTCGCTCTGCGCCACGAGGTTCTCGCGCAGTTCCTTGCTCATGGCCAGGTTCAGGTTCTGATTGCGCGGGGGCACGGGGGACATGAACCATTTGGCGTAGAGCTTTTCGAACTCGCCCGACTTCATCATCCCGCCGATCACACCATTGACCAGCGCCTGGAACTGCGGGTCATCCTTGCGCAGCATGCAGGCATAGGGCTCGACCTGCAGCGAGTCGCCTACCACCGCCCATTCAGCCGGGTTGCGCGTGTTGCCCATCAAGCCGAACAGCAGGATGTCATCCATGGCAAACGCCTCGGCGCGGCCGCTGTCCACCAGCAGCAGGGCGTCGTCATGGTCCTTGCCCAGCACGATCTCCATGTCCAGGTTCTGGTCGCGGTTGTACTTGCGGATCACCTGCGCATTGGTGGTGCCCGAGGTGCTGGCCACCTTTTTCTTGGCCAGGTCGGCGTAGTTCTTGACGCCCGATGCCTTCTTCGTCAAGAGGCGCGTGCCGGTGTAGAAATAGTTGATGGCAAATTGCACATCCTTGGCCCGCGCCGTGTTGTTGGTGGTGGAGCCGCACTCGAGATCGATGGTGCCGTTGGTCAGGAGCGGGATGCGGTTCTGCGAGGTGACAGCCTGCAGCTCGACCTTGAGGGCCGGGTTGTTCAGCTTCTTTTTCACCGCGTCGACCACGGCATTCGAGATGTCCACCGAAAAGCCCACCGGTGCGCCAGGCCCCGACAGGTAGCTGAAGGGCACCGATGACTCCCGGTAAGCCAAGGTGATCTTGCCCGAGTCGGCAATCTTCTTGAGGGTATCGGCGCTGGCTGCGGTGCTGGCCAGCAGGCTGGCGGCCACGAGGGCGGTGGAAGTAACGGCGGAGAGCTTCATGGGGAATCCCTTTGCTTCAAAGACGATGTAGTGGACTAGCAATCGAAACGCAGGTGCACTGTAAAAATTCGCGCCGCGCTTGAACAATTCATTTGCACGGGCAGGCCATGACCAAAAGTTATGCCGCCAAACGGGTGCATTCCGCCGCACCACGCCAGTGCGGTTTTTCGCTGTACCGCGGGCTGTTCAAACCCCTTTGCATCCCCACGGTGCACGCACATAACTTCCCGGCATGGGCCCTCACGGCATTGGCATTGTTCAAAGCCCCACCCTCACCCTACATTGGGCCGCAGTCCAACAACATTGGCGTTTGCGCGCAAGGCAGCTTTCTTTTGCACGCAAGCTCCTGAAGCACACAAGATGCAGGTATGTGTCCTCGGCGCAGGCATCGTGGGCCTGGCCACGGCGTATGAACTCCACCAACGCGGCATCGAGGTAGCCGTGATCGACCAGGCCCAGCCCGGCGCGGGCGCCAGCGGCGGCAATGGTGCGCAATTGAGCTACAGCTATGTGCAGCCCCTGGCCGACGCCAGCATCTGGCGCCAGTTGCCACGGCTGTTGCTCTCGCCTCGCTCGCCGCTCAAGCTGCGCCCGCAATGGGATACGCACCAGTGGCGCTGGGGCCTGGAGTTTCTGCGCGCCTGCAACCGAAGCACGTCCGAGCGCAGCACGCAACGCCTGCTGGCGCTCGCCGCGCTGAGCCGCCACCGCTTTGAAGCCATGCTGCAGGCTGAGCAACTCCCATGCGATTTTTCGCGTACCGGCAAGCTGGTGCTGTACGACACGCAGGCCGGCATGGACGCAGCCCGCCGGCAGATGGCGCTGCAGCAGCCCTGGGGCAGCCCGCAGGAGGCCGTGTCCGCCCAGCGGTGTGTGGACATTGAGCCCGCCCTGGCGCACTACCAGCGCCACATCGCGGGTGCCATCTACACCCAGAGCGAATGCGCGGCCGATTGCCTGGCGGTGTGCCAGGGCCTGCAGAAGCTGCTGGCCGATCGCGGGGTGCGGTTTGTGCTGGGCGCGCGAGTGCAGGGCTTCGCGCACCACGCACGGCGCATTTCCGCCGTCAAGACCAGCGCGGGCGAGCTCGAGGCGCAGCAGTTCGTGCTGGCCCTGGGCAGCGCCAGCCACCAGGCGGCAAACACGCTGGGCTTTCGCCTGCCCGTCTATCCCCTCAAGGGCTACAGCATCACGCTCGACGTGGCCAAAGCCAGTGCCGCCGCACCCCGCGTCAACGTGACCGACGCAGCGCGCAAAGTGGTCTTTGCGCGCATCGGCCAGCGCCTGCGCGTGGCGGGCATGGCCGAGCTGGTGGGGCACGATGACCGCATTCCGCCAGCGCGCATCCACAGCCTGCGCGAGGCCACTGCCGCGCTGTTTCCGGGCTGCGGCGATGCCGGAGAACTGCAGCCCTGGACCGGCATGCGGCCGGCCACGCCCACAGGTGTGCCGCTGGTGGGAAGGCATCCACACGCCCCGGACAACCTGCTCCTGAACACCGGCCACGGCGCGCTGGGCTTCACGCTGGCCTTTGGCACGGCGGCGCAGGTGGCCGAGCAGGTGGCAACAGCGGCTTGACATGCAACGGACAGGCGACAGCCTCGATGTTGCCCCTGCATCGTTCAGCTTCAATCACCCCATCGGCTGAGCTTGTCAAAGCCTTTCGCCGCGCTTCGACAAGCTCAGCGTGAACGGCTTCAGATAAGTTGGAGCCGCTCAAATCAAAGCGCTATTCGGCTTCCCGCAGGCCCACCGATTCCAGCGTCTCGACCACCGCCTGGCGCATGCATTGGGTCATGGCACTGGCCAGCAACGAGCTGGGTCGGTTGACCGTGCGCAAAGACTGGATGGGGACGGCAATGCGCGGTGCCAGCGCCAGAACATCCACCTTGCTGCGATCCGCCGATGCGGCCGTGCAGGCGTCGACCACCGCCACCGCGTGGCCGTGGTGCGCCAGGGCCAGCGCAGCGTGGTAGGTCTGCACCGTGAGCGCCGTCTGCAGGCCCACCCCGGCCTCCCGGCACGCATGGCTGACCACCGTGCCGATGGGGTCGCGCACATCGAGCCGCACCACCGGTGTGTCGGCCAGATCGGCCAGGTGCACTACACCCGCATTCACCAAGGCCGCCCCGAGCATGCCCTTGGGCGCCACACACACCATTCGGCCATCGGCCAGTTGCTCCTGCGTGAGCGCGGGGTGGGCAATGGAGCTGAAAACAAAGCCTACATCCGCCTCCTGCAGCACCAGGGCCGAAACGATCTGCGGCGAGTGCAGCGCATCGATGATGACCTTCACGTCCGGGTGCTTCTGCCGAAAGAAGCGCAACGCGCGCGGCAGCACTTCATAGCTCAGCGCGAGCACACTCAGGATGTGCAGCTCCCCCTCGCGCTGGTCGCCCTTCAGGCTCTTGGCCAGGCGCTGCACATCGTCGAGCTGCGTGAAGAGGCGCTCGATGTGCGGATACAGGGTTTGGGCCTCGGTGGTGGGCACCAGCTTGCCCTTGAGCCGGTGAAACAGCGGAAACCCCAGCTGCAGTTCCGCATGCGCCAGGATACGGCTGACCGCCGGCTGGGTGACGTTGATGAGACGGGCCGCCGCACTCACGCTGCCGGTGAGCATGACGGCGTTGAAAACTTCAATGTGACGAAGACGCATGCTGCAACGATGCAAGGAATGGGCCGAATGCGCAATCGTTGCATGTACCCATTGCAAGCGGGCTGCAGCAACCACCATCCGTCGTTCGGTTTACATCTGTCGAAGCCGAGGCACGCCCTGTGCACGAGCACTTCGGCAAGCTCAGCGCAAACACCTCCGGCACTACAACGCCATCGACGGCCGCTCCGCCATCGCCGCGCGCCAGCGCAGCAGGTGCGGGTGCTGCTCGCCCGGCTTGTGCTTGACCACCCGCGCAAAGTCCACCGCCACCACCGCCGTGATGTCCGCCACGCTGAAGCGGTCGGTAGCGATGAACTCGCGCCCGGCCAGGCGCTCGTTCAGCAAGTGGAAGAACTGCGCCACCCGCGCCAGCCCCCGCTCGGCCAGGGCCGGGATTTGCGGGTAGTCGACCGCGCCGGGCAGCGCGCGGTTGGCCATGGCGGGCGAGCTGTTGCGCAACGCCTCTGCAATGGCGAGCAGGCCTTCGAACTCCACACGCCAGTTCCAGCTCGCGATCTCGGCTTTTTCAGCGGGCGTTGCGCCCAGCAGGGGTGGATCGGGCCAGCGTGCCTCCACATACGCGGTGATGGCCGCGTTGTCGGCCAAGAGCAGACCATCGTCGGTGCGCAGCGCAGGCACCGTGCACTGGGGGTTGATGCGGCGGTAGGCCTCGCCCAGCTGCTCGCCGCTTTTCAGGTCCACCTGCACGGTGTCGTGGGCCACACCCTTCTCGGCGAGCAGGATGCGCGCGCGGCGCGGGCTGGGCGCCGTGGCGCAGTCGTACAAGGTGATCATGGTGGCGCCTTTGCAAAACACTCAGCGGGCGGGTGACGACGATGCGCTGGCAGCCGCTGCCGCTTCGATCTTGTCCTGCGTCTTGGTATCAAAGTCGCTGGCGTCATGCCGCTCGCGCAACTGGCTCGCGGGGTCGCCATTGACGCGGTTCACCTTGCGCCCGCGCTGCACCGCCGGCCGCTTGGCCACCTGCTCGGCCCAGCGCAGCAAGTGCGTGTACTCATGCACCTGCAAGAACTCACCCGCGTTGTAGGCCTGGCCTTTCACCATCAGCCCATACCAGGGCCAGATGGCGATGTCCGCCACCGTGTACTCGCTGCCCGCCACATACTCGTTCTCGGCCAGGCGCTGGTTCAGCACATCGAGCTGGCGCTTGGTCTCCATGGCATAGCGATCGATCGCGTACTCGATCTTCACCGGCGCATAGGCGTAGAAGTGCCCGAACCCGCCCCCGACAAACGGCGCACTGCCCATCTGCCAGAACAGCCACGACAGGCACTCCGCCCTCGCCGCGCCCTCCTTGGGCAAAAAGGCGCTGCCGAACTTCTCGGCCAGATACAACAGAATGGCGCCCGATTCGAACACCCGCACCGGGTGGGCGGGGTCGGTACGGTCCAGCAGCGCGGGGATCTTGGAGTTGGGATTCACCGCCACAAACCCGCTGCCGAACTGCTCGCCTTCGTTGATGCGGATCAGCCAGGCGTCGTACTCCGCCCCGCTGTGGCCCAGCGCCAGCAGCTCTTCCAGCATCACTGTCACTTTCACGCCGTTGGGCGTGCCCAGCGAATACAGCTGCAGCGGGTGCTTGCCTACGGGCAATTCCTTGTCGTGCGTTGCCCCGGCAATGGGGCGGTTGATGCTGGCGAACTGGCCGCCGTTTTCCTTGTTCCATTGCCAGATGGCGGGCGGGGTGTAGGGGGTGGTTTCGGGCATGCGAAGAACTCCTGGGCAATGGGGAGGGGGATGGCTGCGCGGCCAGACGGCCGACTTTCGCCGGAGTTTATCGACGCTTCGGGACGGCTGCTGGCCTCCCCGCACATGACCCTGGTTAAGGGGTGCAGCGAGACACCCCCGCAGACAAGAAAGCGTGCCCCAACCGGCCACATGCCACTGATGCGCGGCGGTGGCTTTGCGCCGGCCTATCGCTGGGCCAGGAACAACCTCTCCACCAAAGGATGCAAGACCTTCTTGCGGGCCCCAATCGCAAAAAATTGCTCTGCGACCCCGTCACAGGGACCTACCCGCCGCACCCCATACCGGTCTTTGAGGTCATCGTGCACCAGACCCGCCATCGGGAACACGCCCATGCCTGCTGCGCCAAAAGTCTTGAGCAGGGCACTGTCCTCAAATTCACCCACCACGTGGGGCTTGATTCCCCGCCGCTCGAACCACTGGTCCAGCCTGGTGCGCACGGCAGCGTGGGTGGTGGGCAGGAGCACTGGGACGTTGGCCAATGAATGCGGGAAGCCTCGCCGGGCTGCTGCGTACAAGGGTGCGGGCGCATACCACCCCAATGCCGAGGTACCCAGGGAATGGCTATAGATCTTGAGGTTGGGATTGGGGGGCGCAGCACGGTCCGCCAGCACGACGTCGATGCGATGCAGCGCCAGATCGCCCAGCAGATCCTCGAACTCATCGACCAGGCACAACAGGCGCAGGTTCGGCTCTTGCATGACCGGTTGCATCAGCTTTTTGACGGCCAGCTTGGGCAACTGGTCGGAGATCCCGACGACAAGGCGCACCGCCGATGAGCCCACGGCATCGCGCAGTGCCGCTGGCAGCTGTTCGCCGAGTTGGAAGATCTGCTCGGCCTGGCGCATGGCGGCAAACCCCGCCTCCGTCAAAGCCACGCCACGTCCTGCGGGCTTGAGAAGGGCATAGCCCAGTGCGCGCTCCAGCTCGCGCACCTGGGTACTCACCGTTTGCACGGCAATACCAAGCCGCTCGGCAGCGCGCGCCATGCCGCCTTCCTTGGCCACGACCCAGAAGTAGTAGAGATGGCGGTAGCTGAAGTCTGGACCCATTGTCAGATTTTTCAGAACTTTCGCTTCTCCATTATCTGCTTCCATAAAACCGCCACAACCCTATCGTGGAGTCTCTTTCAAGGCCCTGGGGCATGTGGCAACCCACCGGCTGCCGGGTGCGCGAACACGAAGGCATCCGGGATGCCCTGCGGCAGCAGAGGTTCCGCTGCGGCCATGGGTTGCAGCGTCCACGATCCACGCGAAGGAGACAGCCATGTTGAGAGTTCTTGTTCCCACCGACGGCTCCGCCAACTCGCACCACGGCATCCGCCACGTGATCAGCGAGTACCGCAAGAACCGGGACCTGGAGGTCCATGTGCTGAATGTACAGGCACCGTTCTCCAAACACATTTGCGACTTCTCCAGCAAGAGTGATCGGGCGGAGCTCCATCAGGAGCAGGCTGCGTTGGCGCTCGCGCCCGCGCGGCAGGCGCTTGACGAAGCCGGTGTGCCCTACTCCGTCCACGTTGAAGTGGGCGATAAGGCCGACTGCATTGCCAACATGGCGCGCCGGCTCCAGTGCGACTGCATCGTGATGAGCACGGGGCGCAAGAGCTCATTGGTCCGCATGGTCGAGCAATCAGTCACCAACCAGGTGATTGAGCGAACCACCGTGCCGGTGGAGGTGATAGCTGGAGAGCCTGCATCGAAGCTGGAGCGGTTTGGCATCCCTGCGGGTGTGGGTGCAGGCATTCTCGTGCTCTGGATGGCCGCCAGCTGAAGTGATGCCGCTGCGCCCTGACTGCGCTCGCGGGGGACCGGACCATGACCCACTTCGACTCCTTGGCGACCGGACCCATGTGGGCGGGGTTCATCCTGTTCGTGCTGGTCATGCTGGCCCTGGACCTGTTCGTTCTTGGCGGCAACAAGGCCCACCGCGTTTCGGTCAAGGAGGCTGCAAGCTGGGCCACGGTATGGGTGACGCTTGCCACCGCGTTCGGCGCCCTGATGTGGTGGTATCTGGACGGCACGGCCGGCCGCGAGATCGCCAACCGCAAGGCGCTGGAGTTCTTCACGGGCTACCTCATCGAACAGACGCTGTCAGTCGACAACATGTTCGTCTTCGTGATGATCTTCACCTACTTCGCCGTGCCTGCGGAGTTGCAGCGGCGGGTGCTGCTGTATGGCGTGCTGGGCGCCATCGCCATGCGTGCAGCCATGATCCTGGGCGGCGTGTGGCTGGTGTCCGAATTCACCTGGGTGCTGTACCTGTTTGGGCTGTTCCTCGTGGTCACCGGCATCAAGATGCTGGTCATGGCCGACCAGAAGCCTGACCTGGATCGCAACCCGCTGCTGCAATGGCTGCGCAGCCACATGCGCATCACGCCGGGCTTTCACGGGCAGGCGTTTTTTGTGCGCATTGATGGCATGCGCTACGCGACACCCATGTTCCTGGTGCTCATGATGATCGAAGCCAGCGACCTGGTGTTTGCCGTGGACAGCATCCCGGCGATCTTTGCCGTGACCACCGACCCGTTCATTGTGTTCACGTCCAACATCTTTGCAGTCATGGGTTTGAGAGCGCTGTACTTTTTGCTGGCCGACATGGCGCAGCGGTTTCACCTGCTCAAGTACGGGTTGGCCCTGGTGCTGATCTACATCGGCGCAAAGATGCTGGCCATGCCGTGGTTCCACATGCCCGTTCAGTGGTCGCTGTTGATCGTAGGTTCCATCATCGCGGTCTCCGTGTTTCTCAGTCTGAGGCTCTCGGCCCACCACAAAATCCCGGGGAGAGCCGTATGAGCCACGAAGACACCTCGCGGGCCCCGCCGACGCCTCACCAAGATCGCCGCGACAGCATGGGCCGGCGGGTCGCCGTGTCCTGGCACGGCGCTGGTGCGGTAGTGAGCGCACCCGGGTCTCGCTGGCTGGTTGCCGTGGATGGTTCTGACTGCTCGCTCCAGGCGGTAGCCATGCTGGCACGCCTGCTGGCGCCAGCGGCCGGAGCAGGGGTCGACGTGGTGCACGTGCAGTCTTGGCTGAGCAAGGAAGCGGCAGAAACCGAGCTGGAGCGGCGCGGCTGGTCAGCCCTGACGCAAGCCCGCCTGTTGCTGGATGCGGCCGCCTTGCCATGGCGCCTGCATGCCGTGATGGGAGACGCCGCCACAGAGATCACCGGCCTGGCCGATGCCCTGGACAGCCGCGGCATCGCCATCGGCTCGCACGGGCGCACGGCCGCAGAGTCGGTGCTGCTGGGCTCCGTGGCGCAGCAGGTGATTCACCGGGCCCGCAGGCCCGTGCTGGTGGTGCGCTGAGCCTGCCGCAACCACGCGGCCCTGGCAACAACTCATCAAAAATGATAGCTGCTAGCGCTTTATGGATAAGCGCTAGAGGCCAAAAACATCAGAATTCCAGCCACGGCTACTGCCGTAGCTCAGTGCGCTTTGTCCCAGTTGGGCCCCACCCCCACCTCGGCCAGCAGCGGCACCTTCAGCGCCGCCACTTCGGCCATCAAGCGCGGGATGTGGCTCTTGAGCCAGTCCACCTCGCCCTCGGGCAGCTCGAACACCAGTTCATCGTGCACCTGCAGCACCATCTTGATGTCGGGCTTGTGCGCATCCAGTTCCTTTTGCACGGCCACCATGGCCATCTTGATGAGGTCGGCTGCCGTGCCCTGCATGGGCGCATTGATGGCCGCACGTTCGGCGCCCGCACGGCGCGGGCCGTTGGGCGAGTTGATCTCGGGCAGATAGAGGCGCCGGCCGAACACGGTTTCCACATAGCCCATGGACTTGGCGGAGGCCTTGGTTTCATCCATGTACTGCTTCACGCCCGGGTAGCGCTGGAAGTAGCGGTCGATGTAGGCGGCTGCGGCCTTGGTTTCAATGCCCAGGTTCTTGGCCAGCCCAAAGCTGCTCATGCCGTAGATGAGGCCGAAGTTGATGACCTTGGCGTAGCGGCGCTGCTCGCTCGTCACCTGGTCCACTTCCACGCCAAACACTTCGGCGGCGGTGGCGCGGTGCACGTCCAGGCCCGCATGGAAGGCGTGCAGCAGCGAGTGGTCGCCGCTCAGGTGGGCCATGATGCGCAGCTCGATCTGGGAGTAGTCGGCGCTGGCGATCACGCGGCCGGGCGGCGCGATGAATGCCTCGCGCACGCGGCGGCCTTCGGGCGTGCGGATGGGGATGTTCTGCAGGTTGGGGTCGTTGCTGGACAGGCGGCCGGTGACAGCCACGGCCTGCGCGTAGTGGGTGTGCACGCGGCCGGTGCGCGGCAGGGCCAGCTGGGCCAGCTTGTCGGTGTAGGTGCCCTTGAGCTTGCACAGGCTGCGGTGCTCCAGCAGCTTGGCGGGCAGGGGGTAGTCCTCGGCCAGCTTTTCCAGCACCTCCTCGTCGGTGCTGCGCGCGCCGGTAGCGGTCTTCTTCACGACCGGCATGCCCAGCTTGTCGAAGAAGATTTCGCCCAGCTGCTTGGGGCTGCTCAGGTTGAAGGGCTGGCCTGCAATTTCGTAAGCCTCGGTTTCCAGCTGCAGGATGCGCTGGCCCAGTTCGTGGCTCTGGTTGGCCAGCGTGGCAGCGTCGATGAGCACGCCATTGCGCTCGATGCGGTAAAGCACCTCGCTGCTGGCGATCTCCAGGTCGTAGATGAAGCGCAGTTTGTCGTCGGCCTGCAGCAGGGGCCACAGGGCCTGGTGCACGTCCAGGGTCTGGTCGGAGTCTTCGCACGAGTAGGCGGCGGCCTTGTCCACCGGCACCTGGGCAAAGGGGATCTGGTGCGCACCCTTGCCGCACAGGTCTTCGTAGCTGATGCCCTTGCGCCCGGTGTGGCGCTCGGCCAGGCTGGCCAGGCCGTGGGGCTTGTGCACTTCGAGCACGTAGCTTTGCAGCATGGTGTCGTGCGCATAGCCCTGCACTTCGATGCCGTGGTTGGCGAACACATGGCGGTCGTATTTGATGTGCTGGCCCAGCTTGGCACGTTTGGGGTCTTCCAGCCAGGGCTTGAGGCGGGCCAGCACCTCATCCAGCGGCAGCTGCGCAGGCGCGTCGGGGCCCACATGGGCCAGCGGGATGTACGCCGCCTCGCCGGGCTGCACGCTGAAGGAGATGCCCACGATCTGCGCACGCACTTCGTCGAGCGAGTCGGTCTCGGTGTCCAGGGCCACGAGCGGGGCCTTGAGCAGGCGCTCCAGCCAATGGTCGAAGTCGGCCCAATTGAGGATGGTGTCGTAGACCACGGTGCGGTGCTGCGCTTCCTGGGCCACGTTGCTGGCGGAGTGGTCGGCAAAGAGGTCGCCGCTCTGGCCGGGCATGGCCACGGTGGGGGTGGGCGCTGTGGCAGATGCATCGCCACCACGCAGTGCGCGGGCCAGACCCTTGAAGCCGTACTTTTCGTAAAAGGCCCGCAGCCCGTCGGCCTGGGGTTCGCCGATGGCCACGGCGTCCAGCGCGGGCAGGCCCAGCACATGCTCCACCAGGTCGCAGTCGGTCTTGATGGTGACAAGCTGCCGGCCCGTGGGTAGCCAGCCCAGCGCGTTGCGCAGGTTCTCGCCGGCCACGCCCTTGATCTCGTGCGCGCGGGCCATCAGCGCGTCGAGCGATCCGTATTCCATCAGCCACTTGGCGGCCGTCTTGGGGCCCACCTTGGGCACGCCGGGCACGTTGTCCACGGCGTCGCCCACCAGGGTCTGGTAGTCCACCATCAGGCTCGGGGGCACGCCAAACTCGGCCGTCACGCCGGCGATGTCGCGGCGCTTGCCGTTCATGGTGTCGATGATGGTGATGTGCTCGTCCACCAGCTGGCTCAGGTCCTTGTCGCCGCTGGAGACGATCACCTCGATCCCCTGCTGCGCGGCAGTGACGGCCAGGGTGCCGATCACGTCATCGGCCTCCACGCCCGGGATGGCCAGTACGGTCCAGCCCAGCAGGCGCACGACTTCGTGGATGGGCTCGATCTGCATACGCAGGTCGTCGGGCATGGGCGCGCGCTGCGCCTTGTATTCGGGGTAAATCTCGTCGCGGAAGGTGGAGCCCGGGGCGTCGAAGATGCAGGCGGCGTAGTCAGCCTGCACTTCTTTGCGCAGCGCCTGCATCATGTTGATCATGCCGCGGATGGCACCGGTGGCGGGGCTGGTGGGGTCGCCAGGCACGGCCCGCAAGTCGGGCATGGCGTGGTAGGCACGGTAGAGGTAGCTGGAGCCATCCACCAGCACCAGGGTCTTTTTGTTGCTCATCCGGCGATTGTGCACACTCGTGCGGCGGGGTGGGGGCAGCCATTGCAGGAGCCCGCCGAAGGGCCGGGTTCTCCTGGAGGGCACGCGTGGGCGCGGAGGCGGCCACGCCAAAAACCCCCTGCGAAGCGACACGGCCAGGCCCCGCCGCGCGCCCCAGGCAGCCCGGACACCGCACGGCGCCACGCAGGCACGCCAATGACAGGCCCGCCTACAATGGCGCCATGCGCGCTGTTCAACTCCTTTTGCTGCTGGGCCTCACCACCACTCCGCTGTGGGCACAAACCACGCCTTCAAACGCCCCTGCGGGCAATACCGACCAGCGCGGGCAGCTACAAGATCCAGAGCAACTCTCGGGCCGCAACAACCAGCGCACCGAACGCATCCGCGTCGAGGACGACGGCAGCCGCGTGGATGAGCTGCGGGTGGGCGGCCAGACGCAGATCATCTCGGTGCAACCCAAGACCGGCAACCTGCCCGGCTACGAGGTGCAATCTCCCGATGGTGCGCGCAGCCGCGCCGGCAGCCGCAACGGCGCCGAGACCAACACGGCGCCACGCGTGTGGAACGTGATGAAGTTCTAGGCTTCTTCGCCGGCACCTCGCATTTTTCGCCGCCTTTTCTGCGTTACCGCCCGCTGCGGCACCGGCACGTTGGCTTGAGCGGTCTGCCGAACTCCCCCTTTTCCCTTCTTAATTTCGACACCCCGAGCGATGGCCGTCTTTACCGAAGTCTCCAACGATGAGGCGCGCGAACTTCTGCGCCGTTTGCAACTGGGTGAGCTGGTAGCCCTGCGCGGCATCGAAGGCGGCATCGAGAACACCAACTACTTCCTGACCAGCGACCAGGGCGAATTCGTGCTCACGCTGTTCGAGCGGCTCACGGCCGAGCAGTTGCCGTTTTACCTGCACCTGATGAAGCACCTGGCGTACGGCGGCATCCCCGTGCCCGACCCGCGCGCCGACCAGAACGGCGACATCCTCCACACTGTATGCGGCAAGCCCGCCGCCGTGGTGAACAAGCTGCGCGGCAAGAGCCAGCTGGCGCCGGGCGGCGTGCACTGCGCGGCCGTGGGCACCATGCTGGCGCGCATGCACCTGGCCGGCCGTGGCTTCGACCGCCAGCAGCCCAACCTGCGCGGCCTGCCCTGGTGGAACGAGACCGTGCCAGTCGTGCTGCCGCACATTGGCCCGGAGCAGTCCGCGCTGCTGCGCGCCGAGCTCGCCTACCAGAATCATGTGGCCGCCAGCGCGGCCTACGCGGCCCTGCCCCGCGGCCCGGTGCACGCCGACCTGTTCCGCGACAACGTCATGTTCGATGGAGAGGAACTCACCGGCTTCTTCGACTTTTACTTCGCGGGCGTGGACACCTGGCTGTTCGACCTGGCCGTGTGCCTGAACGACTGGTGCATCGACCTCCCCACGGGGGCGCACGATGCCGACCGCGCGGCCCGCATGCTGGACGCCTACCAGGCCGTGCGCCCGCTCACCGCCGCCGAGCGCGAGCTGCTGCCCGCCATGCTGCGCGCCGGGGCCTTGCGGTTCTGGATCTCGCGCCTGTGGGATTTTTATCTGCCGCGCGAGGCGTCCATGCTCAAGCCGCACGACCCCACGCACTTCGAGCGCGTGCTGCGCCACCGCGTGGCACACCCCGTGAGCGCCTGAGCCACCCAGGCTGCGTTCAGGAGCGCTTGAGTCCGGGCCGCTGCAGCTGCTATCGCAAAACGCCCCGCCATGGGCACTGCTTGCTGGCGCTAGAGCGCGCCGAATCCTTGCGCGGTGGCTGGATTGGCCCGCTGCGGTAAATTCCACGCTGTTGCCCTGCCAGCGGCAGCCTTCCGCCTGCCATCCGTGCGCAGGCGTGGCCTCTCCTCTCACCATTCTTTTGCGCACCGTCCATGAAACTCCACATCGTCCCCGCCTCCACCGGCATGGCCTGGGTCAAGCTCGGCATCCGGACGTTCTGGCGGCAGCCCATGGCACTGGCGGCGCTCTTCTTCATGACCATGGCCGCGATGTCGCTGGCCAGCCTCATTCCGCTGATTGGCCCGGCCGTCGCGCTCATGCTGCTGCCCTCGGCCACCCTGGCGATGATGGTGGCCGCGGCCCAGGCATCGCAGGGGCGTTTTCCCACGCCCGCGGTCTTGCTGGTGGCGTTTCGCACCGGACAGCAGCGGCTGCGCGACATGCTGGTGCTGGGCGCCCTTTATGCGGTCGGCTTTCTGGCGGTGATGGGCCTCTCGGCCCTGCTGGACGGGGGGCAGTTCGCCAGCGTGTACCTGGGCGGTGCCACCCTGACCAAGGAGGTAGCCGAAGACCCGGCCTTCCAGCGCGCGATGTGGTTGGCCATGGTCCTTTACCTGCCGCTGTCGCTGCTGTTCTGGCATGCGCCCGGGCTGGTGCACTGGCATGCGGTCCCACCCGTCAAGGCCCTGTTCTTCAGCATCGTGGCCTGTGTGCGCAATTTCGGCGCCTTCTTGGTGTATGGCCTGGGCTGGCTGGGCGTGTTCCTGCTGGGCGGGCTGGTGGTGGCGCTGGTGTCCGCGCTGCTGGCCTCGGCGGGGCTGGCCAGCGCGGCGGCTGGCGGCATCATGGTGGGCGCGGCGCTGATGATGGCCGCCATGTTCTTCACGTCCGTGGTGTACACCTTCCGCGATTGTTTTGAGCCTCCGTCGGCCCCCGCCCCGGCGCCCGGGGAGACGCCGCCACCGGGCAACCCGCCCGCCGAACCCCACTGAACAAGAGGGAACGAAAAAGCCCGCAGACCCTGGGGCCTGCGGGCTTTGCGGGCGGGCTTGCTGATCAGCTGCCGATCACGCCACCGTCGTTCTTGGTGATGACGATGGTCGCCGAGCGCGGGCGCTTGCCAGCGCCGTAGCCTGCGTTGGCGGGCCACTGGCTCTGGTACTTGGCGGCATCGCCCACGTTGGCCATGGCCGTGGCTTCACCGGGATGCTGGATGTTCACGAAGATGGCCTTGCCGTCGGGCGTTTCGGCCACGCCGGTGATTTCGCTGCCCTTGGGGCCGACCAGGAAGCGCTTGAGCGTGCTTTCGGTGGCGGCCTTGCCCACGGGCGTGACGATGTCCAGCTTGCTGCCGTCGGTCTTGGTGTAGCTCAGCGTCTTCTTGGCACCATCGCCCACCTGGCCAGGCACGGCGGCCAGCATCATGCAGTTGGTCACGTCGGTGTAGGCGCCGTCGTCGGTCTGAATCCAGCAGATGCCGGTGGCCTTGCTGAAGGCCAGGCCATCGGGGCTGGAGAAGTCCTGGTCGGCCGTGAGCGACGAGATGTTGACCATCGCCTTGTCGGCACCGGCTTCAGCACCGAACAGGTACACGTCCCAGGTGAAGCTGCTGCCGGAAGCACCTTCCTTCATGCGCACCAGATGGCCGTTGGGGTTGCCGTTCTGCGCAGAGGTGCCCTTCATGTCCGTATAGGCGCGGGGGTTGGCCGCATCGGGCAGGTACTGGCCGCTGCCGGGGTTGACGCTGCGGGCGCTGTTGTTGGTCAGTGTGAAGTAGATCTCGCCATTGGCGGGGTTCACGGCGTTCCACTCGGGGCGGTCCATCTTGGTGGCGCCCACGGCGTCGGCCGCGAGGCGGGTGTTGATGGCGATGTCGGCCGCGTCGGCGAACTTGTAGTTGGCATAACCGCTGATGGCGGCGTTGGACAGCGACAGTTCGATCCAGCTGCCGGTGCCGTCGTTGTTGAACTTGGCCACGTAGAGCTTGCCGTTGTTCAGGTACTTGTCGCCCACGGCCATGCGGTCGGCGGCATTGGCGTCGGCCGCGCTCCACAGCGCGGTGGAGACGAACTTGTAGATGTACTCGCCGCGCGAATCGTCACCCATGTACACCGACAGCGGCTTGCCGGCCTCGACCTTGCCGAAGGCCGCACTTTCGTGCGCGAAGCGGCCCAGGGCCGTGCGCTTCCTGGCCATGCGGCTCTTGTCGTAGGCGTCGATTTCGACGATGTAGCCCATGCCGTTCATCTCGTTGCGGTAGTCGTCGCTGCCGTCGGCCGAGGTACCGGTCTTGCTGTTGTTCCAGCGCTGGTACTTGTCGTCGGCACCGCCGGTTTCCCAGCCGTGGCGCGACGCAGCGCCCTGGCTGCGGCCATAGCGCTTGAGGGCCGTCACGCTCTTGTCATTGCCACGGGCCGCGTCGTCCGCAGCGCCACGCGTGAAGTAGCCAAACCAGTTCTCTTCGCCAGTCAGGAAGGTGCCCCACGGCGTCTTGCCGGTGCCGCAGTTGTTGAGCGTGCCGCGGGTCATCGTGCCGGTGGGCGAATATTTGGTGATGAGCTGGGCGCTGCCCCGGGCGGGGCCGGCGATCTCGATCGGGCTGAGCGAGGTCAGGCGGAAGTTCAGCGCCGAACCCGGCACATAGGCCCACTTGCCGCCAGACTTGGCCACTTCGATGACGGCGATGCCGTGGACATCGGTTTCCTTGTCCACTTCGGCGGCCGGGCGGGGCAGCGTCGAGGTGCCGCCGTTGGCGTGCAGGAAGAACGAAGAAAGCTTCTCGTCCGTGGTGGCTTCGTGGTTGATGGCCAGCAGGCCGCGCTCGGTGGCGTTGTCGTTGCGCTTGCCATCGGCGCCCAGGCCAAACCATTCCATGCCGTCGTGGTGGTCGCCAGCACGCTTGTCAAAGTCGGTGTCGGTGCCATCGTTCTTGTAGGCGGGCACACCTGCAGCGAGCGGATCGCCCAGCGCGAACAGCACGCTCGCGGTGTAGCCGGCGGGCACTGCCACGGCATCGGCCAGGCTCTTGGCCACGGCGCCGAAGCCCAGCAGCTTGGAGCCTGCGGGCGGCTCGGCCGGGGCCGGGTCGTCGCTGCCGCCGCAGGCCGTCACGCCAAAGCCGGCGAGCAGGCCGGTGCCCACGGTGCCAACGCCGCCGCGCAGCAACCCCCGGCGAGACAGGCGGGCACCCAGCACCGACTCGAAGGTGGGGTTGGGGGAATGGTTGGAGTTCTCGTTGTTGAAGTCGATCGCCTGCTCGGGCGTGTCCACGCGGTGGTTCATGGGGTTCCTCGGGGGTTGTTGGTTACAGAACCAGGGGAGCGTAGGAACGCCGGGTGACACCTCCATGAAGCTTTTGCGGCGCTTTGATGACAGGGCTCCGTTGAGCCCTCCCCATCGGATGCACAAATACGAATCACTTTCATTTGTATAATCTACAACCCACCCGCGCCCACCCAGCCACGGCCTCGCACGCCCTGCATTGCAGGCCGGGCGCAGGTGCTTTTCAGCCAGTGCGGCGACCCACCGTTCACCCGCCGCAGCGTGGCTGCAGGCCAGCAGCTGTTGCTGCAGTGGCCCGCGCCGCTCGGCTCCGGAGACCTCGCATGAACCGCCCTGCCCTCACCCCATCCATCCTGCTGTCCGCCCTCTCGCTGTGCCTGGGCTGCACCCAAGCCGCAGCCCAGAGCGGCAGCGCGGCCACCCCGGCACCGGCGGTGGCGCACGCCCAGGCCGCAGCAGTCACCTCCAGCGCGGTCGTGGCCCATTACGCCCAGCTGGTGCACGCCAACTACAGCGATGCGCTGTCCGCTGCACAGGCGCTGCGCGCCGCGATCCAGGCGTTCACCGCCCAGCCTTCGCCCGAAACGCTCGCTGCTGCGCGCACGGCGTGGCTCGGGGCGCGCGAGTTCTACGGCCAGACCGAGGCCTTCCGCTTCTACGGTGGGCCGATCGACAACGACAACGGTCCCGAAGGCCGCATCAACGCGTGGCCAATGGACGAGTCGTTTGTGGACAGCGTGCAGAGCAAGGCGGGCGCAGGCCTGGTGAACAACCGCAAGTTCGCCATCACCAAGAAGAACCTGGCGGCCCAGAACGAGCGCGGCGGCGAGGAGAACATTGCCACTGGCTGGCATGCCATCGAGTTCTTCCTGTGGGGCCAGGACCTGTCCGAAACCGGGCCGGGCAATCGCAGCTTTGAAGACTTTGTCGATGGCAAGGCGCCCAACGCTGACCGTCGCCGCCAGTACCTGAACGTGGTCACCGACCTGCTGATGGACGACCTCGGCTCATTGGTGAAGGCCTGGTCACCAGATGCGAAGAACAACTACCGCGCCAAGTTCGTGCGCGGCGGTAACGAGTCGATCCGCAAAATGCTGGTGGGCCTGGGTTCGCTTTCGCGCGGCGAGCTCGCCGGCGAACGCCTGGAGGTGGCTTTGAACAGCCAGGACCAGGAAGACGAGCACTCGTGCTTCTCCGACAACACGCACCGTGACGCCGTGACCAACGCGCTGGGCATTCAGAACGTATGGCTGGGCCAGTACAAGCGCGCCGATGGCTCGGTGCTGCAAGGCCCGTCGCTGCGCGACCTGGTGGCCGCCAAGGATGCAGCGCTGGCCGAAAAGGCCACAAAACAGATCGCTGCGTCGGTGGCCGCGGCCGAAGGCATCCAGGCGCCGTTCGACCGCGAGATCATCGGCGGCAAGGACGCCCCAGGCCGCCAGCGTATCCAGAAGACCATCGACAGCCTCACACAGCAAAGCAAGGACCTCGTGGCCGCTGCCAACGCGATCGGCATCACCAAGCTCACTCTGGTGCAACCTTGACGACCGCACGCACCCTGCGCCTGGCAGCGGCCGGCATCGCCATGGTTGCCCTGGGCGGCCTCGGCCTCCAGGCGCTGATGGCCGCGCCACCACCCGATCCGCTCGGCGAGAAGACCGGCGGCGACACCACCGTGTTCGCCACGGGCCGCAATGCCTTCTCGTTCCCGGCCGCCAATCTCACGGACGAGGAACGCACGCGGTTCGCGATTGGCAACTCGTTCTTTCGCCGCAACTGGGTGGAGGCGCCTGCGTCCACCAAGGCACGCGACGGCCTCGGCCCGCACTTCATCGCGCGCTCGTGCGGCGGCTGCCACGTGCAGGACGGCCGGGGGGAGCCGCCCGCCATCTTCAACCGGCTGGGGGCCACGCAGGATCCGACGGTGGCGCTGCTCATCCGGCTGTCGATTCCGGGCGTGGGAGCGCACGGCGGGCCCGTGCACGAGCCCACCTATGGCGACCAGTTCAACAACGCCGCCATCCAGGGCGTCAAGCCCGAGGGCCGCGTGACCCTGCGCTACGAGACCATCCGCGGCAAGTTCGCCGACGGCACGCCCTTCGCGCTGCAAAAGCCGGTGTACGGCTTTGCCGACCTGGGCTACGGCCCCATGCACCCCGATGTGATGGTGAGCCCGCGCATCGCGCCGCAGATCATTGGCGTGGGCCTGCTCGAAGCCATTGCCGAGGCCGACATCCGCGCCAACGCGGCCGACCAGGCCGCCACCCCCGGCCCCATCAAAGGCGTGCCCAACCAGGTGTGGGACGGCCCTGCCGGCCGCATGATCGTCGGGCGCTTCGGCTGGAAGGCCAACGTGGCCACCATTGCGCACCAGACGGGCGGCGCGTTCCTGGGCGACATGGGCATCACATCGCGGCACTTCGCGCAGGAGGCCTGCACTCCCGTGCAGAAGGACTGCCTGGCCGCGCCCAGCGGCAAAAGCGCCGGAGCCCACGGCCAGCCCGAGGTGGAGATCGACGACAAGACGCTGGCCGACGTGATCTTCTACCAGGCCACGCTGGCACCGCCCGCGCGCCGCAACGTGAACGACGCGCAGGTGCTGCGCGGCCAGGCACTGTTTGCCCAGGCCCAGTGCGCCACCTGCCACCGGCCCAGCTACGTGACGCAGGGCGGCCCTTTCCCCGAGCTGACCAGCAAGGCCGTGAATGGCCAGCGCATCTGGCCCTACACCGACCTGCTGCTGCACGACATGGGCGAGCGCCTGGCCGACGGCCGCCCCGACTTTGGCGCCAACGGCCGACAGTGGAAGACGCCGCCGCTGTGGGGCACGGGCCTGATCAAGGACGTGAACGGCCACACCCGCCTGCTGCACGACGGCCGCGCGCGCGGGGTGCTCGAAGCCATCCTGTGGCATGGCGGCGAGGCCGAAGCGGCCCGGGACCAGGTGCTCCAGATGAAGAAGGCCGACCGCGATGCGCTGGTGAAATTCGTGGAGTCTTTATGAAGAAGAACGCTTCCTTGCGCATTCTGAGCACCGGCCTCGCAGCGGCCGCCCTGGCCGCTGCGGTGCTGCCAGCGACCGGGCAAGCGCAGGGCGCCCCCTCCGCCCCGAGCTGGCAGCGCAACGCCGTGCCCTTCTACGACACCGTGCACGCCCTGCAAGGTATCTACCGCCACTGGGCCCTGCCTCGGGCACAGGATTTTGACCGCCACGCCCGCGCCCTGGCGCCTGCCGTGGCCACGCTGTGCCAGGCCCCCGCGGCCGATGGCAAATCGGCGCTGGACGCCGCGCGCAGCGCCTGGCAGGCCACGGCCCGCGCATGGGAGCAGTTGTCCGCCGTGTCCGTGGGTCCCGTTATTGCCCGCCGCAGCCAGCGCGCCATCGACTTCACGCCCACCCGCCCGGCGCTGATCGAGAAAGCCATCGCCGCCCAGCCCCAGGGCGTCAAGGCATTCGAGCGCATCGGAACCCCCGCCAAGGGCCTGCCCGCGCTGGAATGGCTGCTGTGGACACGCCCTGCCCAACCCGGCAGCACCGCTTGCAGCTACGCGCACGAAGTGGCCCAAGATGTGGCGCGTGAATCCGCCGCGCTCGCCAAAGCCTACGCCGACGCGGCAACCACCGACTGGGGCGCAGAAGGCGAGCAGGAGCAGTCCACCCAGGCCATCAGCGAGTTTGTGAACCAGTGGGTGGGCGGCATCGAACGCCTGCGCTGGGCGCAGATGGACAAGCCGCTGCGCGCGGCCGGATCGGGATCTGGCGCACGCACGCCGGATTACCCCCGTACCGCCAGTGGCGGTACGCTGCCCGCCTGGGCCGCCACCTGGGGCGGGCTGCGCAGCCTGACCACCCTGCCCGCCAACGCGGACACCCCCGCCGCTGGCGAGGCGCTGGTGCCGCTGGAGATGTACCTGCGCGGCAAGGGCCTGAACCCGCTGGCCGACAAGCTGCGCCAGGCCACCGACAAGGTGGACGCATCGATGGCGCAGGTGCAGAAGTCCGGCCTGCAGAACAAGGCAGCCATCCAGCAGACCGCGCGGGACCTGGCCGCGCTCAAGTTCCTGGCCGAGTCCGAGGTGGCGCCTGCACTGCAGGTGAGCATCGGCTTCTCGGATGCGGATGGCGACTGAACCTGGCAGCCCCCCCGAGGCGCTGCGCGCCTTCCACCCTGCCCCGGGCATACCGCTGGGCCAACGTCGGCGCGCGCTGCTCGCCTTGGCAGGCTGGGGCGCCTGGGCGCTCACCCCCCGCCCTGCGTGGGCCCACAACCCGGGCAGCAGTGTGCAACTGGCCGCGGCCTGGGAGCTCCAAGGCAGCTTCCACATCGGCTTGCTATCCACAACGGAAGGCGCTGGGCAGGCGCTGCAGGTCCACGACGCGCTGGGAGTGCCGACGCGCGCCCACGGCTTGTGCGTGCTGCCAGGCGGCGCCGTGTTGGCCACAGCCCGCCGCCCCGGCGACTGGCTGGTGCGCTGGCAGCCCGGCCAGGGCACCGAGCCGCAATGGTTGTGGCAGGACGGTGCGCGCAGCTTCAACGGCCACGTGCTGCCCAGCCCCGATGGCCGCCAGATCTACACCACCGAAACCGACGCCGAGACCGGCGCCAGCTGGGTGGCTGTGCGCGATGCGCGCACGCTGGAAAAAGCGGCCGAGTGGCCCACCCACGGCATCGACGCGCACGAACTGGTCTGGGACATGCGTAACACCGCCAGCGGCGCACCCACCCTTCTCGTCGCCAACGGCGGCGTGCCCACCGCGCCCGAGACCGGCCGCGCCAAGCGCGCGATGCACACCATGGACTCGTCCCTCGTGCGCCTGGACGCGCGCACCGGCCGCCCGCTCGGCCAATGGCGCCTGGAGGCCGACGCGCGCCTCAGCCTGCGCCACCTGGCCTGGAGCCCCGATGCCCACACGCTGGGCATTGCGCTGCAGGCCGAGCATGACGACCCTGCGCTGAAAAACGCCGCCCCCGTGCTCGCGCTGTTTGACGGCAACATGCTGCGCACCGTGGCTGCACCCGAGCCCGTGGCCCCCCGCCTGCAGGGCTACGGCGGCAGCATGGCCGCCACACCCACCGGCTGGGCCGTGAGCTGCCCCCGCGCGCATGGAATCGCCCTGTTTTCCTTGCAGGGCACATGGCAAGGCCTGGTGCTGCTGCCCGAGGCCTGCCCCCTGGCCGTGCACGGCAGCGTGCTGTGGGCCGGCGGCCTGGCGGGCAGCCTGCAGAACGCGCAGGCGCCAGCGCCGCTCATGCACCCGCACCGCGCCGGCCTGCAGGGCGCGCGGCTCGACAACCACTGGGTGACGGCGGCGCCGTGGCAGGGCTGAGGAAATTCGAGCAAAAACAGGTTCCAGCGCTGGATGGACCAGCGCTGAAAGCTATATAAAAGATAGCATCTCTCTCAACCCTGCCGCGCAAAGCGGCCGGGCGGAACGCCCACATGCCGGCTGAACGCCGTGCTGAAGGTGCTGGCCGAGCTGTAGCCCACGCGTTCTGCCACATCGGCCACGCCCAGCCGTCCCGCGCTGAGCAGCTGCTTGGCCAGGGCCATGCGCCAGGCCAGCAGGTATTCCATCGGCGGCAGGCCCACGGCGCGCGAAAACCGCTCGAAGAAGGTCGAGCGCGACAGCGCCGCCTCGCGCGCCAGCGCCTGCACTGTCCACGCCCGCTCCGGGGCGCTGTGCATCAGCCGCAGTCCCACGGCCACGCGCGCATCGGCCAGCCCGCGCAGCAGGCCGGGCGGGGCGCCCTCGTGGTGGCCCGAGCGCAATGCCTCGATCAGCAGCAGCTCCACCAATCGCTCCAGCACCAGGTCGCGCCCCGGCAGCGCGGCCAGGCACTCTTGCCGCACCAGCTGCACCAGCGTGAGCAGGCGCTCACTGCCGCGCACGTGCAGCAGTGCGGGCAGCAGCGACACCAGCAGCGCCGCATCGGCCGATTCGAATGCGAAGTAGCCGCCCAGCATGCGCATGTCCGGCGGGCCCTCGGGCGTGCCGTGGCGCAGCCCATGCTCCCCTTCGGGCACCGGCGGCAGGTCGTGCGGGTCGCGCAGCAGCGGCGTGGTGGCCCCCGGCTGCAGGGCCGACAACGTGAACCCCGGCGTAGCCGGCAGCAGCACAAAGTCGCCTGCCTGGAGCGTGACTGCCTCCTGCCCCGCCACCGCCAGCAAGCACTGCCCTTCCAGCATGGCGCAGAAGCTGGGCTGGCCGAATTCGGTGTAGCGCACAGCCCAGGCGCCCGCGCCGCTGACCACCTTGGAGAACACCGCACGCGGCCGCAACAGCGTGATCACCTGGGCCAATGGGTCGGTCAAGACACGACTCCTGCGAATTAAATGTGGACTATTTATTGTAGATAGTTCGGCTTTGGCCCGATATCGTTGTCCCCACGGATTTCCCGTGCAACCCCCTTCTTCTTTCGATCCCCAGGAGCTCGACCCATGAAAACCATCCTCATCACCGGCTGCTCATCCGGCTACGGCCTGGCCACTGCGCTGCATTTCCACGCCCAGGGCTGGAACGTCATCGCAACCATGCGCACGCCGCGCACCGGCGTGCTGCCCGCTTCCCCGCGCCTGCGCTTGCTGCCGCTGGACGTGACCCAGCCCACCAGCATTGCCCAGGCCCTGCGGGAAGCCGGACCCATCGACGTGCTGGTGAACAACGCGGGCCTGGGCCTGTTCGGTGCCTTCGAGGCCACGCCCATGGCCACCGTGCGCGAGATCTTCGAGACCAACACCTTCGGCACCCTGGCCATGACGCACGCCGTGCTGCCGCAGATGCGCGAGCGCGGCGCGGGCCTGGTGGTCAACGTGACCTCCAGTGCCACGCTGGCACCCATGCCCCTGGTGGCGGCCTACACCGCCAGCAAGACGGCTGTCGAGGGGTTCACCGCCTCACTGGCGCTGGAATTGCAAGCCTTTGGCGTGCGCGTGAAACTGGTCCAGCCCGGCTATGCCCCCACCACCCAATTCACCGCCAACGGCGCTGAGCGCATGCAAGGGCTGATCCCCGAGGCTTACGCCGCCTACGCGCAGTCGGTTTTCGCCGCACTGGGGCAGACGCGGGCAGTCACCACCGCACAGGATGTGGCCGAGACGGTGTGGACGGCAGTGAACGATGCGTCGCCGCGGTTGCGCTACGCGGCAGGGGCGGATGCGGTGGCGCTGGCGGAGGCGGTGTGCGGAGAAGGCTGTCTCAGCGAGCCACCCAAGTAACTATCAAAAACATAGCATCTTGCGCTTATCCAGCGGGCGCCAGCAGCCATTTTTTGCTACCACTCAAAGCGCCCCTGGCTCTCAACGCCCCGTGAACATGAAGTACGCCAGCACGCACACGGCCAGCGCCACGATGAGCTTGGCGATCCACGGGGTCACCAGCCATGCGCCCAGCGCCACGGCCACGCGGCCCCACACGTGGGGCGATTGCAGCGCGTTCTGCGGTTGCGCCGGCGACGAAGCCGCGCGGTTCTGCAGCGGATGGCCGCAAGACGGGCAGGCCGGCGCTTGCGAGGAAACTTGGTGCCCGCATTCGGGGCATTGCACCAGGGCCATGGCTTACCTGCCTTCCTTTTGGGGCACACCGATGAGGATCTGCACGCGCCGGTTCAGCTGCCGCCCCGCGGGGTCGTCCCGCCCGTCGGGCGTGGTGTTGGGGGCCACGGGCTGCCGCTTGCCCCGGCCCTCCACACGGGCCTGGCGCCCTGTCTGGCGGTGCAGTGCACTCGCCACCGCCTCTGCCCGGCGCAGGGACAGCGCGTCGTTGTAGGCATCGGTGCCTTTGCCATCGGTATGGCCCAGCACCGTGAGCGGCGCGGTGGCGTAGCTCTTGATGAGTTCGGCCGCTTTCTCCAGCGATGGCGCGGCATCGGCGCGCAACTCGGCCTTGTCGAAGTCGAACAGCACATCGGCCGGCAGGTCGATGGAAATCGCCTGCTCGGGGGTCGGCCGGGCCTTGAGCTCCACCAGCAGCGCACGGGTTTTTTCCAGCCGCTCTTTGGGCACTTCGGCTTCGCGCAGAATGGTTTGCGGGCCGCTGCTGCGCTGCAGCGTCGTGTCTTGCGTGCGGCTGGCCAGGTCGCCCGACGGGGACTGGCTGCGCAAGGTGGTCGACGGTGCACCCGATGCAGGAACGAGCCGGGTGGGCACGTCGGCCAGCGGGCGGCCGCTGCGCACCACTTCCAATGCCTGGGCCGGTGCCGCGCCCATGAGCACGCCTGCCATCCAACTGAGCGCCGTGAGGACAACCCACGTGCAGAGGAGCCCTCGCATCACCCCCCCTGCAGCGGGAGGTCGATCACCAGCCCCGGCGCGACGATGTTGTCGCCCTGGTTGCCGTCGTTGAAGACGAGCTTGAGCTTGCGCGCCGACGGCGCCACGGCGCCCATGAACACCAGTTGCCCGTCCAGCGTCTCGCCCTCGCGGATCGTGATGTCGCGGTTGTTGTCGGGACGCTTGATGTGCAGCCGCGCCCCGCTTTCATCCTGCAGGTAGGTGTCGGCCAGCGCCAGCATGGTGGTGTCGGTGATGCGGTTGGCGAACGAGATGCTCACGTCCAGCACCGTGGCGTCGGCGCCGATCTCCACGGCCTTGACGCGCACCGTGACGCCCGCAGCCGCCACACCCTGAATCGACACCGGGACCTTTTTGGGCGCGGCGGCAGCGGCTGGCGTGCCGGGGGCTACTGCGGCGGGCGGCGCTGGATTGGCTACAGGTGCAGCGGGGGCAGGTGCAGGGACGGCGGCGGGTGCAGGCGCAGGGGAAGGCGGCGCATCGGCCGCCCGGTCCTTGCACGCTGCCAGCAGCGAGGCGGCGGCAATGGCCAGGGCCGCGCCTTTGCACCGCGCCGCCCACGGAGCGGACGATGGTGGGGAGCTCAGGATATTGGATGGAAGGTTCATGGTCTGCTGTGAAACGGCTTGTGGGCTCTGGCGCTGGGCCAATGAAAGAGGAAGATCAAGAAAAAGGCGATGTGCCGCGCCGGCGCTCAGCGGATACGGATGCTGTTGGTGTTGCTGGGGGGCTGGCCTGCCGCCCCCTGGACCTGCGAGGGCTGCCCGGTACGTTCGGGGCAGTCGATGGTGCGCACGTTGTTGGCGTTGCGGCCCTGCACGATGACGGTGCGGCCCTCCAGGCGGGCGCCCGACACATCCACACTGTTGACGGAGGCCGTGCCATCCTGGGCGCAGCGGGTACCGGACGCGGTGTTCCCCGACACCTCAATCCGGTTGCCCGCACTCGGGCTGCTCGCCTTGGGTTTGGGGGGCGCGGCGGGGCGCGGCACGGGCAAGGGGCGGCCCGGGCGGGGAACCTCAGGCTCCACACCCGCAGGACCCGGCCCCAGAGGGCCGATGGGTCCGACGGGCCCCACCGGTCCGACCGGCCCCGCGGCCTGCGCCGACGTGCCCGTCATGAGCAGGGCAAGCAGAGCCGCCCCGGCGCCCTGGGCTATCCGCTGTGATCGCCAGCCAGGCCTGAAGACGGAACGGGTGCTCATCATGCTGCGTCCCTCCAAAAAATCTCGCGGGGGCGTCGATAGCGTGGCATCACGGCACAACCTTGGCCGGCGTGCCGGGCAAGGCACTGCCCGGTGCAGCGGCGGGGGCGGCGGTACCCGCTGGCGCACGGGGCACGGCCGACATCCCGGGCAACGCCGAGCCCGGCCGCGCGGCCCCCGCGGCGGGTGCGGCAGGCCGGGATTCGGCGCCAGCCTCAGCCGCACCGGTGTTGCTCTGGCGCTGGATGCGGGCCTCCAGTTCGGACGAAAAGCGCTCAGCCAGCGCCACCTCTTCCACGGCCATCTCGGCGCCCAGTTCGTTGATGACCGTGAGCACGTTGCGGTGCGTGCCCGTGTCGGGCTGGGCCATGCGCTCCAGCAGGCGCGCATACCCCAGCGCTTTGACGTTGTCCTTGGGTACGCCCTGGCCCTTGCGGTTCATCTCGCTCAGGCGCTGCATGGCGCGCGGGTCGCCGCGCACGGCGGCCAGCAGATACCACCGATAGGCCTGCCCCATGTCGCCCAGGCCCGAGCGCGGGTTCTGGTAGGCATCGCCCACGAACGAGAGCAGCTGCGGGTTCTGGGTGCTCAGGGCTTCGCGCTTCAAGCGCTCGAGCTCGTTGCGGTAGATGGGGCCCTGGCAGCCCAGCTCGGCCACGCCGCGCTCCAGGGCTTCATTGCAGGATTCGAGAAAGCGGGCCCCCGCCGTGGCGCCGGCCGTGGCCCCCGGAGCGGGTGCGGGCTGTGACGGTGAGGGCGCAGGATTGCCCGGCGCCGGCGCGGGTGCCGCCACCGGCGGCAGTTGCGCCCAGGCCGGCGCCTGCAGGGCAAGGCCTACAGCGGCGCAGCCCAGCCAGCGATGGAAATGGCGGGCGCTGCGCATCATGTGCCAGCCTTCGCGCCGGTGGGCGCGCTGCCTGCCGGGGCCGCGCCGGCCACCGCGGGGGTCACGGCGCTGTCCCAAGCCATCGGGACGCCGAAGAACAAGGGCTCAAAGCCGTCCCAGGTCATCACGTCGACCGTGCCCAGCGCGGCGTACCGCTCGGCGTACACCTTTTGCAGCGCCCGCTGGGTGTCCTCGTCGTATTTCTGCGTGACTTGAACGGGCTCGCCGTACTTGCGCAGCGTGACCTGGATCAGCCCCAGCTTGAGTTCGGGCGACAGCCCGTTGTAGGCCGCGCGCATGTTCTCCACCACCACCGGATCGGGCGTGCCGTTGGGGATGCAGCGCCAGTACGGCGTGTTGGTGGCCTTGCCGATGAGCTCCAGCACGCTCAGGTCCACCAGCGTGCGGATGGCGGAGTGGCGGCCCTGCAGGTATTTGCCTTCAAGCTTGAAGCCGAAGGCGTCGCCGTAGAAGCCCAGGCTGGCGTTGTCTTCCGAGCTGAAGTTGAGCACCTTCACCACGTTGGAGGCCTGCACCTGCGGCACCATCTGCTGCGTGGAAAAGCTCACCAGGTTCAGGTCCAGCGCCAGGGCCGAATAAATGGCCGTCCGTTTGACGTCGCCACCCAGCGTGGTCTTGCCGTTGCCCTTGCCGAACTCGATGCCCGCCGAGTTCACGCGCCCCGCCCCGGCGATGGCGCGGTCAAACTCGGTGAGCGCGCCGGTGATGAGGAAGTCGGGCATGGTCACGCCGAACTTGGCGCCCAGCTGCGCCTGCGACACCAGGTAGTCGGGGTGGTAGGGTACGTAGACCACGCGCGCACCGATGCGGTTGACGGCCGTGCGGACCATTTCAGTGATGTCCCCTGGGATTTCCGCGCCCACCAGGGGGCTCGACAGGTTGGTCGCATCCAGGATGCTGCGCGTCTGCATGTAGATGACCGGGTCGCCCTCCTTGTAGATGTCGAGCATGCGCCCGAAGCGGCTCAGGGCCAGCGCGTAGGGACTGAGGTTGGTCACGGGCAGCAGCTTGTCCGCCTCGCGCTCCTGCAGCAGGGTGTTGGCATCCTTGAGCGCGTTCTCCGTGGTGGCGCAGCCTGCCAGGGCGGCCGCCAGGGCCAGCGCTCCCCATCGCATGGTTTTCTTCATCATCATGATTCTTTGTTGTCTGGTGAGATCAAAAGCCCCGCTCTCTCGGGGCTGCCTGTGCCGAGGGCGCTCAGCGACCCGAGTTGAGGACCGTGATGTTCTCCACGCCCTTGCCCTCGACATACAGCGTCACATTGCCGTTCACGTTGCCCTGGATCACGGGGCTGGCGATGCGCAACGTGCCGTCGGCACCGCGCTGCACATCGGAATACGTCGATCGGATGACGATGTTCTTCTGGCCTTCCGGCAGTTTGAGCGTGCCATCCGGCTGCACCAGGGCGCTTTGCTCCACCAGCGTGTTTTGGGCGATGGCGCGGTTGACGCGAGCCTTGGCGCTCACCGACGGATACACGCCGTCATTGAGCCGCACGCCGCTGCTGGCCATGTCCTTGTAGGCGCCCAGTTGCTCGCCGTATTGCACCAGTTGGGCCTGCGCACCCAGGCCCAGCAGCGCCAGCACGCCAGCGCTGCAACCCATGCCCACCGCGCGCCAGAGGCGCCGGGGCGAGTCCATGTTCCGAGTTTTCATCACCACTCCTTCGTACCGTTGGCGCCCCCAAAAATGCGCGGGCGTTTTAAAAAATGGTCGCAGCTACATGCTCAGGATGTTGAACGCGGGCAGCACCGTGACCGACTGGTTCACCACCCCCGTGGAGGGGATGGTGTAGGTGTAGCCAGGGTTGGCCGCAAACGGCGTATTGCCCGCCACGCCTGCAGCGCCGGTAATGGCGCCGCCCAGATTGCGCACACTGCCCGAGGTCATGCCGGGCGCGGCGGCGGAGGTTGTGCCCACGATGGTCACGACACCCGTGATCACACCCTGGTTGATCACCGAGTTGGACACCCCGCCCACGGTGGCATGGCCCTGATTGCCGGCAATCACGACGGTGCCCGCCATCACGCCGTGGTTCACCAAGGAGTTGACGGTGCCACCCATGGTCGTGCTGCCCCGGTTGCCGGCGATCAGCACGCGGCCAGTGAGTTGCCCGCGGTTGTCCACGCTGTTGACCGTACCGCCTCCGGTGGCATTGCCCTGGTTGCCAGTCACCACCACTTGCGCTCCGGCCACGCTGCCGCTGTTGTGCAGCCCGTTGACCAGACCGCCCCCGCTGGCACGGCCGGTGTTGCCGGCAATCAGCACCTGGCTGCCCTTGATGGAGCCCGAGCCCGTAACACTGTTGACCTTGCTGCCGCTGCCCTGCGCGCTGGCCTGGTTGCCCAGGATGGTGATGCTGGAGCCAGTGATGCTTCCGTCCGCACGCACGCTGTTGGCCAAGCCACCGTTGGCCGAACCTGCGTTGCCAATGATCGTCACCTGGCTGCCCGAAATGCGGCCCTTGCCGGCCACGCTGTTGATGACGCCGCCACCCTGCGCCGACCCCTGGTTACCCAGGATGGTGATGCTGCCGCCCTGCAGAGTGCCTGCCACATCCACGCTGTTGGCGGTGCCCTGCTGCGCGGAGCCCTGGTTGGCGGTCACGGTGACGTTGGAGCCCGCAATGCGCCCGCGGCTTTGCGCCCGCACGCTGTTGGCCAGCCCGTCACGGCCAGCGGCGCGGGCGCTGCCCTGGTTGGCCACCACCTGCACCGAGCTGCCCTGCAGCGAGCCATCGGCCTGCACGCTGTTGGCCAGTGCGGTGCTGCCCTGGTCGGCCTGCGTGGACACCGCCGTGTTCGCGGCCACCAGGGCTTGCACGCCCTCCACCCGGCCTTCGGAGCCCTGCGAGAAGCTGTTGGCCGCTGCCAGACCCTCGGTGGCATGCACCCGCCCGGCCGAGTTGCCCACCAACTGCAGGCTGGCCGCCCGCATGTCGCCCAACACCTGGATCGCGTTGGCGTTGGCTTGGCCGACCCCCTTGCCGAATGCCGCAAAACCAGCGACGGTGCCTTCGCGCCCTTCGCTGCGCACGTCTGAGGCCGTGTTGCCCGCCAGCATCAGCGTGCTGCCCTCCACGCGGCCCTGGGCGTTCACCGACAGCGCGTTGGCGTTGATGCGGCCACCGTCCGCGTTCAGCTGCCGCGCCGTGTTACCCGCCACCAGCACGCTGCTGCGAGCCAGCGCCGTGGCGCCAGAGCCGTCCATGTACAGGCCGTTGGCGGCCAGCACGCCGTTGGATTTGGCGCCCACGCCCAATGCCTGGGCGCCGCTGCCTGCGGCGCGGATGTCCTGCCCGGTATTGCCGACAATGGTGACCGGGGTGGCTTGCAAGGTGGCACTACGGTAGGCCGCCAGGGCGTTGACCAGCGCCGTGCCCCCGGTGGCGTGCACGCCGCGCACCGTGTTGCCAGCGACAAGCCACGGCGACGATACATCCACACTCGCACCATCGTGCAGAACCAGGGCGTTGGCCGCAGCACGCGCCCGGCTTTCGCGGCTGGCCAGCCCGCCCGCGCCCGACACTGCATCGGCCGTGGTGGTCATGTCGCTGGCAGTGTTGCCGCTGAGCACCCCATCGGCCGAAAGCCGCGATGCCGCGCCCGACCCGTTTTCGATGGCAATGCTGTTGGCCTGCAGTGCGCCGCCCCGCGCCGACAGGCGGGATGCCGTGTTGCCGGCCAGCGTCAGCGTGGCGGCATCGAGTTGCGATCCCGTGACCGCGAGCGTGTTGGCCAGCGCCGCTGACTGCTGGCTGGCCGAGAACAGCAAGCCGCCGCCCGCCTGTGCGGCATAGCCCGTAGACTGCACGCCGTCAGCGCGGTTGCCGGCCATCGTGACCGCCGTGCTCTGTACACGCCCTTCGGTCACCATCAGGGTGTTGGCCGCAGCCAGGCCGCCGGAGCCTGTCACGGATTCACCGCGGTTGCCCGTCACGGTGATGGCGGCACGCTCCAGCGTGGACTGGTGGTCGGCCACCACCGTGTTGGCCAGCGCGCGCCCGTTGCGCTCCAGCGCGCCCACAACGCCGCCACCGATGCTGCCGCTGCCCCCCGCCGTCCGGACCTTGTCGGCGGTGTTGCCTGCCAGCAGCACACTGCCTCCACGCACCGTGGCGTTGTCCAGCCACAGGCTGTTGCCTGCGGCTGCACCGCCGGTTGCCACCACATCGCGGGCTTCGTTGCTGGCGAGGCGGTGAACCGGCCCCTCGGCCAGCTCGCCCCGGGTCACGGAGATGGTGTTCGCCAGGGCGGCGGCGGACATCCTCACATCCGCCAGCGCGCCCCCCAGGATCGACCCTTCGCCGCCCCAGGCCTGCACGTTGCGCGCGGTGTTGCCCGTGACGCCCGCCTGGTAGCCCGCGGAGCCTGCGAGCTGGTGTTCAGTGAAGCTGATGCTGTTGGCCAGGGCGCTGCCCCCAGTCGCAATGACCTGGCCGGCTTCATTGCCGGACAGCACCAATTGCGCTCCCTTGAGCTGGCTGGATGCCAGCGCGACGGCGTTGGCCGCGGCCACGCCGGCCAGATTCACTTGCGCAATGGTGCCACGGCCCACGCCGCCGCTGCCCCCACCGGCACGCACTTCCTCCGCGCGGTTGCCGGTTTGCAGGATGCGGCTGTCCTCCAGCGTGGACCGCGCTGCCGTGAGCGCGTTGGCAAGCGCCGAGCCGCCGATCGATGTGACGCGCCGGGCATCGTTACCGGCCAGCGCCACCTCGGAATTGCGCACATCGGTCGCATCCAGCAGCACGCTGTTGGCCGTGGCACGCCCCGGCATCTGGAGCGAGCCTGTGCCCAGCAGCACCTCTGTCTTCGCACCGAAGGCAGCCACATCGGCCGCGCGGTTGCCTTGCACCAGCAGGCGGCTGGCAGTGAGTTGTTTAGAGCCCTCCGCGCTGGCGGCCAGGACCATGTTGGCCGTGGCGGCGCCGCCCAGGGCGTGGATGAAACCGTTGACCTGATTGCCCAGCACCTGAACCTGCGACTGGCGCACATCCATGGCGGCCAAGCCGAGGCCGTTGGCCTGCGCCGTGCCCGCCAGATCCACGCGCATGCCGGCATTGGCCAGTGCCGATCCCTTGCCCCCCGTGGAAACGACAGGGCCAGAAGACTTGTTGCCCACCACCTGGAGCTGGCTGTTGCCATCCACCTGCGTGCCGGCACTGTTCTTGTGCCAGCCCAGGCCCGCCAGCATGGACTCCTGAGCGCTCCCAGCGACGGGAAACATGGCCGCCGAAAGGCCCATCAGCCAAATCACTGCTGATTCATGCGGTTGCGTCTTGCGGGTGTTGCGCACTCAGAGCCCCTGCAGGTGGAACATGGAGAAAAGAATGACGGCCGCAGACTCTGCGCACGGCGAGCGTGCGGACCCCAGGCGGCCGCCAGGCTCAGTTGATGTTGACGCTGTTGACGTTGGCGGTGCCGCCGATCGCCTTGATGTCGGTGGCTTCATTGCCGCTGACGGTGATGTCCGAATTGCGGATCTTGGAGCCGGTGATGTTCACGCTGTTGACGTTGGCGACGCCTTCCATCGAGATCTCCGCCACCTTGATGCCTGCCTTGCCGCCGCCGGCGATGACGTTGGTGGCCTTGTTGTTGGTCACCGTGATGCGGCTGTTGGTGACCTCAGAACCCGCAGACCCCTTGCCGGAGATCAGCCCGGGGATCGCCACGTTGCCGCTCTGGGCAAAGGCAGCACTGCAGGTAAAGGCCAGTGCGGCCACGGTGGTAATGGCAAGTTTGCGCATATCAATAATCCTTGAGTGGTTGAAATTAATCGACGAGCAGCCCCTTGCGGCCTGCGAACGAATTGTTGAAGGACGCCGAGCGGCGCGACGTAACCAAAAGTTGGTATTTCTTTGCCCCACCAAATCTCAAGATATTCACAATCGCCAATATCCCTCAGCGGGCTCCGCGCCCGCACCCCTGTTGGCCTGTAGGAAAAGTGCTTACAGCGATTTCACCGACATTCCCACAGAACCTCTCGATCGGAGCGAAAGCACAATTTCCCAGCAAAAACAACATACCCTTACATTTCATTCAATGAGAAACTGATAAAAACAATTTGAAATTATTCATCCTCGGAAAATATTTCGAAATTCTTTTAAATTTCATCAATATGAAACCATTTATCTTGCGCGGATGTGCCTGTTTTGTTGCTGCAGGCGCTCTGGGGGCGTGCACCCCTTCTTCCACACCGCCCGCACTGGGGGGCATCGCATTCCCCACCGACGTGCAGATCTCGGAAGCCCTGGAGGCACAGTTCGCCAATGACCGCCACAGCGGGGCCGCGCGAGAACTGGTGCGCACATTGGGTGGAGACAAGGGGAAGCTGCGGTACCAGATTCACCAAGTGATCTACCGCCAGGGCGCCTACGAGGCGCGCTACGACGCGGTGCTGGTGATGGGGCAGCCGGGCACGCAAAGCCTGCAATCGCTTTACGCCAGCATGATCCCGGAGGCTGAACGCGCGAAGCTGCCCCAGGCAAGCCTGGAGGCATACGAGGGGTGGCTGCAGCAGCAGGCCGAATCCCTGAAGAAAAATTCGCCCTCACAGGCCCAGGCGCTGGCCGGCACGCTGGAAATGCTGGGCAAGTGCTACCGCGGCAAGGAGGCTGGCGCCGAAATCACCGTCATGCAAGGGTTGGGCGCATTGATCTCGCCTGAACGCAAGGGCTTGTTCGCCGAGAAGCAGGCACTGCCCGACACCACAGTGCAGTGCCTGCCGGCTTAAGGGCCTTCGGGAGCGCCTGCCCTGCGTTCACTCAGCGCGGTCAGGATTTTCTGCGCCGCTTCGCTGGCACTGCTGCGCGCTGTGTCTACGACGATGTGATCCTCATCCCAGCGCGCATAGTCGCGCTGCAGCACGGCCTGCCAAGTGGGCGCCTTCAGTCCGGGGAGGTCAACGCTCCTTGTTTCCACTCGCCGCCGATGCTCTTCAGCATCTGAGCAGATCACTTCCACTTCTACTACGAGGGCCTGTGCGCTCCGGGCTACGGCGCGCCAAGCCTCGCGTGTCACGGGCAGCGGGTTGACGCAGTCTGCGAGCACAGACATGCCCCGGAGCAACTGGTCGCGCGCCAGCGCATACGCCGCCATGTAGCCCGCCGCACCCACCTGTCCAGCGACCAGCACCCCGGCATCTCGTAGCGCCTGCTCGATGGAATCGATGCGCAGGTACACCGCGGGCCAGCGTTCCAGCAACGCATGGGCGATCGTGCTCTTGCCCACGCCAGGTAGCCCGCCCAGAACCACCAGAATGGGGGCAGAAGCGGGGGTTGCCTTCAATCCACCACCGTCAGCTTGGCCACGCTGAGTGCGAGCCACTTGGTGCCGTGGCGCGGGAAGCTCACCTGCGCCCGCGCGTCGTCGCCCGTGCCTTCGATGGCCAGCACCTTTCCTTCGCCAAACTTGGTATGAAACACGGCAATGCCCACCCGCAAGCCGTGGGACGGCGCGGCCTTCTGCGGCGGCACGGGCGGGCTGGCGAATGTCTCTGATTTGATGCCAAACTGGCCTCTTGCGCCCGATCCATAAGCGCCACCAGCTCCTGAATTGGTAGCAAAATTCGGCGCAAAGGATCCGAACCCCTGCTGCTTGGGCGTGATCCACTTGAGCGCGCCTTCGGGCAGTTCGTCAAAGAAGCGGCTCTTGATGTTGTAGCGCGTCTGGCCGTGCAGCAGGCGCGTTTGCGAATGGCTCAGGTACAGGCGCTTGCGCGCGCGGGTGATGGCCACGTACATCAGGCGGCGCTCTTCTTCCAGCCCATCCCGGTCGCTGGCGGAGTTCTCGTGGGGGAACAGGCCCTCTTCCATGCCGCCGATGAACACGCAATCAAACTCCAAGCCCTTGCTGGCATGCACGGTCATGAGCTGCACGGCGTCCTGCCCGGCCTGGGCCTGGTTGTCGCCAGCCTCCAGCGCCGCGTGGCTCAGAAAGGCCGCCAGGGGCGAGAGGGTTTCGCCCGTGTCGATGTCCACGATGCCAGCCACAGCAGGCTTGGTGGGCGAGGTGGGCTTCAGGGGCTCATCCAGCAGCGGCGCGTTCGGGTCCAGCCCCTGGCTGACGGCGCTTTGGGACAGCGGCGTGCCATGCTCATCCAGCGGCAGGGCCACGGCATCGCGCCCAAAGCCCTCTTGCGTGACAAAGCTCTCGGCCGCGTTGACGAGTTCTTCCAGGTTTTCGATGCGGTCGGCGCCTTCCTTCTCGGTGCGGTAGTGTTCCACAAGTCCGGTGGATTCGAGCATCTGCTCGATGATGCCGCGCAGGTTCAGCCCTTGTGTCTGCTCGCGCAGCACATCCACCATGGCCACGAACGCGCCCAGGTTCGCACCCGCCTTGCCGGGCACGGTGCTCACCGCATCGTGCAGCGAACAGCCGGCGGCGCGAGCGGCGTCTTGCAGCACCTCGATGCTGCGCGCGCCAATCCCGCGCGGCGGAAAGTTGACCACACGGGTGAAGCTCGTGTCGTCGTGCGGGTTCTCCAGGAGGCGCAGATAGGCCAGCGCGTGCTTGATTTCAGCGCGTTCGAAAAACCGCAGGCCGCCATACACGCGGTAAGGCACGCTGGCATTGAAAAGGGCCGATTCGATCACCCGGCTTTGCGCATTGCTGCGGTAGAGCACGGCGATCTCCTTGCGCTCGTAGCCGTCGTTCCTCACCAGCTGCTTGATCTCGTCGACCATCCACTGCGCCTCGGCCAGGTCGGAGCTGGCCTCGTACACGCGCACCGGTTCGCCCGCGCCCTGCGTGGTGCGCAGGTTCTTACCCAGGCGGCGGCTGTTGTGGCTGATGAGCGCGTTGGCCGAATCGAGGATGTTGCTGTAGCTGCGGTAGTTCTGCTCCAACTTGATCTGCTGCTGCACGTTGAACTCGCGCACGAAGTCGGTCATGTTGCCCACGCGCGCACCCCGGAAGGCGTAGATGCTCTGGTCATCGTCGCCCACGGCGATCACGCTGCCGCGCGCTTCAAACCGGCCATCCACCTCATTGCCTGCCAGTTGCTTGAGCCAGGCGTACTGCAGCTTGTTGGTGTCCTGGAACTCATCCACCAGGATGTGCTGGAACCGGCGCTGGTAGTGCTCGCGGATGGGGTCGTTGTCACGCAGCAGCTCGTAAGACCGCAGCATCAGCTCGCCAAAGTCCACCACCCCCTCGCGCTGGCATTGCTCTTCGTACAGCTGGTAGATCTCGACCTTCTTTCGGCTGTCGCTATCGTGCGTGGGCACGTCGCCGGGGCGCATGCCCTCTTCCTTGCAGCTGGCGATGAAGTAGGCCAGCTGCTTAGGGGGGAAACGCTCATCGTCCACGTTGTGCTGCTTGCACAGCCGCTTGATGGCCGAGAGCTGGTCCTGCGTGTCCAGGATCTGAAACGCCTGGGGCAGCCCCGCCGCCTTGTGGTGCGCCCGCAGCAGACGGTTGCACAGGCCGTGGAAGGTACCGATCCACATGCCGCGCACGTTCACCGGCAGCATGGCCGAAAGGCGCGCCACCATTTCCTTGGCCGCCTTGTTGGTGAAGGTGACGGCGAGGATGCCGCCGGGTGTGGCATAGCCGTTTTGCAGCAGCCAGGCAATGCGGGTGGTGAGCACCCGGGTCTTGCCCGATCCGGCACCCGCCAGGATGAGCGCATGGCCCGCGGGCAGCGTGACGGCAGCCAGCTGTTCATCGTTGAGATTGGCCAGAAGGGGCGATGCGGCCGAGGCCGCGCCGGCATGGGGGGGCACCAGGGCTTCGGGTGCGCCCGAAAACGGATCTTGTGGGAACATGCAGCCATTGTAGAAACCGCCCTCACCCATGGCCCACATCAATCCCCTTGCCCTGGTGGCTGCCGCCCTGCTGGCTTGCCATGCGCCCCATCTGGCGGCCCAGTCCAGTTGCAGCAGCGATGGGGTGACCGCACCCGTCACCCTGTTCGAGCGCTTCCTGGATGCCGACTGCGAGGCCTGCTGGTCGGATCCCGCCACGCCGGCTCCCGCTGCCAGCGCCAGCGTGGTGGTGCTCGACTGGATCGTCCCGGCCCCTTCCGGCGACGAGGCCCCGCTGTCGGCCGCTGCCACGCGTGATGCGTTGGCGCGGCTGGAGGCCCTGGGCCGCAAGGCCCCCTCTGCCCGCGACGTGCATGTGGCCAGTGTGGAAAAAGGGTCCACCGGCCGGCTGCGCGTGGCCCACGGCATGCCATTCAACGATTACCTGGGCACATCGATCCGCTACACAGGCGCCCGCCAGCGCCCCGCGCCAGCGGGTGCAACGGTGAGCGCAGTGAATTTCTACCTGCTGCTGGTCGAGTCCGTCCCCGCAGGAACCGAGGGCACGCCAGTGGGCCGGAATATCGTTCGAAACATGCTCCAGGGCACATGGAATCAGCGCGATCAGCTCCAGAAAAAAGAGCAAGGGCATTGGATGGAGGCCCGGCCGATGCGCGTTCCCGAGGGTGCGCAGGCACAGCGCCTGCGCGTGGTGGGCTGGGTGCAGGACGAACAGGGGCGGGTCATTGCGGCAGCGCAGTCTGCCTGCCGATGACCACGCCGCCGATACGGTTCATACCAAGTCCGTTATAGGGCGCGGCAGCCGGGTCGGTAGAATCAATCACCGGGCCCAAGTTTCTTGACGCCCGGTTTTTTGTGCCTGCGCACAGCAGGGTTCGGGGTGGCCTTTCACGGTCGCCCTCGCAAGACCGGACCGCAAGCCAAGCGCCCACCGCCGCCAAAATTGTTTGGCGGCGCCCTTTGATGGAGCTTGGAATCTCATGGAAATCTTCGACTACGACAACGTCCTGCTGCTGCCACGCAAATGCCGCGTGGAAAGCCGCTCGGAATGCGACGCCAGCGTGGAACTGGGCGGCCGCTCGTTCCGCATCCCCGTGGTGCCGGCCAACATGAAAACCGTGGTGGACGAGAAGATCTGCACCTGGATGGCCCAGAACGGCTACTTCTACGTGATGCACCGATTCGACCTGGACAACCTCCAGTTCGTGAAGGACATGCACGCCAAGGGCTGCTACGCCTCGATCTCGCTGGGCGTCAAGCAGCCCGACTACGACACCGTCGACCAACTGGTGGCCTTGGGGCGCACACCCGAATACATCACCATCGACATCGCCCACGGCCATGCCGACAGCGTGAAGAACATGATCGGCTACCTCAAGGCCAAGCTGCCCAAGGCCTTCGTGATCGCTGGCAACGTGGCCACGCCAGAGGCCGTCATCGACCTGGAGAACTGGGGCGCTGACGCCACCAAGGTCGGCGTGGGCCCGGGCAAGGTGTGCATCACCAAGCTCAAGACCGGCTTTGGTACCGGCGGCTGGCAGTTGTCGGCGCTGAAGTGGTGCGCGCGCGTGGCCACCAAGCCCATCATCGCCGACGGTGGCATCCGCAGCCATGGCGACATCGCCAAGAGCATCCGCTTTGGGGCCACCATGGTGATGATCGGCTCGCTGTTCGCGGGGCACGAAGAATCGCCGGGCAAGACGGTGGAAGTGGACGGGGAACTGTTCAAGGAGTATTACGGCTCGGCGAGCGACTTCAACAAGGGCGAGTACAAGCACGTGGAAGGCAAGCGGATCCTGGAGCCGATCAAGGGCCAGCTCGCCGGTACGCTGATCGAGATGGAGCAGGACGTGCAAAGCTCCATCAGCTACTCTGGCGGCAAGAAGCTCATGGACATCCGGAAGGTGAACTACGTGATCCTGGGCGGGGACAACGCGGGCGAGCACCTGCTGATGTAGCGGCCGAGCCGGAGGGCGCGGCCGTTTTCCAAGGCGGCCTTCTTCTCCGCCGCACAACGCCAGGGTGAAGACGCTGGCTTCAGGCCCGCAGGAGGTTCTGCGCCATGTGGTGCAGGTCGTGCCCCGGTGCGGCCAGCGCATCGACGATGCTGAAATGGTGCAGACCCGGCAGGGCTACGCTGCGGGGCACGAAATGGCTGCCCCAGGCGTCCCGCATGAGCTGGTTCTGTCGCAGGAATTCGGGGCTTTCGTCTGCCCCTACGGCACAGAACAGCTGACCCGCAGGAGGCTCCAGCAGGCGGGCGGGGCTGTACTGCAGCACCTGCTGCTCGGTCAGGTTCAGCACCGACTGGTACATCGGCGTGTGCATGAGGGGCTCTAGGTCGTGCACCCCGGAGATCGACAGAGCGTTGCGCACGAGACCGTCAGGCAGTTCCGCACCGATGAGCGGCCAGACGCTGGTCAGCAGCAGCGCCGCGAGATGGCCGCCAGCCGAATGCCCTGCCACGGTGATGCGCCCAGGATCCCCGCCATGGGCGCCGACATGCTTCCACACCCAGCCAAGCGCTTTCTCCATTTGCCGCACGATGTGCGGTATGTTCACCGGCGCCTCGGGGGTTCCCGGGCACAGCGCATAGTTCACCACCACCACGCAAAAGCCGGCCTGGGTAAAAGGCGGAGCAATGAACGAGTGGTCGGACTTGTCGAGCGAGCGCCAGTAGCCCCCGTGGATGAAAACCAGCACCGGCACGGGTGGGCCCCCGCCACCGGTGGAACGGGAGGCAGGAAACACATCCAGCGTTTCCCCGGCGCCTGGGCCGTAGGCCACGTCCAGCGCGCACGGGACCTGGGCCCGCACCTGCGCCGAGTCACGCGCCCAACGCTGCAGGTAATCCATGTGGTCGGGCACCAGCGCGCGGTTGTTGTACATGCGCTCCAGCCAGGCGGGGTCGTGCAGCGGCAAGTTCATGGTCGAGTCTCCTTCCTTTGTCCGCGGCATCATCATTCCATTCAGACCACGCTGCAAGCTCCATGACAGGCAAATGCACCAAAAAGGCACATCATGGGAATGCACACAAAGACCACCAACGTTTTGGGACGAAAGACGCCATGACCCCCCATCCGCTTCACATTGCAGTTCTTGGCATCGGCATGATGGGCAGCCCCATCGCACGCCGCCTGAAGGAAGCCGGGCATCAAGTGCATGCCTGGAACCGTACGCGCGCCAAGGCCGAACCCCTGTCCCAGCAAGGCATCTCCATTCACGAAACGCCTGCCGATGCCGTTCAGAACGCCGACGTCGTCATCAGCCTTCTCGAAAACGGACCGGTAGTAGGTCACGTGCTTTTTGAACTGGGCACGGCCAGGGCCATGCGCCGGGGCACCCTGTTCATTGACATGGCATCCATCCAGCCGCGCGAAGCGCGGGACCACGCGGCGCGCCTGGGCGAAATGGGCATGGCCCACCTCGACGCCCCCGTGTCGGGTGGGACGGTGGGCGCAGAAAACGGCACGCTCGCCATCCTGGTCGGCGGACGCCCGGAAGACTTCGCACGGGCTCAGCCCGTCTTTGCGGCCTGTGGCCGTGCCACGCACGTAGGGCCCCACGGCGCCGGCCAGTTGACCAAGCTGGCCAACCAGATGATCGTGGGCATCACGATTGGCGCAGTGGCAGAGGCGCTGCTCTTCGCCGCCAAAGGCGGAGCCGACATGGCCAAGGTGCGCGAAGCCATCCAGGGCGGCTTTGCCGACAGCCGCATCCTGCAACTGCACGGCCAGCGCATGGTGGAGCGCGACTTCACGCCGCACGGCCGCATGGCCGTGCAGCTCAAGGACATGCGCAATGCCCTCGCCACGGCCAGCGAGATCGGCTTTGACGCTCCCATCACCGCATTGTTCGAGAGGCTGTATGCCGAAGGCGTGGACCATGGCCTGGGCGAACTGGACCACAGCGGCCTGTTCGTCGAACTGGCCAGCCGCAACGCCATGCAATAATTTTGGCTGCGACTTGCAAAGAACCAAAAAATTGGTGCATAATTCGAGGCTCTGCAGCAATGCAGACAGATTAAAGAAAAGTTTGGGTTCTTAGCTCAGTTGGTAGAGCAGCGGACTCTTAATCCGTAGGTCGAGTGTTCGAGTCACTCAGGACCCACCAAACGTCAAAAGGCGCTACAACTTCATCGGTTGTAGCGCCTTTTTGCATTGGGGTTGCTACACGCAGTCGAGCCGCCCAATCCATGAAGTCGCCCCTACCGCGCGCTAGCCTGGTTTGCCAAGCGCGTTAAATATGTCACACTTGCCCAGCTTCAAGAAAGTCCGCTTGCATCGCTTCGACTAGCATTGCAAATGCCGCCAGCGATGGCGGTTCGATCCCACGAAGTCGAGGTATGCAAGATTTAGCCCGCCCCCGTGCGGGCTATTTTTTCCCTGCCATGCCATGGATGAATCGCGCAACCAAAGCTGCGCAGGGCCCCGGCCCGTATTACCGTTCATTCCAGCGCTCTGGCGCACCGCAATCCCAACCAAAGAGACAGCATGAATCCTCACGCCCAGACCCTCTGGCGAGCTCCCCAATGGGCGCTGGCTGTCCTCCTGGCTGTGCTGGGCATGTTGGGGCCCTTCTCGATCGACACCTACATTCCGGCGTTTTCGGGGATTGCCCACGCGCTGGGCGCCACACCTGTGGAGATGCAGCAGACGCTGTCGGCGTATCTTTTTGGCTTTGCCTTCATGAACCTCTTCCATGGGGCACTGGCGGACAGCTTTGGCCGGCGGCCAGTGGTCCTGTGCGGAATTGCCATGTTCACCTTGGCCTCGGCGGGGTGTGCCCTGTCGCAGAGCATCGGGCAGCTCATTGCCTTTCGCGCCCTGCAGGGGCTGTCTACTGGCGCGGGCATCGTGGTCTCGCGAGCCGTCATTCGCGACATGTTTCCTCCCGCGCGGGCCCAGCAGGTGATGAGCCAGGTAACGATCTACTTCGGCGTGGCGCCAGCCGTTGCTCCCATCGTCGGCGGGTGGCTGTTTGTGCATGCAGGCTGGCACAGCATCTTCTGGTTCTTGACCGGCGTGGGCGTTGTGCTGTGGATCGCCAATTTCAGGCTGCTGCCGGAGACCCTGCACACCGAACACCGCCAGCCCTTCAATGTGCCCCACCTGATGCGAGGCTATTGGCAGTTGGGTTCCAGCCCCCGGTTTCTTCTGCTCGCGCTGGCCAGTGGAGTTCCTTTCAACGGAATGTTCCTTTACGTCCTGGCTGCACCCGCGTTTCTGGGGGAGCACCTTGCACTGGCGCCCACGCAGTTCTTCTGGTTCTTCGTGCTGACCATCTCCGGCATCATGGGTGGGGCATGGCTCAGCGGCCGGCTGGCCGGCAAGATCGCGCCCAAGCGCCAGATCCGGCACGGCTTTGTGATCATGTTCGCAGTGGCCGTCTTCAACCTGGGAGCCAACCTCCTGCTTCCTGCCCACGCCGCGTGGTCGCTGGTGCCCATCGCCATCTTCGCGTTTGGCTGGGCGCTGATGGTGCCGGTGGTGACCTTGCTGGTACTGGACCTCCACCCCGAGCGCCGCGGAATGGCATCGTCCATGCAGGCGTTCGTCGGCTCGACCGCCAACGGCCTGGTGGCCGGCGTGATCGTCCCACTGGTCATGCACTCGACCGTTTTGCTCGCCCTGGCATCCCTGCTGATGATGGCGGTAGGAATGACTGCCTGGATCTACCTGCACCACCGCTGGCCCGAGATTGGGCGTCACGCGGCGGTCGGCTAAGCACCCCTAGGCCATCGCACTGCGCCTGTCGACACCCTTGTCCTGGTAGTAGCGGATTTTCTCGGCATACATGGCCTGATCGGCCCGATGGATGGCCGCTTCGACCGAATCACCGGAACGGCAGCACGCAATGCCCATCGCCAGGCTGATGGGCTGGCCAGGATAGAACTGATTGTTCAAATCCAGCATGGAAAGAATGCGTTCCTGGAGCGCAAAGGCGCCGCGCTCATCCACCCCAGGCAGGAGGACGGTGAATTCATCCCCGCCGATGCGCGCGGCACATGCCGGCGCATCCACCGCCTTGGCGAGCACTTCACCCACCCTCCGCAGCAGGGAATCGCCTGCGGCATGGCCTTGCTCGTCATTCACCGCTTTGAGTCCATTGAGATCGATCGCGATGACGGAGAGTGGCCAGGGACCTTTGCGCGTGATGCGATTGAGCTCCTCGGCATAGAACGCCCGGTTGCGCAGCTGCGTGAGGACATCATGCTTGCCCAGGTACTCCAGGTAAGCCTCTGCCTTCTTCCGTGCGGTGATGTCGACGAGCGACAGCAACACCAGCCCCCAGTCCGCCAGATGGTCGGCCAGCACGGAAAACTGCATGTGGATGTGCACGGCGTCCCCCGTGAGCGAGTAGTTGACGACTTCGCGCTGCTGGAACGTCTTGCCTTCCCACAGGTCCAGCAACTGGTCCGCAAAGGACTCGTGCATCTCATCACGAAACACCCGCCCGATGTTGTTGAGCAGGACCTCTTTGCTGGAGGCACCAAACATCCGCAAGGTCTGCTGATTGACGTCGATGACCCGGATCTCCTGCATGCAACGCGTAACGAACTCCGGGTGTACGGTAATGAAGGTATTGAAGTCTTCAATGCCCTGCGCACGCACGCCATCGAGCAAGTTTTTCACGACGCTGAAGTCCTCCACCCACAGGGAAACGGGCGAGTGCTCGAAAAGGTCGCGTGCATACTGTTCGCTACGGCGAAGCTGGCGGGCGCTCTGCATGGCGGACGTAACGTCTTCCAGCGACAACAGTACCCGACTCCAGTCGGACTCGTACCCCGGCAACACACGCGCACGGATGTGCACGTCCAGCCGCCGCCCATCCAACGTGTAGTTGACGGACTGGTTGGCGAACTCGAGCTGGCCCGACCACAGGGCCGCCAACTCATGGGTCACGGCGTCGTGCATATCGTCCCGAAACACCCGATCCAAGTTGGCCTCCAGAACCTGCTGGCTTTCTGCCGCAAACAGCTCCAGCGTCCGGCGATTCACCTTCAGCACCTTCAACGCGGCGCTGCACTGCCGCACCCGCGCGGCGTCTTGCGCGAGGTGGGCACGCAGGTCAGTCACGCCATCGGCACGCCAGCCTTCGAAAATCTGCTTCAGCGCGCTGTAGTCCTCGAGCCACAGGGATACCGGCGCCAGTTCAAACATGTGCTCAAAGTCGGCACCCGACGACAACGAAGACGACACGACAAGCTCCTCCAGAGGTCCATTATTGTCGAGCCATCAGTTCGCCATGCCCTGACCGAACCCAAAAACAGAAAAGGCCGGCACCTTGCGGTACCGGCCCTTCAGAGCAGCATGGATGCTCCCCGCGGGATCAGCGCGCGGGACGCGCGGGGCGCTTGCGCGCATCGTGGGCCACAAAAGGCTTACCGCCACCAGGTTTGGCAAAGGCAGGCTTGCGGCCAGCGAAGTCGCCGCGGGGCGCGCCGGCGTCACCGCGCGGAGCGTAGCCGCCCCGGCCGGCATCACCAAAACCTGCCTTGCGGCCATAGCCCTCGCCATCACGGCGTGGCGCAAAGCCCCGCTCGTCACGGCCAAAGCCACCGCCTTCGCCGCCGCGGGCGGGCGCTGCACGGACGCCATCGCGGTTGGCAAAACCGCCGCCAAAGCCGCCACCGAAACCGCCACGATCACCGTGGCCACGCGCCGGGCCACCGAACTTGCGATCCCGGCCGTCCCGGTCGTAGCCGCCGCCAGAGCGGCCACGGCCACCAAAATCACCACCCCGCGGTGCCTGCGGTGCACGCTGCGATGGCTCCATGCCAGGGATCACCTCGGCCTTGAACTGCTGCCGGCTGTACGACTCAATGTCGTAGATCTTGCGGCGATCGCGGAACTCGGCGAACGTGACGGCAAGGCCATCGCGACCCGCACGGCCGGTGCGGCCAATGCGGTGGGTGTAGTCCTCGGCCTTCATGGGCAGGCCGAAGTTGAACACGTGGGTGATCGTGGGCACATCGATGCCTCGGGCGGCCACATCGGTCGCCACCAGAATCTGGACCTGGCCTGCGCGCAGTGCCATCAATCGGCGGTTGCGCAAGCCCTGGCTCAGGGCGCCGTGCAGGGCCACGGCCGAGAAGCCTTCTTGCTGCAAATCGTTGGCCAGACCATCGCATTCCACCTGCGTGCTGGCAAACACGATGGCCTGGTTGATCGAGGTGTCACGCAGCCAATGGTCCAGCATCTTGCGCTTGTGCTGGGCGTTGTCGGCCCAGTACAGCACCTGCTTGATGTTGGCGTGCTTCTCTTGCGGAGAGTCAATGGTGACCTTCTGCACGGAGGAGCCTCCGTCGTGCATTACACGCATCGCCAGTTGCTGAATGCGAGGCGCAAACGTGGCGCTGAACATCATGGTCTGCTTGCGTTGGCTCGTCAGCTGGTTCAGCTCGGCCAGATCGTCCGAGAACCCCAGGTCGAGCATGCGGTCGGCTTCATCTACAACCAGGAACTGCACCTTGTCGAGCTTGATCTGCATCGAGCGCTGCAAGTCCAGCAGACGGCCAGGGGTCGCCACCACGAGGTCGGCATTCTGGAGCTTCGCAATCTGCAATTGGTAAGGCATGCCGCCGACGACGTTGGCAACACGCAGGCCGCGGCAGTGCTTGACCAGATCGATCGCGTCATGCGCCACCTGCTGCGCCAGTTCGCGCGTGGGGCACAGGATGAGAGCTCCGGGCGTGGCCGCCTTGAAATTGCGGGAGCTGGTGGGGTCCTTGCGCTTGGCGCGCTTGGGGGCAGGTTCGCCACGCGCTGCAGCCTCGGCCACGGCGCGCTCGAAGGCAGCGCGCTCTTCGGCTTCAGCTTTCGCCTGCTGGTTGATCAGCGTATGCAGAACGGGCAGCAAGAAGGCGGCGGTCTTGCCGCTGCCCGTCTGGCTGGAGACCATCAGGTCGATGAACTTGGTGGCGTCGTTGCCGCCACCCATCGCCAGGGGAATGGCCTTGAGCTGCACACTGGTGGGCTGGGTGTAGCCCAGGTCGGCCACGGCTTGCACGAGCTGGGGAGCGAGGCCCAGCTCGATGAAGCCATTGGGTTCAGCAGCCACGGAGGCATCGGCATCCGCAGCGATTTCCACTACGGCATCCAGAGGCGAAGACTGCACGGAAATGTCGGCAGCAAAGGAAGTGTCTGCAGGCGCGAATTCGCCCTGCACCAAAGAGGTGTCGGTCATGATTTTTCTCTCACGAAGACGATCGCAAGCGCAGCCTGCGAGGGGCTTCGTCAATGGTTAAAAAACATCAACCATCAAACGAAACCTGCGTTGGCGCTCACGTGGGAGGCCGGGGCGGGTGGGCGTTATTCGCCAGTAGATCACCGTCGTAGACGGCGGACTGGCAGCCCGGTGTGTGAGGGGAGATGCACAAATTGCGCAGCGGTTTCTGCGCAGCCAGAGATTATGACATTGTTTGGGGTTTCCCCGCAATACCCTCACATCGGAATGCGCCAGATAGTGCTTTGGGGCCGTCTTTCTCGGCCCATACCGACTCCACCTTCACACCGACAGCAGATGCTGCCGGTAGTGCGCCAGCTCGTCGATGGATTCGTGCACATCGGCCAACGCCGTGTGCTTCTGGGCCTTCTTGAAGCTGGTGTAGGCCTCGGGCTTCCAGCGCTTAGCCAGCTCTTTCAGCGTGCTGACATCCACGTTCCGGTAGTGGAAAAACCGTTCCAGCTTGGGCATGTATCGCACCAGAAACCGCCGGTCCTGGCCGATGCTGTTGCCGCACATCGGGGCGGTGCCTTTGGGAACATACTGGCTGAGAAAGGCGATGAGGGCCTGCTCGGCCTCTGCCTCGGTTACGGTCGAGGCCTTGACCTTGTCGATCAGGCCGCTGCGGCCGTGGGTTCCCTTGTTCCACGCATCCATCTTGCCAAGCTGTTCATCGGACTGATGGATCACAAACACCGGACCTTCCACGCGGGGCTCCAGATGGGGCCCGGTCACGACCACGGCGATTTCCAGCAGGCGGTCGGTGTCGGGCTCGAGGCCAGTCATTTCGCAGTCGAGCCAGACAAGGTTCTGGTCGGATTTGGGAAGTGTGATGGGGACAGGGTTGTTGGCTTCTGGCATGGCGCGCATTGTCGCTGATGCCCTAAACTCGCGGCCCATGCCCATTTCCGACGCCGCCTTCTCCCCCGCCATGGCGCTCACGCTGGCGTTTGCTGTGGCGTTGAGCTTGGGGCTGGCACTGAAGTTCTGGCTGGCCACCCGCCAGATCCGCCATGTGGCTCAGCATCGCCACGAAGTTCCAGCGCCGTTTGCCGAGCGCATCTCCCTGACTGCCCACCAGAAGGCGGCCAGCTACACGATCGCCAAGGTGCGCCTGGGCTTGCTGGAAATGGCGCTGGGTGCCGCTGTGCTGCTGGGCTGGACGCTGCTGGGGGGGCTCGACGCCTTAAACCAAGTATTGCTGCATGCGCTCGGTGGGGGAATGTGGCAACAGTTGGCTCTGTTCGCTGCGTTTGCCGCAATCAGCGGACTCATTGATCTCCCTTTGTCTCTGTACCAGACCTTCGTCCTGGAGGAACGCTTCGGGTTCAACAAGATGACCTGGCGCCTGTGGATTGCCGACGCGTTCAAAGGCCTGCTGATCGGCGCGCTCCTGGGCCTGCCGATCGCGGCGCTCATCCTGTGGATCATGGGCGCGACCGGCCCGCTGTGGTGGCTGTGGGCCTGGTGTTTCTGGATGGGGTTCAACCTGTTGCTGATGGTGATCTACCCCACCTTCATCGCGCCGTGGTTCAACAAGTTTCAGCCGCTGGACGATGAATCGCTCAAAGCCCGCGTCACAGCCCTCATGCAACGCTGTGGATTTTCCGCCAAGGGGTTGTTCGTGATGGATGGCAGCCGGCGAAGTGCCCACGCCAATGCCTACTTCACGGGCTTTGGCGCCGCCAAGCGCGTGGTGTTTTATGACACGCTGCTGCGCCAGCTGGGGCCCGGCGAAGTGGAGGCTGTATTGGCCCACGAGCTCGGGCACTTCAAGCACCGGCACATCATTCAGCGCATTGTGGCGATGTTCGCCCTGAGCCTGGCCGGCTTCGCCCTGCTGGGCTGGCTTTCCAACCAGGTGTGGTTCTACACCGGCCTGGGCGTGCGGCCCAACCTCTCGCTCGACGCCACCACAGCCGCCGCGCCCAACGACGCGCTGGCACTGCTGCTGTTCATGCTGGTGGTGCCCGTGTTCACGTTTTTCATCTCTCCGATTTTTTCCCAGCTGTCGCGCCGCCACGAATTTCAGGCCGATGCGTATGCTGTGGCCCAGGCCAGCGGCACCGACCTCTCCTCGGCATTGCTCAAGCTCTACGAAGACAACGCCTCCACGCTCACACCCGATCCGGTGTACGTGAAGTTCTACTACTCGCATCCGCCCGCCACCGAAAGGCTGGCGCGCATGCTCTCCCCCTCTCATCCATGACTACTATGTTGAAGAAAAAAGACTGGTCTACGCAGACCCGACGTGCGCTGACAGCTACTGAAGTTGTAGCAAATCTGGCCAAGCTCGACGGCTGGAGCCTCACCGGCGACGGTGCCGATGTGGCCATCGAGAAGACCTACCATTTCGCGAACTACTACGAAACCATTTCGTTCGTGAACGCCCTGGCGTTCATCGCCAACGCGCAGGACCACCACCCGGACCTGTCGGTGCACTACAACCGCTGCGTGGTGAGCCTGAACACGCACGATGTGCACGGCATTTCCTCCACCGACATCGAGTGCGCTACGCAGTTCGACGCCCTGGTGGCATGAGCGCATGACACGCCGCACGACTGCACGCCATGGCTGAACGCGGCGCGCTCCAAGAGGGCATCGTCGTGGCGAGCCACGGGCGCCACTGCATGGTCGAAACCCCGGACGGCGAGCGCCGTATCTGCCATCCGCGCGGCAAGAAAAACCAGGCGGTGGTGGGCGACCGCGTGCTATGGCAGGCCCCACCCGCCGGCCAGGGCGACGAAGGCACCATCGAGAAAGTGCAGGAGCGGCGCAACCTGTTCTACCGCCAGGATGAGATCCGCACCAAGTCGTTTGCCGCCAACCTCGACCAGGTGCTGATCCTGATCGCCGCAGAGCCTGTGTTCTCCGAAAGCCAGCTGGCGCGTGCACTGATTGCCGCCGAAGCAGAGGGCATCCGGCCCCTCATCGGCCTGAACAAGAGCGACCTGGTGGAACCTTTCGCCCGTGCCTGGGAACGCTTGCTGCCCTATCGGCACATGGGCTCGGGCAAGCACTATGGCGTGCTCCCGCTTTCGTTGGCACTGTCCAGCGACGTGGACCGGGCGCTGCTGATGGAGCATCTGCAGGGGAAGACGACCCTGGTGCTTGGGCCCTCGGGGTCCGGCAAAAGCACCCTCATCAATCTGCTGGTGCCGGGGGCCTCGGTGGTCACCGGCGAAATTTCGCAGGCGCTGAACTCCGGCAGGCACACCACCACCAGCACCCACTGGTATTGGATGGACGAGGTGCGCACCACCGCCCTCATCGACTCGCCGGGATTCCAGGAGTTCGGGCTGCACCACATCGCCCCCGTGCAGCTGGCCGCCTGCATGCCCGACATTGCCGAACACGCCACCAACTGCAAGTTCTACAACTGCACGCACCTGCATGAACCGGGCTGTGGGGTGATAGATGCCGTCAAACTCGGCCCTGGCGCTGGCGGAATCAGCGCCAATCGCTACAAAATCTATAGCGATCTGTTCGAAGAGTTAAGCCATACGCGGTATTGACGGTGCTCATGAAGCCGAAGGCAACGCCCCGTAGGCGTTGACGTGCACCGCCCTGCACACAGGCGTATCCCGGGCGACTGCACCCGTGGAACCGGCTCTGCAAGGCCACTGGGGGCGTCCTTTGGGAGGAAGCCAGGAAGCCGCGGAGCGGCTCAGGGGCACCCCTTAACCCAGCAAGCGCGCCAGCGTGAGCAGTGCCAGCAGCAGCATCCATACCACCACGGAACGCCACACCAGCCCCACCACGCTGCGCAAGTGGCCCACCTCAGGCTCCCGTCCGGGGGTTGCATCACTGTCACCCATGTCGGCATCCACCTCCAGACCCTGAGGGGGATGGGACTCGGTCCGCGCCTTCAGCGCTTCCCCGCCGAGACGCACATTGATCGCCCCGGCCGTCGCTGCCAGCACCACCCCATCGTTGTCATTGGGGAACCGCTGGGCATGAAACCGCCATCCTTCGATGGCTTCCTCGAAACTGCCCACCACTGCAAAGCTCAGCGCCGTGAGCCGGGCGGGGAGCCAATCGATGGCGGTCCATGCCTGCGCGGAGGCCTTCTGCAGCGCGGCGCTCGCAGGTTGTGCACCCGTGCGCTGCTTGTAGTGCCAGTACCGTGATACGAATTCAGCCAAGCGGTACAAAACTGCCCCTGTGGGCCCTAGCCCCAGCGCCGCGAGCACGGAGAACCATCCCAGCACGCCAAACACGTGCCGGTGTGCCGCCAGCACGGAATACTCGATCACATGGCGCACGATCTCGCTGCGGGGCTGCGCCCCCACATCCACCTGCTGCCAATGGGCCAGGCGCTCGCGTGCAGCATCTTCATCCCCCTCCTCCAGCGCATCGCGGATGCCCGTGAAGTGGTGGCTGAACTGCCGAAATCCAAGCGTGATGTAGAGCACCGCCACGCTCCAGAGCACCGCGAACGGCCAACCGAGCCCCCAAAGCAGCAGCCAATGGATGGCCAGCGTCACCGCAGACGGCACGAGCACCGCGAGGCTCCACGCTACCCATCCATGGTGCGGCTTGCCCGCATCGAAATTGCGGCTGACGGACAAGGCCCACGCGCGCAGGCCTGCGTGAATGGGATTGCTGCGGGCCAGCGGACGTGCCTGCTCGATCAGCAGAGCGAACAGGATGGCGAAGAAACTCATGGAGGGCAATGATACTGGCGCCCGCGCCCCGAACGCAGCCAGGGCACGCACGCCGCCCTGCGGCTGGATCAGGCCTGCATGAACCGATAAAAGTTGCGCAGCATGCCGGCAGTGGCACCCCAGATGAAATGCGTCTTGCCCTCGTCTTGGTAGGGCATGGAGAACCACTCGCGGTGGACGCCATCTTGATCGAACACGTGGCGCCTGTGGTTCGCAGGATTGAGCAGGAAGGCCAGCGGCACTTCAAAGAGATCGGCCACCTCGTAAGGATTGGGGGTCAGCACACAATCGGGCCGCACCAGCGCGACCACCGGCGTGATGATGAAGGACGACCCGGTCACGTAGGTGGGCAGGGTTCCCAGCACCTCGACAAACCCGCGGTCCAAGCCGACCTCTTCATGGGCCTCCCGCAGCGCAGTGTCGGCCGGCGATGCGTCCTCCGGGTCCGCGCGCCCCCCAGGAAAGGCCACCTGTCCCGAGTGCGTAGACAGATGCGCCGTGCGTTCGGTCAGCAGCACCATCGGCTGCTCGCGCAACATGATCGCGACCAGCACCGACGCGTGGGCCGGCTCGCGGTTCATGAACTTCTTTTCAAGCAGCACCTCGGGCTCCCACGCAGGAGGGCTAGCAAAGCGCGCGCGCAACGCGTCCGGGGTCTGAGCCGCCAGCGGTACCGCGGGCAGGTGCGTGTCCACCCCCACCACCGGCACCAGCCGGGGATCAAAGCCAGGCAGCGATGACACCGGCGCAACGACCGAAGAGACCGAAGAGGCAGCGGGAGTTGAAGCGGGAATCACCACGATGACGACGACCGAGGGGGCAAAAAACAAAAAGCCGCTACAGGCAAATGCTGTAGCGGCTCCGATCAGGACATGCCCGCGCCTTATGCGGCGGTGGCTGCAGCCTTGTTGACGCGCGAAGGCAGCTTTTCCTTGATACGAGCCGACTTGCCGCTGCGGTCACGCAGGTAGTACAGCTTGGCACGGCGCACGTCACCGCGGCGCTTGACTTCGATGCTGGCGATCAGGGGGCTGTAGGTCTGGAACGTACGTTCCACGCCTTCGCCGCTGGAGATCTTGCGCACGGTAAAGCCGCTGTTCAGGCCGCGATTGCGCTTGGCGATCACCACACCTTCGTAAGCCTGCACGCGCTTGCGGTTGCCTTCCACCACGTTCACGTTCACGATCACCGTGTCGCCAGGAGCGAATTCGGGGATGGTCTTGTTGAGGCGGGCAATTTCTTCCGCTTCCAGGGTCTGGATCAGGTTCATGTGTATTTCCTTGTGATCTTGTCCGCGCCAAAAATGGCTGCGTCGGGATTGACGTCTCAGTGTTTTGCAGAAGTGTTTTCTGCGAAAACGGCCGGCCAGAGGATCGAAAAGCCTTTGATTATAGCAAGTCAGGGACCACCTGCATAACCCGTCGACCGAGCCCACACTCTCACCGACCGCAGGGAACCATGCAAGCCATCCTCAGACCAACTTGGCCAGCGTCGCTTCATCAAGCGGCCCCAGCCGCCCCTCGCGGCGGGCTGCGTCGATCAAATCCGGCCGGTGCCGGGCGGTGATGGCCAGACGCTGGTCGCGCCGCCACCGTTCGATCTGGGCATGGTGGCCTGACATCAGGGCCGCCGGCACCTGCTGGCCGGCCCATTCTTCAGGACGGGTGTAGTGAGGGCAATCGAGCAAGCCATCCAGCGCCGGATTGAAACTATCGAGCTGGTGGCTACCCTCGTCGTTGAGTACGCCCGGCTGCAGGCGCGCCACGGCATCCAGGAGAGCCATCGCGGCAATCTCGCCGCCAGAGAGCACGAAATCACCCAGGCTCATCTGCAGATCGACGTGGGCATCGATGAAACGCTGGTCGATGCCTTCGTAGCGGCCGCATAGCAGAACCGCTCCTTCGCTGGCTGACCAGCGTTCCACTGCGGCGTGGTTCAAGGGCTGCCCGATCGGAGAGAAAAGAACCAGCGGCACTTGACAGCCCTCAGGCTCCGCCCGCTGCGCGCGGATGGCCGACAAACACCGCGCCAACGGCTCCGCCATCATCACCATGCCGGGTCCGCCGCCAAAGGGCCGGTCGTCCACACGGCGGTAGTTGCCGTCAGCATGGTCCCGGGGGTTCCACAAATGCACCTCGACCTGGCCATTGGCATAGGCGCGGCGTGTCACTCCGCTGGCCAGAAATGGCCCGAACAGCTCGGGGAACAAGGTGATGACGTCAAAGCGCATGGTGCGCGGTACAGGCTGAAGTGGTCCGGTTAAATCAGTAGTCGGGCTGCCAGTCCACCGTGATCCGTTTTTCGGCCAGATCGACTTTGTCGACGAAGGCGGAGACAAAGGGAATCAGGCGCTCGTGCGCTTTGCTGCCCTGCTCATAGGCCAGCACCAGCACCGTCTGCGGGCCGGTGGACATCAATTCCTGCACTTGGCCCAGCGCCACGCCGTCGCGGTTGACCACCGAAAGGCCGATCAGGTCGACCCAGTAGTACTCGTCTTCGGAGGTGGAGGGGAAACTCGAGCGCGGCACAAAAATACGCGCCCCCCGCAGCGCTTCGGCGGCGTTGCGGTCATCGATCCCCTGCGCCAGGGCGACCACGGTATCCGAATGGTGCTTGGCCTGGCGAATGGAGAGCAGGACCGTGCCGCTGAATGTCTTGGCGCCTCGCTCGGAGGGCAGAAGGTACCAGCGCTTGGCTGAAAACAGCGCTTCGGGGCTACCGCTGTGCGACAACACCTTGAACCAACCCTTCACCCCCCAGGCATCTGCAATGCGCCCCACCTCAACGGCGTCTTCCGGCAACTGTGCGGATTCAAGGTTCAGGGAAATGTCGGCCATGGTGCGTACGGATTCCGGAATAGGAAAAGGGCGGGTTCCGCCAGTCTTGCCGACGAAACCCGCCCTTTTGCGAAGAGCTTTAAGCGGCCTTCTTGGCGGCTTGCTTGATCAGGCGATCCACGGTGGCCGAGGTCTGGGCGCCCACACCCGTCCAGTACGTCAGGCGGTCCTGTGCAATGCGCAGGCCTTCTTCGGATTCCTTGGCGGTGGGGTTGTAGAAGCCAATGCGCTCAATGAAACGGCCATCGCGGCGCACGCGCTTGTCAGCAACGACGATATTGAAGAAAGGACGGCCCTTGGAGCCGCCGCGGGAGAGTCGAATGACGACCATGATTTATCCTTCGGGTGGTGAACTCCGGCGCTATTTGCCGAGAGCCACAGTGTTCGCAACCATATTCGCAACGCTTGAGACACGCGACATGGCCACCCGGCCAGCGACACGCTGCAAAGCCCGCGATTATATCCACTTCTTCCCAAATGCCCATCATCCGGCCCAGCACCGACGCTGACATCCCCCACATCACCGCCATCTACCGGCATCACGTATTGCACGGCACGGGCACCTTCGAGATCGACCCGCCCTCCGAAGCCGACATGGCTGACCGCCGCACCGATGTGCTGGGCAAAGGCTTGCCCTGGCTGGTGGCCGAGCAGGAGGGGCATGTGCTGGGCTTCGCCTATGCCAACTGGTTCAAGCCGCGGCCGGCATACCGGTTCTCGGCCGAGGATTCGATCTACGTGGCGGAAGACGCCCGCGGCATGGGGCTGGGCCGCCTGCTGCTGGCCGAGCTGGCCGCACAGGCCGAGGCCGTCGGCGTGCGCAAACTGTTGGCCGTCATCGGCGACTCGGCGAATGCCGGCTCCATCGGCGTGCACCGTGCGCTGGGATTTACCGACGTGGGCATCATGCGCTCGGTGGGCTGGAAATTCGGGGCCTGGCGCGACATCGTGCTCATGGAAAAGGCCCTGGGCGCAGGCGACACCACCTCGCCCGAATGAAGCGCACCATGAAAAACAAGACCTTGGCAGCCTGGCTCGCTTTTGCCGGCGGACCCCTGGGCCTGCACCGCTTCTACCTGCACGGAATGGGCGACCTCATCGGGTGGTTGCTGCCGATCCCCACGGCGCTGGGGATCTACGGCATCCAGCGCGTCCAGCAAATGGGCCAGGACGACCACATGAGCTGGATGCTGATTCCGTTGCTGGGCTTCACCATCGCGGGTTGCGCGCTGCAAGCGATTCTGTTCGCACTGAAGACGCCCGAGGCCTGGAACGAACGCTACAACCCCGGCGCCGCGCCAGATTCCCCCGCGGGGCGGACGCAATGGATCACCATCGGCGCCATCATCGTGGCTCTGATGGTGGGCACGGCCGTGTTGATGGCCAGCCTGGCTTTCAGCTTTCAGCGCTACTTCGAATACCAGATCGAGGAAGCCCGCAAGATCTCGCAATGATGCAGCGGTAGCGCCCTGCCTCGGCGCCTCGCGGCCCAATCGATCCCACCAAGCAAAACGCCCTGCGGGATGGAAATCCGCAGGGCGTTTGCGCTTTCTCAGTCAGGCTTTTTCGCTACTTTTCAGCAGCAAACCCGACGCGGGAATCAAAAGATCTGAAGGCTGATCCAGTAGGCCACCGCCGCCACGAAAGCGCTGGCGGGGATGGTCAGGATCCAGGCCCAGATGATGTTGCCCGCCACGCCCCAGCGCACTGCGCTGGCGCGCTGCGTGGAGCCGACGCCCACGATGGCGCCCGTGATGGTGTGCGTGGTGGACACCGGGATACCGAGCGTGGTGGCCAGGAACAGTGTGAGCGCCCCGCCGGTTTCGGCGCAAAAGCCGCCCACGGGCTTGAGCTTGGTGATCTTCTGGCCCATGGTCTTGACGATGCGCCAGCCGCCGAACATGGTGCCCAGGCCGATGGCCACATAGCAGCTCACGATGGTCCAGGTGGGCGGGGAGGCGTCCCCAGCAGACGAATACCCGGTAGCGATCAGCAGCAGCCAGATGATGCCGATGGTCTTTTGCGCGTCGTTCCCGCCGTGGCCCAGGCTGTAGGCACCGGCAGACACCAGCTGCAGCCGGCGGAACCACTTGTCGACCTTGCTGGGCCGGGTACGCCGGAAGATCCAGGCCACGGCCACCATCATCAGCGAGCCGAGCGCAAACCCGAGCAGCGGCGACACGAAGATGAACGCCACCGTCTTGAGAATGCCCGCGGAGATGAGCGCGCTGGCGCCCGCCTTGGCGATCACCGCGCCCACAATGCCGCCGATCAGCGCATGCGAGGAGCTGCTGGGGATGCCGTAGTACCAGGTGATCACGTTCCAGGTGATGGCGCCCACGAGCGCGCCAAACACGACGTGCGTGTCGACCACACCTGGCTGGACGATGCCCTTGCCCACGGTGGCCGCCACACTCAGGTGGAAGATGAAGATCGCGACGAAGTTGAAGAACGCCGCGAACAGCACCGCCTGCGCGGGCTTGAGCACGCCGGTGGACACCACCGTGGCAATCGAATTGGCCGCGTCGTGGAACCCGTTCATGAAGTCGAACAGGAGCGCCAGCGCCACGAGCAACACCACAACCCACAGGGCCGTTTGTATGGTTTCCATGCTGGTCAGCCTGCGGGGATCAGGAGTTTTCGAGGACGATGCCCTCGATGCAGTTGGCCACGTCCTCGCACTTGTCGGTGATGGTCTCCAGCAGCTCATAGATGGCCTTGAGCTTGATCACCTCGCGCACATCGGGCTCTTCGCGGAACAGCTTGCTCATGGCGCTGCGCATCACGCGGTCGGCTTCGGATTCGAGATTGTCGATTTCCTCGCAGGTCTTGAGGGCGGCTTCGGCCACTGCCGGGTCGGCGATCTTGTCCAGCAGCTTCACTGCGTCGCGCAGGCGTTCGCAGCACTTGAGGCTTAGGTCGGTGAGGCGCGTGATCTCTTCCGTCATGTGGCGCACGTCATACAGGGCCATGGTTTCGGCCGAGTCCTGGATCAAGTCGGCCACATCGTCCATCGTGTTGATCAGCGCGTGGATCTGCTCGCGGTCGATGGGGGTGATGAAGGTCTTGTGGATGGCCTTGTTTACTTCGTGCGTCACGCGGTCCGCGGCGCGCTCGGCGTTGTCCACGTCCTGGTTGTACTTGTCGCGCAGGTGCAGGTCACCGTAGTTGGCCACCAGTTGCGAGAAGGCCCGGGCCGCCTCGACGATGCGGTCCGCATGCTGGTTGAACATTTCGAAAAAATTGCCTTCGCGTGGCAACAGCTTGGCAAACAGCATGGGGGAGGCTCCTGGATCGGCTCGCGATCGTTTCTGTAAAAGACAAAACCATGTCACTTGCATGACATTTGCGGGACCGCGCGAGTTTAACCGGCGCACCCGTGCACTTGGGTGGCTGGGCGTGTGGTAGCTGAGCAGCGTCAGGCGCCCCGGAAAATGAAATACACAGCGCCCACCAGGCAAAGCCCGGCCCAGAGGTAGTCCCACTTGAGCGGCTGCCCCATGTAGAAAACCGCGAACGGGACAAACACGGCCAGCGTGATGACCTCTTGCATGATCTTGAGCTGCCCTACGTTGAACTGTGTGAAGCCAATGCGGTTGGCGGGCACTTGCAGCAGGTACTCGAACAGCGCAATGCCCCAGCTGATCAGTGCGGCCGTGTACCAGGGCGACGTTGCAAGGCTCTTGAGGTGGCCATACCAGGCAAAGGTCATGAAAACGTTGCTGGCGACCAGCAGCAGGACGGTTTGCAGCGAGATGGGCAAGGATTGGAGGGTGTTCATGGCGTATCACGGGGCGTTGCGCCCCAACGGATGGAGCCACGGATTCTAGATAAAAAGAGGCCCTAGCGCTTTACCCACAAGCGCAACCAGCTATTATTTTGATAGCAAATCGATACGACTCGTTAGGTTCGCCCCCTCTGCGGCCCCAGGACGTGCCGGGCCTGCACAGGCGGCACCATCAGCCGGTTCCTACAAGCGGGTTCCCTGCACTCCCACGGAGAGGACCTCGGTCAGTTCCTACATTGGCAATGCACCCCACGCGTTACCGGGACCTACAAGGCGCGCATGGGGCCGCATCCCTTCTGCCCCAACCGACCCGAGGACCGCTTCATGACATTCCATCACCGCCTTGTGCCCGTGGCTTTGGCCGTCGCCTGCATCTCCATGGGTGCGCAAGCCCAGGTTTCCACGTCTTCCGCGCCAGCGCCCTCTTCTTCGGCTTCCCCCCGCAGTGACCGCATGTCCGTGCTGCCATATACGCAGAATGGCTACCTGGGCATCAGCGCCGGCAACTCGAAGTACGACATCCGTAGCGGCGCGGGCGGCGCGCCCTTTGACGATTCGGACAGCGCCTTCAAGGTGTACACCGGCGGGTTCTTCCACCCCAACGTGGGCGTGGAACTCGGCTACCTCAACGCAGGCAAGGCCCACCGCCTGGGCGGTGATACCGAGGCGCACGGCTTCAACCTGAGCCTCGTGGGCCGCGCGCCTCTGAGCGAGCAATTCGACCTGTTCGGCAAGGTCGGCACGACCTACGGCCGCACCCGCACCTCGGGCGCCAGCGGCCTGGGCGTGCGAACAGGCAAGGAAGACGGCTTCGGACTGTCGTACGGCCTGGGCGCGCGCTGGGCGTTCACACCGCAATGGGCCGCCGTGGTCGAGTGGGAAAGCCACAAGTTCAAGTTCTCCGACGGGGACAACGCGGTGAAGATGACCACGGTGGGATTGCAATACCGGTTCTGACGGCAGCGCGGCACAGCCCCCGGCCGACCATAGCGGCAGTCACCACGAAAAAAGGGGCGCGGTCCGTGACCTGCGCCCCTTTTTTGTCTGCTTGTCAGGCCAGCCGCCGCTGGACTTACTCGCCCAGGTACGCCGCACGCACCTTGGGATCGTTCAGCAGGTCCTGGCCGGGGCCCGTCATGGTGATCAGGCCCGATTCCATCACGTAGCCGCGGTCGGCAATCGCCAGCGCGCGGCTCGCGTTCTGCTCCACCAGCACGATGGTCACGCCCAGGGCGTACACGTCGCGCACCACCTCGAAGATCTTGTCGACCATGATAGGCGACAGGCCCATGGAAGGCT
>Ga0307408_100000185_pt1 | contig 68911 bp, 53 predicted proteins | sample 322Cmetagenome_FD_202116 | JGI IMG/M metagenome (GOLD analysis project Ga0307408, IMG submission 202116) | Maize rhizosphere microbial communities from greenhouse at UC Davis, California, United States - 322HYB-C-3 | ecosystem: Host-associated > Plants > Roots > Rhizosphere > Soil | place... | reverse complement strand
TGGTAGGACCAACTACCCCAATGGCCTATTCCAGTTCAACAGTTACACAAAGCTCAACTGCAACTGTAAGTAATTGTTCTTCTGATGCACAGATCGTTCGGCTTGAAGTGACAACTACAGGAGGTACTTCTCCCCTAACTCTGACAAATATTCAGACCAACTTTACAGGAACTGCCCCGATAGCGGGAGTTTCTGCATCACGCATTTATTATACCGGAACATCAGCGACGTTTGCTACAACTTCTCTATTCGGAAGCGGTACCCCTTCTGCATCCGCTTATAATATTGCAGGTTCACAGGTACTTGCAACCGGGATAAACTACTTCTGGTTGGTGTATGACCTGAATACGGCAGCAACAGCAGGTACAACAATTGACGCGGCAATTACGCAGTTCACGCTTGCTGCAACAAACTATACTCCTACTGTAACGGCTCCTGCAGGAAGCAGAACAACAACAACTTGCTATGCTCCCGGAGGTGTGAATGCCGGATTGGAAACCTGGTTAAGAGCTGATATGGGAACAACAGGTGTTGCTTCAATGACGGGTTGGTCTAACCAGGTTACGGGTGGAACGGCTACCAACCTGAACGGAAACCCTGCACTCAACCAAACTTCAACGGCGTATAATTACAATTACGTGGTGGACTTTGCTGCTCCGGTAGGAACGCTTGACGGCGGAATCGCAACAAATCGACAATGTATCTTGCTGAACGGATACACAGGTCTTACAGGTATTGATTACAAAACACTGTTTTTTACTTTTCAGTTGAATGATCTAACAAGAGTTAATACTCACGTTGCAACAGTTAGAGGGATTACAACAGGCGCTCCTGCAAACGGAACATGGCATGGGGACAATAACGGAACAACAGCTTCAATTCTTTTAGAAGCATACGACATTACAGATTTTGGCACCTCCTCACCTGCAAATACCTGGCAAAGAAACCAGGTTAGCATTGCGTCTAATTCCAACCATAGCTCCACGAAACATATTCTTTCAGCCCTTTGCCAAACAGGAGGAAGTACTACATTAAATACATTCCTGGGAGGACAGAACGATCAAACTCCGGCAAGTAGTTTTGCCGGACATCCGCGCGACTGGAAAGGTCCGGCAGCTGAAATCATCGGTTTTAGAAATACACTAACCACAACTGAACGACAAAAAGTAGATTCATATCTTGCTATCAAATACGGGATCACGCTTCCAAATAATTACCTGAGCACTAATGGAACAACAATTTATACAGTTGCAGCTCCATATACAACAAACATTATTGGTATCGGAAGAGATGATGCGGAATTACTTACACAAAAGCAATCACACTACGACGACGACAATACGCGTATTTACATGGGAACACTCGCTGCAATGAACCCGGCAAACGCCTCTTCGTTTTCAGTTGACGGTTCGTATGTAATGATGGGTGATAATAACGGTGCTTACTGTGCTACAACAGCATCAAATTCTGAAATTCCGACAGGGCTTACCAATTGTACGCTCTATTCAAGAATGGAACGCGAATGGAAAGTAACCCGCACCAATATGGCTCAGAATTACAATATGGACGTCAAGTTATCTGCATGTGGTGCTCCGGGATCTGTAACTACAAGTCATTTGCGTTTATTGGTTGACGATGACGGGAACTTTGCTAATGGCGGAACACAATGTTACTACAACGGTGACGGAACGGGAATTGTATTTACCTATTCCAACCCGACAATTACTGTTACTGGTATCAGCACTACCCATATTCCGAACAACACTACAAAATACATTACGATCGCTTCTATCAATTCCGCAACACCGCTACCAGTGACATTGTTGGATTTCCAGGCAAAGTATAATGCCGATCACAGAAATGTTGATTTGACATGGCAAACCCAATCGGAGCACAACAGCGACTATTTCGATGTTCAAAAGTTGGAAGGTAATGATTGGATAACACTTGATATCGTAAAAGCAAAAGGAGAATCACAGACATTGGAAGCATACGCTACAATCGATCCTTCTCCTGCATTCGGTGAAAACTATTACCGATTAAAGCAGGTGGATCTTGACGGAAACATTACGTATTCCGCAATCCGTCTGGTGAATTTAGAAATGGGTACTGAAGTTCATATGTTCCCGAATCCGGCACAAGATCATGTGCAGATTGTTCAAAAAGGAATTTCAAACAGTTCTATAACAATTCTGGATGAATCAGGAAGAAAGGTCAGTCCGGAACTACGCATAATTTCCGAGGATTCTCTGGAGGTCAATACAAGTTATTTGGCAAATGGGGTGTATTTGATTTATCTGGAGAATCATTCGGAAATACTGAAACTGATTGTAAAACACTAACCACCTCCAGCAAAAAGAGGGAAAGAGAGGGCTACGGCCCTCTTTTTTTATTTATTCAAGTACCGCATTAGGGTGTATTCGTATGAAAATCACATGAATTCTAAGACGGGATGTTTTATTTAATGCCCAAACTCTCAGTTTTATTAACTTTAAGCCCAAATTAATATTCCAAATGAAAAATACTGCGTTAACTGCTGTACATGAAGCGTTAGGAGCGAAAATGGTTCCGTTTGCCGGTTATAATATGCCTGTTCAATACGAAGGTGTAAATGTTGAACACGAAACTGTAAGAAATGCAGTTGGTGTCTTTGACGTTTCACATATGGGAGAGTTTTTACTGACTGGCCCGAATGCGCTTGATCTGATCCAGCGTGTCACTTCGAATGATGCTTCTACCCTAACGATCGGAAGAGCTCAATACTCTTGTTTGCCGAACGGAAAAGGCGGAATTGTTGACGACCTTATCGTTTACATGATCAAGGAAGAACAATATCTTTTGGTTGTCAATGCTTCAAACATTGAAAAAGACTGGGAATGGATCTCTTCTCACAATACAAAGAATGTGGAAATGAGAAACTTGTCGGATGATTATTCTCTACTGGCAATCCAGGGACCGAAAGCAATGGAAGCTATGCAATCGTTGACTTCAGTTGATCTTTCTGCTATAAAGTATTACCATTTCGAAGTTGGTCCGTTTGCCGGAATTGAGCACGTGATTATTTCTGCAACAGGTTACACGGGTTCAGGAGGTTTTGAGATCTACTGCAAGAATTCAGAGGTAAAGCAAGTTTGGGATAAAGTATTTGAAGCCGGAGCACCGTTTGGAATTAAACCTATTGGTTTGGCAGCGCGTGATACCTTGCGTTTGGAAATGGGATTTTGTTTATATGGAAACGATATCGACGATACGACTTCTCCGCTGGAAGCAGGTTTGGGATGGATCACAAAATTCACGAAAGACTTTGTTGATTCCGACAAATTGAAAGCTGAAAAAGAAGCCGGAGTAAAACGCAAGTTGGTTGGTTTCGAAATGATCGACCGTGGAATTCCGCGTCACGATTACAAAGTACTTGATGCTAACGGAAACGAAATCGGAAAAGTAACTTCAGGAACACAAGGACCAAGCGTAAAGAAAGCAATCGGACTAGCTTACGTTACAACTGAGAACGCAGCTGTTGATTCCGAAATCTTTATTGAGATCCGCGACAAAGGTGTGAAAGCGAAAGTGGTTAAGTTCCCTTTTTATAAGAAAGATTAATAGACTTTACACAAAAGACAATAGATAAAATCCCGGCACTTCGAGTAACCTCAGTGGCCGGGATTTTTTTGCATGCAAAACGCGTTAAATAAAAAATCCCAATCCGGAGTTTGAACTTCAAGATTGGGATTAATGTATAAATCTGTTGTTTTAATCCAACATCAAACGCGTTACATAGTTGCCATGACGAATAAAGTAAACCCCAGATGAGAAATCCGAAAGGTCAAGATTCATTTCCTGGTTTGCCAATAGCCTTAAGTTATCCATAACCCTTCCGCTTGCGTCGAGCAGGAATACCTCCTGGTCCAAACCACTGATTAATTTCACTACATCTTGTGCAGGATTAGGAAAGACAAACAAGCTTGCTGAGAGCACTGATTCATCAACAGACACATCGTCTACCGTAATGCAATTACTTTGTTTTTCACATCCTCCGATGGTTACAATACAAGCGTAACTTCCATTCTGTGTAACAGCAAGACTCGACTCCGTCTCCCCGTTAAGCGGCAAATTAGTATTACAATCAATCCATTGATAGGCATCCGCACCAAAATCGGCCACCAGGAAAGTGCCTACTTGTTGAATTTCGGCATCAATATCCTCCTGAATGGTCAAAACTGTGGTTACAATACTATCACAACTCACAAAACCGGTTAATGTATCAATGTAAGTTCCTTCGACAGAATAAAAATGGTTTCCAACCTGCAATGACGTACCAAAACAAATGGAAACGTTATGCGTTGTTTCTGGCAGCTGATTAACTGTTAAAACCGTTGTAACGATGCTATCACAAGATGTGACTCCGGCAAGTGTATCAATATATGTTCCCGGATTGGTGTACACATGGTTGCTAATCTGGTAGCTTTCGTTTGAACAAATAGTAATGTCGTGCGTTGCTGTTAACGGAATGTTCACCATAACTTCGGCACTATCTACAGCGGTACACATAAATTCATTGGTAGCTGTAGCGACATACACCGTGGAAATCCCGGGACTAACAACGATAGTATCCGCATTTTCGCCTGTATTCCATTCATAGTCGTAATCTCCTGTTCCGAATAGTTCAGTGCTTTCACCATTACATATCAAGGGATTCGAAACCTGTATGTCAACCATCGGAAGCGACTTAACATCAACATAGATTGAATCATTCTTAACTGTACCACATGCATCTGTTGTGGTAACATAGTACATTAATCCAAATGCGGGATAAACATCAGGAGTTTGAAGCGAAGGATCAGAAATTGATGTATTGCTCCAAATAAAAGTAAACGGTTCCTGCCCTCCTGACACTTGCAACGGAAGTTGTACAGAATCGTTCTGACACACATTAACCGTGTCAACCATTGCCAACAAATAAGAATTAAATTCATAGGTTGGCGCAGGAGTTACATTGTTTTTGGAATAATACCATAGATCAGGATAGCCGTAATGAATATTGTTCAGGTAATTCCCGGGATAGGTATTCTGATCACAACCGTTACAATAACGCATATCCAGGTAGGTTAAATGCTGACCAATCTGGGATGTGGATGGCCCGAAATAGTAACCGTCTGTGTTACCCTGGTACATTTCCAGAAGATATTGGGTTCCCTGTGTTAGCCAAATAGGGCTACTCAGATCAGAATAAGAATATTGGGCTGCCGGCCCGGAAACCTGACTTTGTCTTAAAATTGCCTGCGTGGCAACATCAAAAAGCGTCACATATCGTGTTGTTCCATTTGGTTCATCTTTTCCGAAGGCAGTAACCAGCAAATCCTCGTTGGCAGCAAACCTGATTCCTCGCTGCGAGTTTGTAACTCCACCACTTGCTCCACCCGAAACGGAATCGGTTGCAGAATGTGGTCCAAAAAAGGTTCCGTTGATAGAAGATGCCGTGCTTGCAGAGGCATTACCCCAGTGCATGTAGATTGTTCTGTACGAACCACCCGGCAAAGTGTCAATTTTCACCCAAACAATTGTTGAGCTGGTATTCATTCCACTCTCAATCCAATAATTGAAGTTAGTACCTCCATTGCATTGAGATGTAAAACGAATATCATCCCCACTTGCATTCATGTTACCAGAAGTAATGGGAGTTGCCGTATTAATTGTAAGTTTTAACTGGTAGTTGTTTACCGTTGTACCCGTGTTTTCGTGAACCAGGATAGGCTCAACGTGATTCCAACCAGACAGTTGTGAATAGGATAATTGTGTAAAAATCAAGCCAATTAATAGTAGTAAAACGTGTTTCATAAGCGATAATTTGAGCGCAACGCTTGTGCTAACCTTGCTCCACCATAGCGGTTTCGCGAAGGTGAAGAGCTTCAGCGAAGGCACAAAGATAGCATTAACTCTATGAGCATGTAATAAAAAAGGCATCCTCAACAGAGAATGCCTTTTGATATTTTTTAGAGCCTGGTTATTTCACCAATTTCATTTCATTGATAAGGTTGTTCGCTCCATAACATTTGTCAACGATCCAAAGGATGTAACGAATATCACAAACAATTGTACGCTGCAAGTTCGGTTCGAAAGCGATATCACCTGACATTGCTTCCCAGTTTCCGTCGAATGCAGTACCGATCAATTCTCCGTTACCATTCATACACGGCGAACCTGAGTTACCACCGGTAATATCGTTATTCGTCAGGAAGTTTACCGGCAATTTCCCTGTTTTCTTGTCGGCGTACTGACCAAAATCCTTCTTCATGAATGTAGCTTTCATTACTGGATCAAGAACGAATTCCGGGTTTGTAGGATCTTCTTTAGCAATAACACCTTCAAAATCTGTCACATACCCCATTGGTTTTCCTTCGTTCGTTGTGTACGGCAATACATTTCCGTAAGTCAAACGCATTGTTGAGTTCGCATTCGGAGCGAAAATTTTCTTCGGCTGCATTTCACGAACTGCCTTTACAAACAAACGATTCGCTCTTTGCAATCTTTCGCTAGCCCCTTTGATTTCTTTAGCCCCCATTGCTGCAATGTATGCATCATCAAGGTCTTTTACCAGGATAAATAACGGATCCTGCTTCAATTTCTCAGGTGAATAATCAGCCATGAATGCATTGAAACGTTTTGCATCGGCAAAAACAGAGTATTTCTTTACACGCGCCATAAATGCTTCAACGCTTTCAGGAGTTAAGCTTTTCGCAATTCCCATACGCTGGTTTACAGAAACATCTTTCAGGTACATTTTCAATACTTCGCTCAATGTTTCCAATTCAATATCCATTGAACGCTCAGAGTACAGCATTTCAGCCGTCATTTTCGCACCATCCATAATTGTTTTAGCACGAGCCTTGTCACCTGACATTTCAGCATCGGCAGCAGCTTTAAACATTGCTACCAAAGAATTGATGTCTACCTGGCGAACGAATTCACTTTGGTAAGTCTTGATATAAATGATAGAATTCGTTGTTTTGAACGCATTCTCGATATCCGTCAATACATTGTCGTAATCTGATTTTCCATTGGCATATTTCAGGAAGTCGGCCTCAATCAAACGTTTTTTGTCAGCAACCTTGTTGTTTTTCAATTGCTCAGACTGACCGATAAAGTATTTCCAGTAGTTGGCAACTTGTGCGTATTTGGAAGAGTAGTTCAAACGTACAGCAACATCTTTGTCCATGTACTTTTTCATGATCTCCAATTTCTTTGCACGGATCTCAACGATCTTAGGCTGCTCCAAAGAAACTGCCTGCTCAACTCCGAAAGAAGTCAAATAACGGTTTGTACGTCCAGGGAATCCCATGATCATTGCATAATCATTAGGCTGAACACCTTTTAATGAAATAGCCAATGATTGCTTAGGCTTGAAAGGAACATTGCTCGCATTGTACTCAGCAGGCTTGTTATCCGATCCTGCATAAATACGGAACATAGAGAAATCTGCAGTGTGACGAGGCCACATCCAGTTGTCCGTATCACCACCGAACTTTCCTGCGCTTTGAGGAGGAGTTCCAACCAAACGAACATCTTTATAAGTTTCTTTTACGAAAAGGTAGAATTCATTTCCATCGTAGAAATCACGTACAAAGGCTTCGTAGTTTGTACCACGAATTGCATCTGCGATCAATACATCTGAAACTTTCTTGATCTTCTCTGCACGTTCTGCTTGTGTCATAGAAGCATTCAATTCTTTCAAAATGCTTTGAGAAACATCTTCCATACGGATCATGAAAGTTGCAGTTAATCCAGGAACTGGAATCTCTTCTCCTGTATTCTTTGCCCAGAAGCCATTGTCCAGGTAATTCTTTTCAGGAGTAGAAGCACCTGCGATAGCATCGTATCCACAGTGGTGGTTCGTTAGCACCAAACTCTTGTCAGAGATCACTTCCCCCGTACAAAATCCTCCGAAAGAGATCACTGCATCTTTCATCGAGCTTTTGTTGATGGAATAGATTTGCTCCTGAGACAGGCGTAAACCGTGCTTTTTCATGTCTTCGTAGTTTCTTCCCAATAAGAAAGGAAGCCACATTCCTTCGTCGGCACGAGCAACATTACTGAACGTAACCGCGAGAAGTACCAATCCAAAAACTAATTTTTTCATGTTGTGTCTATAATTTTAGAGTGCTAAAGATAATAACTTTTCACACGCACGAATTTGTCGTTTTTTATATTGTTGAAAAGTCTCTTTTAGTGAAAGTAAAAAAGAGGAAAGTCGAATGAACCTTCCTCTTCACATCTTTACTCTTTCCTCAAATTTATTTGATTTGAATCTCATCCAAAAAAATCCATGTAGGATTTCCGGCACTGATATGCCATGAAGGCAATTCGCCGTAATTAACAGCTTTAATCCGAAGGTATTTTACGTTTGTCGGAGCAAATTCAACCAACAGTTGGGCTCTGCCCTCGTAAGTCTTTGCATCTATCTTTGAAGCGACTTTCCCCATTTTAAAGAATGTCTTTCCATCCAGCGAACCTTCCACGATAATTTCCTTAGGAACAAAAATCCACGAACGCGTATCCTGCATTGCTCCTATCATTAATCCTGTTAACTGCTGCTGCTCTTTCAATTCGATAGTAATGTCAACGTCCTTATTATTGAATCCTTGCCATTCTGTTCCGCGGTATTCGTTCTTTCCTACTCTTCCATCAAGAATATTCTGGTCTCCGCCCGCCGAGTAATGGTTTTCATAAGTTGAAATAGAAGTTACTGTTCCGATAGAAGTGAACTTGCGGAAAGTGTTTTCCACCACTTTACTTTCTTGTCCTCCTGCCTGCTGATGACGAACAATTTTCGCTTTAATGGTAGTTGTTGAAGTTAAACGGATCGGTTTTGTGTAAGGTTGGAATTCTCCGTCATTCAATGCAACGTAGATCCCGCCTTCTTCCATGCTCAGTTTTTCAATCTTAATTTCCAGCTCATTGTCAAACACCTGTTGCGTTGTATTGAAGTACGGAACAGCAACGAAATCCTTCGGAGCCATAGCTGTAATATCCACAGGCATTTTTCCCAATTCGTTGTTCGGTTCCTCGCCCATTTCAAACGTAATGGTTCCTCCCTTTTTGAAAATACTGTGATCCAAATAAAAATGGTCAAGTTTCTTCCCGTCAACACTCACACTTTGAACATAGTGTTTTTCTTTGCTTGTCCCCATAGAATTGATGTACGTTGGGGTTCCATCTGAATAAAGTGTCACGTTCTGGAAAAGTGGTGTTCCGATCGTGTAAGTTGGCGAACCTGGTGCGTAGGCATAAAATCCAAGAGAGCTCATTACAAACCAAGCTGACATTTGTCCGCAATCCTCGTTTCCGGAAAGCCCGTCGGGAGCATTTCTATATTGTTCTTCCAGAATTCTTCTAACCAAATCCTGCGTTTTGGAAGGAACTCCTGCAAAATTGTAAGCATAAGCCATATGATGCGAAGGCTCGTTTCCGTGTGCGTACTGACCAATCAATCCCGTAATGTCCGCCTGCTCACGTCCGCTCATGCCTGTTGCATCAGTAAACATGCGATCAAGAAAACGCTCTAATCCTTTCGGTCCGCCATGCAATAGATTCATCTGCATAATATTGTGCTGCGGAGCCAGGGAATATTGCCATCCATTAGCTTCCGTATAGTGATGGTTCACTTCATTCGGACGGTAATTCGGCATCCACACACCAGAAACACGTGGTTGGAAAAATCCGGATTCCTGGTTCCATAAATTCAAATAAGACGCAGAACGCATTCTGAATTCTTTTTCAACTTCAGTATTCCCAAGTGCTTTCGCAAATTCAGCGATACACCAGTCGTCATAAGAATATTCAAGTGTTTTGGAAACCGATTCAGCTTCACCGTCGGCAGAAATAAATCCTTCTTTTCCATATTGAATTTTCCCTACCCTGTCTTCTTTAGCACTGCGAACCATCGCTTCCAACAATTCTTCAGGCTTGTTCAACTCAATTCCTTTCAAGTAAGCATCTGCAATAATAGAAACCGAGTGATAACCAATCATACAATTAGTTTCGTTATTCGAAAGTGTCCAAACCGGTAAAATCCCTGTTTGTTCAGCTTGCAGACGGAACGATTCGATAAAATCCTTAGCTCTGTCGGGCTGAAGAATAGTATAAAGCGGATTTGCCGCACGGTAAGTATCCCAAAGCGAGAAAACCGAATAAACAGGAGTTTCGCTTACTTCAATGGTGTTTTTGTAAGTTCTGTAACGTCCGTCAACATCGCTCCACAAAGAAGGATGTGTGAAAACATGATATAAAGCTGTGTAAAACTTGATCAAGTCATCTTTCGATCCACCGGAAACAGTCACTTTTCTAAGCTCGTTTGCCCACTTTTGAACAGCCTGGCTCTGGAAAATATTAAATGCAAGATCTTTCGTTTCTGCTTCCAGGTTTTTTGTCGCACCTTCTATATCTGAACCGGAAAGCCCGATTCTTAATTCCACAACTTCCGTAGTTTCAGGAAATTCAAGAACCATCTGGTACTGCCCGGTCTTAGCATTCACTTTCCAGCTCGCTTTCTTAAAGTCGATGCTTGTTCTCAGGTCAAAATAGATGTGTTGTTCCTGTGCCCAGTCTTTTGAGATTCGTTTTCCGGTCACCTGGTTTTTACCGTAAGCTTTTGCATCAGTAGAAATGACTTTATCCCTGTATCCAAGATCAATGATGATGTATTTCTTTCCTTTAGATTTTGGAAAAGTGTATTGGTGAATTCCACAACGTTCTGTCGCTGTAAGTTTTACCTGGATTCCGTTATCGAGCTTGACAGCATAAAATCCGGGAGAAGCTGTTTCATTTTCATGTTTGAAAGAGGCGCCATAACCACCTTTTTTCTTAAACCCGGGAACCAGGTTTGCTTTTCCCATTTGAGGGATGATCAGGATGTCAGAATAATCCGGAATTCCCGTTCCACTCAAATGTGTATTTCCAAAGCCATAAATAACTGAATCCGAATAGTGGTATCCGGAACAACCGTCCCAGCCGAACGGACGCGTGTCGGGGCTTACCTGCGCCATTCCGAACGGAACAACCGCACCGGGAAACGTATGGCCATGGCCACCGGTTCCGATAAACGGGTTCACGTACATTGTAGGATTAAACGCTATTCGCTTACTTGTACTATTATCGACTAAAGTTTGCGCTTTGTCTGAAGCGTCTCGCAATTTAGCGACCTGAGCTACAGCCGAATTCATTAATACGACTGAACCTAAAATCATGAAAAATCTCATGGATGTTTAACTATTGAATTCCAGAACAATGCTGCAGCCGTTCCAAGCACAGCAGCATTCTTGTTGTGTAAATGTGAAATACGAATTTGAACCCGGTTTTGATAGATCTTGAGCATATTACTCTCCATTGCCATCTTTACCTTCTTGGCAAAATCATCACCGCTTTGGGCAATTCCCCCGAAAAGAACAAAACAACTCGGATTGGAGAATGCACTGAAATCGGCTAATGCAGACCCTAAAACATTGGCGGTATAATCTACCACCTCCTGGGCAAAAAGGTCTCCTTTTGAAGCTTCTTCGAAAACAGCCTTGGCCGAAAGTGTTTCATGCATAAACAAGCTAGATTGTGATTTGTTTTCCGAATCCAATTCCATCACACTTCTCACAATCCCTGTACTGGATACATACGTTTCCAGACATCCTTTTCGTCCACAGCCGCATTGTCTGCCTCCGGGAATAACACGAATATGTCCGTATTCACCCGCCAATCCGTGATGACCAACGATCAGTTTTCCTTCAACAAATACTCCCGACCCCAAACCGGTTCCAAGCGTAATTGTCACAAAATCCGTAAGATCCTGCGCACAACCGAACAAATGCTCACCCACAGCGGCAGCATTCGCATCATTCGACAACATTGCCGGGCAATGGAATCGTTCTTCGAAAAGTTCACAGATAGGAATTACACCTTTCCAGGAAAGGTTGGGTGCAAATTCAATATTACCAGTAAATAAATTACCGTTTGGAGCACCAATCCCTATTCCGAAAACCAGATGAAAGAAAGGAGTGTTTTTCACCTGTCGATAGATCTCATCAACAAGTTCTGCAGGAGTAGTATAAGCCTTAGTTTGAATTGATGATTCAAACAAAATATCTCCCTGGCGATTAACCAAACCAAACGCTGTGTTGGTTCCGCCGATGTCAATCCCAAGGGCAACGTGTTCAACCATCCTTCAAAATTGACCAAAAAAAATCAAATAAAAAACGGTTTAGTAAAAATTTAGTCGCTGCCACTTTTTCTTATTCTCAATTCTTTATGAAGAAAAACTTCGAAATTGTTTTAGGTTTCAAGCAACCAAATGGAAACGAAAAGCGTTAGTAAGTATGTTAATAGTTGAGAATATTAACTAATTTAATGCTCAACAAAATTAACGCAACACTCATTACTATGCGGCTACTGCTTACCCGATTCACAAGAAACGGCAACTTGTTTGTTTTACTCTTGATTGTAATTGCATTACAAGCTGTAGTTTATTCCTGTAAAAAGAAAAGCACTCCCGAACCGATCGAAGAAACTCCAGATACGAATGTTTCTGTAAATCTTCAGAATGTTCCTTATCCCAAGCTATCAGATTACCGCTTTTTTGTTGGCAACCTGAAGGATCAACAGCCGAATACGAACATTATTCCTTACGCACCGGCTTCTTCCTTGTTTACGGATTATGCGAAGAAGAAACGCTTCTTATGGGTTCCGGGCGGACAAAAAGCGAGCTATGTTGCAGATAATCAAATCCTGGACATGCCCGTTGGTTCAGCTTTGATAAAAACATTCTACTATGATCATATACTTCCGGAAAATGTGACCAAGATCATAGAAACACGGGTGATGATCCGCAAATCAACAGGCTGGATCTTCGCTAATTATATCTGGAACGACGAACAAACTGAGGCTTACCTGAGTTTGGCTGGAACAAATGTTCCGCTCTCCTGGGACCAGGACGGTCAAAACATGTCAACAACATATAGAATTCCTTCTGAAACCGAGTGTTTGACCTGTCATAAAATAAATGATGTGGCTATCCCTATTGGAATCAAGCCTCAAAATATGAATTGGGATTACCCTTATTCTTCAGGAGCAATGAACCAACTCGACAAACTAATTGCTTTAGGGAAATTGAATGATAATGTTCCCGATAATATATTGTCTACAGTTGATTATAACGACGAAACAAAAAGTATTGACCTGAGATACCGTTCATATGTAGATATCAACTGTGCACACTGTCACAGTGAAGACAGGCATTGTGATTACAGACCGATGCGTTTAGGTTTCAGTGAAACCAACCTGGCTGTAAACATGGGACTTTGTGTAGAGCCCGAAGAATTTATTAATTCAACTTTGGTTTACATTATTAAACCGAGCGACAAGAATAGATCTATGATGTACTACAGATTGAATTCTACGGTACAGAGTGAACGCATGCCTTTACTGGGCAGAACAGTTGTTCACCAGGAGGGAGTTGATCTTCTCGAAGAATGGATTAACTGGAAAACGATTTGTGAATAATTAAATATTAGTGCTATGAAATTTAAACTCACTTCACTTTTGCTCATGGGATTTCCATTAGTGAACTTTGCACAGAACACTTGTGCAACAGCCCAGGCAATTACGGCAGGAACCTACTCTGTTGCAGGTGTTAACGGAACTGAAGTACCGTCAGTTATTTGTGCAGAAAACGGCCCGGGAGCAACGGCAGGAGAATGGTACACCTATACTCCAAATGCTGATTATTCATTAACAATCACCACTAACCTTCCCGGCACCAACGGTGAAGATACACGTCTTCACGTTTACACGGGAACCTGTGGAGCACTGGTTTGTGCAGCAGGAGATGACGACGGTGGAGGTGGATTGACCTCAGAGGTTACATTTAACGTAACGAACGGAACTACTTATATCATTGCTTTTGATAATAAATGGAGTTCCGCAGCTTTTGATTTCCAATTAACAGAAGGTCCGGTTATTCCTGTAATTACTCCACCGGTAACATTTACGGGAGAAGCAATTCCTGGAGTTGGTGGAACCTACCAGCTAGCAGTTACTGATATGAACGGCGACTTTTTGGATGATATTGTTACCGTTTCAGGGTCCAGCGTTCAAATTGCCTATCAACTTTCAGGAGGTGGTTTTACGGTTACCGATATTCCAACTTCAACAACAACATATCAGCCTTCATGGAGTATGGCTATCGGCGACATTGATAAAAATGGTTTCAACGACATGATTTATGGTAGCGGAAGCGGGGTTACATTCATGAGAGCGAATGCAACCGGAACTGCTTACACAGAAACTTCAGGCCCTCAGTATGTTTTTTGTCAACGTACGAATTTTGTAGATATCAACAATGACGGCCATTTGGACGCTTTTTCTTGTCATGATGTAAACCCTAACGTTTATTACCTGAACGACGGATCAGGTAATTACACTTTCTACCAGGGAGGATTAGGCGATCATCCTGAAGGAGGAAATTACGGTTCAATCTGGACGGATTATGACAATGATGGCGACCAGGATTTGTTTATTGCCAAATGCCGTGGTGGATCTTCAACTGCCAAAATTGACGAATTACACCGAAATGACGGCGGCGGGAACTTTACAGATGTTTCTGTTGCTTCAGGAATGGCTGATCCGCAGCAATCATGGTCTTCTGCATGGAACGATTATGACAACGACGGCTGGATGGATGCTTTGGTTGGGGCAAGTTCTCCTGACGACGGAATGCACAAACTGAAAAGAAATAACGGTGACGGGACATTTAGTGATGTAACTGCAGGTTCAGGCTGGGATACAAATATGAGTTTGAACATAGAACACAATTCTTTCGATTTCGATAATGATGGTTTTACTGATGTTATGGGTGGCGGAAACAAAATCATGTTCAACAATGGTGATATGACCTTCTCCCCTGCTGATTATTCTTTCACGAATGGTGCAGTAGGTGATTTGGACAACAACGGTTTCCTGGATATCCGTAACGGAAGTACTATTTATTACAACGACGGAAACGACAATAACTGGATTACCATCAATCTTCAGGGAATTCAAAGTAACTATAATGGAATTGGTGCTAGAGTTGAAATTTACGGCGACTGGGGAAAACAGATCAGAGATGTTAGAAGTGGTGACGGTTTCCGTTACATGAGTACATTAAACGTTCACTTTGGAATTGGAGAAGCTACAGAAATTGATTCCATTTTCGTGAAATGGCCATCAGGACATATTGATAACATCATCAACCCAACGATCAATGAACCGATCACTGTTGTAGAAGGTTCAAGCCCGCTTGGATTGCTTTCACTCGGCGAGAAAAAAATCACTATACATCCGGTTCCGGCATACGATGTATTGAATATTGAGAATATAGAATTATTGGATGTTAAGTCGCTTAACATCATTAACCAAACCGGACAAGTGGTAAGTACATTCAACCAAAACTTGTCCAAAGTTGCTATCGCTCAACTACCAAAAGGAAGATACTTCCTGGTTATTGAGACTATATCCGGGGCGAAATACTCGGAGAGTTTTATAAAACTATAAGACTTGTAAATTGTATGATTTAGGTAAGTTGAATGGTACCGCAGTTGCGGTACCATTTTTCTTTTACCTCAAATCAAAAAAGTGAAATATGCCATAATCGGTCATTATTCGGCAGTAAGCATTTGGTAAGCATTGGTCAAATTGAGCTTGTTTTTCGCTACCTGCTTTGGCCATGTAGGATTACAAACTCCTTTTATGTTGAGGAATAATCCGAAAAATACCTCCGTAGTTAAGTGAACAATCGAAAAACACTAGTCAAAAAGCCATTTATCTAACATTTATTCAAGATAGAGTAAACAACAGTAATGTATCAGGTTGTTAATATACGGAACGCTGTTTGTCGGAAACATCAATCAATTTCAATCAAATTAGGAACTCAATAATCGGTTCCATAACACATAAAATCATCGTTGTTAATTAAACAGCCATTCTGGTACTTAGCATACGGTATTTTATAAATTCTATGATGAAATTCTCTCCAAAGTTATCAAAGAACAAAAGTTTCTTTTTCCTATTTATTTCCGTCCTGGTTCTGCAAATTGGTATCTATTCATGCAAAAAGAAAAATGCAGCTGAAGAGATGCCTGAATCTGCGGATAAAAGTGTTTCGGTAAATCTTGAAAATGTTCCTTACCAAAAACTTTCGGATTATCGGTTCTTTATAGGAGCAATGAAAAATCAGGTACCTAATACACAAGTTATTCCATACGCGCCCGCATCTTCTCTGTTTACCGACTATGCAAAAAAGAAACGCTTTCTCTGGATTCCCTGGGGACAAAAAGCAAGTTATGTATCAGACGATCAAATTTTAGATTTGCCTGTAGGTTCGGCGCTGATAAAGACTTTCTATTACGATCATGTAGAGCCGGCCAATGTTACGAAAATCATTGAAACAAGAGTGATGATCCGTAAAGCGACAGGCTGGATCTTTGCGAATTACATTTGGAACGAAGAACAAACTGAAGCTTATCTAAGTCTAAACGGCACGAATGTTCCATTATCATGGAAGCAAAACGGGCAAGACATGTCTACCACCTATCGAATTCCCTCGGAAACAGAATGCTTAACCTGTCATAAACTAAACAATGCCCCCGTCCCTATAGGTATTAAGCCACAGAATATGAATTGGAACTATCCATATTCCAACGGAGCAATGAACCAATTGGAAAAACTGATTGCTTTGAATAAATTAAATGATAACGTCCCGTCGAATATTGTTTCCACAGTAGATTACCGGGATGAATCACAAAGTATTGACATGCGTTTCAGATCATACGTCGACATTAACTGCGCGCACTGTCATAGTGAAGAAAGACATTGTAGTTATCGACCTGTACGACTGGCGTTCAATGAAAATGCGTTAGCAGTAAATATGGGCTTATGTGTAGAGCCGGAAGAACTGATCAATTCCTCGCAAGCGTACATCATAAAGCCAAGTGATAAAAATAGATCAATGATGTATTACCGAATGAATTCGACCTTACCAAGTGAAAGAATGCCTTTGCTGGGCAGAACTTTAGTTCATAGGGAAGGTCTCCAACTACTTGAAGACTGGATCAATTGGAAAACCACTTGCGAATAACAAGAACAACCATATCGAATTAACAAGTATAACTATATAATATCTCCAATATGAAAAGAAAAATTACTACAATTCTACTTTTGGGTTTACCACTAGTGAATTTTGCGCAAAATACATGTGCAACAGCACAACCGATTACAGCTGGTACATACACCGTTGCTACCATTAACGGATCTGGTGTGCCTATGGTGTGTACACAGGATGGAATTAGCGGAACCGCTGGAGAATGGTATACCTACACTCCTACGGATGATTACTCTGTAACGGTTACTACTGCTTTACCCGGAACCGGAGGAACCGACACTCGTTTTCATGTCTACACGGGAACTTGTGGTGCATTGACCTGTGTTGCCGGAGACGATGATGGAGGCGGTAATTTGATGTCAATGGCAACATTCAATGTCACGAATGGAACAACATATCTCATTGCTTTTGATAACCGCTGGACTGCAAATGGTTTCGATTTTCAACTAACTGAAGGTCCAGTAGTTCCTGTGATCACGCCCCCGGTTACCTTTACAGCTCAAAATATTACAGGCGACGGAGGAATGTACCAAATTGCAGTTGCCGATATGAATGGCGATTTCCTGGATGATATTGTAAGCGTATCTTATTCCAGCGTTCGTATTAACTATCAACTTAGCGGTGGAGGCTTCAATGCTCAGGAGATTCCAACATCAACAGCAGATTACACTCCGGACTGGAGTATGGCGATCGGGGATATCGACAAAAACGGCTTCAATGATATGCTTTACGGAAGCGGCAACGGTGTTACATTCATGAAAGCAAATGCTACAGGAACAGGATATACAGAAGCTTCAGGTCCACAATTTGTCTTCTCACAACGAAGCAACTTTGTTGACATCAATAACGACGGTCATCTGGATGCATTTGTTTGTCACGATATCAGTCCAAATGTATATTATTTAAATGATGGATTGGGTAACCTGCAATTCCATCAGGGAGGTTTAGGAGATTATCCGGACGGAGGAAATTACGGCTCATTATGGACAGATATCGATAACGATGGTGATGTCGATCTATTTATTGCAAAATGTCGTGGTGGAGGATCAAATGCAAAAATTGATGAACTGCATCGAAACGATGGAAATGGAAATTTCACGGACATTTCTGTGGCATCGAACATGGCTGATCCTCAACAATCCTGGTCTGCTGCCTGGAACGATTACGACAACGATGGTTGGATGGATGCACTTGTTGGTGCCAGTTCTCCTGACGATGGAATGCACAGGTTAAAAAGAAACAATGGAGATGGGACATTTTCTGACGTAACAGCCGGTTCAGGTTGGGATGCCAACACCAGCTTAAACATTGAGCATGTTTCTTACGACTTTGATAATGATGGATTTACAGATGTAATGGGTGGAGGAAATAAAATCATGTTCAACAATGGAAATATGACTTTTTCTCCAGCCAATTATGGCTTCTCAGAAGGTTCAATTGGCGATTTAAACAATGATGGCTTCCTGGATATTAGAACAGGAACTACCGTCCACTTCAACAATGGGAACAACAATAACTGGATCAAAATTCATTTACAGGGAATTGCGAGTAATTACAATGGGATCGGTGCCCGTGTTGAAATTTATGGCGATTGGGGTAAACAGATAAGAGATGTTAGAAGTGGTGATGGTTTCGGATATATGAATACCCTGAACGTACACTTTGGGATTGGACAGGCGACAGAAATCGATTCCCTTATCATTAAATGGCCATCCGGTCAAATCGACAATGTACCCAATCCAACAATTAATGAACCTATTACCATTGTTGAAGGTTCAGGTCCACTAAGCCTTCTTTCTTTCGATGATAAGAAAATTGTAGTTCATCCCGTTCCTGCAACTGATGAATTGAATATAGACAATATTGAACTACTTGATGTAAAGACACTGCGTATTTACAGCCAAACCGGTGAAGTAGTCAGCTCATTCGACAAAGGAATGTCAAAGGTCGCTATCTCTCAATTGCCTAAAGGAAGGTACTTCCTTGTAATTGAGACCCTAGCCGGAGAGAAGTACTCCGAGAGTTTTATAAGGTTCTAAGCTTTTAGGGTTTTATAGTTGTATGATTTAGGTAAGTTGAATGGTGCCGCAGTTGCGGTACCATTTTTCTTTTTAAACTGTTGATTACTATTGCGAATTCAAATAAACGTACTATCTTTGCACCCTGCTTATTCGTTAGGCAGACGTTAATATTAATTTTAAATCAGGTTTCGTACCTAAACATTAACAGAAATGGCAACACGTATTCGTTTACAACGTCACGGAAAAAAAGGAAAAGCAATTTTCCACTTAGTAGTAGCAGATTCTCGCGCTAAGAGAGATGGAAAGTTCATCGAGAAATTGGGAACTTACAATCCGAACACTAACCCTGCAACAATCAATATCAATTTTGATTCAGCTGTAAATTGGGTTGGAACTGGTGCAGAAATGTCTGACACTGCTCGTGCAATCCTTTCTTACAAAGGAGTATTGTACAAAAATCACTTGATCAAAGGAATCGCTAAAGGAGCGTTGACTGCTGAGCAGGTTGAAACAAAATTCGCTACTTGGGAAGCTGATAAAGCAAATAAAATTCAAGGTAAGGTTGATGGTTTGAGCAAAAATGCTGCTGCTGATAAAGTAGCTCGTATGAAAGCTGAAGCCGATGCTAACGCTGCAAAAGCGAAAGCAATTGAAGCTAAGAACACTCCTGAAGTAGAAGAAGCACCAGCTGAAGAAGTTGAGGCTGCTACAGAAGAAGCAACTACTGACGCTCCTGCTACTGAAGAAGCTCCTGCTGCTGAGGAAACTCCTGCTGCAGAAGAAGCAACAGATGCACCAGCTGAGGAATCTGCTGAATAATTAAAAAAACATACTGAATGCAAATCAACGATTGCTTTCAATTAGGTTATATTGCGAAACTTCACGGATTTAAAGGTGAAGTTTCGCTTTTTTTGGACGTAACCAATCCAAATGATTATGCCGGCCTTGATGCATTGTACATCGAATTGAACGGTCAGCTTACCCCCTTTTTCATCAAATCCATCCAGTTGAAGAACAAAGGCTTTGCAGCAGTAAAGTTTGAAGGCGTAGATTCTGAAAACGATGCAAAACTGATCCTGCGTAAATCCTGTTATTTACCGGCTTCTGTCTTGCCCGATCTTGACGACAAACATTTCTATGATCACGAAGTAATCGGATTTGAAGTGATTGATTCTCTTTACGGAAAAGTCGGAGTACTGGAACAAGTGATAGATTTGAGCGTCAACCCGCTCTTGCAGATCATGAACGGTGAAAAAGAAGTCCTGGTTCCATTTGTACAGGACTTGGTTCAAAAGGTTGACCGCACGAATAAGCAATTACACATTTCTGCTCCTGAAGGATTGATAGAAATGTACCTGGCTTAGAAATGAGCATTTTCCGCTTCAAATACTTTTCCATTCAACAATCGAACGCCGCTTTAAAAGTGGGGACAGATTCCATGTTACTGGGAAGTTTCTGTCACTGGGAAAATCTGAAACGTATGCTCGATATTGGAACCGGAACAGGAGTTCTGGCTTTGATGTGCGCCCAGCGTTTTAACTTTGAAGAGATTATCGGACTCGAAATTTCAGAAGAAGCCATCCTTGATGCAAGAGCAAATGCTGAAAATTCACCTTTCCTCTCTCCTATTTCTGTTGAACAGTGTTCTCTCCAGGATTTCCGGGATGATCAATTATTCGACGCCATTATCAGTAATCCACCCTATTTCGAGAACAGTTATAAGAACGAAAAGGAGCAACTTCGGTTAGCACGACATACGGACAGTCTTTCCTTTACAGAATTAATCTCCAATATTGCACGCTTGCTTTCCGAAACCGGTTTAGCATGGATCATCGTTCCCGATGCTGCAGAAATATCAATTGAAACACTTTCATTAGAGCAAAAGCTTTCAGTTAAAGAAAGAATTCAGCTCGAAGGTAAACCGGGAAAACATGTGAGAACGATTTACTGTCTGACCAAAAAAGAATGTGAAACGAAGAACTCCACGTTTACAATTCGAACGGAAAACGGAGACTACTCTGAAGAATATAAGGAGTTAACGAAGGATTACCATGACAGGAAATTGTGATTTTTTTTACCACATAGAAACATAGCCAAAACATAGTCACATAGTTTTTATTGAAAAACAATGGTCAACAGTTAATACAATCAAGTTATTGAATGAACTATATATCTATGTGAAAAAGCTATGTGGCTAAGTGTCTAACCTTCCAGGACGGATTTCAATTTCGCTACAATCTCGTGCTGGATCTCCATACCTTTATCCTCATTGTACCATTGCTGCATCTGTGCTTTCAACTCGTCTGTCGGTGTGTTTTTGGCGATTAGTTCCAAACGCAATTCTTTAGCACCTGTTGGTCGTGGTCCCCAAACAAACTGGTCTTCAAAAGCCGCATTTCGAACGATCAAGATCGGAATGGATTTAGAACCGTTTGTGAGGTATTTTTCAATTCTGAATGGCCTGGAATCACGCAATTCAATTTCAAGATCTACTTTCTTGTTCAACTCCGACATTTTGTGCAGGAAAGGAAGAACATGAGCAGCGTCTCCACACCACGGTTCTGAAATGACCAACCATTTCTGGCGGTGAACAATCGACTTTACAACAGCGATTGTCTCTTCCGTCAATTCACCTGTTTTCAGCCAACGTTTCATGCGGGTTGCGTTCAGTTTCGTGTATTCGAAATACGCAGGATCGTTGTAAGGCGCAACTTCCAGTTCACCGGATAAAATGCGATTGGTATATGCTAAATAGTCGTTGAAATTCATATTACTTCACTTCATAGATCAATTCGGAAATCTGTTCTTCCCTGAAATAATCATTTGCAACCTGGTGTAATTCTTCTGACGTCAATTTATCTATGCTCGAATAGATCTCCTGGATAGTATCAATTTGGTTGAACGCCAGGAGACTTTTCCCTAATCCCTGCATCAAGCCCACATTGGAATCCAACGAAAGTGCAATATGCCCTTTCAACTGCTCTTTGGCCTGGGAAAGTTGTTTTTCGGTCAGCGGTTCTTCACGAAGTTTCTTCAGTTCCTTGTAAACCAGTTTCAACGTCTTGTCAAGGTATTTTTGATCTGTTCCGAAGTAAATCGACCAATAACCTATATCACTAAAAGGTGCATAATTCGCTTCTACATTGTAGCTGTAGCCGTATTTCTCCCGAATGGAAAGTATCAACCTTGAATTCAACGCCGGTCCGCCCAGAATGTTAATGAGCAAAGTCATTCCTCTGCGCGTTTCTTCCGAATTTCCGGGAGCTAAACCACCAATCACAGCGTGAGCCTGGAAATTGCCTTCCGGCAAACGTACTTTACTTGGTTTGTATTTTGAAAACGTTTCCGGCTTTTTGATCTTTCCTTTCGTGTTCATTGACGAGAAATCCGTTTCCAAAACTTTTATCAGTTCTTTCAGTGGAGTATCGCCAACAAACGAAATAACGCAATTGTCCACAAAAAAGAAACGATCGACGTACTTTTTCAAGGAAGCTTTCGAAAAGGACGGAACGGTTTCCGTTGTTCCAAGGATATTGTTTCCAAGCGGATGTTTTGGAAAAAGCTGAGCTTCAAACTCATCGAAAATACGGTCTGAAGGTGTATCGAGGTACGAATTCAATTCATCCAAAACGATTTCCTTTTCCTTCTCTATTTCCTTTTCCGGAAAAACTGAATTTATCGCAATATCAGCTAGCAGGTCTGAGGCACGTTTCAAATGTGTTTTCACAAATGAAGCATAAACGCAAATCTCTTCCTTGGTTGTATAAGCGTTGATCTCGCCTCCAACCGAATCCAGGTGCGAAAGGATATGAATCGTTTTACGCTTCTCTGTTCCTTTGAAAATACAATGCTCAAGGAAATGCGCCAACCCGATCTCGTCTTTGTTCTCGTAGCGTGAACCCGCAAGAAAGGTGATGCCAAGATGCGCAACCGGGGCGGGAGCGTGTAAATAAACCAAACGTATTCCGTTGGAAAGCTTAACTATTTCAGGTTTGATCTCGATCATTAAGGATTCTTTCTGTAGATTTCCCAGGTTCCGTTTTCCTGAAGTTCATAAACAATTCGATCGTGTAAACGTGAAGGCCGGCCTTGCCAGAATTCAAATTTCACAGGACGAATGGCATAACCTCCCCAATGTGGCGGACGAGGAACTTCATTCGGGAATTTTTTTTCTAATTCTTCAATTCTATCTTCCAGCTCTTTGCGAGAAGACAATTTTTCACTTTGTTGCGATGCCCAGGCACCAAGCTGACTTCCGCGCGGGCGAGAAGAAAAATAAGCATCACTTACTTTTTCATCTACTTTTTCGGCAAACCCAAAAATGGAGATCTGGCGCTGCATTTCAGGCCAAAAGACCAATCCGTGAATTTTGGGATTCGAAGCAATTGCTTTTCCTTTCGAACTGTTGTAATTGGTGTAAAACACCAGCTCTCCATTCCCAATTTCGCGTAAATAAACGATCCTTGACTGCGGAAAACCATCTTCACCAACGGTTGAAACCGCTATTGCATTGCTTTCCTTACAATTGTTTTTTTGCGCATCACTCAACCACAACTGCAGAAATTCGATAGGATTTTCGCTCAAATGATCTTTCAGTTCACCCTTGTCAAACTGGTGATGATCATTGCGCAATTGGTCGAGGAAATCACTCATTACTCTTCTTCTCCGAATTGATCGTCAACGAAGCTGTCTTCATCATCAATTAACTCCTCTTCTTCGTCTGATCCGGATGCGGAGAAAACAGTCTTACGACCAAGTGAATGCTGTGCTTCTTCTTTGTTGGCCGCTGCGATATCTTTCTTCAATTGCTTCTCAAGGTCTTTTCCAACCTGGTCTTCACCTCCGTCAGTAAAAGGGAAAATGTCAACCAATGGTGAAATCGAAATTGCCGGGATCATGAAATCCATCATCATTCCTTTCAGGCTTTCGTTTAAACGCTCGTATGCTTCTTTTACCGAATGTGCGGAAACAAGAATGTTTTGAGAGATCTTTTTCGCTTTTCCACCTTCCTCAACATTATCAGAAGCGGCTTCATAAGTGATCTTACATTTGTACCAGGTATCCGCATCTTCGTAGTAGAAGATCTCATGGATATCTGTGCGTGTAATTCCGTTTACAGTGAATTCTCCGCGAATTGACATTCCCAACTCTTCATAAATGCGTGTTTCCGCATCAGAGAATGTCATTGCCGCCAATAAATAAGGTTCTGAAACTCTTTTAAATGTCCCGTCCTCAAGCTGTTTTGTATATTTTACTTTGACTGTAAACCAGTTGTTCATCTCGATAAAAATTAGGCTTCAAATTTACCAAGAATTCGGTATTAAATCATCATTGTAACAATAAAAAAAGTAGGAATCCACCACAGCGGATTCCTACCATTTTTTTTAAACAAACTATCTCTTATAATCCCTCGATCAAAAACTCCGTTCTACGATTCTGAGCTTTATTCTCAGCTGTATCGTTCGGTACTTTCGGTGATGTTTCTCCCAAACCTTTTGCGGAAAGACGACTTGCATCAATTCCCAAAGAAACCAGGTATGCTTCAACACCTTTTGCACGACGAGCAGACAAGTCAAGGTTCTTCGCATCATCACCGTCGCTATCGGTGTGTCCCTGGATCACGATTTTAATATTCTCATTTGCTTTCAGATAACGTGCAAACTCACGCAAAACGAACTTTGATTTCTCACTCAACACATCAGAATTGTAATCGTACAAAATGTTATTGATCGTGTACGCCTGGCCAACTTTCAGATCATTTACCTTTAATTCGGTATTTGCCGTTTTCGATTGAACTTCTTCCTTGGTGATCAGTTTAGAGTCGTAGGCAGCTCCTTCTTTCTTTACGGAAACAATAATATCCTGAGGTTTTTCCTGCTTTACAACAACTGCGTATCGTCCGTCGTTTCCGTTTACTTTAACGGTTTCAACTTTATCCGAATCAGCATACGCAATCTCAATAGAAGCATTTTCGACAGGCATCCCCTGATCGTTCTTCAGTTCACCCTTAAGAATAGTTACCGGCTTCGGACGTGCTTCTTCGTACAATTCGAAACCATAAATATTCCAATTTCCACCCTGGAATGAAGAGAAATATGCAATCTTTCCATCTGTTGAAACAAACAGGCCGATTTCGTCATTCGGAGAGTTGATCGGGAAACCGATATTCTTTGGTTCACCCCAAACTCCGTTTTCTTCACGCATGTAGAAAATATCCAATCCACCCGCGCCCGAACGTGTTTTTGATGTTTGGGAAACGAAGTAAAGTGTTTCACTATCCTGGTGTAAGAACGGGCTTTTATCTTTTCCCGAAGTATTGATCTGCGTAAACGGAACCGGTGTTCCCCATGATCCGTCAGCTTCACGTTTCACCATGAAGACGTCGTCCATTTGTGTTGTAGGACGTACCGCTGTGAAAAACATTGTTTGTCCGTCGGCGGAAAGTGAAGGTTGACCTTCCCAACCATCAGCAGTGTTGATCTTTGGTCCCAGGTTCTCCAATGCCGACCACTTGTAATCGTTCGGGTTTGGCCCAATCTTTTCAAAGGTCGTTGAGTACAAGTCGCAATCGGTATACAACTGGTCCATCACTTTCGTTTTCTTACAGGCACAAATGATCATTTCCTTGTTATCCACCGACATTGAGGCAGCACCGTAACTATGGAAATCACCAATATTGAAAGGTGCAGCGAAAGCGGTTCCTGTTGTAAAATCTTCATTTTCACTTTTGCGTTGCGAAAAGGTATAAACCTCTTTCATATTTCCGGTTGACGTGTACCCGCCCATTTTATCTTCAATTCTTCTTGTATAGAACATGAACATATTGTCAGGAGAGATCATCGGAAAATACTCGTCGTTTGAAGAAGAAACGTTCCGTACCGGGAAAGGATTGAAAGGCACTTCTTTCGTTTTCATTTCTTCTTCCTGCTTAAAAGAGGAAAGCAATTTTTTTACATCGGAAGTTTGTTTGGCAAACTCTTCACTATAACGGGCGTTGTCTTCATTTGTATAATCAACAAAAAGCTTAAACCATTTTTGCGATTCTTCCATTTCCTCCTGGGTATAATTGATGATTCCCAGGAAATAGAACATGTCCGAATGATAGTTCGAACAAAGATCATAAGCCTGAATCAACAATTGTTCCGCCTTGGCGAAACTTTTATCTCCCGCTGCAGGATTCGGATTTGATTCATATTGCTTTTCACCTAAATGATAATAGTAAACGGCAAATTCGAATAAAGGCATTGCATTATCCGGAGCACTTTCAATTGCTTTTCCAAAATTCTCAACAGCTTCCTGCGGTGTTGACGCCGCTTTTCCGGTTTGAACCAGCTTCAAAACCTTCTTATCGGGTGGCAGGCATGACTCATCTTCAACTTGAGCAAAAAGATTTGTAGCAACAAATAAGGAAAATAAAGGAAGGTACAAATGTTTCATATTCTGGATTGGTTTATTCCGTTTGGCAATAATTCTGCCAAAATCAGTATATCGTAAAAAGAACGAAAAAGTTACCGTTTTTGTATGTAAAAAAACGATTTTATACTGTTGGACAGTTGGAGATCTATTTCTAAGGAACTCAGTAAAATCAACGATTTCGCGTGGAAAGTGTGAAATATTTCAAAATAAATTTTGCTAAGCGAATCAGAATCAATATTTTAGTTTTAGAAAGAGACACACTTTATACACATTTACTACACACTTTTAACATGCTAACCACATTAGCAGATACTAGAACATCCGTTTGGATTGTTGACAAATACTACTCTACTGTATATTCATCTCCTTGGATAAGGAATGTTCTTTGTATCAACAGTCCCGACGAACTTCCGAAAATAACTGAGATTTTCCCGGTACTTCCCGAATTGATTTCCAGTCCGAATACACTTTACCCTGTTCTTTTAAACCTTAACCATCATACTGGGACATTAAAACTCGTTGATTTGGTTGTTGTTGAACAAAAGATCGGTGATTCGAATTGTTTTGTGGTTGAGATAAGGGAATGCGCAGCGGGATCGCAAAATAACAGCGACTGGTCGGACATCACTTTATTCGAAGACTCACCTATCCCGATTTGGGATGAAGATTTCTCCCACATTAAAATTCGCCTGGATGAACTGAAGAAAGAAGGAGTTACATCGATACGAGACTACTTGACAAACAACCTGAAGGAATTCGAATATATCATTTCACTGCTAATTGTTAACCGTATCAACAAAGCAGTTGTGGAATTGAACGAAGCATCTTCGAAAGAAGAGGTGCTGCATGGATTCCGTAATTTGACAACCGAACAGTCATTCGAATATGTGCTCAGACAGTTGGAAGCGATCTGGAACGGTGAAACTTCCTGCGAATTTGATGCTTCGCTGGTTACTATGAAAGGCAATCTGCGTTACATCAATCTGAAATGGACAGTTGTTATCGGAAATGAAACAACGTATAAACACATCTATCTTACTACTACAGATCTTACGAACAGGATCAAAGAGGAAAACAAGTATCTTCAGCGGGCCAACAAGGAAAAAGAGACCTTGCTCAAAGAAGTCCATCACCGGGTAAAGAACAACTTGCAGATCATTACCTCATTGATTCGCCTGCAATTGAGTGGAACCACAAACGAAACCGCTAAAAACCTGCTTAAAGTAAGCCTGAACCGTATAAATTCAATTGCCAGTGTTCACGAGTTGCTTTATAAATCGAACCAGTTTTCAAGCATTGATTACAACGAGTACATCCGGCATTTAGTAGATTCACTCGTAAGCAGTATGGTGGATGACAAATTGATCACGGTTGAAGTAGATGTTGAACCTGTTCATATCCCACTTGTTTCCGCCATTCCACTTGGGTTGTTGATCAACGAGATTATTACGAATTCCATAAAGCACGCTTTTCCAAATGGAACAAATGGGAAAGTATTCCTGCATTTGAAACGACTGGACAACAAGAAGGTACTCCTGCGTGTGGGTGATAACGGAACCGGTTTCAGAATTAACGGAACTACAGGTTCTGAAGAGACTCTTGGATTATCGTTAATTGAGAACCTTGCCGAACAACTTTCGGGTGAGTTGCACCGTTCAACAGTTGACGGGACTATTTACGAGTTGAGGTTCGAAGTTGCGAAAGATACTAAACTTTCCTTGCGACCATAATTCCGTCACGAACAGGAAGAAGAATGTTCTCCACTCGCGGATCTTCATGGATCATATCGTTGAACGCTTTCAGGATTTCAGTGTCCTTATCTATTTTCCCTTCTGTTTGTGTCACTTTCCCGGACCAAAGCACATTATCGCTTAAAATGATTCCGCCTTTTCGTACTTTATCGATCACCAGGTTATAATAGTTCGGGTAATTCCGTTTATCCGCATCAATAAACACAATATCAAATTCTTCGTCCAATTGCGGGATAAGCTCCATGGCATCAGCAATCCGGTAATCGATCTTTGATGCATAATCACTTTTCTCAAAAAACGGACGTACGAATCCTTCAAGCTGAGCATTCACATCAATAGTGATGATTTTTCCGTTTTCTGCCAAACCTTCTGCCATACAAAGCGCACTGTAACCTGTGTAAGTTCCTATTTCAAGGATTTTTTTAGGGGTCATCAATTTAGAGATCAAACTTAATAATCGTCCCTGGAAGTGACCGCTTAGCATTCTTGGTTGCAAAATCTTCACATGAGTTTCGCGATTCAATTTTGCCAAAAGTTCACTTTCTGCTGTTGTATGAACACAACAGTAGTTGTCAAGTTCCTCAGAAATAAATTCCATTATGCACTAAATTGTTGCAGGTGATGATCCAAATGCTTGTACATCCCGATGCCCCACTGAGCTTTTGTTACTTTTCCGAAAAATCCGTGAGGTGCGTCCGTACATTTAGCTTCACCTCCTTTGTGGAATTCCTTCAAATGCTCGATTAGTTTATTTCGTTCAGAATCCAGATCATACTGTGAAACCATCACGAACGTTGGATGAGTCGGTGAATTTTTACGAACCGGGGTATCATTGTAAAATTCCTTTTTGAAAAATGGTCCGAGTACATAGCTGATAAAACCTCGCTTAATAGATCTTTTCCCGCGGGCAACGTCCATTGTTTCATTGCAATGCGCCAACATTTGAGCCACATCCATTTTTCCCCATAGACGTACATTTTCAGTTGTCAATGAATTCAGTCGTTCTATGCTTTTATTTAATGTTTCTTCCGAAAATAAACTTTCCATAATCAATCTTTTATTGTTCCGAAGAACTCAGAACCGAAAGCAAAATTACAAAAAAGTAAATAGCCTGATAAGCTAAAATTCTCTTCCGGAAAAATTAAAAGTGCATCAAAATTCCGGTTTTTATTCCTAACCATGAGCCGTTAAGAACGTATCGGAGATCGTTGCTTTTGTACCCTGAATACTGATATCCCACCACTGTACTCCATCTGAATCGGGAATATAAAGGAACATCAATACATAATCCAAGACCGATTTGCGTCTGAAATCCTTTGAATTCAGTGCTTGTAAAACTCTGGGGCGAATTGGAAGGAGATGATGTTACTTCTGTATAAACCAATGAATCCGTTAAATAGGAAACGTAACGCGGACGAAAATCAAGTTGAGCACCTAAACTAAATAATCGGTTTGAATAAAAACGATAGGTGGCAAAAACCGGAATACCGAATGACTGTCCCGGGCGCGGAAAAACATTGTTTTCTGTTTCTTTCATTCTATCGAACCTGGAATATTCCAAACCGGTTCCAACTGACCATTTTCTCCAATCAAAACCTGCGGTAAGTTGTAAACTTTGGATCCTGTTCCAATAGTAAGAACCACCACCTGCAATACCATCGCTTAAAGAATAAGCCGGTGGCTCCGGAGCATCCTGACTCTTCGTGGCAAAACGATTGGACTGCTCAACCGTTATACCTGCCCACCAACTTTTTTCACTTTTATCATGAGCTGTTGTGTCTAGCCATGAATGTTGTTCTATCATTGAATGATCCTGAAACAAATCGATCGGTTTAGGCAGTAGAATTACAGATCTTTCGTTCAGGTCAGAGAAATTTTCATTCTTTTCATCTTTCCGCCAGGATATTTCGTCCGGTGTTTTAACTACTATGTCAGCAACTTCGCGTTCGTTCAAGATTGGTGTTCGACTTTTTTTCGTGTTGCCGGATTGAAATCCAACTAAGGCCTCCGGCCTGGAGTTTGAACTATTATTTCCGAAATCCTTCTCTTTACGCTTAGAATGCTCATCAATGGTCAAGTCTGAAGCAGATTTTTTTTCAGCCGAAATTCCTTCTGTTTTTGTTTCGAAAAGCACTATTCCACAGAGAAGCAGGGAAGCGGCCATTCCTGATGTCCACCACCACCAAGCGAGGATGCGTTTCTTCTTTTTTTCTGGCAAAGCAGCTTCAATACCTTTCCAGACAGTGTCGGAAGGTACAGCACCAAAATCCTGGAATTTTGACGCAAACGGATTTTTATCGTCCTGAGCTTTCATACTTAACTGCTTTAGTTTCTTGTTGTGTGTTTTTTTCTATCAATTGTTGTAAATGCAGGCGTGCCCGCGAAAACTGTGATTTCGAAGTACCTTCTGAAATAGAGAGCATCTCTCCTATCTCGGCATGAGTATAACCTTCAATAGCATATAAATTGAATACTGTCCTGAATCCGGCCGGTAAACCTTGAATGAATTGCAGTAGTTCTTCAGCCGAAAGCCGTTCTATAACGTCATTTGCTGTTTCAGGAACGAACCCAAGAATGGGCTGACCGTTTTGAAGTTCTGCCAAATGCAGTTGAAACACTTTCTGCTTTCTGCAATATTCCAATGCGGTATTTACCGTTATTTTCCTGATCCATCCTCCAAGAGGTCCGTAATCCTTATAAGTCACAAGTGATTGAAACACTTTTATGAATGATTCCTGGAGCATATCTTCGGCTTCGCTTTCATTGGAGGCATACCGTAAGCAAACACCTTTCATGGTATATGAAAAACGGCGATACAACGCAAACTGAGCGGCCCGTTCGTTTTCCAAACAGGCCTGCACCAAGTCAATATCTTGCAGAGTATCGTAATTCACACTTACTTTTTTGATTTTATTTAATGGAAACGAAGGCCAACTCTCAATTCAATTCTGTGGATTTCACTCGTTTCGTAATAACCCGGATAGTAGATCAGGTCCATCATGGCATAAGGGTAATAATTATAATCCGATTTTAGCCAAACGTACCTGTAGCCCAAACTTGTATAAATTGCAGCATGTTTCGTCACGTAATGTGTCATTCCAACTGAAATTCCACCGGTATAACCTTCCCCTTTTCTATAATTTCCCAAAACGGATTGATAACCGCCCATAATACCCGTAAAGAACTCAGTATTCGCTATTTTATTGCGGAGGAAATTCACCCGGCTTTCAACGAACAACGGAGCGCAATAAACGCCATAATAACGCTCGATACCGAAACCAAAACCGTTCTCCCAGCCATTTTTCATCCGGATCCCATTCGACATTGTAAATGAAAGGTTAGAACTTGTTCCGGCTAATACACCAACACCTGAACGATGATAAAATCCGTTTAAACTATCGGTTTGACTATGTGCTGCAAGAGTGAGTACGCAACACATAAGAATGATTACTTTTTTCATAAGATTAGAAATTGATTGTACTTATTAATTGTGGAGATGCCGGGTTTGCATAGTTCAATTGTACCAGGCTGTGCTCGCCCATCACGATTGCGTTGTTATCCCTTACGATAATATCATAAGCAACCATTCCTGTAAATTGAGAAAGTTGCATGTTCCCGGTATTTTGAGGAACTGATGAATTGAAACAGCGAATTCCACTGTTATTATCACATACCCACACCTTGTTGTTTTCTGCAGCCAAACCGTGTGGATTTGTCATATCAAATGAACCGATCAACACCGGATTTTGGATATTGGAAATGTCAACTACTTCCAATTTATTGGTATTTCCACCGCAATTTGTACCGGAGCGAATAGTGTAATATGCAAAATTACCATCCACAGCCACAGGATCACAGGATACGATATGCGCGATCTCACTGGCATATGATGGACTTCCTGAAACCGGAGCATTATAAACCTGCATTCCGGTAGTCGTTCCGATAAATAAATGCTCCTCATCGCAAAGCAGGGTTTCTGCCCACCTGTTCAAAGGAGTTGTTCCTTCCTTAACCGGGCTGGAAGCATTCGAAATTCCAAAACTGACAATGGAATTGGACGACAAAATGTACAAATGGTGGCTGTTTGTTGTAAAAGTGGAAATTGATCCTGAACTATTGGAAGAACCTGAAGATGAACCGCTCGCCAGGGTATTGGTTTCGTACAAGCCGTCATAACTGTTTTCCTGCTTCTCTTCCTTTATATCCGCCAATTCAAAACCAACAACAATCCCTTTTTCCTTGTCTATTGCTGCAGTTCGGTATCCGTTGTTCGGGTAATTGAAGGTATACGGAAATACGTCTTTCACACGATTTTCCACCACTGGATTCTCCGGATTGTCGCAGTTCAAAACAACCAGGTCAATATAACTATTGACATACATCGTGTTCTCTTTCATGCTCAGGTCGGTAATACCATGAACACGCAGAAATCCTGTATTAACCGGTGCCTGAGGATTCGAATTATCAAAAATGTGGATTCCTTCGTTTTTCTCTACAATGTACAAAGTAGAATTGTGCAGGAGAAAAGCCCCTTTTTCCTTTAAAGTGTGCGCGGTTTCAAGTTTAACACTTGAACGGAGGTCGTCGTAAGACATGTAGATAGGTTTATTCCCATAATAATGAACAAACCTTTTGTCTTTACAACTGGTAGCAACCAACAACAGGGCTAATGCGATAAAGCTGAATATTCTCATAAACTTCATTTTTTTAAGCCATTAATGAAGTTCAGAGGAGAATGGTTGCACGGAGAGGAAATTTCCGTGCAAATAATGATTACATGGCTTGAATAGCTTTCGAGACTCGTTTATGCTTCTGCTGCAGGTTCCGCAGGTGCTGTCGGAGCAGTATCCGTATGTTTCTCCTTATAGGTTTGATAAGCGAAACGCATCAATTCAAGTAAATTATCGTTCTTCTGTCCAACCATACGTGGGTGAATAATGAATGGACTTCCGTACATTTTGAGTTGATTTTTCAGTAATCTTCGCTTGATGGGATTAACTGCCTGCTCAATGTATTTATCAGCGTTTTGAACATCAATGCGCACCACTTTCTGAATAGAGATCATTTCTTCACGGATTCCTTTTACGTCTTCCCATTTGATCAACGGGACGCCATGGCCACTGGTTCGGTCAACGATCCCGTTTTCATCTACGATCAAAATTTCATTCGGTGCCTGAAGTCTTTTTGTAAGGTTCGCAGCTCCAAAAACAGAAACCAGGAGCAAAAACGCACCAAATCCGATAAAACTGTATTGTGCAATGTAATTGTGTGGTCTGAAAAATCCAACCATCCATATTCCGGCGCCTATCGCAATAGCAAGCATTACGCCCTGCATGATCAATAGTTTCTTTTGCTTGTAGTAAATCAAAGGTTCCATAAGTCGTAAGTTTGAATTACGAATATAATATTATCAGAGTAACGAAACAGCATATTTTGCTTATCCGAATATGCGAATCTTGCTTTTAATCCTGAGTCTCGGAATTTTCATTGGTTTTCTTTGCACTTCTTTTAAGAAAAAAGAGAAAGTGTGGCATGAAACGGTAACAGTACCCGGAATCATTTTCATTGATGAAGAAATGGGTATTGATCAAACTGAAGTCACCAATTTTCACTGGTTGGAGTATTTGTATTGGCTTGCGAAAGTACATGGAAAAGAAAGCCAACAATACAAAAATGCACTTCCTGACACCAGTTTGTGGCTCGGATTAGACTCCAGCTATCACAGTAATGCAGAATTTTATTTGAGGCATCCTTCTTTTCGTGATTACCCGGTTGTAAATATTACCTGGGATCAGGCAACGGAATATTGTAAGTGGCGCAGTGAACGTGTGTTCGTGTATTATTTGATCAGGATAGGTGACATTGAATGGGATAGTGTAATTTCCCAGGGTCTCGATACAATTATCACAATAGAACGATACAAAGAAGGAAAAATTCCGGGCTTAAAGCGGAATCCACGAATCGATAAATTTCCTGATTATCATTTACCCGGTCTTGGAGAAGTCAATAAAACGATGCGTTACCTGGAAAGTGCATCACAGAAAAAATCGAAAAGAGAATTGAGAAAACTGAATACAACCTCGAAAACAGGTGATAAATGGCCAATGCCGGTTCTCTACGCACATTGGAAACGAAAGCCGCAATGGATCTATCATTTCGGGACAAATGTCAGCGAATGGGTTGCTGAGGAACAGAATGCTTTCGGACAAAACTGGTTGCGATACACCACTAATCCCTTAGATTCGTACAGTTTTGAAAGTAAAGCTCCACATCCGGGAATAGGTTTTCGCTGTGCGTTTACGTGGATCGAGTAACCTTTTTCTTTCGTTCCGGTTGATCTTTGCGGAGTTTTTTCATCACCCATTGGATGGAAAGTACGAGCGCAACTCCTACTCCAACCCATAATAAACGAAGCTGCCACCATTCCAAAGGCACCTCGAATTTTTTGCGTTGAATTTCTGTTGAGAGCCCGGAAACAGGGTCAATCATCCGGATCTCCAGCACATACTTTCCATTGGCAAGATTCGACAATGCAAGGTTCTGAACTTCCGGCATTACTTCTACCCAAGTTCCCTTCACTCCTTCGTTTATCAATCGGTATTGCAGGTGAAAATTATGGTTCCCGCTCAAATCAATACATTCGATAGGGACGTATAAACTACCTGAGGAAAAACGCTGCTTTTCCGTTTCTTTCTTAATGTTATTGTAAGGTTCGCCCGAAACGAATTGCGCCAACTGCGGTTTTACATCTTTCCACAGATAGGTAAACAATCCGGCTTGTGTAGCAAGATAAACTTCATCATTGATAACCGCAAAATCACGGATATACAATCCGTCAAATCCCATGATGTCGCGGAAAGATTCGAAAGGAACATTGATTCCTACCGTCCTGTATAATCCGCTCTCTGTAAGTAAATAAAGATGATTCTTTCCTCCCAAAATCTTGTTTGGGTTTACAACCCCGGTTTTATCCAAAGAACGTACATTGGTCACTTTTCCGTTTGAGATCTGGTAAATGGAGTTACCCGAAGTGATGATATACCAGGCGTTATCAAACCAGGTGGCACTAACAATGTCTAACGATTTCCCGTTACGCTTAATCTCGGTAAGTTCGCCGTTGTTTACGAGAAAAACACCGTTTTCCGAAGCACACAAAAGTTGTTCCGCCGAAGGATTTGCCTGCAAAAGAAAACACTCGTCCTCAAACAAAACCTTTCCGTAATTTTCATTTCTGAAATTCTTCAGGAATGTTTTCAAGGGAGAACTTGGGAAGCTCAGCAGCCCTTTTGAAGTTGCCAGGTAAAGTTCACCTGTAGACGTTCGGATTTGTCCATGAATTCGTGAACCAAATGAAACAAATTTGTTGTCATAAATCAATCCGTTCTGAACAAAATAGGCATTGAACTGTTCATCATAAGCTGTATAAGAAATGTTTTCGGCCAGGGCTTCATTACTGATTCGCTGCTTAATATTTCCGGCTTTGTCCAATTTCAATATCGAGGACGAATTATTTCCTACAAAAATTTTCTTATTCTGAACATAAACAGAACTTACGGGTTCGGCCAGGATCTTTTTATGTTTCCCTCTCGGAACAAGGATCAAACCTTTCGATTTCGTTGAGATCCAAAGATTTCCGCTTTTGTCTACCAAACCGTCATTACAAGCTACCCCCTGGAACCATAAGGAGGCTGTCCGTTTAATTCCATTGGAGAAAGAAATACAACCGTTATCGGTAAAAATCATTAATTGTCCGTGAATCAAACGAATGGCATTGATATGCGTATTCCCCGCTTTTGCAGGATAATTCAACCGTTTGAACTGGCCGTAACGATAAGCCAAAAGTGTTCCTTTTATGGTCCGGTTCGAAGCCAGTATAATCTGGTTTTCCATTCCCAAACCAAAAGCAATTTCGTAATTATTGGAAGGAATGGTCCGGGCTTCCTGTTCAGCCGTAAGAATCAATTCGTTCTGTGAAGTAACATGATAAGGTTCCTGCTTGTTAGTACCGAAATACTTGGCAGTAATCCCATTTTCTTCAGCGTACAGGTAAGGCACTGAGGAAATCAGTTTTTTGGTCTTTTCATTGAATTTCAACACCGCCTTTTTCGTATAGAAATAAATGAGGTCATTTTCTATTTCAATAAACTTCACTTCCGATTTCAAACTAGGCGAAGCAAAAGCCTTGAGCGTGTCTTTCAGCAATTTCATCGGAACGCCGTGGGCATTCAGAACATAGGTATTCTTCTTACCAACGAAGATAGAAGTGATTTCTTTATTGCCAGAACCTTTAATCACTGCCTTTCTGCTGGAATATCCGGAGTAAACGATCAACCCGTTTTGCGTACCAAGCAGCAATCGGCCATGATCATCCTGCGCCATGCATTTGATCGACTCATTGTATTTGCCAATCGGGGTAAAATAGTGGAAAGGGGTTTCCTGTCCAAATGAAAAAAGTGCTGTGAATATGGTGAATAGACAAACGAGTTTTCTCATTTCCTTATGCAAATTTCGATTCAAAAAAACGCCAAAGTTCATCATTTTGGGGAACTTCTGCTACAACGGTTATGCTTTCATCAGTGCGGGTTGGATGAACGAAAGTCAGTTTTCGGGAATGCAATGAAATAGATGCATCTTTATTGGAACGTGGTGCTCCGTATTTCAGATCGCCCTTGATAGTGCAGCCAATTGCAGACAACTGCGCACGAATTTGGTGATGACGGCCTGTATCCAGTTTTATCTCCAGCAACGTATAACGATCTGAGCTTCCGATCATCTTATAATGCAAACGTGCCTCCTTGGAATCTTTCCTTGGTTTGTCGTAAGCATAACTCTTATTTTGTTTGGTATTTCGTTCCAAATGGTGAATCAGCGTTCCCTCAGGATTCTTTGGCGGATTGATTACAATTGCCCAATAGATCTTATCCGGATGTTTTTCTGCAAACTGCCTGTTCATCCGCTCAAGGGCTTTACTTGTTCTGGCAAAAACCATCGCGCCGCTTACTGGACGATCCAACCGATGCACCAATCCACAGAAAACATTTCCGGGTTTCTTGTATTTTTCTTTAATGTAGTCGCGCACCAATTCCACCAGCGGAACATCACCTGTGATATCGCCCTGCACATTTACTCCAGCCCGTTTGTTTACAACCACCAGGTGATTGTCTTCAAACAAAACAGAAAAAGGAGCATCAGACATTAATACTGCTCGTTTGAATTTGGGAAATCTCCTGATTTAACGTCCAGGTGATACGCCTTAAACGCCCCGATCATCTGCTCATACAGATTGGCATATTTTCTTAAGAATCGCGGTTGGAACTCGTTGTTGATCCCGAGCATGTCATGAACAACCAAAACTTGCCCGTCCACACCATTACCGGCACCAATTCCAATAATTGGAACAGAAACTTTTTTAGCTACCTCTGCCGCCAATTTTGCAGGAATTTTCTCCAGAACGATGGCAAAACACCCGGCCTCTTCAAGAGCAATGGCATCTTCGATCAAACGAGCGGCCTCTTCCTCTTCTTTCGCCCGAACCACGTAGGTTCCGAATTTATAGATCGATTGAGGTGTAAGCCCCAAATGTCCCATTACCGGAATTCCGGCAGTCAGGATCCTCTTCACCGATTCAATGATTTCCATTCCTCCTTCCAGTTTTACGGCGTGTCCACCCGACTCTTTCATGATACGAATGGCAGAAGTAAGTGCCTCTTTTGAGTTTCCCTGGTAGGAACCAAAAGGCATATCCACAACAATCAATGCGCGTTCAACCGCTCTTACAACGGATGAAGCATGATAGATCATTTGGTCTAAAGTAATTGGAAGTGTAGTCTCATGTCCCGCCATCACATTTGATGCAGAATCACCCACCAAAATAATTTCGATGCCGGCCTCATCAATAATACGAGCCATAGAAAAATCGTAACCGGTTAGCATGGAGATTTTCTCTCCGCGGTTCTTCATTTCCTGTAAAACATTGGTTGTTACGCGCTTTACATTTTTGTGAACTGACATAGAAATAAATTTAAGAGACAAATGTAAGGGAAATGTTTGGTTGTGGGGTGAGTTGGGGTGTTTGGTTTTTAGGGTCTGCTGTATGAGCGAATTGCAATTCGTCCCATACTACCTGAAGAATACATCATCAATAATCTTTTGTCCAGCGGTTTGATTGACGCGCTGAATGATAACTTCCTTGCCGTATTGCAATTCTTCACGCATAACGGAAGAGTTCAGTTCAACGAAAAGCACCCTGTTATCAATAAACAGTTTTGTTGTACGAATGGCTACAGCCTTTCCCATCATTTCTTCCCATTGGCCAAGTACTTCCAGTTCGTTGTATTTCTTGTCCCACTGGTAAGCCTTGAGTATACGCTCAAAAACATCCTTTAGCGGAGCTGATTCGCCTGAACGCATTCTGTCATCAAATGATTTCTTTTTCTCGCTCATAGCTGATAATATTTGGCATTATATCGATAGAAGAAAAAATGCGTTTTACGCGCTCTTCGTCCGTATCGGTTACAATCACCTGGTTAAATAAATTATCGGAAACCATGCGCATGAGTTGCGCTACGCGTTCATTGTCCAGTTTATCAAAAATATCATCGAGAAGTAGCACCGGCGTTTGGCTCAAGCGGTCTTTCAACCAGGCAAACTGCGCCAGTTTCAAGGCGATAAGGAAACATTTCTGCTGGCCTTGTGAACCGAATTTCTTCACGGGCTGGGCGTTCAGCAAAAAACTAAAATCGTCTTTGTGGACACCAACGGAGGTATGTGTTGAACGCGAATCTCTCGGATAGGCCTGGATTAAAAGATCTCCCAGCCTGGCTTCTTTCAACTGCGATTCGTATTGAAGGACAACTTCCTCCCTGTTACCTGAAAGTACAGAATAAAATTGCTGGAAAAGAGGGATCAGTTCCTGGATAAAATCACTTCGCTTCAGGTGAATTTCATCTGCATAACGCACCAGCTGTTCGTCCCAGATTTCCAATGGCTCACGCTGGAAAAAACCGTTCTCATATTGTTGTTTCAGCAAAGCATTACGCTGATCAAGCACCTTGTTGTAACGTTGTAAAGTTGAAAGAAATGCAGCATCAAACTGTGAAATGATCCCATCTATCCATTTACGGCGAATCTCGGAACCTTCTTTGATCAGATCCACGTCATAAGGAGAGATCATAACCACAGGAAACTGACCGATATGATCTGCCATTCGTGTATATTCCTTCTTGTTTTTCCTGAACGTTTTTTTATGCCCAAGTTTTACCCCGCAATGAATATTGAACTCACTTTCGTTTTTATACCAATTGCCCTGAATCACAAAGAATTGCTCATCAAAACGAATATTCTGCCTGTCGATAGAATTTAGGTAAGACCTGCACATGCTCAGGTAATAAATAGCATCCAGAACATTGGTTTTACCTATTCCGTTTGCCCCAACAATACAGTTCACCCCACGATCGAAATCAAACTTTCGGTCCGCATGATTTCTAAAATTAATCAAGGAAAGCGATGAAATGTGCATGGTGCAAAGGTAAGCTGGTTTTTTGTTCAAAGGGTTTAAAAAGTTTCAAATATTCAAAAAACAAACGCTTTGATCTTTTTGAACTTCTTGATCCTTTTGACCCCACTCTTCCGTTTGGCAAAATAATTGTAATTTCAGGTTGAAAATTAAAGGCCATGAAAAACTTAGTTCTTATTTCCCTCCTCTTCACCGGACTTTTTTACGCGTGCAAAACTTCAAAAGATGCGGCAACGGGTGGAAACAACACAGATATTATTTCGATCACTCACGGAACCAGTTTTGGGATGTGTCGTGGTTATTGTATCCATGAAGAAGAATATACCATGAATGAAGCTCTTGTTTCACACAAAAGCTGGGATACGGTCCGCAATAAGCCAATGGTCAAAAAGATGGGATTCACCCAGGCCGAGTTCAATACCCTGACTTCTCTTTTGAATAAAAAAGAGTGGGAAAAGTTGGAAGAAAGAATTGGTTGCCCGGATTGTGCCGACCGCGGTTCGGAATATGTGATCATCAAAACAACTTCGGGAACAAAAAAAGTAACGTTTGACGCTTATTCGGATGTTCCGGCAATTGCTGAACTGTTGGCACAACTTCGTCAGCACAAAAAGATTTTTGAGTACGACCCGAATATAGAAGATAAATAATTCTGCTTCAGATTGAACCATTTGAAAAGAGATTTGTAGTAGCTGCAAATCTCTTTTTTATGAAAACAATTCTCGCCCTCATTTTTACCTTGTGTTTAGGAACACAAAGTTTAGTTGCTCAAACGACTTCAAACAATAAAGTTCAGCTTGCCATTCTGTTCGATACTTCAGGAAGTATGGACGGATTGATAGAACAGGCTAAAGTGGTGATCTGGCAGATCGTCAATGCCGCTGGAAAGCTACGAAGCAACGGTGTTACACCAAAACTGGAAATAGCCTTGTACGATTACGGCAATACAGGAATTTCAAATGCTGATTTTGTACGCCTGCAAACCAATCTTATTAGTAATCTGGATTCTATTTCACAATTGTTATTTGCGCTTTCAACTAATGGCGGTGACGAATATTGCGGAAGCGTGATCAAACACGGGATCAATGAACTTGCCTGGTCGGAAAACCCGAACGATGTTAAAATCATTTACATTGCCGGAAACGAACCGTTCAACCAAGGGAGTGATAATTACATTGACGTACTGAAAACGGCAGCTGAGAAGAATATCATTGTAAATACTATTTATTGCGGACCTTACGAGCAGGGAATCCAGGAATTCTGGTATGATGCATCATTGATTACACAAGGAAATTACTTCAACATTGACGCGAACAATGAAGTAGCAATGATCTCAACTCCTTATGATGCGCAGATCAACGCCACAAACGCTACAATGAACAGTACTTTTTATTCTTACAATTCTTCCAATGAGAAATTCGCTGCAAAGATCGCTTCAGAAGATGCAAAAGCAATTTCTAAAGGAGAAGCAGTATTGGCAGAACGTTCGGTAAGTAAAGCCGGAAAGAATTACGAAAATGCGGAAGAAGACCTGGTTGATGCTTACGCACAGGATTCGACGATCATTAATCGTTTAAAAGACGAACAGCTACCCGAAGAAATGCGCAATAAATCAAACGAAGAAAAAGAAGCCAAGGTCAAGGAAATGCAGGCTGAACGCGAGAAATACAAGCAAGAAATCAACGAATTGGCGAAGAAAAGAGAAGAATACATTGCCGCAGAAAAGGCAAAACGAGCATTAGAAACAGGCGAAAAAGACTTGGGTAGCAGCATCATAGAATCCATGAATTCTTTGGCTGTCAAAAAAGGGTATACAGTAGAAAAGTAGTCTTCGAGAACCTGATAGTTGACTTCGAGAATCTCAGTCAACTAGCTGGAGTCGCAGGCTACTTGTGGAATAACAACAATTTTATACAAACCCACCCAATTGAAAAACTTGCTGTAAATTGCAGCAAGTTTTTTTTATGATTACTTACGAAACATCTGTTCAGGCGCTTGATGCATTAAAATATTGGTACGTTGAAGTCCCACCTCATATTCTTGAACAACTTCCGGGTAGAAAAGAAAAGGGAGATTTTAATCAGCGTTTAATTATTACGCTGGATGACAAAATTACCTGGCAATGTGGAATTCTGGCGTTGGGAGAAGGTGCCGGACTAATCACCGTTCAGCAAAAGCGCTTAAAAGAAGTAGGAAAGACGCTTTTTGATACGGTAAAAGTAAGCCTCGTTAAGGATGAATCTGAATACGGAGTTCCTGTAAGTGAAATTTGCAGAATCTATTGGGAACAGGTTCCGGAAGCCAAGCACGCTTTCGATGAACTTAAACCCGGAATGCAGCGTTATATCCTGAACCATATATCTCAGCCAAAAAGCGAAGAAAAACAGCTTGAGCGTACTCAAGATATGTTCCTTCGCTTAGTGAGGTCAAATCCGAAAACAGTAAGTTTCAGATATTTATTGGGAAAAGAGGATTAATGGGCAATTACAACTTTTGATGTAAATACCTCATCGTTCAATTTCATTTTCAGGATATAAACCCCGTTTATTACTTCCTGGGTATTAACAACAGCTTTTGTTCTTTTTTCCGCTTTTGGTAAATCGATGTTATAAACCCGTTCACCTGTTAATGTATAGAATTCCAAAGCCGTTGGCACCATTGATTTATATTCAATATTCAACTGGTTGTTTGCAGGATTCGGATAAACCTCGAACGGGTTCACACGGTTGTCACAATCAGCTGAAACAATGTTGCTGTATTTTACGGTTCCGTCTTTCATATCCTGACGAATTCTGTAATATGCCAAGGTTACAGGATCAACATCATCTTCAAAGCGGAAGTTCATGAAACCATTTTGATCGACTACACTTTCTTTATACTCAGCAAGGTCTTCCCACGACTGAGCATCACGGCTTTTTTGCAGTGTCATCGTTGAAAGTTGATTTTCCTCCGGGAGCTGCCAGGAAATATCCCTGGAATCTTCATCACACACCACCAAAAGATCGCTTAATTCAAATCCGAGCGGTGTACAACTTACACCGGCCATCCCTGCTCCTGTCAGGAACTGTAAAGGTACTGTAGTTGTTGAATTACTATAGTTGGAAAACACGATCAGATAACGTTGTCCTGCGGTAACTGCCAACGGAGGTTCATAATTGGTCGAACTTCCGCCCGCGGGAATCGTTGTTACCAGACCTGTTCCGCCCGAACTTGTTCCGTTCCAGTTACATCTTACAGGAGCAAGCGTATTGGAAGCAACCGCTGTACATGTTGCAGGACCTGAATAAGGATACATGATCCAATCATAATAACCGGCTTGTGCACCTCCGGCCCCCATGGTGAACTGAAGACTCCCACTTGAAGATATGTTCACGACCATCCAGGTAGAGTTATATTCTCCTGAGCGTAAACATCCCTCATTGGTTGTTCCCCATGTATTATAACTCGCATCAAACGGTCCGTAAAGCGGGTTCCCCAAACTTCCCGGTGCGGGAATTTCATTGATTGCACCAAAACCGTTCGGATCGATACTGAAACTCAGGTTTGTACATACATTTACGGCAGAAGCACAATCAGAAGCAGTAGTTGAGCCACCACCCGTTACTCCAACAACACAAATAGTTCCGTTCATGTTATTATTGCTATTCCAATTCTGAATACGAACGTGGTAGACCGTTCCGGGAACAGTTGACATTGTAACAGTTTCCGTTCCGGCAACACCGGTAAGATCAGAACAAGCCACATTGGTACTATATGCGGGAGAACAAGCTCCTGTAAAAACAGTCAGGATAGGATCTCCGCTGGTTGCCGCATAGGTAATTGTTGTTGTTGTTGAGTTGGCAGTAAACCATCCCCAGGCATCATCGAAATCGTCTTCATTACAATTTCCCCAAAACCAGGAGTCATCCCAATAGTCGTTGTTATTATTAGAATTCCAGGCAATTGGTGAACAAGAAGCACTCGGTGTCAATTGAGCTCCAGCCGTATTATCGCAACCGGCAGAAGCAGATTGAGCCATACCCTGAACCGTAAGTACGCTTACAGAAAATAAGATCAATAACTTTCTCATCTTTGCTCAATTATTGGTTCAACCTGGTTTGTCTCACCTTCCTTGAAACACTTACTCATTAAGCGCTGACGAATGTTTTGAGGGTTTTCCTGAACAATCGTGCAAATCGCTACAATGTTTTGTGAGGCGAGCATTTGAAGGATCAGTGTTTCTGTTAACTGATCATCAAGAAACTTAAGAATAACTGTTTCTGAACGGTAGTCAGCGCGAAACATTAAAACACCTGTTTGATTTGAAAAATGCTCATTAAGAGCGATCTCTGTTTGTTGGTCAGTCAAACCGGTAACCCGGGCTGTGAAGTAGGTTTCTGTTTGGGCTTTTAACGTAATTGTAGTAAACGTAAGCCCAATGAAAAGTAGCAGTAGCTTCATTGTAAAATAAGTTAACTTATTGATAGCGTGCCAAATGTATTAAACTTTCACAAGCTACAATTAATCACTAAATTTTTAGTCGAATTATTAACCAGAACGTTCTTTTTTATAGAAAAAATACACTTCAATTTTTTCGCATCTTGGAAATCCTGTTTTCAACGTAATTCTGACTTAAAATCTTAAACAGAAAAAGTACCTTTGCACATCGACAAACTCAGTGTAAACACAAAACGAAACAGAATGCGAGTATACCTTGATAATGCAGCTACAACTCCTCTTGCTCCTGAAGTGGCAGAGGCTATGATCCCTGTTCTACAAAATGAATTCGGGAATCCATCCTCAACACATTATTTCGGTAGACAAGCCAAAGCGCATATTGAAAACTCAAGAAGATCGGTTGCTAAACTTCTGAATTGCTCCGCATCTGAGATCATTTTTACGTCGGGAGGAACGGAAGCGGACAACATGGCCCTTTTTACAGCAGTTCAAGAATTAGGTGTTGAACGTATTATTTCAAGCACTATTGAACACCATGCTGTTGGACATACCATTGAACATTTGGCGTTTGCCTATGGCATTGAAGCCAGCTGGCTGAAATTGGATTCAAAAGGACACATTTCTCTGACCGAATTGGAATCTTTATTGAATGACGGTAAAAAAACACTCGTTTCGTTAATGCATGCAAACAATGAGATAGGAACACTGATCCCGATTCATGAAATAAGTGCATTGTGCAGAAAGTATGGCGCTTATTTCCATTCTGACACGGTTCAAACAATGGCGCATTACAGATTCGATCTGAAAGATCTGGATATCGATTTCATTACCTGTGCCGCGCATAAATTCCATGGACCGAAAGGAGTAGGTTTTTTATACACGAATAAAAATATTCCTTTAAAATCGTTCATTCATGGTGGTTCACAGGAACGCGGACTAAGAGGCGGAACGGAAAATGTTTACGGAATTGTTGGTTTGGCGAAAGCTCTTGAATTGGCCAACGAACATATTGAAGAGCATCAAATTCATGTACAGGAATTGAAGACTTATATGATCTCGGAATTGACAAAGCTTTTCCCGGATGTGACTTTTCATGGTGATACCGACCCTTCGAAAAGTTTGTATACCGTTCTTAACGTTTGCCTCCCTTCCACCCCAAAAGCCGGAATGCTTTTGTTTACATTAGACCTTAAAGGTGTTGCTTGTTCAGGAGGATCGGCTTGCACTTCAGGAGCGACAAAAGGTTCTCACGTTTTAGAAGGTATTAATGCTGATGTAACGCGGCCAAATGCACGTTTTTCTTTCTCTCGCTATACAACGAAGGCAGAAATTGATTTTGCACTCGAACAACTTGCTTCGGTTTACGAAAAAGTGCTCGTTTAAACTTACGACTTATGAAACTCTACTCACTACTACTGTTTTTCACACTGACTTTCGGTGTGGTAAGATCACAATATTACTTCCCTCCGCTTACCGGAAACACATGGGAAACAATGGATCCTGCCGAGCTGGGCTGGTGTGAAGATTCTATAGCTTTATTGGATAATTACCTGGCCAATTCTACAACGAAAGCTTTTCTTCTTCTTAAGGACGGAAAAATTGTGATCGAGCGTTATTACGGAACGTTTACAATGGACAGCCTTTATGTGTGGAACTCTGCCGGAAAAACGCTTACGGCATATGCTGTGGGAATTGCACAAACAGAAGGGTTGCTCGACATTGATAACCCTACTACGGATTATCTTGGAGCCGGTTGGTCGAACGCAACGCTTGCGCAGGAAGGTGCGGTAACCGTTTTGAACCAGTTGAAAATGACAACAGGATTTGATGACGGCGTTCCGGACGTGGATTGCACAGATCCCGAATGTTTGCTATACCTGGCCGATCCCGATACCCGCTGGGCTTATCATAACGCTCCATATACGCTACTAGATTCCGTAATGGAGATTGCCACAGGAATGTCGATGTCGAACTATGTTTACCAAAAGATTGGATCCAAGATTGGAATGCCCGGCCTTTACCTTTCCATAGGTTACAATCACGTTTTTGTTTCAAAAGCACGTGGAATGGCGCGATTCGGTTCGTTATTATTGAACGACGGATATTGGAACGGAACTCCGGTACAAACTGATCTGAACTACTTGCAGGCTATGAGAACACCTTCTCAAGCATTAAATCCATCTTATGGTTATCTTACCTGGTTAAATGGCCAGAGCAGCTTCAAACTTCCGGGACTTCAGGTCAATTTCCCGGGACCACTTTTACCCAATGCTCCAATGGATTTGTATGCTGCGGAGGGGAAGAACGGACAGATCATTAATGTTGTTCCTTCTACCGGAATGGTAGTTGTGAGAATGGGTGCAACACTTGGTAACAGCCTGGTTTCAACACAATACAACGATACGCTTTGGCAGTATATCAATCGTTTGAGCTGTGATCTTGGGACCAACTCATTGAACGACATCAATTACAATATCCTCCAAATGGAAGGCAAGCAAATTCAAATTACCGGCCTTAAGCCTAACGATTCTATCGAATTTGTAGATTCAACGGGAAAACGCGTGGTTTTCAGACAATCCGACAATAATTTCGACCTGAGTATGTTGTCAGAAGGTATCTATTTCATCAGAATTAACAGCTCAGGAAAACAAAAGGTTTTCAAGCTGCTGCTTAATTGATTAAATTAGCTGACACGAATGAGTCAGCATCGCAGACATATTTTAATTATGAGTTCCTGGTATCCAAATAGGTTGGACCAATTTGTCGGGAACTTTGTACAGCGCTTTGCTGAGCTATTGGCCGTCGATCACGATGTTTCGGTAATTCATACGCTTGGAGACAAATCCAATAAATCATTGGAGATCGTTGATCAGAAAGAAAATGGTGTTCGTGTGGTACGAGCTTATCATCCCATTTCCAAAAATAAGATCCGTCATTGGTGGAATCAACGGAAAGCGTTACGTGCTTGTTTCCAGTTGATAGAAGACGTAGATCTGATCTTCGCTCATGTGCTTCTTCCTCGTGGTTATCAATTTACTGCAGCCAAGAATTATTATCACCGCGATTTGATTGTCCTGGAACACGCATCGTATTACAGGCCGGATGTCAGTAAACGCATTTCGTCGTTGAACAAACAAATGATGAAAAGAGTAAGTCGACATGTTGAGCAATTTTGTGCCGTTTCTGAATTATTGGCGAATGACATGAAAAATGTCCTTCCTACCGTGAAACCGGTAATCATTCCCAATTTTGTTGATGCCGAGTTTTTTCACCCCTCCGCCAGGCAGATTGAACACCGGAGAAAATTCCTGCATATTTCCACGCTGGATTCCATGACAAAGAACCCGGAGTTGCTTTTTGAAGGATTCTATGCTGCTTACCAGGCCAATAAACACATTTCACTTACGGTTATCTCAGATCAGAATACAAATCAATGGCAAAATTGGGTTGACGTCCACGGTTTATCAAATGCCGTAAAATGGATTGGGCCGTCGAGTTGGGAAGAGATTGCCGCGGAAATGCGAAACCACGATTGTGTGATCATTACTTCGGGCTACGAAACATTCAATATTGTATTGGCGGAAGCATGGTGCTGCGGAATTCCGGTAATTTCCACATCGGTTGGAATTGCGCGTGAACTTGATTCATCACTGGGGATACAATTGAAAGAATCGAACGTTCCGGAATTGGTGAATGCCATTGAAATAATCACAAGCGGAGCATTGAAGTTCAATTCGAAGATCATACGCGAACATGGCCTGCAATTTTCAAAAGAGAAGGTACTGGTACAACTAAAAGAATTATTCGAACCGCATTTTAAAGTTTATGAATAGAACTGAGATCTTTGCTCTTGTTCAAAAGAAGCTGGAAAATGAATTGTATGAAATTGAAGTTTCACTGGAAGCTTTAATGAACGATCTTTCGAACGAAACCAAAAGTTCTGCAGGAGATAAATATGAAACTGCGCGGGAAATGATCCAACAGGAACGGCAGCAATTGGAAACGGCGAAACAAAACAAACGCCAGCAGCTTACACAAATTATTCGTCTTAGCGAAAATAAACCAGCCGAAAAATCGGAAGCGGGATCAATTGTGACCACAACAAACGGAACTTTTCTTCTTGGAGTTGCAATTGGTAAAATAGAATTAACCGCAAATAGTTTTTTATTTGCATTGGGTTTACAATCGCCGCTTTCGCAGTTATTACTGGGAAAAACAACAGGTGAATCATTCCAATTGAACAGCGTATCGTACACCATCACCAGCTTATGTTAACCCAATATTAAGCCCGGTAACACAGATTTAACCATTCCCTAAAAAACCAATAAATATTCAGAAGAGTTAGAGTAACCTGGCAGGTCGACTTTTGCATCAAATTAATGATGTAATGAAATACTTTTTATCCGTTGTTGCCCTGGTTTGCTCATTTACCCTGTTCTCTCAGGGAAAAGGAGTTATCGCCGGAACTGTAATTGACGAAACTGCTGTAACTTATCCCTCCGCAAAAATAGAATTGGTAAATGTTAAAACCATTCTTAGCGATCTAGACGGGAAATTCAGATTTTCTGAATTAGATCCCGGAACCTATACGATCATCGTTAAAACTCCTGATTATTCTGACAAAGTTATCCAGGGAATTGTTGTAACCAATAATGAAGTTACAATGGTAGACATCGTATTGTCGACCACAACAATGACAGAAGTTGTTTTTGACGGTCAAAGAACGAAAAAAGAAAATACGGATTTTGCTGCAACACTAATTGCCAAGGAAGCTACCACATTTGCTACTGTTATGTCGCAGGAAACAGTTAGTAAAACTTCAGCAAAAAATGTTGGAGACGCGGTTAAAATGTCGAGTGGTGCAAGTATCCAGGATGGAAAATTCGCAGTTATTCGCGGATTGAACGATCGTTACAACGCGGCTTTCCTGAACGGTGCTCCTCTTCCAAGTACGGAATCAGACAGAAAAGCATTTGCATTTGATATGTTTCCTTCAAACATGCTTGACAACCTGGTGATCTCCAAAACAGCAACTCCTGAAATGCCCGGAGAATTTGCAGGTGGAATTATCCAGATCAACACCAAATCTATTCCTGACAAAAATTTCTTTACTTTCTCTGCGGGAGGAAGTTATAACACTATCACCACTTTCAAAGCACAAAAAAGTTATGAGGGCGGTAAATTGGACTGGATAGGAATTGACAACGGTTCACGCTCAATGTCAACTGCGATTCCTGCTTATGGTTCTTACCCTATTACGATCAATGAACAAGCAAACCTTGCACGTCAGTTCTCTACTTCGTGGGCGTTAACAGACAGCAAATTCTCACCGAACTACAGCTTTCAGCTTTCCAGCGGATACAGAGACACCATTTTAGGAAAAGAATTCGGTTTTACAACAGCACTTACTTATTCCAGAAGTTTCAACTACAACGAAACGGTTCGTAAAGGATATACGAACGGAATTGACGGAGCTCCTTCACAATTGGATTACGAATACCTCGACCACAATAACGGTGAGCAGATCCTTGCTGGAGGTTTGGCAAATTTCACATTGAAACTGAACGATAGAAATGAGATCGGGTTCAAGAATATCTACTCTATCAATTCTGATGATAAATTGATTGCACGAACGGGGGAGATTAATCCTTTGGAAACCAATCCTTCTCTGTTAAAGTCGAATGCGCGATGGTTTACAAGTAACAAGGTTTACTCGGGACAATTAACAGGAACACACCATCTAACTGAAAAAATGAAATTGAATTGGTTGACAGGATACAGCAATGTAAACCGTACAATTCCAAGTTTAAGAAGAACCATTTATACACGTTATAAGTATTTGACTGATCCGACTGATCCGAATCCGGCTGACACGATGTATGTTGCGAACATGTCGTACTCAAGCGTTGGTCCTAACTATTCAGGAGGAATGTTCTTCTCTGAAAACAAAGAGCACTCGTTCAATAACCGTTTGGATGTATCTTACACTTTTGACGAAAGAAATCCAAAAAACAAGACTACTTTGAAATTCGGTTTGTACAGCCAAATGAGAAACAGAACGTTCAATGCACGTCAGTTAGGATATACGAAATACGGGATTGTTGGTGGAAATGTACAATTCCAGGAATCTCTTCTTTATTTGCCGGAAGATCAAATCTACGCTCCTGAGAACATGGGATTATTGGAAGCACCGTCTTCTGCTAACGGAAATGTTGGAAAAGGTGGTTTCAAATTAACAGACGGGACTAAATTCTCTGATGCTTATACTGCGGAATCGAACTTAAGCGCCGGATATGCAATGGCTGATAACCGTTTTGGTGGTTTGCATTTGATCTACGGTGCGAGAGCTGAGTATTTCCAACAACAATTGGAAGCAAAGCGTGACAACAATACAGCTTTAACGATCAATACAACAAAACTGGATATCCTTCCGTCATTGAACGCGATTTACAGCATCAACGATACATCAAATGTTCGTTTTGCATTCTCTCAAACCATCAATCGTCCGGAATACCGTGAGCTTGCTCCATTTGCATTCTACGATTTCACCACCAACCTCGTTGTTTCAGGAAACGACAGCTTACAACGTGCTAAGATCAACAACCTTGATTTCCGTTATGAGCGTTTCCCTGGTCGAGGACAAATGTTCTCAGCTTCTGTGTTCTTCAAGCATTTCCAAAATCCTATCGAGCAGGTAAGCCGTCCGGATGTAACAGGAGAGATTTCTTACAAGAATGTTCCAAGCGCATTCAACTACGGAATTGAATTGGATGGAAGAATGGTGATAGGAAATATCTTTAAGGTAGATACTGCTTCCTTTTTCAACGACTTGTTGATTTTTGCAAACGGAGCGGTGATCCGCTCAAAAGTTGATGTTTCGGAAATCGTTGGATCAGCTACTGATTCACGTCCGCTTCAGGGACAATCGCCTTATGTATTGAACGCAGGTATAACGTATACACATCCTGAAAAAATCTGGACTTCGACATTGTATTTGAACAGAGTTGGAAACCGCATTGCAATTGTAGGAAACATCAACGAACCGGATCTTTGGGAACAAGCAAGAACTTTCCTTGATTTCCAGGTTACCTACAGTTTCTGGCAGAAAAAAGCTGAGTTCAAACTGAATGTTCAAAACATTTTGGCACAAGACCAGGTGTATTACCAAAACAACGCTAACACTGAAGAAGTAAAAGGCGTTCGCGCAGCATCAAACGCATTGTTCCTTGGCGACAAGAACGACGCTAACGGATACCAAAACAGTGTTGATGACGAAGTTTGGAGAACGAATTTCGGAAGAACAATTTCACTGGGAATTACGATCAAGTTATAAGTACAGTTTAGGTAGCGCTAGATTGAAAGAGAAGTCCTGGGTTTATGCTCAGGATTTTTTTTTAAACACAACGCTTGCGCTAACCGCGTGTTGCTAAAGCTTTAGCGGTGTCGCATAGACGTATAGCCCAAACATAGTCATAGCGTTTATTATTGAAACAAGAACATTTCAATATCTAACACAACAAGCTATTGAATCAACTATGTCTCTATGTGAAAATGCGATGTGCTTATGTGTTTTTTTTGAGTTACGTAAAATTCACCTTCATAAACTTCCCTTAACACAGATTTACTTAAAGGGTAACCTAAAAGACAGGCAAAAGAAAGGTTTAGACCTGAGATTTGTATCGATAAAAAAAGAAAGAACTTAAACGATGAAAAAAATCTACATGTCAGCTTTATTTGCCGCAATCAGCGGAATAGCTACAAGTCAATCATTCTTCGTGCCTACCTCATACAGAGGGGCATTCGCGCCAGCTCCTACAGCAATGTGGACAGATGGCTGGACAAACTGGGATCCGCAAAACACCGTTTACGGAACTTCTAACGTGAACGTAACTACGAACATTACAAACAACACTACATGGACTGCCAACAACGTTTATCTGTTGCAGGGACAGATCTATGTAAAGAACGGAGCAACATTAACCATTGAACCGGGAACGGTGATCATGGGAGATAAAGCAACTCCGGGGTCAGGTTTGTTCATTACACAAGGTTCTATGCTTATTGCAAACGGAACTGCCAACAATCCAATTGTATTCACATCTAACCAGGCACCGGGTGCACGAGCTGCAGGTGATTGGGGAGGTATTATCCTTTTAGGTCGTGCGGCAAACAACCAGCCAAGCGGTATTGCAAACATTGAAGGAATTGCTCCGAGTGCAGATACACAATTCGGTGGTGGTGCAAACCCTGATGATAACGATAATTCAGGTTCATTGAGCTATGTTCGTATCGAGTTCCCGGGTTATGTTTACCAAACAGATAAAGAGATCAACGGTCTTACTTTAGGATCTGTTGGTGCAGCTACAACGTTGAACCATATCCAGGTATCTTTCTCTAATGATGATGCTTTCGAATGGTTCGGTGGAAAAGTAAATGCACGTTATCTTGTTTCTTACAGAAACCTTGATGATGATTTCGATACGGATTTCGGTTACAGAGGATTGGTTCAATTCGGATTGATCGTTCGTGACCCGGGTATCGCTGATAACCCTTCAATCTCAACTTCAGAAGGATTTGAATCAGATAACGATGCTACAGGTTCTGCTGCAACTCCGCAAACTTCACCTGTTTTCTCTAATATCACTGCTATCGGTCCATTCCGTGGAAATACAGCTGCAACTATTGCCAGCGGATACAGAAGAGGAGCTCGTTTGCGTAGAAACACAGCTACAAGTATTTACAATTCAATTTTCATGGATTTCCAGAGAGGATTGCATATTGACGCAGCTCCTGCTGAAAACAACGCAACAAATAACTTGTTGAACTACGAAAACAATATCGTTGCAGGAACTGCAACCGGAAAAACTTGTGAGCGTAACTCAGGAAGTTCATTCAATATCTGGTCATTCTTCGGAACTCACGCGAATGATTCGTTGACTTCTACATCGGGAATTTTGGTAACACCTTACGATTACCTTGCTCCTGACTACCGTCCAGCTGGAATGTCGCCTGCATTGTCAAACTATGCATTCAACGACGCAACAATTTCTCCGAACGTATTGACTGCTCCTGCTGCAACATCAACATACAACTACTGTTTGAACGCTACAGCTACTCAATTGACTGCTACGGCTACAGGTGGAAACTCATTGATGTGGTACACGGTTGCTACAGGTGGAACCGGATCTTCAACTGCTCCAACACCTTCTACAACTTCTGCCGGAACATTTAACTTCTACGTAGCTCAATCAAACGGACAAGGATTTGAGGGTCCAAGAACAATGATCACAATTACTGTGAATGCATTGCCTGCAGCTCCTTCCATTACTCCTAACGGACCTACTTCTTTCTGTACAGGAGGTTCAGTTCAATTGAGTTCTTCAACTGCAACGTCTTACTTGTGGTCGCCTACTAACGCAACTACACAAGCAATTACAGTTAACTCTTCAGGAAACTATTCGGTAACTATTACTGATGCTAACGGATGTCAATCAACTTCAGCTCCAATTACAGTTGACGTTTCTAATGCACCGGTTCCAACTGTTCAGGCTAACGGATCACTTCAACTTTGTGAAGGAGAAGAAGTAACTTTAACTTCATCAACTGCTGATACATACTTGTGGTCGAACGGAGAAACTACACAGTCAATTACGGTTTCTACAGCTGATACTTATTATGTAACAACAACGAATACCGATGCTTGTGACGGTGTTGGACAATCTGCAAACTCTGTGGTAGTTGTAAATACACAACCTGTTGCTGCAGTTGGTGCTCCACTTATCAACGGAATGGTAGTAACATTTGCAAACAGTTCAACTGATGCAACAACTTACTCTTGGGATTTCGGTGATTTCACTTCATCTTCTGCTGCGAACCCAGTTCATGCTTATGCAGTAAGTGCTTCTTATACTGTAACATTGACAGCAACAAACGGAAACTGTTCTGATGATACAACCTTCGTAGTTGAAATTACTGTTGGATTGGATGAGATAAACGCTGTTAGCGGATTGAACATCTTCCCTAACCCGACATCAGCTGACGCAACTTTGGAAGTTGAATTGGCAAATGCAGGTGAGATCGAAGTGATTGTAATGAATGCTAACGGTCAAATTATGCAAACTGTTGCTACGGAATATGCTGAAGTTGGTACACACCAATTCACGTTAAACACAGCGGAATTTGCACAAGGAATGTACTACGCAGTTGTTCGCACTGCCGGAACTTCTAAAACAGTTAAATTGAGTGTGATCAAGTAATCGCTCTCTACAAAATACCGTAACGGTGAGTTCATTCGATTGGGCTCACCGTTTTTTCTTTTCCCTACTAACAGAAATCCGCAAACTATCTCCCGCAGACCTGTCTGCCGAACAGGCAGGTGCGCAGATAAAAAAGCCAGCTACCGGCTGGCTTCTATATTTATACGTTTTCTACGTCTGATAAAATTGAGTTGACCGGTAGGCAACTCATAACACGTCTAATTGGAATCTACGCATCAGTGGGAAGTATAACAGAGATTTGATAATCATTATCTATCTTAGCGGAAATTCCAGAAATATGAAAATCATTGCATTCGGGGCCAGCTCCAGTTCTAAATCGATCAACAAACAATTTGCCCATTATACTGCTCTTCAGATGGGAGATGATGTTCAAATTCTTGATCTGAACGATTTCGAAATGCCTATTTTCTCAGTAGATCGTGAGGAAGCTGACGGTTATCCTGAAGAAGCACATGAATTTCTTGATGTTCTTGGTGGTGCCGACCTTTTGGTAATTTCTATGACGGAACACAACGGAGCTTATTCGGCTGCTTTCAAGAATATTTTCGACTGGGCATCACGTATAGAAGCAAATCTTTTCCAAAACAAGCCTGTACTCTTGCTTTCCACTTCTCCAGGAGGATTTGGTGGTGGAAACTCCATGCAATTGGCGTTGACCCGTTTTCCGAAGCATGCGGCAAATATCATCGCACATTTCAGTTTGCCTAAGTTTGGAGAAAACTTCGATAATGGAATTAAGGATGTGGAATTGAAAGCGAAGTACGAGGAAACGCTTGAAACGGCGAGAGAGGCATTGAAACAGTTGAAATAACACCTCGATCTCTCAAAATAGATGGATATCTATTCATATTTTTCTATGAATAGACACATATCTATCCATATTTTTTCGGTCGAATCGGCTTTACTTCAAATCGAAAAGCGAACTTACACCCGGAAGTCTTTCTACGGTAAATCCTTCAGCATACTTCACTCCTATGCTTCTTCCGAATTCAGCCATACGTCCACGAAGGAACTCGAAGAACTCTTCACCGGAGATAGGTGTTTGCGGTTCTTTGGAATTGGGATCCCAAAATTGAGTTTTGTATGCTTTGATCGATTCGAACTTTTGGTCTACGAAATCCGTTACATCTATTGCAAAATCAGGTTTGATAAGTCTATCCTGGATATAGTGGTAAACAAATTTCGGGCGATGCGCTTCTTGCTCCTGCCCTTCCCAAAAGGTTTTTACTCTTCTCAGTCCGGCTAAAAAACACGCCTCAGAAGCCAATTTACTTCCTTTTCCGTGATCAGGATGACGATCAGAAACGGCATTCAACAAAACAATTTCCGGTTTAAATCGACGGATTTGTTCAATGATCAAACGTAAATTATCTTCATTATGGGCAAAGAATCCGTCAGCCATTTTAAGATTAAATCTTTCGCTTAATCCCAATATTCTGGCTGCTGCCGTTGCTTCTTCTTTTCTTGTTTCAGCGGTTCCACGAGAACCCAATTCACCTTGAGTTAAATCCACAATTGCCGTAGAATAACCCATTGCTTTATGTTTCAACAAAGTTCCAGCTGCCGACAGCTCAACGTCGTCCGGATGTGCCCCTATTGCAAGAATATCAACCATACTATTAAGTTAAAAATCAAAAAGTATCTCGACTACGCTCGATAATCTTAATGATTGGAAAGATGACTTCGACTCCGCTCAGTCACCTTTTGATTTAGTTTTCTATCCAATTTACAATTTCATCATCAAAAGGCGAAACTCCGGGTTCCAAAACTTTCACCACTTTACCGGATTCATCCACCAAATATTTCTGAAAGTTCCATTCTACCTCGTTTCCGTTAATTGAAGTAAGAAATTTATATAACGGATGTTTGTTCTCTCCAAGAATGTCAATTTTCTCTGTTAACGGAAAAGTAACCCCAAAACGTTTTGTGCAAAATTCACCGATCTGCTCAGCCGTTCCAGGTTCTTGTCCGCCAAAATCGTTGCATGGAACCCCGATAATTTCAAAATTCTTATTGCCGAATTCTTCATACAAACCTTGCAATTCAGTATACTGCGGCGTAAAACCACATTCTGAAGCTACGTTCACGAATAGTAATTTCTTTCCTTTAAAATCAGCCCAATTCAACTGCTGACCTTCTAAGGTATTGATTTGAATATCTTCTAACATCATAACAACTCCTTCATTTTACGGTTATACCTATTGCCTTTGATTCCGGCAATAACGGCTAAAACAATGAACAAAGCAAGCATGTACCAAATGTAAGTAGGTAAACTTACCGCTCCATCACCCTGTGCGTATGAATGGAGTCCGACAAGAATGAAATTCACTCCGAAGAAGGTAAACAGAATTGCTGCATAACCGAAGAAACTTGCCACGTTGAAAGCGAATTTGCTTTTCAATCCAGGGATAAAACGGAAATGGAGAATGATTGCGTAAACTAAAACAGAAGCCAAAGCCCAGGTTTCTTTCGGATCCCAGCCCCAGTATCTTCCCCATGATTCATTTGCCCAAATTCCACCAAGGAATGTTCCGATTGTCAGCATAAATGTTCCTATCATCATTAAAATCTCTGACGCATGCGTCAGGTCATTGATATCCTTGTTCAGTTCTTTTGCATTTTTCATATTTCGGCAAACCAGTAAAACAAGGTTCGTCAAACCAAGAATACAAGACAATCCAAGGAAAGCGTAAGAAGACGTGATTACCGCAACGTGAACTTTCAGCCAGTAACTTTTCAATACGGGTTGCAACGGTGTAATTTGCGGATCAAGCAATTCCAGCTGTGTTACCATAATAATACTTCCGGCCAATAATGCAGCCAAAGCAAGAATCACAGGAATTCGTTTCATAAAGATCAATCCAAGAAGAACGGCAACCCAGGCAATGAAAACAAGTGCTTCATAACCATCGCTCCAGGGTGCATGACCGGAAATGTAAGATCTTATTCCCAATCCATAACCGTGATACAAGAAGGAAACGATCATTCCGAACACGAAAATCCCTCTAATGATCTTGAAAATCCTTTCTTTCTTTGGACGAGCAAGCAATTTGATGTAATACAGGATCAACAAGAAAGTTCCCAAAAGGAAGTAAAGCATTTCTGCATTCTTAAAGATCTGCATTTTATTATACGAAATCTCCAGTTTTACCTGTGTTTCTGATGGTAATTTATCTGCCGGTGTGATGGTGCGTTGAATAGACTTCAGGTCTTTCAGTTTTCCATTCGGAACCTGGTAATCACTTGTTTTTCCAAGGTTCTCATAAAGCCATCCGAAATATTCAAAAGCGATCTTTGCTGTAGATTCTGCTCCTTGAACAGCTTCCTGTGAAGTTGGCGGATACCAGGTATGATTCTCCGCATTTCGAACTGGAATAATTCTCAGGTAACTCGCACTCTGAATTCCAACGATGATCTCATAACGTTCTGTTAGTTTGATCAATTTCTTTTGGAACTCGTTTTGTTTAGCTTCCGATAAACGAAGTGCTTCTTTGTACTTGTCAAGGTATTTATATTCCATTGAACCATCAGGGTACTTGTTTGAAAGTTCATTGAAAGAAACATATTTAGCCAATTTAAGCGGGTTCTGAACGGCAGCATGAACCTTGATCATTTTTTGGTTATTCCAATACAGCGGGTACATGTGCATCGACATGATCACCTGAACAGCATTGTAACCTTCATAGGAATTCTTTCCATAGATCTTTACCAATAAGTTGTTACACATGGTATGGAAAGGAATATTTCTACCCTGGTAATCCTGAACCAATAAAGATGACAATTCTTCGGAATGTTCAACAGAAATGAAACGGACCACTTTCGCAGCTTCACGTTCCTGGCGCTCCATTTCAGCCGAATTGGGTTTTTCTGCAACTACATGATGTGTGTGGTCGTGACCATCGTGATTGTGCCCCTCATGATCGTGTTCCGTTTCCTGGGCAAAGGAGAATGCCGAAACAAATAACATTACTGCAGCTGTTGCACCATGTTTCCCGAATCTTCGGATCAGTTCTCTCAAACGGCCGGCTTTTGCAAAAAGACTCATGATCATACCGATAATCATCAGTAAATATCCTAAATACGTGATGTTTGTTCCCCACCAATCGGAATTCACACTTAAGATCGTTCCCGTTTCATCAGGAAAGTATGAGCTTTGGAAAAAGCGGTATCCGTTATGATCCACAACGTGATTCATAAACAAATGCTTTTTCTTCTCCACTCCGTTCTTTTTATCCTGGATAACTATATCACTTGCATAAGACGATGCAATTTGAGACCCCGGATATTTGTCCATGATGAAATCCTCACATTTAACATCGAAAGGAAGCGGACGGAAACGAAGTCCGTAGCTAATGGCGTAATTCAATCCGTTGAAACTGAAAATTGTAGGTTGACCAACGGCATCAATTCCACCTTTCATACGAACAATCTTTGATTTTCCGGCATCGGTGACTTTCAATGTCAGGAAATCATACCCGCGGTCTTTACGTCCGGATGGCAGTAATTCTTTTTTCGCATGCGGAATGGCCTGTTTGAACACAAATTGTTTTCCCATAAACGAATAAAGCGTTCTTGGATTCAATTTATAAAGCGTGTTGGGAACAATAGAATTGTAAAGCGAATCTGAAATTGGAGCTCCACTTTGCTGAGATTTCTGCAACTGCGACATGGCAATACTCTGCATAGGAATTGTTGCGCGGATCACCAAGGAATCCCCTTGTTCAAAAATATGAATTCCAGGATCGCCTGAATTGGAGAAATAAAGAATTGCGCCACCAAGATTAAGGTCTTCACCCGGCATCACATAGTTCGACTGCATTCCGTCGAGTACAATATCAAGCGCTTTCTTGTTCGATTTCATATCAATTACCAAAGAATCGATGTGTTTTGATTTGAAATCAACATATTCCACTTTCACGGGGGTGTGTCCCGGAAGCTGAGTAGCAAAATTCACTGAATTCGGATAGCTTTCCGCCATATATTTCACTACAGAATCGCGGTATTGGTATTTCGTTCCGTCGTTCACATGGAAATAAACATACGGTTCTGCGGTCATGATCTTATTTACGGCTTGTCCTTCCGGAATTTCCATTCTTCCTTCAAAACCAAAATAACGCGTAACTCCCGCCCCGATGATAATAACGATAAACGAAATATGGAACATCAGCATCGCAATCTTCTCGCGCATCCACATTTTGTAGCGCATGATATTAGCAACGAGATTTATCGCAAGAAACACCAGCAATAATTCGAACCACAACGCATTATAAACCCACAATTTTGCAGCCTGGGTGGTTTCATTCGATTCAATAAAGGTTGCTCTTGCAATTGCTACAAAGAAGATCAGCATTCCTACTGCCATCCCACGCATAGAGAAAAGTGCGTTCGCTAATTTTTCCATCTGAAAACGGATTTATTTTCCGCTTGCAAAAATAACCATTCGAAACGCCCTGACCATGGAAAACTTGAAACTTTCGGTGAAGTGTTGAAAAAGTAAACCACATAGAAACATAGGCCACATAGTTTAGATGAATCCCATATCGGAAAAACAACAGCTATCCTTAATCAATCTTATTCTCTTAATGGTTAAGAAAAACACCATTTTAACCATTAAGGAATTAAGAAACATTAAGATTGAATTGATGTCTCTTCTATGTTATCTATGTCCCTATGTGGTTGAACTATATGACTATGTGGTAAAACAAAAAAGGAGACCAAAACTGACCTCCTTTCTTCTAAATATGATTGAAAAATTAATCTTCAATGCTTGCCGGAACCAAAATACGTCCACAGTGCTCACAAACGATTACTTTTTTCTTTGTTTCAATATCTAATTGACGTTGAGGTGGGATCTTGTTGAAACATCCTCCGCAAGAATCACGGTCAACACCTACAACTGCCAAACCATTCTTAGCATTCGTACGCAAACGGTCGTAAGCCATGATCAAACGCTCGTCAATTGCAGCTTTCGCTTTTTCTGATTTTACTGTAAGTGCTTCTTCCTCTTTTTGAGTTTCAGCAACAATCTCGTTCAATTCTCCTTGTTTAACGGCCAAATCACCTTTACGCATTTCCAAACGCTCTTTTGCCTCGTCAACTACTTCTTTCTTAGCAACTGCCTTAGCCTTAGCTTCTTTAATACGCTTTTCGTGCAATTTGATCTCCAATTCCTGGAACTCGATCTCTTTATCCAAAGATTCGAATTCACGATTGTTACGCACGTTATTTTGTTGTTCTTTGAACTTAACGATTGCAGCTTCAGCATCTTTCATTGCATTCTTACGGTCAGTAACTTCTGTTTCAAGTTCCTTCACCTCATCCTGCATTTTCTTCACTCTTGTCTCCAAACCTTCAATCTCATCCTCAAGGTCCTGAACTTCCAATGGCAATTCACCACGAACTGTTCTAATGCTATCGATTTGAGAATCAATTTTTTGCAATGCGTACAACGCATCTAACTTTTCAGCAACTGTTGTTTCTTTCGTACTTGCTTTTGCAGCCATACCTTAGAGATAATTTATTGGATTCGTATTTACACTCGTTAAACGAACGGCAAAATTAGTAAAATTTTTCTGCATTTGAGCTACTAACCAATGAGAAGTGAATTGTTCCGATTCAAAATGCCCGATATCTGCAATGATTATCTTATTCTCGGCATCAAAAAACTCATGGTACTTGAAGTCTGCAGTAATGAAAATATCCGCTCCGGCCCGCTTTGCCGCACCCAACAAAAAGCTTCCCGAACCACCACAAACGGCAATTCTTTTTACAGAAGATTTATTGAGGTTCGTATAGCGGACTGCTCCTGAACCAAAGATTTCTTTTATCCGGTTCAGGAACTTTAAAGTCTCTTCTTCATTCTCTAATTCGCCCACCATTCCGCTTCCAATTTCTTCATTGGTGTTATTGAGCGGAATCAGGTCATAGGCAACTTCTTCGTAAGGATGATTTTTCTTCATTGCCGAAATCACGTTACTTACGGCATGCTGCGAAACGGTCAATTCAATCTTTTCTTCGTCCACTTTTTCCAGTTCGCCTGCTTTCCCAAGATACGGATCAGCATCTTCGTTCGGACGAAAACGCCCCACTCCAACCAATGAAAAACTGCATGCGTCATAATCGCCTATTTTTCCTGCTCCTGCATCAGCAAGCGCATTTCGAAGTTGATCTGCATGAGTTGCCGGAACAAAAACGTTCAATTTCACCAAACCGCTTTCTTTCGGAAGAAGGATCTTTGTATTGCGCAGCCCTATTTTATCAGAAATAATCTTGTTTACGCCATACGACATATTGTCGAGGTTCGTATGAATCGAAATAAGACTGATATCGTGTTTGATCGCTTTTTGGACAACACGTTCAATATAATTGGAACCAGTGATTCGCTTCAATCCTTTGAAAATAATAGGATGATGTGTAACCACCACGTTGGCGCCAACTTCCAATGCTTCGTCCAAAATACTTTCAATACAATCAAGCGCCACCAAAACACCTTTGATCTCAGCGGAAGGATCTCCCACCAATAAACCGGAATTGTCATAACTTTCCTGGTAGGTGTAAGGTGCAAGGGAGTTGAGGAATGAAACGAGTTCGGATACTTTCATAATTATATATTGTTGAACGAAGATAAGTGTTCTCTTTATAAAGACTACTTCACAAACCCTTTTCGGGTCATTTCTCCCCAACCACCCTGGCCCTTTAGTTTCTGCCAGTTCCCTTTCAAAGCAGCGTAAACCACCACCGGGTGAAAAACAAATGGCTCCAGGAAGGCCGCAATGACAAGTTTTCGTAAATCTTTAAATGTATTGTAACGCTTAAATGTACTTTCTTCAGCATAAAGTGCCATCATGGAGAACAGCACCGCAAAAACATAGACGAAAAGCAGCAACAGCAGGAAGAACTTTATATTCAGGACTCCAAGCACCACAAAAAGTAGTGTAATCAATAAGCCTGTAAATTCGATCAAAGGTGCCCAAAACTCGTAAATGGCCCAATAGGGATAACTCAGCAACCCTAAAATCCCGTATTTCGGGTTCAGGCAAATCTTGCGGTGCAGATAAAGTGTTTCGTAGGTTCCTCTTGTCCAGCGACTTCGCTGTTTGATCAATATGCTGTAATCTTCCGGTGCCTCTGTCCAGCAAAGCGGATCGGGAATGAACTGTACGGTATGCGGCTGTTTGTTCTCTATCATATAGCGACGCATACGAACCACGAGTTCCATGTCTTCACCAACGGTTTTTGTGTTATATCCGCCACAGGCAAGGGCAATTTCCCGGTCGAACATACCGAATGCTCCGCTGATCAGTAATAATCCATCCATTTTTGCCCAGGCCATGCGCCCGAGGATGAACGCCCGTAAATATTCGAGCACCTGGATGCGCGCAAGCATATTGTCGGGAGCCTTAACACTGATGAGTTTCCCGGCTTTCACCACACAAGAATTCGCGATACGCACAACTCCGCCGGTTGCAATGATCTTTTTTCCGGACTTCTCAAGAAAGGGCTTGCTCAGTTTGAGCAGCACATCTTTGTCCATGATGCAATCCACATCGATACAAACGATGTACGGATTGTCGGAAATGTTGATCCCTACATTCAAAGCATCTGCCTTTCCCCCATTTTCTTTATCAACCACAATTAATTTAGCAAACGACGGATTGGAAGAAACGTAAATTCCGCGCACTTTCTTCGTTTCAATTCCCGCGTGATAGTGTTGATCGGAAAGAACAAGCTGAAACTCTTCTGTCAATACCTCCATGGAATTGTCCTTGCTTCCATCGTTGACAACAATCACGTTAAAATTATTGTAATTGATACTGAGCAGAGAGTGTACATTTTCGCGAATTGTCCGGCCCTCATTATAAGCCGGGGCGATCAATGAAACACTTGGAGCATCATTCAGGGTAAGCAATGCTTTGTAATTAACAAAACGGTTTTCCTTCAGGTACGATTTCAATGCCCTAGCTGAAATAATTGCCAGAACAAGATAAGACAGCATAACAGAAACTGCAAAAACGAGGATCACATAATTGAAGATTGTGACTGTAGTATCTATCCAGTAAACATTTGTCATGGATGCAAGTTTTTAGAGATCCGATCCCGAATACTATCGAAGCTCAATTGATATTTTGGCTGAAGTTCTCTCTTAAGATCAAGAATGAACTCATAATGTTCGTGGAGCTGGAAATAATCCGCAATACGCACCCCAAGCAGTACCAAACTGTCGTTTTCAGATTCAAATAAGTGATGAATTCCGTCAAATGAATTGAAATGACGAATCCGGAGCTGATACAGGATACAACTTTGCGTCCAGTCATCGATCACTATCTCAGGCAACGAAAATTCCTCCAACCCTTTTAATCCTTTCAATGTAATCAAACCGATGAACGCTTCTTTTTTCACATAATTGCTCGGGTGCGCCAACAACATCCTGATCACGATAAACGCTTCATGAACGTTTAAAACGGAAAGCACACGAATTCCTTCAACAATATCAACCCAGCCCCGGGATTTTACTTTTTTGTAGGAAAAATCGGCCAAATCTGACAACACAAAGAAATCTTCCAGCAGTTTCCGCTGTTCGCCGGAATAATTTCGATGCAGCGAGATAATGGAACGTGTCATTGTTTTTTTCAGCAGTGCATCGTGCTGAAACGAGTTGAAATGCTGCAGGCTTTCTTCCAGCGTCGCAGTTCCGAACAAAGCATTGAACAAAACATCATCAGTTATCTTCTGGTAATCCTCACTTTTTCGTTGTGTCCTTAACTTGATACTGCGCTTAATGAATGTCCCTAAAAGAAAAAACAGGAATGCACCAAAAAACAGGCAGATCATCCATACAAGGAAATACACCAATTCATCTTCACTATGGGCATTGTCCACTTTCATACGCTAAAACCGGTGCGATAGGATGAGCTGAAATGTATAGCGGTTACGATAGTTGGCCGGAACGTATTCCTCGTATTCATACATAAAAACGGGCTGTACGAACCAATTGTACTTTACACGAAAACGCGCATTGATCCCTATTCTATAAGCTTCCAATCTGCTCAACAAATCAGATGTAAGGTAAAAATACGGCAGGTTACCATACTGCATATCCAGTTGAATGTAAGATTCTTTGTTCGGCAGTGCTTTCCGGAAATAAACCAGGTGTGAAGCGAGTGTTTTATTGTCGAGGAAAGAAACGAAAGGTCGATAGTTGGCAGTCCATGCGTTATTGGTAGTATAAGCAATATGACCTGTAAGCAGCAAAGGGGCATTCATATTGTCGAAATACAAATACCTTGCTCCCAAAGAAACACTGAAATGTTTTTGTTCACGGTAGAACTCAAATCCTGCTCTCAATTGAGGAAAAACAGACAACTTCTCAGATACTCCGAGGTTTGCATAGATATAATTGTTCGATTTCACCTTGACATATGCATCCGTCTCGAACTGAACGGCTTGTTTGCCAAACATATGCGCATAATTAACACGGAAAAGATGCGTGCCGGATTTGAATTTTCTTCCATATTCCACAAACGCGATCTGTTGAGGATCGAATGCCGTTTCATTGAAAGTGGTTACCAGGTAACCCGCAGAAAGTGTGTTCTTTTCTTTTTTCAGGATTTCAGTACGTAAATAGTCCGCGGCGTTGTATTCGGGAGAATCTTTCGGAATTTGTGCCAATAGTTCAAGAGCTGCCGTATCGTCATTCAGTATCACAAATGCCATAGCTTTTGAATACAGGTAATGGTCTTTTGCTTCCGGAAAACGGTTCATTCCCAAATCGGAAAGACTCAACATTTCTGTCGGTTTGAACAACTTGTTTTCAACCTGGATCAAGAGATCAAGTTCTTCTCGGTACAACTCATCAGCTTTACGTCTTGTAAGAATTTCCTCTGCTTTTTGAGGAGAATCGTTCCAATAATAAAGACGTGCCAGGTAGGTTGAAAAATCGCGATTACCCGGATATTTCCCTGAAAGTTCTTCCATGATCAAAATCGCATCTGAATAGTCGTTTTTCTCTGCCAGAGACCTTGCTTCCAGAAACAATGAATCAGGATCCGTACTTTGACCGAAAAGTACCGGCGAAGCGAATAACAGACATATGGCAATCCAACTTTTCATTTGAACAGATCAGTTTGAACCGGGAAGTAATTTTTCAATACGCTTCAGGAGTACCTGCGGACTGAAAGGTTTTGCAATAAACTCATCGGCACCCAAATCAAAAACTTCAATCTCTGTAGTATCAATTGTTTGAGAAGTTAACACGATCTTTTTGATCTGCTTATACGTACTACTTGAATGCAATACCTGTTTTCCTCCTGCAAAAGGGAGGTTCAAATCAGTTATGACCAATTGGATTGTTTCATGATTCTGATGAATATATTCAATCGCATCCATTCCATTATCAAATTCAACCACCTCGTAATTCTGTGCCCTTAAAAAAAATGCAAGCGATTTACGCAGCATATTCTCATCTTCAATAAGTACTACATTCATTTCTTTTTGTTTATCAGCTCATGAATATGATTGTGGGCTTTCAACACCTGTTTTTCTAAAGCTGCAATGCGGTTTGCAACTCCTTCTTCGTAAGGATTCTTTTCCAGCTCGTTCAAAATCGTTGTATCCATCAGGAACATTCCGAACGAAGATTTCAATTGGTGAGCTTGTCGTGATATCGCCTCCCAATTTTCTTCTTTATGCCATTCTTTGATTTTTTCAATCGATTCAGAAGTATCTTCAACAAACATACTCAGCATTTGATTTTCAAAATCCGTGTTTCCTACAGAAGCTTCTTTTATAATATCAAGGGAGAACTGGAATTCCTCCATTTTATCTCCTCTATTTCCTGGGGGTAACCAAGCGGCTATCTTATCGAATAATTCACTCTTCTTGAAAGGTTTCGAGAGATAATCATTCATTCCTATCTCAAAACACTTTTCCTTTTCTTTGATGATAGAATGTGCAGTAATAGCAATGATCGGAGTTTCAGAATCAAGTTCCTTACGAATATATTCCGTAGCCTGGTAACCATCCATTTCCGGCATTTGAAGATCCATTAAAACAAGGTCGTACTCCTTTTGCCTGAACATTTCCACTCCTATCTTTCCGTTCTTTGCAACATCAAGCTCAAGATTCGTTGTTGCAAACAACTGTTGGGCAAGCAGGAGGTTCACTTCATTGTCTTCACACATCAGTACTTTTCCCTGAAGCGAACTGTAATCTGCCGGTGAATTACTTGACATAACCTCTTCTTTCTGTTCGGAAACTTCGAAATTGATGGTAAAACTGAATTCCGTTTTTTCATTCGGGATACTTTTTACGCCTATTGTACCACCCTGTTTTTCTACAAGTAATTTGCAAATGTTCAAACCAAGTCCGGTGCCGCCATATTTGCGGGTAGTATTCGTTTCAGCCTGGGTAAAACGGCCAAAAACACTTTCCAGTTTCTGTTCAGGAATTCCAATCCCGGTGTCGCGCACAACAAAGGTAATTGCAGCTTGAGAACGTGATTTCCAGTCTGCGGAAACCATCAATTTCACTTCTCCCTGAGCTGTGAATTTCAGTGCATTGTCGAGTAAGTTGATTAATACCTGCATCAATCGGTTGGGATCACCGTTAATTATAGCAGGTACATCCGGTTCAATTTCATAGTGAAACGACAGCTTCCTTTTATCTGCCTTGCCATCCAAAATAGAAAAGACGTTTTCAATTGTTGTACGCAAGTTGAAATCGCGCATATCGAATTGAAACAAACCGGCCTCTATCTTACTGAGATCAAGGATTCCGTTTACAAGGTAAAGCAGGCTATCTCCGGCGGTTTTCACCGATTGCAGCTGTTTTTGCTTCTTGTAGTCATCTTCCTCCTCAAGCAACAAATCCGTGAAGCCTATTATCGCGTGGATAGGCGAACGCAACTCATGACTGACATTGGCAATGAAATTATCTTTCTGAGTACTCAATTCTTCAAGCGCGTTGATCGCCAGAACATCCTTCGTAATATCTACGGAAATATTGGTAATACGTGTAATTTCTCCGTTAAGGTCGATCACAGGGCTATAGGAAGCCTGGACCCAAACGGTTTCACCCTTCTTACTTTTACGCTTGAACTTTCCGGAATACGGTTCTCCGGAAGCCAGTTTCTGCCATAAAAGTTCCTCATTACTGTCTTCCAATAACATGAGACGATCCTGGCCAATCAATTCTTCAACGGAATATCCCAGCATTTCAGCATATTGCTGATTTACATGAAGGATCTTCCCTTCTTTTGAAAATTCGATTATCGCATTCGACTGGGAAATGGCTTCTAACAAATTGTTATAGATCTTTTCCTGTAATTTAACTTGCTTTTCCGACAGTTCGATCTTTTCGTTCAGTACCTCTTTCAGTTCAGTTTCCATTTTCTCGTTCCGCCGTTTGGCTTCAAGATGGATCATGATCATTTTTGCGATATCACGCAACGCCTGCCGCTGGGTGTCAGTCAAATGTTGTGGTTTGACATCGGCTGCACAAACTGAGCCTATGGCATATCCACTGTTTGTCTTAAGCGAAATCCCTGCATAAAAACGAATTCCATTCTCTGCCTGAACATGCGGATTGTCTGTCAGACGCTCATCCTTCAATGTATCCGGAATCTCCAGGATATCATCTTCTAGTAATGAATATTGACAAATGGTTTCTTCAACAGGCAATTCCTCCTCCTCCATCCCAATTTTCGATTTGTACCATTGGCGCTCATCGTCAATAAATGAGATAAGGGAAATCGGGGTATTACAAATGGTGGAAACCAGGCTGTTGAGCGTATCATAAAATTCGTCCGCCGGTGTATCAATTACCGCATATTCCAGCAATGCCTTAATCCTGTTGATATCTTTAATGTAACTGTTCAAATCCCTAATCGTAGCTAAACAAAAATATTACTTTTCAGCAGAATTATTCCATGCATTTTAGTCAAAACATTACCCCAAATCAAACAGATATTACTTCTCTTTTGAAAATCAGTCGTTTTCAGTTTTACTTTTTCTTAAGGTGAGTGAAATCGCAGGAAATTGTATCTTCGCTTAATGCGAAACCTTCGGTTACTTCTTCTTCCCTTTAATTTGATCTATGGCGCTATTGTCGCCCTGAAAAACCTATCTTATTCTTTAGGCTGGAAGAAAAGCTATGAAATTCCGGGGGCAAGTATTTGCATTGGAAATATTACTGTTGGAGGTACAGGAAAATCACCATTAACAAAGGCAATTGCAGAACTTCTTCTGGAAGAACATCCGGTGATTCTTTCACGTGGTTATGGTCGACAAACAAAAGGCTTACAAGTTGCCAACCTGAATTCC
>Ga0307408_100000184_pt1 | contig 69239 bp, 72 predicted proteins | sample 322Cmetagenome_FD_202116 | JGI IMG/M metagenome (GOLD analysis project Ga0307408, IMG submission 202116) | Maize rhizosphere microbial communities from greenhouse at UC Davis, California, United States - 322HYB-C-3 | ecosystem: Host-associated > Plants > Roots > Rhizosphere > Soil | place... | reverse complement strand
GGACGACTTCCTGCCCTGGAACTGCGCCGACAAACTCGCCGGCGTTTAACTCCGCTTCCCAGCGGTGTTGTGAACATCATCGGTCAAAGCGGCCTAGCGCTCAAGACGGCGCTGATTTGACGCTTACCGCGCCACATGTGGCAGCTGCTTTCCGAAGCCAAGCAGAATCCCAAAGCAAATCATACGATTTACTTTTTCGAACTCATCGCCAAGAAGCGCAAAGGTTGCGGTGGTTGAGGACGCCCCTTCTGGGCTTTGGTCAAATGCTAAATCAAATTTCTCGTACAAAAGCCATGCATCAAGGACTGACGGGTAGAAGGCACGCAACTCCTCAATGTTTGCGCCGGCCGAATAACTCAACGTCAGAAAATTGAGTGAAAGCCTCGCGAGGACCGAGCCAGCACGCATCTTACCTCCCTCGTCCCTGCCGGCAAGCCATTCTGGAGCTGATAGATTGCGTTGTCCGATAGGAATTGCTGAGCCCAGATGATTTGCTTCGTCCTCGTAGTCTTCAAATGTCAGTAACTTTTCGCGTTTCCTACTTTGGAAGTCGTCGGCTGTCAGTACATGCATCATTGTTTAATCAGCATAGCGCCATACGGTCAGGCCGTAGCGCGAGCCCAGGTCAGGAGCGATCTCGCCTTCGCCAAATTCTTTGGTCGTTGAAGGAACATCGATAGATTGCCACGTGCCGGCTTTAGGGCAAGTGTCGCCGGCCTTCATACGGAGTTCGTTTTTCGTTACTTTTAGCTTGTCGCCTGATGTTTCATCGAGTTTCGCTCGACGTGCAAAGTCGACCAAATCCGCAGGATAGAACTCTGCGGTTCGATAACTGCTGTCATCGATGTCTAATAGGAAAGTGATTGCTGCAGCTTCCCATGACCAATAGCCTTGAAATCCTGGCCCACGCTTATGTGATTCGTGATACCACTCGCGGCGGCTCGCGGTGTACCAGTCGTCAAGATATTCAGCCATCAGTTCAGAGCGTGCTTCAGGCAACGCATTGAAAATCTTTAGCGTTTTGAAATAAGGGAGATGACGAGTGCATTCGGTGATCGAAGTATCCCTATCTTGAACAAAATAGGAGAGCATTCGTTCTAGCATACCGTCCATACTGGGATTCTTGTACTCAATGATGCGTGCAACATGTGACAGAGTGTTGCCCCAGCCGAGCAATATTCCAAAGCAAACCATACGGTTCACAACTTCAAATGCGTCGCCAAGAAGCGCATAAGTTGCGGCAGTGGAGGATACACCCGATGGGCTTTTGCCATATTCGACATGAAACTTCTCGTGTGTCTGCCATGCATCGACGACTTCTGGATAGAAGGCGCGAAGTTCCGCCAGATTTGCCCCAGCGGAATAGCTTAATGAGAGCAAATCGACCGATGAGCCCGCGACGGCGGATGCAACCATCATCCGCTGACCAGCATCTTTTTTTGCAAGCCATTCAGGGTCAGATAGATTGCGCCGTGCATACGGAACTAATGAACTTATCTCATCTATGTCTTCGAAATAGCTTTCGTACCCCAGCAGTCTCTCGCGTCGCAGATTTTGAAAATCTTTTTCTGTCAGTATCTCAATCATCATTAATCAGGAAGAATATTATCGGGTAAGTGCAGGACCAATTGCACCTCATGGCGTGAACCTTTGGACTTTTGATGCTTTCGCATTTGTCTGCCAGTTACAAGAGAGATCCACCGCTGATAGGGGCAGTCATCACCGTAATGGCGATAGCGTCTTACCAGTGTCTTCATTTTCATGCCCTCAGGCGTCAAATCTTCCGACTTCAATACATACTCGATCCACGCGTGACTCATCTGGGTTGGCAAGCCAGTTGGTTTACCGTTCTTGCTGACGCCAGGCTTGTTGACTCCTTGTCGAAGCGCCTTGATCTCTTCCTCGGAATCGCCAATCTGGACGACTTGATTTTTATGGGCGTCGCGTTTTTTATTATCGAAAATGTTCGGCATATCATTGTCGGTTCGGGACTTCGCATCTTCGGCACGTAAGACTTCGAATTTTTCCCGCAACTCGCCTGGCAGCGCGGCAATTAGGCGCAACGAATCAAAGACGCTTGACTTGGTTTCGCCTACGACAAACGGTTTGCTAAGATTCGGCTTATTCAACCACAAATGGTCCATTCCGTTATGCGGCAGACTGTACTCTTCGGTTAGCTTGCCGTAGTTGTTCACTTTGTTGAGCGTTATATGCTTTTGCTTAACAAAGTAGTCGGTGATGTGTTCGGCAGGTATGCCTGTGCCCGGCGGTTGCTTCTTGGGTTTGGCCGCTTTCTTCTGATCGACTTTGCTGGTGTTCGCTGGCGTGGAATTGCTCTTAACGTCCTGGCTTTTCTTCGCTACCACCTTGGCTTCTTTCTTCTGTGCCTGGGCGGTGGTTTTCTTGGCTGCCGTTGACGCAACTGTCTCCTGAACTTCGTGTTTGACGGCGCGGCTGCTGGTGGCTCCCACGGCGGCGGTGCTGCCTGCCAGTTCATGCCCCAACATTTTGGAATGCATTTCCCGCAGTTCCGTAAAGGCGGCGTCGATCATCTTGTCACCGTTCTTCTTCAGCGCGTTCAACTCGTCGATGACGATCTTTACTTCTTTGCGACCCGCAATCGTTTTGACGACCCAGTTGTCCATTCCGTCGATGAACGCGCCAATAGTTTGGCTAAAAATGCCTTTGCTATCCTTCGCCAGGTCGGCCCAGTCGATTTTGCGCATGTATTTTTCGACGTTACCGCGCAACGTAGGGGATACCCGCTCCAGCACTCGGCCAAAGTTATACCCTTTGGTCATGAACTTGAAGCCGACCTTGAGTGAGTCGCCTACTGCCGGCACGCAGCCGATCAGCGTGATCACCAGTTCGACCCAGCCGCCCACGGCAGCCGGCGTCTTGGCGATCTGGATAATGGCGAGGATCATGTCACGAGCGTCCATTGCCTGGCCAACGCCGGGTACCACGCCAAGTATGCCTGTGACGATGATGTGCGATGGCGATGAACCTTCGCCTGTGATCAGGTCCTTCAACCAGTTTCCCATGTCGTCGTCGACTTTGCGGACGACGCGGGCGACACCCGGATGAGTGGCTTGGCTAGCCCCGCTCATGCTTCTTCTCCTTCATCGTTGTCTTGTTCGCTGCTTTGCTCGTTATCGTGCAGGTCCCGATAGCTAAGCTCAAGAGGCGCGTCCTCGGCATCCTCGTTCTCGTAGCGGTAATCGTCGTAGTGGAATTCGGCGTCGATTTCGCCGTCGCTTTCGGCCGCTGCGAGCATCTCTTCGATCTCGTCGGGGAAGTAGTTATCCTTCAGGTAGGCGTCTTCCTGCTCGATGTATTTGGCGAGGATCGCTTCGGCTTCTTCCTGCGTGGTCGGTTTCATGCCGTAGACGGCGTTCGGTTTGCGCTGTTTGCGTGGTTTCGCGTCGCGCTCATCCTCGCCATAGACCACGGTGGCCATGCTGTTCGGGATGCCCTCGAGACGCGCAAAGCCTTTCGAATCGAGCTTGCCTTCGCGGCTGGTGCCGTCGGCGAACGTGACTTTGTAGGGGGCGCCAACCATCGGTTGCATATCGTCCCAGCGGTAATTCAGTTCCAGGAAATTCTTGGCCTGGTCTGCCTTGGGCAAGGCTGGCAAGGAGACGTCGCTGTTGCCGGGACCGCTCAGCTCCTTCATGCTGGCCTTGAATTCGACCTTGCCGGGTGCGTTCAGCGTGATATTGCCGCCTTCAATGCGGATCGCCGCGCCCTGTGTCGTCAGCAGGACGTGCTGTTTGGCGGCGACATTCACCTCGGCGTTGATACTGGCGACTGTGACCGCTTTGTCGGCGGTGAATAAAGTGGTGCCGTCCTGGCTCTGGCTGCTGAATTTACCGCTCGCCGCGTGCAGCCGCAGCCCGGTTTCCTGGTTCGGCTTTTCCTTGGCGTTTGCTTTGCCGTAGGTGAACAGGCTGATGCCGGTGGCGGCGGCATGCTGCAGGTTGGCTTGCGCAGCATGGTTGATGTCCTGGCCTGCGGAGATGCTGCTACTGGCGCTGGCAGCCAACAGGCTGTTGGCAGGCGTCGCCGCCACAATGCCGGAAGGGCTGTCCACTTGCAGCAGCGGCTTGTCGAAAGCGGTAACGCCGCCGTCAGTGCGTGCTTGCAGGGTCTCGGACGTCTGGCTCATCCCGGCGATGGCCGGAAGCTGGTCGGCCGGGAGTTCGTTCGGCAGGTCTGCCTTGTGGGTCTTTGCCTGTTCGGCGATTGCTTGCTGGCGCTGGTGGGCTGTGTCCACCTGGCTATTGGCCTGGCGCGAGTCGAGCGTCTGGCCGCTGGCTCCGCGGGCGGCGTGGCTGGTCAGCAGCATGCCGCGGCCGGCGCGCAATGCCAGGGCATGCTCGGTCTTCAGCTCCGCGCCAAAGCCGGTGGTTTGCAGGCGCTGGTTGTCGGTCTGGTGGCGCAGGTGGCCCAGGTTCAGTTCCGCCGTGCCCTGGTGCGGCTTGGCGTGGCGTTGCAGGCCAACGCGCGACTGGCCGGGCGTATCGTCGAACACGAGCTGGCTGTAGGCGCCGGAGCCGGATTGGCTGGTCTGCATGGCCTGGCTTTTCAGGCCGGACAGGGCTGCGGGGTGGGCGTGGCCGCCCGCTTCGCCCGGGAACCAGGCGGGCGCGTTGCCGGTCGCTGCGCCGGTGCCGCTGGCAATCTTGTTGTGCTGTGCGTCGGACTGGCCGTCGCCGTTGTACAGGGCGCCGATGATCACAGGGCGGTCGATATCGCCTTCGAGGAAGTCGACAAGCACTTCCTGTCCCACGCGCGGCAGGGTGTTGCTGCCCCAGTTGGCACCTGCGATCGGGGCCAACGGGGTGGCGACGCGCACCCAGGTGCCGGCGCTGTCGTCGGCGGGAGCGCCGGTGTCGCCGGCTTGCAGGGCGGGCGACAGGCGGCTATGGCTGTTCTGGCCACGCTGCCAGTGGAACTGCACTTTCACGCGGTGGTCGCGGTCCGTATGGATTGGTGCGTCGGCCGCGCCGACCACGATGGCGGTCTGCTGGCCTTGCACGGTGGGGCGCTTCCATTCGGCGTTGCTGCGATAGGGCAGGGCGGCGTCGATGGCGTCGATGCGGTTGCGGTATAGAGGGCGTTCGGCGATGGCTTTGCCGACGGCGTGCAGGCTGTCGGCCAGTTCGGCGTCGTTCAGCAGTTGCAGCGGCGCGATGCCAATCTGCTGCTGGATCGACGAGCGGGTTTCTGCCGCCAGGTTGTTGTGCATCAGGTGCAGCACGCGGGTCACGATGTACTCGCCGCTGCCGCCGCTGGCTGGTTCGCCTTGCAGGGCGAAGGTGGTGGCGGGCGCCATGGTGCGCACGGTGCCCGCGCCGGTCATCGATTTGCGGGCGACGTCGAGTGCTTCCAGGCGGCGCTCGGCCAGGCGCTGGCCATGTTCACGGTTGGCGTAGTTGTAGGCGCCTGGTATGTCGCGGGCAGCCAGGGTGATGTCGCCGCTGGCCTTGCCGCTGGCGCTGACCTTGCGCTGGTCCAGCGTGCGATAGTCCCAGCTTTGCAGGGACACTTCGGTCGTCAGCAAGCTGGCCTGCATGCGCCAGCGGTCCATGCTGTCTTCGCGCATGACGGCGCCGGCTTGGGTAAAGCGCACGCTGGCCTGTTCGTTGGGGCGGAAGGCGGGATTGTGGTCGGCGATCACCAGCACGTGGCCGTCGCTGCGGTGCTCGTAGTAGTAGAACAAGCCTTCTTCGGCCATCAGGCGTTCGGCGAAGGCCCAGTCGCTTTCCTGGTATTGGGTGCAAAGGCTGCGCTTGGGATAAATGCTGCGGTCGGCCAGCTCGAAGCGCCATTCCGGTACCAGAGTGCCCTGGCCTTGCCAGCTGCCCAGCACGGCGTCGAGGATGTCGCAGACGGACAGGTCCTGGAAGATGCGGCTGTCACGATTTTGGGCGAGGAAGGCGGTCCACGGCTCCATCCGTAACTTGTATCGTGCTAGTCCTCCATTTGAGCCAAGCAGTTCAACGGCCGTCACATGGCCATGAAAGGGGCGCAGCGCTTGCGGGCCGGCGGCGGTGACCAGTTCCAGCAAAATTGGCTGCCCAATCAAGGACTTGAGCGAGATTGCTGCGTCAGTGGAGAGGGCGGAAATGTCGAAAGAGTAGGGCTTGCCGATGGCTTCTTCACCGCGCACGCATTCGGCCAATAAGTCGGACGGCGCTGTCAGCCGCAGCAGCCGCGTATCTTGTGTAAGGCGATCCAGCATGGCGTTGCATTTTCAATAAGCGTACGGATCGCCATTACATCTTAGAAATAAATTGCAAGCAAGCGAGATTTCAATCGTGCGCGGGTCCCTTCAATGGCACATGCCGTAGGCCTGCTTGTCTTCGAACCAGCGATAGGTGAAGGTGCGGGAAACGTAGCGCTTTTCTCCGATGATGACGTCGGGCGGGGTCAGGTCGAAGCGCTTCGGCATTTTGCCTTTGATGATCAGGCGGTAGCGGAATTGGGTGGCGTCGCTGGTGCCAACGGCGAACAGGACCAGCGGCACGCCGTGGACGATTTCGACGATCTCGGGCTTTCCATTGGTCGGGCGCTGGTAGACGCTCAATACCGTCGCGTTTTCAATCAGCGGGCCTTTCGGCTCCGTGACCTGGAAATGGGCGGTGGCAAAGTGAACCTGGGTCGTGCGGGGCAGCATGTAGTTGATCCCGATCTCCATGCCGCCTTCGGCTGGCTGCGGCAGGACTGTGGTGGCAGACACCGTAATCCCGCGCGGAAACTCGAAGGTGTCGGCGTCAACCGGTGTGCTGCAGTCGGGCGACGTGGCCTGGTACAGCGACGCTGGCGTGTAGGTATCGCCGCAGCCGGCAAGGGCGAGCAACATGGCGAGTGGCGCTGCTTTGCGCATAGTGTGAACCTCTTGTTTTTAGTTGTGACAGTTTACCTGACCGGCTAGCGGAGTGGTGCGCCGCCCGCCCAGCCCAGGTGTTAGTCTTGAACTAAAAGTAGCGATGGAGGCACCCATGATCCACCATCTGGGCATTGTGGTTTCGGACTTTGTGCGCAGCGCGGCACTCTATGATGCTTGCCTGGCGCCGCTCGGGATCCGGCGCGCGGTGACCGACCTGGACTGGGCCATTTATGCCGCCGCCTCGGGCCATCCATTCCTCTGGGTGGGGGCGGAGATTCCCAGCTATTGGGAGAGCGGGCACGAAGCTTCGCGTAGTCCCATCCATTTGGCTTTTTCGGCCCCGGACCGCGACGCAGTGAATGCGTTCTACCATGCGGCGATCGACCTGGGAGCCGAAGATAACGGCCCGCCAGGTCCTCGCGTCAGCGATGCAAATTTCTACAGCGCTTTCATTATTGACCTCGACGGCAACAACATCGAGGCCACCGTACAGGAAACCTAGCCTCGCTTCAGCCGGCTGCGCGCAGCGGCCGACTTCATCAGGGATTTCCATTTCTGCCGTTCAGCGATCCGTTCCAGCGCGGTCTGCTGGTTGCGGCGTACTTCGCGCTGCAGCTTGTGGAAGTTGCGCAGGCGGTCGTCGTCCACATGGCCGACCACAGCGCAGCCGGGTTCGCCTTCGTGCCGGCAATCGCGGAACTGGCATCCTGCCGCCAGCGACTCGATATCGTCAAAGGCCGACGATAAGGAGTCCGGGCTCAGGCTGCGCAAGCCCGGCGTATCGATGATGCAGGCGCCGGAGGGGCATAAATGCATTGACCGCGCAGTCGTCGTGTGGCGGCCGCGATGATCGGTGCGTCGCACGCCGCCGGTTTCCTGCGCTGCGCCGGCCAGGGCATTGGTCAGGGTCGACTTGCCGGCGCCGGAAGATCCCAGCAGGCAGATGGTCTGGCCGGCGCCCAGCCAGGGTTCCAGTTGCGCGACGGAAGCCGGGTCGGTGCCGTTCACCAGTACAAATTGCGTGCGCGCCGGCAAGCGTTCCGTCAGCGCAGCTACCAGGCCATCTTTGTCGGCGCAGAGGTCCGGCTTGCTGAGGACGATCAGGGGCGTGACTTCGGCAGCTGCCGCCAGTGCCAGGTAGCGTTCGATGCGGCGCAAATTGAAGTCGCCGTCCAGCCCCATCACCAGCAGGGCGGTGTCGATATTGCTCGCAATCGGCGGCGAGTCGGCGCGGGCGAACTGGTTCATTGGGGATAAGCGCTGGCTTATCCACACCTCGTTGAGCGGATTGGACGCGGCGATGACCCAGTCGCCAACGCACAGCGGTGTTTCGGCCAGCAGGCGCGGCAGAGCGCGCGCGTGGAATTCGGCACGGCCGTCGTGCAGGGTGATGCGGTCGCGCTGGTATTCGGTGATGCGGCACAGGCGGCCGCCGGGCGTTTCGGCGCCGGCTTCTGCCAGGCGCGAGATGATGGTGTTGTTAAGCCCGATACTGCGCAGTGCTTCGTAGTCGAAGTCGATCATGATGAGCGTTTTCCATAGGTGAACACGGCCAGCCACGCGCGGCGTGGCAAGCAGGAATAGTCTGGAAAAGTCGGCGCCCGGCCGGGCGCTCTAGCTCAAACGCTGAAGGTCAGGCAGCCGACAGGAGGGCAAGATCAAACGAACGCATGGCAAATCTCCTGTGGGTTGGTGGGAAAGCCGCCAGTGTCGCACCGGCGGCAGGGCAAGTCAATGCGGTGGCTCGCGGTCGACGGTGCGGACTTCGGAGCACTCTGGCTGCAGCGCTTCTTCAATCACTTCCAGCGCCAGGTGGGGCTGGGCGGCGCCGCACATGAAGATGTCGGCGGCGGCGAAGCCGTTTTCCGGCCAGGTGTGGATGGAAATATGCGACTCCGCCAGCAGAACCACGCCAGTCACGCCCATCCCGCTGCCGAAGCTGTGGAAGTGGCTATGCAGCACCTGTGCGCCAGCCGCAGCCGCCGCACCGCGCAGCAACTGCTCAATTTTAATGCAATCCGCCAGCAGGCCCGGTTCGATGCCGGACATGTCGGCCAGCAGGTGCGTGCCGCTAGGTTGGTGAATGCTCACTTGTGGCCTCCGCCGCCGCCACCGCTGCCCCAGCTGCCGGAACTGGAGGACCAACTGCTGCCGTGGCCACCGCTGCTGTTGGAAGAAGGCTCGCTGATAAACCTGATCCAGCTTGTGCCGACACTGAACATGCTTACCACCAGGGCGTAGCCGAAGAATTTATTCATTTTTTCTGTTGATCGTCGAGTGCATCCAGCACCAGGGCTGGCAGGTAGAGCGCAAGGGCAGCCATGAAGGTGACGCCAATGCTGCCGCCGAAGTTGAACAGCAGCGGAATCGCATTCAGCGCGAGCATGCCGATGATCCAGTTCTTTGCAGAGCGCGCGTAGCGGCCCTTGCTGAAATCCTGGGTGTCGACGCTGCCGGCTTTTTCCGTGCCTTTGACGGAATCGCCGAACCAGGCTTTGAGCTGGTCCCAGGCGACCGGGGTGGAGCGCGACCAGCCAAGCTCGGTGGTCGTGAGCTCGGCCGCCAGCGTTACCTGCTGGCGTTTGTATTCGTAGACATGAGTATGGTCGCCCACCGACACACGCCAGTTGAAGGCGCCTGCTGCGTAGGTTACGACGGAGTTGTAGTCATACAGCTTGCTGTAGTCGGACTTCTCGAACAGCACCGACTGGGAGTCCAGTACCGTTGCTTCCGGCCACCTGTCCATGACGTTGGCGCGCGACCAGCCGTCTTCGGTCTCGACCAGCCAGGTGAAGCCATTCCGGCTGCCGTACAGCAGGTATTCGGTCCAGCTGCTGCCTTCGTCGTCGGCGCGGCGCATAACGCCGATGACGGTGAAGTCCTGGTTGCCCAACTTGCCGGTGGCGCCCAGCGGTAGCGTGAAATACTCTTTCTCTTGCCGCTCGCCGATGGCGATGACTTCCGCTTTCGGGCTGGCTGCGTCGATCTGGGTCTGGCAGGACTGGCAGACCAGGCTTGCCGTCAGGCCGGGCAAGTATTTGATCTGGGTGCCGCAATTCGGGCAGTCCAGCGCATCGAGCTTGCCGCGATAACGGCCGCTGGTGCGCTTGATTTCATCCACATCGCGCAGCAACTGGGCCTGCATGCCTTGCAGCGTAACCGAGATGCCGGTGTACATCAGCGGCGGGCCTTCGTCGGAATAGTCGAGGGTAATAAAGTGGTCGTTACGCCGGAAGTCGGCGACTTTCGCCTGCCAGCCGTCGCCAACCTTGAACGGCAGCTCGCCCTGGCCGCCGATGCATTGCGCGGTCCGGACGTCGGCCGACATATAGCGCGCGCCAACCAGCTGGTAGGGTTTGCCGGGAAGGATGTCCTCGAAAGCCGGCAGCTGCGAATCCGGCTTGCGCAGCGTGGTTACCGTGTACTGGCCGGACGCGTCGCCCAGCCAGCCACTGGTGGCATCGTCAAAAACGATGAACCATTCGTTCCACATGCCGGCGTCGTAACGCAACTGGATGCGGCCGACCACATTGAAATTGCGGCCGCCCAGCACGCCGCTGGTGCCAATCTGGATCGGGGAGTAATCCTCCAGCACCGAGGAAATCTTGCCCAGGTCTTTGACCGCACCGGCTTCCTTCAGTACACGCGTGTTGCAGTACTCGCACACCGCCATGACGGAGGCGTGCGAGCGGAAGTTAACCTCTGCGCCGCAGCTAGGGCAGGAAACTGTTTGCATGCGGCCTGGCTTATCCGATCAGTTTTTTGAGCAGTTCGGCCTTGGTGGCGTCGTAATCGGCTGGCGAGATCAGGCCTTTGTCCAGCAGGGCTTTCAGCTTGCCGAGGCGGTCTTCGATCGATTCCTGTGCTGGCGCGGCAGGGGCAGCAGGAGCTGCCCCTGCTGGAGCCGCGGCTGGCGCTGGTGCTGCGCCAGGATTCAGCGCCTGGCCCATGGCCTGGCCCATCACCTGGCCGACCGTCAGGCCGGCACCGAGGCCCGCGCCCATGCCTGCCAGGCCGCCTTCATTGCCGGCGGCCAGCGGGATCGATTGCGCCACCTGGTATTTGGTGTAGCCGGCCATCTTGTCGGCGCTCATGCCGCCTTTCATGCCGGCGGAGATACGCTCGTCCAGCGCGGCTTGCAGTTCTTCTGGCAGGCTGACGCTGGCCACATTGAATTCATCCAGGCCTATGCCGTAGCGCGCGAATGCGTCGGCCAGGCCGCCTTTGACTTCCTGCGCCATCAGGGCCTGGTTGGCCGCCATGTCGAGGAAGGCGATCTGTGAAGCGCCCAGCGAGTTGGCCATGGAGGCCAGCAGGATGCCGCGCAGCTGGTCTTCCACGTCGTCGCGGGTGTAGATATTGCGGGTGCCGCTCAATTCGGTGAAGAACTTGCGCGGGTCGGTCACGCGGTAGGAATACATGCCGAAGGCGCGCACGCGGATCATGTCGAAATCCTTGTCGCGGATCGTGATCGGCTGCGGGGTGCCCCATTTACGGCCGGTCTGCACGCGGGTGCTGAAGAAATAGACATCCGACTTGAATGGCGAGTCGAACAGCTTGTCCCAGTTCTTCAGGTTGGTCAGCAGCGGCAGGGTTTGCGTGGTGAGCTTGTGGGTGCCGGGGCCGAAGACGTCGGCGATCTGGCCTTCGTTGACGAATACCGCGATCTGCGATTCACGCACAATCAGCACACCGCCGTTCTGGATTTCGAAGTCCTGCATCGGGTAGCGCCAGGACAGCACGCCTTCCGTGTCTTCGTTCCACTGCAGTACGTCGATAAACTGCTTCTTGATAAAGCTGCCGATACCCATGATGTGACCTCTTAGGAAATGCAGGCGGCGTTGATGCCACCGATGGAAAGCGAAATAGTGCCGAGCAGGCCGCCAAAGGCGCTGTTGTCGGCTTCAATCTGGTCTTGCGACATTTTCAGGCAGCGCGTGGTGACCGCGTAGCCGAGTGCCTGTACCACCATGGCGCCCAGCGCCCAGGCCAGAAACTGCTGCCAGTTGTTGGTATGCAGGATGCTCGATGCGATGGTCATCGAAAAGCCCAGCATGGCGCCGCCCAGCGACAGCGCTGCGGCGTGGTTGCCCTGCCGGATCAGCTTTACTTCGTCATATGGCGTCATCCACGTATAGGCTTTGAAGAAGACTACCAACAATAATGCGGCCAGCGCCAGATGGACCAGATAATTTAGGATGGCGTTCACGTCGATCCCCGGTTAAAGTGACAAGCTTGTAGCAAAAGAAACATATTAGAACAAAAGCATTCAAATGACCAAAAAGATTCTCATTGTTTCAGTCTTCGTCGTCGCTTCCTGCGGACTTGCCTACGAATTAATCGCCGGCGCACTTTCCAGCTACCTGCTGGGCGATTCGGTGCTGCAGTTCTCCACTATTATCGGCTGCTACCTGTTCGCCATGGGCGTCGGGGCGCATTTTTCCAAGTATGTGAAGGACGAGGACGTGCTGGCGCGCTTCGTCGACATCGAAATGGCGGTGGGCCTGATCGGCGGCCTGTCGGCTGCCGTGCTGTTCATGACCTTTGCATGGGCTTCCGCGCCTTTCCGCACCATGCTGTACACGATGGTATTCCTGGTGGGGGCCATGGTGGGGATGGAGATTCCGCTGGTGATGCGCGCTTTGAACTCGCGCCAGACCGAGTTCAGTGAACTGGTCAGCCGGGTACTGACCTTCGATTACCTCGGCGCGCTGGCAGTTTCGCTGCTGTTCCCGCTGGTTCTTGCGCCGCAGCTTGGGCTGGTGCGCACCGGTTTCCTGTTCGGGATGCTGAACATCGCGGTGGCCCTGTGGACAATTTATGTGTTTCGCACAGAGCTGGCGAACGTGGCGGGCCGTTTGCTGCGTGCCAGCGCCGTGATGCTGGCGCTGGTGATCGGTTTCAGCGCCGCTGACCGTCTGACCGGCTGGGGTGAACATGGGCTGTTTGGCGATGAAATCGTGTACTCGACCAGCACGCCGTACCAGCGCCTGGTGATCACCAAGTGGAAGGATGACCTGCGCCTGTACATCAACGGCAACCTGCAGTTCTCCTCGCGCGATGAGTACCGTTACCACGAAGCGCTGGTACATCCGGTAATGGGCGCGCTGCCGTGGGCCAAGCGGGTGCTGATCCTGGGCGGCGGCGACGGCCTGGCGCTGCGCGAAGTCTTGCGTTATCCACAGGTGGAACACGTAACGCTGGTGGACCTGGACCCGGCCATGACTGCCGCCTTTACCACGCGTGATGAGCTGGTGGCGCTGAACAAGGGCTCGTTCCGCGACAAGCGCGTCACCGTGGTGAATGCCGATGCGGCGATCTGGCTGCAGCAGAACCAGGACATGTTCGATGCGGCGATTGTTGATTTCCCCGATCCCTCCAGTTTCGCGCTGGGCAAACTGTACTCGGTGCCGTTCTACGGCATGCTGAAAAAGCATATCGCGGCCAACGGCCTGGTGGTCGTGCAGGCGACCTCGCCGTTCTTTGCACCGCACGCTTATTGGACCGTGGACGCCACGCTGCGCGAGGTGGGCATGCGCACCTGGCCGTACCACCTGTACGTGCCGTCGTTTGGCGAGTGGGGCTTCATCATGGCTTCTCCGCAGCTGGATTACCGGCCGCCCGAGTCGTACAGCCTGCCGATGCGCTTCCTGAATGCGGATACCACGCGCGCCATGTTCGCCTTTCCGCCGGACATGAAGCCGCTGCCGATGGCGCCGAACCGCCTCAACACGCAGTCGCTGGTGCATGAATTCGAGCAGGACTGGCGCAGGGTGATTCGCTGATGCTGCGTCGCTCTTTCCTGGCCTGGGCCGCGGCCAGCGGCGCCACTGCCGCGGCCAGCGTGGCGGGCTACCTGCGCTGGCAGGAGATCACGCCGGTCGTGAATGCGCCCGGCCGGGAGGAAGGGCACTTCTTGCGCGACCGCAAGCCTTTGCCTGCGCCTTCGCAATCGCTGACGACAGATGTGCTGATCCTCGGCTCAGGCGTCGCCGCGCTGACTGCTGCCTGGCAGCTGCGCAAGCAGGGGCATGACGAATTCCTGATGCTCGATGGGCCGGAGCCGTATGGTAATGCGGCCGGCGGGCGATTCGGCACGCTCGGCTTTCCGACTGGTGCGCATTACCTGCCGCTGCCGACGGAGGAATGTGCCCATGTGCGCGAATTGCTGGCGGACCTGGAAGTGATCCAGCGCGGCGCGACGTCGCGTAAGCCTTATTACGATGAGCGGTTTTTGCTGCATGCGCCGGAGGATCGGCTGCTGTTCAACGGCGTCTGGCAGGAAGGCGTCCTGCCGCATGAGGGCGTGCCCGATGCCGAACTGGCCGAGCATAAGCGCTTCTTTGCGCAGGTGGAGGCATTGCGCGGGGCGGTTGGAGCGGACGGCAGGCGCAGGTTCACCTTCCCCAGCGAGCATTCGTCGACGGATGCGGAGTCGGTGCAGCTCGATGAGATGAGCTTCGGCGCGTGGCTTGCGCAGCATGGCTATCGGGCGCCTTCGCTGCTTTGGTATATGGATTACTGCTGCCGCGACGATTATGGTGCGGGTGTGAATGCGGTATCTGCCTGGGCCGGATTGCACTATTTCTGTGGGCGCGGTGGCGAGGCGGAGAACGCAGACCAGGGCGCCTGGCTGACCTGGCCGGAGGGCTTGCAGGCGCTGGCGAGCGGTATGGTGCGGCTTGCGCGGCCAAAGCGGCTCGCCGGCAGCGCGGTGCGGGTGCGCACTGGCGTGGCTGGCGCCGTTGGCGGCGCGGACGCGGGGCGAGGTGTGGAAGTGCTTTGCTTCGTGCTGGAGCGCGGTGTCGCGCGCACGTTCACGATTCGCGCACGGCGCGTCATTTCCGCCATGCCTCTGCATGTCGCTGCGAAGGTTGTGGAAAACATGCCTGATGTCCACAAGCAAATTCACGCGCCATGGATGGTGGCAAATTTCCTGATGAAGCGTTTTCCACAAGAGCTGCCGGCGGCCCCGCTGTCCTGGGATAACGTGGTGCATGGCACCAAGGGCCTCGGCTATGTCGTGTCGACGCACCAGGACATCCGCGTGGCGCCACCGGAAAAAACTGTCTTCACCAGCTACGTGGCGCTGGCTGACCGCGATCCGCGCGAGGCGCGCAAGTGGATGATGGCGGCTGGCAGTGAAGAACTGCTGGCGCTGGCGAGTATCGACCTTAAGGCGGCTTATGGCTCGCAGTTCGAGCGTTGCGTGGAGCGGGTGGACATCACGCTTCGCGGTCATGCGATGGCGGTTCCGGTGCCGGGGTTCCGCAGTGACGCGGGTTTGAAGGCCCTGCGGGAAATGGATGGCCCAGTCCTGTTTGCGCATTCTGATTTGAGCGGCTTCTCGGTGTTCGAAGAAGCTTCCTGGTGGGGATACCGCGCAGCGCAGCGGGCACTGCGCGGTTAGACGCTGGCTTAGACTGCCGGGGGCAAGGTGTTGGAATAGACCGAAACACCATCGAGGTCGCGGAGGTCGATATTGAATGCCTTCGTTTGCGGATCAATGTTCACTTCGCCGAAGAACTGGAAGCCCGCGAACGGTGAGAGGTTGGCCTGTCCGGCTGGCGGGGCTTTCTGGAACTTGACCTGCGGGCCGAAAGTGGCGTCCAAGGCATTGGGGCCGAAAGTGCCGGCATTCAGCGGGCCGGCAACGAATTCCCAGAACGGCGAGAAGTCGGTGAACTGGGCCTGTGCCGGATCATAGTAATGGGCGGCGCAGTAGTGCACGTCGGCAGTTATCCACACGACATTCTTGATCGCCTTGATGTCGCGTAGCAGGCCTGCCATTTCGATCTCGCGGCCCAGGGGCACACCGTCGTTTCCGTTGGCGATTGCCTCCCAGCGTGCGGTGCCGCTGGCGTCCTTGCCATCGGGTACCCATAGCCCAATCGGCATGTCCGCCGCAATCACTTTCCACGTTGCGGTTGATTGCGAGAGCGAGTCCTTGAGCCATTTGACTTGTGCCGCGCCGAGGAAGGCGCTTGCATCGCTTTCGACAGCTTGCAGGTTGGTGCTGTTTGGGCCGCGATATGACCGCATGTCGAGCACGAATACGTCGAGCAAAGGCCCGTAGGGAATCCGGCGATAGACGCGCTGCGATTCGGGCTGGTCGCCCCAGCGCATCGGGGCATATTCCAGGAAGGCCTGCTTGCCGCGCGCGATCAGGGTCTGGATGTTCTTTTCAGTGTAGCGGGTGTCGCCGCTCAGGTCTTTCGACGCCGACCAGTTGTTGGTGACTTCGTGGTCATCCCATTGCCAGATCTGCGGCACTTCGGCGTTGAAGCGCCGGACATTCTCGTCCATCATGTTGTAGCGGTAGCGGCCGCGGAATTCATTGAGCGTTTCGGCCACTTTCGAGACTTCAGGGATGACGAGGTTTTTCCAGGTGCGGCCATTTTCGGCCTTCACCTCAGCGCTGATCGGGCCGTCCGCGTAGATGTTGTCGCCGCTGTGGACAAAAAAGTCCGGCTGGCGCTTGCGCATCGCTTCATAGATTTTCATGCCGCCAAACTCGGGATTGATGCCCCAGCCCTGGCCCGCAGTGTCGCCGCTCCAGACGAAACGTATTGGACGTTTGCCGTCGGGCGATGGCATTGTGCGGAAGCTTCCTGTTACGAGCTCGCTGCCAATTTTCAGGTCGGTCGCGTTGTCGTAGGAGACGCGCAGGAATATCTTCTGGCCGGAGGGCAGGCCGGTCAACTCGATTCGGCTGGTGAAATCGCTCGCTTCCGTCGCCGTCGGGCCGAGGACCTGGCGTGGGTTGAGGAAGCTATCCGTGGTGTCGAACTCCACCCGCATGCGTGCAGGTCGGTCGGAGCGTGACCACACGACTGCGCGGCCATCCCCAATGTCGCCGATCTGGAACCCATAAGGGAGCTTGGGCCGTTCCGATTCAGCGGCGATGATGTTTGGTGCATCACTATTGCTGCCGGAGCCGCAGCCGGTCAGGCCGAAGGCCGCCGTGCCTACGGTGAATGCGCCTGTGCGGGTCAGGAAGCGTCTGCGGGTATAGCCAGGATTCGTCATATTGAAACCTCATTGATGGTGGGTGGTACATCAATGTATTTTCGGAATATGACGGGCAATTGACGAAAGGCCTCTTCGCGTTCGAAGAGGCCTTTCGGGGGAAGCGGGATTACTTGGCTGCTGGAGCGGCGGCCGGGGCTGGAGCTGCTGCCGGTGCTGGTGTCGCGGTGGCAGCCGTGGCTGGGGCCGGGGTTGCCTTCACTTCAGACTTGGTCTCAGCTGGCTTTTCGGCCTTCTTGTGGGTCCCCTTGTGAGCGGTTTTCTTTTCGACTTTTGCGTCGGTCTTGGCTTCCACCTTTGCGTCTACCTTGGCTTCAGCCTTGGCGCTGGTGGCTGCCACGGCGGCCGCTGGAGCAGCTGCTGGCGCCGGGGTGGCTGGAGCGGCTGGGGTGGTGGCGAAAGCAGCGGTGGCAAACAGGCCGGCGATCAGGGTAGCGATGGTCTTTTTCATGGTGTATGTCCTTTTAAGTCGAATTCGGGGCTGTGTATTTGGTGAAGATTACTTGGCTGCTGGAGCTGCAGCCGGTGCAGGCGCCGCGGCCGTGGTCGCAGCCGGGCTCGCCTTCACTTCAGACTTGGTTTCAACAGGCTTTTCTGCCTTCTTGTGCGATGCTTTGTGCACGGACTTCTTTTCGACTTTGGCTTCGGTCTTCGCTTCGGCTTTGGCTTCTACCTTGGCTTCAGCCGCAGGTGCTGCTGCTGGCGCTGGAGTGGCCGGAGCAACTGGGGTGGTAGCGAAAGCTGCGGAAGCAAACAGGCCGGCGATCAGGGTAGCGATAATCTTTTTCATGGTGCGTGTCCTTTGAGTGAGTAGTCGTTAAGTCGGTGGCGAGGATTACTTGGCTGCTGGAGCGGCGGCTGGTGCAGGCGCTGCGGCGGCGGTGGTGGTGCTCGCCTTCACTTCGGTTTTGGTTTCGGCAGGCTTTTCAGCTTTCTTGTGCGTGCCTTTGTGTTCGGTTTTCTTCTCGGCTTTCGCGTCCGTCTTCGCCTCAACCTTCGCCTCTACCTTGGCTTCAGCCTTGGCGCTGGTGGCTGCAACTGCTGCCGCAGGAGCTGCTGCCGGAGCTGGAGTGGTTGGAGCGACCGGGGTGGTAGCGAAAGCAGCGGTAGCGAACAGGCCGGCGATCAGGGTAGCGATGGTCTTTTTCATGGTGCGTGTCCTTTGGAAGAATTGGTATAAATCGTTTAGCTAATTATCTGGTTACTTCTTTTCAGCGGCAGGTTTCTGGACTTCCTGCTTCACTTCCTGTTTGACTTCGGCTTTGACTTCAGCCTTCACTTCAGCCTTTACTTCCGGGACCGCTGGGGTAGCTGGGGCAGGAGTTTGTTGTGCGAATGCGGCGCTTGCGAACAGACCGGCGATCATGGTTGCGATGACTTTTTTCATTTTTAAATCCTCACTATTAGTTGATCTTGTGTAGCGCACTGTTTCCTGTGTCACTGAGCTGAAAACGGGCTCACTCAGCAGTGTGTTGACGGTCATTACAAACCCTTACATTTGTCGCAGATTTACAAAACTTTACGCAGGACTCATCGAAGCGACATGCAGCCTCCCTAAAGTGGCCCTACCCACTAACCTTTAAGAGGAGATGTCATGAACAAGAAGTCCTGGATCGCAATTGCCGCTTTTGTCGCCGCCCTGGGCGGTACCGCTGCCTATGCCGGCAGCAACCACGCAGGCGGCCATGGCCACGGGCATGGGCACAGCCCGTGGACGATGGACGCTGCACAGGCGGACAAACACATCGAAACAATGGTGGCGCACATCCTGCCCGACGCCACGGAAGCGCAGAAGACGCGCCTGACCGAAATCGCCAAGGCCTGCTTCAATGACGTGAAGCCGATCCACCAGCGACTGCAGCAAGGGCATGAGGCGATGGGGCGGCAGCTCGCCCAGCCGGCAATCGACCGCGCCGCGCTGGAAACACTGCGCGCCGACCATGTGAAGAAAATGGACCTGATGTCGCGCCGCGTACTGGCCGCTGCGATGGATGCGGCCGAAGTCCTCACGCCGGAACAACGCACCAAGTTCATGGGCGCCTTGCACATGATGGCGACGAGCCATATGGGGAGCCATTAAGCTATAGTCTCAACCATGTCCCAACCCCTTGTCCTCATCATCGACGACGACCAGCGCCTGGCGGCCATGGTTGAAACCTACCTGGCCCAGAATGGCCTGCGCGTGCAGCATGCCGACACCGCGTGGGCCGGGCTGGACCGGCTGACGCAGGCCGCTCCAGGGAGTTTTTCTGCCCTGATCCTGGACCTTATGCTGCCCGACGCCGATGGGCTGGAAGTTTGCCGGCGCCTGCGCGGCATGCCGCAACCGCTGCGCAGCCTTCCGGTGCTGATGCTGACGGCCAAGGGGGACCCGCTCGATCGCGTCATCGGCCTGGAGCTGGGGGCCGATGACTATTTGCCCAAGCCTTTCGAGCCGCGCGAGCTGCTGGCGCGTCTCCGCGCCCTGCTGCGCCGCCCGGCGCTGGCTGAGGCAGGAGGTGCTGTTGCGGCAGCAGGACCTGGCGCAGCACCGCAAGTGGCCGCCGAGCCGCCCCTGCGTTTCGGCCGCCTGGAAATCGACCCCGGCTCGCGCATCGTGCGCGTTGACGGCGCCGAGCGCCCCCTGACCGCCTACCAGTTCGACCTCCTGATGGCTTTCGCCCAGCGTGCCGGGCGCGTTCTGTCGCGCGAACAGCTGATCGACGCGCTCAAGGGCGGAACGCTGGAGCCATTCGACCGTTCCATCGACGTGCATGTGGGCCGGGTGCGCGCCGCGATTGAAGATGACCCCAAGGCGCCGCGCCGCATCATCACCGTGCGCGGCGCCGGCTATGTTTTTGCAAAGGTACAGGATGCCTAATTTCAGCTCGCACATGTATGTGCGCATTTATGCGACGCTGCTGGCCTGTATCGTGCTGGCCGTCCTGATGTTCGGCTACATCCATTTCTGGTTTGCGCCGCCGCGCCACATGCCGCGCAATGCCACGATGGCAGTAACGATGCTGCTGTTGATGATTGCGATCGTGATCGCAGCGGGAGCCTACCCGGTTGTCCGGCGCATTACGCGACGGCTGGAACAGCTGCAGGGTAGCGTGCAGGCCTGGGGCCGCGGTGACCTGAGTGCGCGCGTTGAGGTGAAGGGCACGGACGAAGTGGCGCAACTGGCGGCCTGTTTCAACGATTCGGCAGCGCGCATCGAGGCACTGGTCGGCGCGCAGAAATCCCTGCTGGCCAATGCCTCGCATGAGTTGCGGTCGCCGTTGGCGCGCATACGCATGGCGGTCGAATTGCTGGAAGATTCGGCCAATCCAGCGGTACGCCAGGAACTGGCACGTAATATTTCGGAGCTCGACCAGCTGATCGACGAAGTCCTGCTGGCCAGCCGGCTGGACGCTGTTCCACAGGATGGCAAGGTGCGTGAAGAGGTGGACTTCACCGCCATCGCCGCCGAAGAGTGCGCGCGTGTCGGCGCCGTGCTGGATGGCGTGGCCCATGCCATGCGTGGCGACGCGACGCTGCTGCGCCGCATGATGCGCAACCTGCTGGAGAACGCCCGGCGGCATGGCGGCGACGCGGAAGTGCGCGTGATGCTCGCCAGCGCTGCCGGTGGCACCATGCTCGATGTTTGCGACAGTGGCCCGGGCGTGCCTGCGGCCGAGCGGGAGCGGATCTTCGAGCCGTTCTACCGGCTGCCCGGCGCCTCGGAAAAAGCGGGCAGCGTCGGCCTGGGGCTGTCCCTGGTGCGCCAGATCGCCCGCCGCCATGGCGGCGAGGTCGAATGCCTGCCGAATGGCGAGCATGGTGCCTGCTTCCGGGTTACGCTCCCGTCAGGCGGTCAGCCATCCGTTTGATGGCGCGCAGCTGGCGGCCGCCCTGCACCGAGTAGTCCGGATCGTCGTAGCCCCACCAGTCCCAGCACGCTTTCGGGTTCGGCATCGGCGTGATCGCCGCCGTCTGCGGGTAGAGCACCACGATGCGGTTGGTGTCGGCCCAGGCGTTGTAGCCGGCGTGGCGTGCGTAGGTGTCCTTGAGGGTGCCGATGTCCTGCATGCAGCCGTGCAGCGCAATGTGCAGCTTGCAGCCCGCGCCGCTGGCTTCGCAGCCGGGTGGAATGTAGACATAGCCAATATTGGCCATGCCGTGCGTGGTGGGCGAGGGCAGGAATTCGGACTGGTCGAACTCCTGCAGCTTGCCCGCTGGCGCGGCATTGTCGCCGCGCGCTTTCAGCGGGCCGTAGATCCATTGCAGCAGGCTGCCGGCCGCGTCGAAGCCGCAGTTGCTGATAAACGGCGCGGCAAGGGCATCGCATTTGTTGCCGAAACTGTCGGTCGGCATAGCGTGCCCTGCGGCCAGGTCGCTCTTGTACTGGACTTGGGCGGCGGGGATGAAGGCTGCGTAGTATTTCGCCAGGTCGGCCATTGAGGCGGGTGGCACCAGCTTGTCGAGGGTGCCGGAGAACATCCACACGCGATGCGTCGCCAGCTTCGAGACCGGGTCGACTTGGCCCGCCTCGGCGCGCTTGCGCGTGACGGCCACCAGTTCGGCCACGTCGGCGCCTTTGCAACTGCCGATGGCGTTCATCATGCTGCCTTGCGCGCAGTAATAGCTGCCGCCCGCGATGATACCCGCGCCAATCACGCTGCCGGAATAAGCGACCTGGTATTGCACTGCCATGAAAGCGCCTGACGACAGGCCGGAAACTGATACCTGCTGCGCCTTCATCGCCGGCAGCGGCGCCGGAGCGGCAGCGGCTTGCGATGCTGCGGCCAGGGCCAACGTGCAGCCTGCAATTGTCATACAATCGGAAATTCGAATGAACCGGAAGGGACTACCCATGCCATCTATCCTCACCAAGTTTGCCGCGCTGTCCGCGCTGAGCCTGAGCGCCGCTGCTGCCTTCGCACAGGCACCTGCCGCGCAACCTGCAGCCGCTTCCGCCGCCACTGCGCCGGCCGCGAGCTGCCCCGCTATCCTGAAACAGTCCTTCAACCGCCTGCAGGACGACGCGCCGCAGGACTTGTGCCAGTACGCCGGCAAGGTGATCCTGGTTGTCAACACGGCCAGCTTTTGCGGCTATACCCCGCAGTACAAAGGACTGGAAGAAGTGTATGCGAAATACTCGGGAAAAGGTCTGGTCGTGCTGGGCTTCCCTTCAAATGATTTCGGCAAGCAGGAACCGGGCAGCAGCAAGGAGATCGCTGACCTCTGCTACAACACCTACGGCGTGAAATTCCCGATGTTCGCCAAGTCCGTGGTTTCGGGCGATGCGCCGAACCCGTTTTACGCAAAGCTGATCAAGGCGACCGGCAAGACGCCGGCCTGGAACTTCCATAAATACCTGATCGACCGCAAGGGCAATGTGATCGAGAGCTTCCCGAGCAAGGTCAAACCGGACGACAAGGCCTTGGTCGAAGCGCTCGAGAAAGCTCTCGCAGGCTGATTACGCGGCGGCAGCTACCGGCGCGGTGGCGAGGGCGAAGCCTTCGTCCAGCCAGCCGGTGATCCCGCCAGTCATGATCTTCACCGGGCGGCCAAGCTTGGCCAGCCGGATTGCCGCACGCGCTGCGCCGTTGCAGTGTGGGCCGGCGCAGTAAGTCACAAACACGGTCTCCGGAGGGTATTCGGCCAGCTTGGAGCCAATGATCTTGCGGTGCGCCAGGTCCACCGCACCCGGCACGTGGCCGGCTGCATACTTTTCCGTTCCCCGCACGTCGAGCAGCACAAAGTCCTGCTGCGCGGTGCCCATCACGCTGTGGACGTCCCAGCAATCCGTTTCAAAACGCAGCGAATCTTCGAAGTGGGCGAGGGCCTCGGCGCTTGGGGCGGCAGCGACTTCGGTGACGATGGATGGCATCTGGTTTCTCCTGTGGCGTTGAAAGTGGCTCCATTGTCGGCCGCCGGCGCCGCACGCGGCAGTGGCGCGAATGCCATAATGCGTTAAGATTGCGCCATGATCGCGAAAAAACACCTGGTCGTGGCGCTGGCCTACGATGGCCTGTGCACCTTCGAATTCGGCTGCACGGTCGAATTGTTTGCCCTGGATCGCCCTGAGCTGGGCGTGGACTGGTATGAATTTGCCGTTTGCGCGATCGAGCCAGGCCCGATCCGCGCGGCTGGCGGCATTACGGTGCAGGCTCCCTACGAGCCCGCCCTCCTGGAGCGCGCCGACACCATCGTGATCCCCGGCTGGCGCGATGCCGACGAGGAACCGCCGGAAGCCCTCCTGGCGCAGATCCGCGCCGCCCACGCGCGAGGCGCCCGCCTGTGCACCATCTGTTCCGGAGTATTCATACTGGCTGCGGCGGGCGTGCTGGATGGCCACCGCGCCACCACGCACTGGCGCTATGTCGAACGCCTGGAGCGCCGCTTTCCGCGCGTGCGCGTGCTGGCGGATGACCTGTATGTCGACGAAGGGCAGATCATCACCTCGGCCGGATCGGCGGCGGGACTGGACATGCTGCTGCACCTGGTGCGCCGCGATTACGGTGCACGGGTCGGCAATATGGTGGCGCAGCGGCTGGTGGTGGCGCCGCATCGTGAAGGCGGGCAGGCGCAATTCCTGCCGCGTCCCATGGCGCACGATGAGCAGGGGAGGTTGTCGCGACTGATGGATTGGCTGCGCAGCCACCCCGCCGAGCCGCATACAGTGGCCAGCATGGCCGAGCGTGCGGCCATGAGCGCGCGCACGCTGCAGCGCCAATTCCAGGACGCTACCGGCATGGGCCCTGTCGAATGGCTGGCGCGCGAGCGGGTAGCGATTGCAAAGGATTTGCTGGAGTCGCCGGATATCGCCTTGGCCCAGGTAGCTGAGCGGGCCGGCTTCGGCTCGGAAGAATCGCTGCGCCACCATTTCCGCCGCGTCGCCGCCACCACGCCGGGCGCTTATCGTCGCGCTTTCCTTGTCACCGCCAATCGTGCGGCATAAGCTGAGGGGTCACTTCACAAGGAGATTCAAATGGCTTATGTCGATGGATTCATTGTGCCAGTCCCCCGCAGCAAAATGGATGAATATCTGGAGATGTCCCGCCAGTGCGCAAAAGTGTGGCGCGAATATGGCGCCATCCAGTACCGCGAAACCGTTGCCGATGACGTGAAAGTGGGCGTTCACACCTCCTTCCCCCAAGCGGTGAAGCTGGAGGATGGCGAAGTGGTGGTGTTTTCATGGATCATCTATCCTTCACGCGAAGTGCGCGATTCCTGCAACGAGAAGGTCATGGCCGACCCGCGCATGAAAGACATGATGGACCCCGCCAAGATGCCGTTCGATGGCAAACGGCTGATCTATGGCGGTTTCGAGATGCTAATCGATTTGTAGGCTCGCCCGCATCGCGCCGCGCAGGGAATTGCAGACCACGATTTCCTCCGCGGCCATCAGCATATCGCGCGTGACGATGCGTTCCTGCGCGCCCCAGGCGTCAATAATCACGGCGCGCATCACGCCCGGCAGAATGCCGGTGGATAAAGGTGGCGTTATCCACATCCCATCCATGCGGAGGAAGACATTGCTGCGTCCTCCTTCCGTCAACTCTCCACGCTCATTGAAGAACAGTTTGTCGAAGGCGCCCTGGGCGTCGGCGGCTTTCCATGCCGCGTCGTAGCGTTCGCGAATGGTGGACTTATGGCGCAGGAACAGGTCGCTGCTGTCAGTGGTTTCGTCGGCCAGCAGGACGCGGACCGGCTCCTGTAACGCCGCCAGTGCGCCGGTTTGCACGGCGAAGGCGCCGGCAGAGTTCATCGCGAGCCGCAGGCGGTGCGGCTGGCCGGCAGGCAGGGCCTGGCAGGCGAGTGTGAGGTAGGCACGCGCGGCGGCTTCATCCCAGGCGAAACCGAAGTAGCGTGCGGAGGCTTCCAGGCGTTGCAGGTGGCGTTCGACGTGGCGGGCCCCTGTTTCGCGCGTAGCGTACATGGTTTCGAACAATTCGAAATCGTTCGTCAGTCCGGTCAGGAAGCGGGCCTTCAACTGGCATTCTGCGAATTCGTCGTGCGGCTCGCTGTCGTAGACGATGCCGGCGCCTACGCCCATCACGCCTTTGCGGATGCCATTCCGCTCAGCTTGCAGCGTGAGCGTGCGGATCGGGACGTTGAGGCAGAAGTCGCCGTCAGGAGCGAACCAGCCTATGGCTCCGGTGTAGATTCCGCGTGGCTCGGGCTCCAGCTCGGCGATGATTTCCATCGTGCGTTTCTTGGGCGCGCCGGTGATGGAACCGCAGGGGTAGAGGGCGCTGAAGATGTCCTGCAGCGTGGCGCCTTCGCGCAAGCGGGCCTGCACGGTGGAAGTCATTTGCAGCACGCTGCTGAAGCGGGTGACTTCGAACAGTTTTGGTACTTCGACGCTGCCGGTAGCGGCCACACGGCCGATATCGTTGCGCAGCAGGTCGACGATCATCAGGTTTTCGGCGCGGTTCTTTGGATCGGCTGCCAGTGCGGCTGCGCGGCGCGCGTTCTCCGTCTCGTCAGCTGCGGCGGGGGCGGTGCCTTTCATTGGGCGTGCCGTCAGCGTGTCGCCTTCCTTGCGCACGAACAGTTCAGGCGACAGCGACAGCACTGCGCGACCGTCGTCGAAGCCGATTAAAGCGCCGTAAGGCACAGGTTGGCGGGCGCGCAGGCGCTGGTAGAGCGCGAACAGTGAGCCGAAGGCATCGAAATGCAGGCGATAGGTGTAGTTGACCTGGTAGGTGTCGCCGGCCGCGATGTAATCGCGGATGCGCTGGATGGCGTCGACAAACTGCGCTTCACTCACGTTTGCGCGGATATCCGCCACGCCGGCGGGCGCGGTATCGGCGCCGGCTTGCGCCGCGAGCCAGTCGGCGACCTCGGCTTGCGACAATTCGTCACAGCGCTCGAACAGCAGTACTTGCGCAAGGGGCGGCGCGTCAGCCGCGGCGGCGCGCGGCGCCACGCCGACGATATGGTGGCCCAATTCGTAGCTGAGCACCGGCACCGCGTGCAAGCCGCGCGCGACCGCCTGCTCCATCCCGGCCAGCACGCCCGGCCAGCCGGCGAAGTCGCTGCAGGCGAGGGTGGCGTGATGGCCGGTATAGAGGCGGGAAGGGCGGCCAGCGCCGGTGGCTGGATCGACGCTAGCGTCGTCCAGCAAAGCAAAGGACAAGCAGTTCAATTCAGGAGCAATGCAATCTGTACGGCGGCGTCCTGGGAAGGATTCGATTTGAAGCCGCTCTTGGCGTATCGGTGCCAGCGGCCCAGCACGAAGCTGACCAGCAGCCCGGCACGGGCAGCCACGTCAGCCTCATGGGCCTGGCCTTCGGCCGCTGCAGCGCGCAGCGCCTGTTTCAGTGCCAGCTCCACGCGGTCGTAGAACTGGTTCATGCGCTGCTGCAGGCGCTCGTCTTCGTTGACCAGCGCATCGCCGATCAGCACCCGCGTCATGCCCGGGTTGCTGCTGGCGAAATGCAGCAGCATGCCCAGGATGTCGCGCGCCTGGGCCAGGCCGTCCGCCTGCTTGTCGGCGATCTGGTTGATCAGGCCGAACACGGTGGACTCGATGAATTCAATCAGTCCTTCGAACATTTGGGCCTTGCTGGCGAAATGGCGGTACAGCGCCGCCTCGGATACATCCAGCTTGCGCGCCAGCGCAGCCGTGGTGATCTTTTCTCCTTTTGGATGCTCCAGCATTTCAGCCAGTGCCTGGAGGATTTGCAGCTTGCGCTGCCCGGGCTGTGTACTTGCCATGAGTTTTGGACCAGTTATTTTAAGTTTCTGACAGATTTTACTTTGACATCGAGCCATGCCGGTTTTTTCCCCGGTTTCGGCAGGTATTGCGTCACCCACACCGTACGCATGCCCAGCGCATGTGCCGATCGCAGGTTTTCCAGCGTGTCTTCGACAAGGATACACCGGCGCGGGATCAAGCCCTTCCGGCGCATCAGCCGCCGCAGCATGATGCGCGACGGCTTGGGGCGCAACTGGCGATGCACGTGCATCGATTCGATGGTGATCTGGTCGCTGAAATGGCGGCCAATGCCCATGTGTCCCACCACCTTGCGCGCGTACTCGCGCGGCGCATTGGTCAGCAGGATCTTGCGGCCGGGCAGGCGCAGCAGCAGCTGGCCCAGGCCGCGTTCAAAACGGATCATCGATTCGATTTCCGGCAGGTCGTGCGTCTCGCGAAGGAAGTGGGCCGCATCCACGCCGTGGTGGCGCACCAGGCCAAGCAGGGTGGCGCCGTAGCGCTGCCAGTAGAGCGCGCGGGTGGCGCTGATTTCCTCTGCACTGGCCTGCGTTTCGCCATCGCCCAGCACGCGCGCCATGTATGCGTTCATCTTCTCCACCATGGCGGGGAAGATGGCATGCGAAGCATTGTGCAGCGTGTTGTCCAGGTCGAACAACCAGACCGGTGCCAAAGGTTTAATATTCACGTTCTACTTGGAGAGACTATGCGACGCACGATTATAGTGATGTTTTGCCTGCTGCTTGGGTTGAGCTTCTCGGCCACTGCCGCCCCGCCGGCGCGCGGCGCGCTGTACAAGCTGGAATACGCGGGCCACACGTCCTGGCTGTTCGGCACCATCCACGTTGGCCTGCCGGACTTCTATCCGCTCGAACCGCGCGTCACGCAGGCCATGGAGCGCGCCACCGCGGTAGCGCTGGAAGTCGATCCCGCCGCCGACCCGGCCAAATCGATGGCGATCATGCGCGAGTACGGCCTGTATGCGCCCGGCGCCGGCAGCGCCATGACGGATATCCGCCCCGAATACCGTCCGCGCCTGGAAAGCATGTTGAAGAAGCACGGCATCGCGCCGGAAATGGTGGCGTCGATGAAGCCATGGCTGATCGTCATGATGATCACCATCGGCGAATACCGCGCCCTGGGCTACCGTCCCGAACTCGGCGTCGACCTGCAGCTGGCGCGCACAGCGCACGGCCGCAAGCAGCGCGTGGTGGAGCTGGAATCGGTAGGCGGCCAGGCCGCGCTGTTCGGCCGCCTGACGCCGCAGGAGCAGGCGCGCTTCCTGGAAGACAGCCTGGATACCTTTGAAGACAGCAAGCAGGGCGTGCAGCCGCGCGACCTGGTCGACGCCTGGGCTTCCGCCGATGCGTCCAAATTCGAAGCGCTGGCGCGCGAAGTGGAAGAGGACCAGACCTTCTCCGGCAAATTCATGAAGCAGGTGTTGCTGAACGAGCGCAATCCCGTGCTGGCCGACGGCATCGTGGAAATGATGAAAAAAGAACAGCACAGTTTTGCCGCTATCGGCACTCTGCATCTGGTCGGATCGGGAAATGTTGCGGAACTGCTGCGCCAGCGTGGCGTGAAAGTAGAGCGGATCTACTAAGGAGAATGGTGCCCTTGACGTGGATTGAACACGTGGCCTCTCCCTTACCAAGGGAGTGCTCTACCACTGAGCTACAAGGGCATTCACGATTTTGGCGGCTGTTGAAAGCCGCCAAAAATTTTAGTGAGACCGGATCATAGTGCCAAAAGCCTGTTCGGTCAAGACTTCCAGCAGCAGGCTGTGTTCAATTCGCCCGTCGATGATGTGCACGGTGTTCACGCCAGACTTGGCCGCGTCCAGTGCGGAAGAGATTTTTGGCAGCATGCCGCCCGAAATCGTACCGTCTGCGAACATTTCGTCGATTTCGCGTGCCGACAGGTCGGTCACGAGGTTGCCGTTCTTGTCCTGTACGCCGGCGATGTTGGTCATCATGATCAGCTTTTCAGCTTTCAGGATTTCGGCGATCTTGCCGGCTACAACGTCGGCATTGATGTTGTAAGCCTGGCCATCTTTACCGAAGCCGATCGGGGAAATAATTGGAATAAAGGCATCGTCCTGCAGGGCTTTCACCACGGCCGGGTTGATCGCTTCGATTTCGCCGACGAAGCCGATGTCCAGGAATTCGCCTGGTTTTTCTTTGTCCGGCATGGCCATCTTGCGGGCGCGGATCAGGCCACCGTCCTTGCCGGTCAGGCCAACTGCCTGGCCGCCGTAGTGGTTGATCAGCATCACGATGTCCTGCTGCACTTCGCCGCCCAGCACCCACTCCACCACTTCCATGGTTTCTTCGTCGGTAATACGCATGCCCTGAACGAAGGTGCCTTGCTTGCCGATCTTCTTCAGCGCATTGTCGATCTGCGGACCACCACCGTGCACCACGACCGGGTTCATGCCCACCAGTTTCAGCAGGATCAGGTCGCGCGCGAAGCCGTGCTTCAGGCGCTCTTCGGTCATGGCATTGCCACCGTATTTGATCACGATGGTTTTGCCGTGGTAATTACGGATATACGGCAGCGCCTCGGCCAGGATCTGGGCCTTGACCTGGGGCGTGACGGCGCTCAGGTCAGTGGACATATCCGGGTCGTGGGCAGGCAGGTTGGTCATGGCGGGGGTTCCAGAAAATTAGATTTAAGGTCAATGGTGCGCATTATAGGGCCAATCGAGTTGTAATTTACGGTTTGATCCGCTAGTCTGGCCTTCTCCCTTACGCATGATTGCATTGATGATATGAGCACCTGTGAGCGTTGCGGCGCCGAGTTCCACTGCGTGATGGCCGATGCGCCAGCCGGCCAGAAGCCGACCGGGGCGCCGGGCGAAACGCCGTGCTGGTGCACCTTCCTGCCGCCTGCAGTGCCGGTGCCTGGCGTCGAAGCAGTTGGATGCTGGTGTCCCGAGTGCCTGCGTGCCCATATCGCCGCCCTGGAAACTCCCTGATGTCGCTTGATCCCAACCTGCTGGGCTTTGTCGCAGCCTTTTGCACCACTTTTGCTTTTGTACCCCAAGTCCTGCTGGTATGGCGCCAGCGTCACGCCGACGGCATTTCCACCGGCATGTACCTGATCTTCAGCTTCGGCGTGCTCCTGTGGCTGATCTATGGCCTGCAAACCAATGCCTGGCCGGTGATCATTGCCAACGGAATCACCCTGGTGCTGGCCCTGTGCGTGCTGGCGATGAAATTGCATTTTTCGCGGCGCTGAAGAAGCGCATCATCTCGCGGCTGGCATCCGGCCCGCGCGGGTCGGTATAGCTGCCCTCCGCACTGCCGCCCGACCAGGCATGGCCGGCGCCGTGGATCACCCAATGCTCACCAAGGGGCGAGCCATCGTCCAGCCAGTGCGCCTTCAGCGTAAAGGCATGTCCGTCCGGCACCTGGCCCGCCAGTGTGGCCGGATTGGCCAGTTCGCCCAGCGGGTGGCTGCGCAAGCCCTGAGCAAGCACTTGCTCCCCGTTAGCCGGGTGCACGGTGCGGTCCTGATCCCCGTGGAATACGATGACCGGCTGGCCCGCAGTGAGCGCCGCCTGCGCGCGGGCCGCGCCGCGGCGCATGGCCAGAAAGGCTGATGGCAGGTCGCGCGCTGCGGCAAACGGCAGGCCGGAATGCACGCCGACGGCGGCATACAGGTCGGGATACAAGGTGCCGGCGATAACGGCCATGGCGCCGCCCGCCGACAGGCCGGCGATATAGACCTGGCTTTGCAGCACGGGGTAGCGCGCCATCACATCGCGCGTCATGGCGGCGATGATGGCCGGCTCGCCCTGGCCGCGCTCCTGGTCGAGGGCACTGAACCAGTTCCAACATCGGGTATGGTTGGCGTCCGGGGTTTGTCCGGGGTACAGCACCAGGCAGCCGCGCTCCTCGGCTACCGCATTCATTTGCGTGCCGGCGGCAAAATCATCCGGGTCCTGCAGGCAGCCATGCAGCATGACCAGCAGCGGCATCGGCTGGCCTTCGTAACAGGATGGCACATACAGCTTGTAACTGCGGCTACCGGCGCGGCAATCGAAATCGCCGGCAATGAATTGCGGCTGGCCGGGGTCCGCGCGGCCCAGGCGGCGGCGCGCGAGCTGTCCCAGCGCGCGGGAAAACCAATGGCGATCGAGCTTCATAAGCACCTCGGAGGCTGGTTGGTCAGGCTGTCTCCTCGCCACTCCCTTTTATTCTGGTGCCCCATCAGTATAGGGCCTTTCCGGGCATTTTTGCCGCACTGCGGTAAAATGTCGGCCATGAGTACTGAACTGCCGCCAGGCGCGCCGGAACTGGCCACGCCCGTGCCATCCCCCTGCATCAGCCTGTGCAAAATGAACCAGGACACCGGTTATTGCGAAGGTTGCCTGCGCACCATCGACGAAATCGTCGCCTGGTCGCGTGCCGACGACGCATACAAGCGTGCCGTGTGGGCTGAGCTGCGCCGCCGCGAGCAACTGATCGACTTTGACTGACGCAATGAAGCTACACCCATCCATCCACGTTTTCGAACGCGGCTGGCTCTCGTCCAATAACGTGCTGCTGTTGGGCCGCCACGACGCGGCCATGATCGACAGCGGCTACGTCGCGCACAAGCAGCAGACGCTCGACCTGGTGCGGCATGCGCTGCACGGCCGCCGCCTGGAACGCCTGTACACGACGCACCTGCATTCCGACCACTGTGGCGGAAATGCTGCGCTGCAGGCGCACTTCGGCTGCGACACCTTCATTCCCGAACCGGAAGCGGACAAAGTGCGGCGCTGGGACGAGGACGCGCTCAGTTTCAAGGCAACCGGCCAGCAGTGCGAACGCTTCTCGATCGACGGCGTGATCACCGCCGGCCAAACGCTGACGCTGGGCGACCTGGAATGGCAAGTGCTGGGCGCACCGGGCCACCATGCTCATTCCGTGATCTTTTACTGCCCATCGGAGAAGGTGCTGGTATCGGCCGACGCGCTATGGCAAAACGGCTTTGGCGTGATCTTCCCCGAGCTGGAAGGCGACGAAGGCTTTGCCGAAGCGGCAGCCACCCTGGACGTGATCGCAGGCCTGGACGTGAAAGTCGTCATCCCCGGCCACGGCGCCGTATTCGACGACGTGGAAGCCGCGCTGTCGCGTGCCCGCCGCCGCCTCGATTTCCTGTCCGCAGACCCCAAGCGCAACGCAGAATATGCAGTCAAGGTATTGCTCAAATTCCTGCTGCTGGAGCGCCAAAGCATGCCGGTGTCCGACGTGGTGCCGCTCTTCGCCTCCATCCCCCTGATGCAGGCCATCGCCAGCCGCCACCTCGGCATGAGCACTGAGCAACTGGCCGCCTGGGCCATCAAGCAGCTGGTTCGCGCCTGCAGCGCCCGCATCGAAAACGACACCCTCCTCAACGACGGCTGACCTCGTGTCACACCCTGGGGTCACACCCCAAGTGTGACACGGCCTCTGCCGTGCAATAGATGGGCTCGTGTCACAGTTGGGGTGTGACCCCAGGGTGTGACACGGGCTCGGCTATACTGGGTGCATGAGCGCCCAATCCCCGCGTGTCCAGCATGTCAGGCAGGTTCTTTTATGGCCTTTGCGGTTGATGCCGCCGGATGGGGCTGAGCGGGCGCATGCGCGGCCTTGGGAGCTTCTCGGAACCGACTCGCCGTGGCGCGAGGTCACGTCGGCGCAGGATGCCAGCCCTGCCTTCCAGGAGCGCTATTACACCGAATTCGTCAGCTTCCTGCCTTACGTGCAGCGCTTCCTGTTCGGCGCGGGCCAGCGCCGCATCTTCCGTCGCAAGGATATCGCCAGGGTGCGCGTAACTACCCAGCCCGGCGCGGAACCGCGTGTGCTGGATGTGCATAACCTCTGTCTGCATTTCTTCTTCGACGTCGATATCGTGCTGCTGGTGATGGAAGTCGGCGCCAGCGACCTGCCCTTCGATGAGGCGCAGGATTTGCTGTACCGCTTCGGCCGTGCCTACCCGGCCGGCTGGGATGACGCGGGTAATGCGCTGCATTGCATGCACGGCGTCGAGTGGCTCGATGCCGATGGCCGCCTGCTGGTGCAGTCCGATGCCCAGGAACGGCAAGCCTTCATCGACCAGGTGGTGCGCCACCAGGCTCCACGCATCGCTTCGCACTGGCGCTACCTGCTGGAACCGATGGAGCCCGATGCTCCAGGTGCCTCCGCGGCCCTGCGCTACCGCCAGGTCGAGTACTACCGCATGCCGATGATGGCTTATCTTGCCGTCGACCGGCCGAACGAGCTTTCGCCAGCGGATTTCGCTGCATTGGGCACGATGGCAGGTACTTCTTCTGCGCCGGCGGACGCCCAACGCACGCAGTCGGACGGCGTTGACCGCCGCTATTTCTACGACCGTTTCTGGTGCAACGGCGGCGCCGCGCCCTACACGCGCTATATCTGCAGCGGCTACGCGCTGGTCGTCGTCGGCGACGCAGCTTCGCAATTCTTCTGCTGCAAGGAGCGTGGCGTACTGTCGCAGTTCCGCCACCAGCACTTCCTGCTGTTCATGATCGCCCACCTGCAGAAGTCATCGCTGCTGATGTTCTCCGACCGCCTGGCGGAGGCGCTAACGCAACTGCAGGTTACCGATGCCGACAGCGTGCGTTCGTTCAAGCGCCGCATTCGTTACGCTTTCGAGAGCTTCCTGCGCTTCACGCACCGCTACTGGTTCACGGAAATCTCGGACCAGCAGCAGATCCGCGCGTTGTTCCGCATGTGCGGCCAGCACCTCGACATCGAGCGTGCCTACGCGGAGGTGAAAACCCGCGTGGCTGACATGAACGGCTACCTGGAAGCCGATAGCTTGCGGCGCCAGGCCAATACCGTGGTGCGCCTGACCGTGGTCACCATCTTCGGCATGATCGGCACCATCACTACCGGCTTCCTCGGCATGAACCTGCTGGCAGAAGCCGATGCGCCAATGTCGCGCCGCGTGTGGATCTTCGGCTCGGTATTCCTCATCACCACAGCCTTGACGGTGTACACGATGGCGAAGTCTAAACGCCTCTCCGACTTCCTCGATGCGCTGTCGGACGAAAGACTCTCCGCCTGGACCAAGATCAAGGCGCTGGCAGCGGTGTGGAAGCCCTGAAGCGCGAGAGTGCTGTCATATAATCAACGGATATCCCTTTGTGCGAAGGCCGTGCCATGACCCTCCCAGCCGTATTGCAGAACCTGTCGCTCCCAGTCATCGCTTCCCCTATGTTCATCGCCAGCGGCCCCGCCTTGGTGGCAGCCCAGTGCAAGGCGGGCATTGTCGGTTCTTTCCCGGCGCTGAATGCTCGGCCGAAGGAGTTGCTCGATACCTGGCTGACCGACCTGCAGAAGGAACTCGCCGACTACCAAGCCGAGAATCCGGGCGTGCGTGTGGGCCCGATTGCGGTCAACCAGATCGTGCACCATTCCAACGAGCGCCTGGAGCATGATGTGGACGTGTGCGTGCGCCACAAAGTACCGATCATCATTTCCTCGCTCCGTGCGCCGCCTGTGGAAATGTTGGATGCTATCCACAGCTACGGCGGCATCGTACTGCATGACGTGATCAATATCCGCCACGCGCAAAAGGCGCTGGAAGCAGGCGTAGATGGCCTGATCCTGGTCGCCAGCGGTGCGGGCGGACATGCGGGAACGCTGTCGCCATTTGCGCTGGTGGGCGAGGTGCGGCGCTTCTTTGATGGACCGCTGGCGCTGTCCGGCTCGATCGCGACCGGTGACGCGGTGCTCGCCGCGCAGGCGATGGGCGCCGACTTCGCCTATATCGGTTCGCGCTTCCTGGCGACGAAGGAATCCAACGTCACGGAGGACTACCGCGAGGCCATCATCGAATCGTCGGCGGCGGACGTGGTCTACACCAACCTGTTCACGGGCGTGCATGGCAACTACCTGAAAAAGTCCATCGTGGCGGCAGGCCTTGATCCGGAAAACCTGCCCGAATCGGACAAGACGAAAATGAGCTTCAACAGCGGCACGGCCAAGGCCTGGCGCGATATCTGGGGCGCCGGACAGGGCGTCGGCCTGATGCACGACGTGCCGACCACCGCCGAATTGGTGGAACGACTGAAGACGGAATACAACGCTGCGCGCGCTCGCCTGCAGCTTCGCACGTAATAAATGTGCGCGTTTCGTAATGTTTTGTAAGCGCTCATTGCGAGGCGTGAACGCAATCACCGGGCTGCGGCCGCTGCTCTGTAAAGTTTTGTAAGCGCAGCCGCAGTCCATCTGCAAAATTTTCATAAGAATCAACGGTTTGCGAAAACGCCTCGCACGCGAGAGCGTCGCTGGTGTCACATTTTTCACGGTGTTAGCATGAATTTACTGATCGACAACACCCCGTGGAGAAGCCGCCGTGCCTACCAGCCGTATCCTGCGAGCCGCACTAATCCTGGCGCTGATTTGCACCAGCGCCGCACGCGCCGGAACCTTGGTGCTGGAGAGTTGGCGGGTTGACGACAAGGCTCTGTGGGAAACCGTGCTGCTGCCTGCATTCGAACGCAAGCACCCGGGCATCTCGGTAAAGTTCTCGCCTACCGCTCCTACCGAATACGACACAAGCCTGGCCGCGCGCCTTGGCAACGGTACCGCTGGCGATATGCTGGCGTGCCGTCCCTTCGACACTTCGCTGCTGTTGTACCGCCGCGGCTACCTCGAGAAGTTGAACGGCAAGGCCGGCATGGAGAACTTTGCGCCAGGCTCGCTGGTTGCCTGGCAGACGGATGATGGCAAAGAGATCTTCTGCATGCCGGTCGCTTCGGTAATCCACGGCTTCCTGTACAACAAAAAAGTCTTCCGCAAGCTTGGCCTGCAGCCGCCTGCAACGGAGGCCGAGTTCTTTGGCGTGCTGGATGCTGTACGCAAGAGTCAATACGCGCCGCTGGCGCTGGGCACGGCCGATGAATGGCTGTCCAGCCAGACTGTGTTCACCAATATCGGCCCGAATTACTGGGGCGGGGAGCAGGGCAGGCGTGCGCTGATCGCTGGCAAAGCCAAGTTCACCGATGCGCCTTTCGTGGCGGCTTTCGAGTTCGAGGCACGTCTTTCGGCTTACATGCCCAAGTCGGCCCCGGTGCTGACTTACCGCGATGCCCAGCTCCTGTTTGCGCAAGGCGGTGCCGCGATCTATCCGGCCGGTTCCTGGGATATCTCCTATTTCAACCAGTTTCCCGATCTCGAACTGGGTGTGTTCGCGCCTCCGGTTCAGCAGGCGGGTGACCGCTGCCAGATCTCCGACCACATGGATATCGGCATCGGCATCAACCGCAAGTCGCGCAACAAGGCCGACGCCTACAAATTTCTGGCTTGGCTTGGTTCCCAGGAATTCGCGGACCTGTACACAAATCGCGTCATCGGCTTCTTCACGCTCTCGAACCACCTGATCGCCGTGCGCGACCCGCTGGCCAAGCAGATGGCCGCCTGGCGCACGAGCTGCGATTCGAACTTCCGCCTGAATGCGCTGATCATGAACCGCGGCTTGCCGAATATGGAGAGCGAGCTGTGGTCTGTGAATGCGCAAGTCCTGAACGGGAAGCTGGGCGCGCGTGAGGCGGCAGCGCGGATACAGAACGGTTTTGCAAAGTGGTACTTGCCACAGCAGGAATGATCACACTCCCCCAAGCAGTGTGTTGGCCCCGGCATGGGGAGTATGCCGGGGAATTTTTTGCAGCGCTTTAAAGACGATAAGGAAAAAGAAATGAACGGAGCACCGCTAGGAAGGAAGAAACTACCGCAGTTGATCGCGCTGATGTTCGGCACGCTGGCACTGCATAACGTGCAGGCACAGACTGCAGATGGCAGCGAAGCGCTGCAGTCAGTGGAAGTTCGCGGCATTCGCGAAACGCTGAAGCGCAACCTGGCCGAGAAGCGCGACGCGCTGAATGTGGTGGATTCCGTCACGGCGGAGGACCTGGGCAAGTTCCCGGACAAGAACGTGGCCGACTCCCTGCAGCGCATCCCCGGCATTTCGGTCGACCGCACCTGGGGTGAAGGCCGCGACATCTTCGTGCGCGGCACCGACAAGAACCTGAACATGACGCAGTTGAACGGCCAGTCGGTCGCCTCCGCTTACTGGTGGAAGAACGATGCGCAAAGCCGCGGCTTCAACTACGACATCCTGCCGTCCGAGCTGGTTGGCAGCCTCGATGTTTTCAAGAGCCCGTCGGCCGACCTGGATGAAGGCAGCATCGGCGGCCTGGTGATCGTCCGCACCCGCAAGCCGCTGCAATTCAAGAAGCCCTTTACCGCGCAAGCCTCGGCGGAAGCAACCTATAGTGACCTGCCGAAGAAAACCGACCCGCAGTTCTCCGGCCTGGTGAACTGGGTCAACGAGGCCAAGACCTTCGGCGTGCTGGTTGCCCTGAGCCGCCAGGAGCGCACCATGCGCCGCGACGGTCTGGAGAACTTCACCGACGCCACGAAGTACAACATCGTCGACCAGAATGGCGTGGTTACCCCGAATACTTACGCGTCCTGGGGCGGCGGCACGCCGATCTTCCGCCAGGACCGCGAACGCACTACCGGCAACATCACCTTGCAACTGCGCCCGACCCCGCAGTCCGACATATCGCTGAATTACCTCAATTCCGATATGAAGATGGACAACAGCAACCAGAACTACTTGTGGCAGATCGGAGGCCTGGCTGATGCGAACAATAATATCCGTGTGGATAACCCTCGCTTTATCAACAACTCAGACGGTGGCAAGTCCGTGGTTGGCGGCACTGTGGGTCCGGTGAATGGCGTGTCGTTCGAGCCGATCTACCGCGAAGCCTATGTGAAGTCGAAGGTGCTGGACCTGGAGGGCAGCTACGACGGCGACAACTGGAAACTGCACGCGCAAGCTGGTACCACTTCCGGTTCGGGCGGCAGCAAGCATGACCGCAACTTCTGGTTCACCGGGAATACCCGCGCCACCATCAATATCGCGCCGGATACCTACGAGGTGAAATATCTCGACATGAGCCCCCTCGATCCGACCAAGCTGACGCTGCAAAGTGCGCGTGACTGGATCCGCCGGATGGAGAGCAAGGAAAACTATGGCCAGGCTGACCTGACTTTCGACCTTGAAAACCCTTACATCAAGTCCGTCAAAGTCGGCTTGAAGTATCGCGACAACAAGGTGCAGAACCGCCGCACCATCGGCACTGTTGGTCCGGGCAGCGTTGGCTGGATTCCTTACACGCTGGCCGATCTCTCCACCGGCCCGTCGCCGATGATCAGCCAGGAAGCTGCGACCGCAGGCTCGCTGACCCAGTTCGCGTGGGTGGATGACGCCCTGGCCGCCAGCAAGGGCTTCACCATGTACGACAAAGGCATGGTCTACAAGGAAGCCAAGGGCGAGTACTACCGCATCCAGGAAAAGATTTCGGCGGCATACGTGCGTGCCGATTACGCTTTCGACAAATGGCGTGGCGACTTCGGCGTGCGCCTGGTGCGGACCAAGCAGACTTCGGACGCCTACCAGGACCTGGATGGAACCGGCAACTATGTTTTGGGCAGCGTAGGACGCAGCTACACCGACGCCCTGCCGAACATCAACGTGGTGTATGACTTCCGCAAGGACCTGCTGCTGCGTGCCGCCGCTTCGCGCGTCATGGCCCGCAACACCTTCAGCGACCTGAGTGCCAGTACAGAGGTGAGCGGCACCACCAATGCCGCCACTGCCGGCAATCCAATGCTCAAGCCCTACCACGCTAACCAGTTCGAGATCGGCGCTGAGTGGTACTTCGCCGATGCCTCGCTGCTGTCGGCAACCGCCTTCGCCAAGCAGCTCGATACCTTCATCTACACCTCGACGGCGATGGAGAATGTAGCTGGCGTGCAGCGCCCAGTGACCCGCCCGCATAACGCCGACAACGGCGCGAAGGTGAATGGCCTGGAAATCCAATGGCAGCAAGCGTTTGGCAGCAGCGGTTTCGGCACCGTGGTCAACTTCACCTACACCGATGCCAAGACTGGTGCGGTGGCGGGTGGCCGCAAGCTGAACGTGATCGGCAACTCGAAAAACCAGATGAATGCCAGCGTTTTCTACGAGAAGAACAGCTACAGCGTGCGCCTGTCGTACAACTATCGCTCCAAGTCCTACGGTGGCCTGGACCAGGGTGGCCAGGACGTGACCAGCGCTTATGGCCAGTGGGATGCTACCGCCAACTGGGACATCACCCCGCAACTGAGCATTTTCGCCAGCGCCGTCAACATCGGCAATGAGCTGATCCGCACCAACACCACCGACGGCCTGCCGGTCGGCGTGTACGAAAACGGCGCGCGTTACAGCGTCGGCCTGCGCGGCAAGTTCTGATTCGCCGCAACGCCCCCTCCCGCCCGGGAGGGGGCTTCTTCATCTTTGCCTTTCGGATTCACATGCACAAAGAACAGACCCTCGAGATGAGCGGCGCCCAAGCCGTCTCTGGCGCCAGCAATGTGGCAGTGGCCATGACTTTCATCGGCCTGATGTTTTTCATCCTCGGCTGCGCCACTTGGCTGAATGGATCGCTGATACCCTTCCTCAAGATTGCCTGCGACCTGAATAACTTCCAGTCATTGTGGGTCACCTTTGCGTTCTACATCGCTTACACCCTGATGGCATTGCCGTCAGCCGCCGTGCTGCGCCGCACGGGCTATCGGGCTGGTATGTCGATCGGCCTGGCTGTGATGGCGTTCGGCGCGGTGCTGTTCATGCCTGCTGCGCGTGCTGCGTCCTACCCCCTATTCCTGCTGGCGCTTTTCACGCTAGCCAGCGGCATGACCCTCATGCAGACAGCTATCAACCCCTACATCGTCTGTATCGGCGCGCGCGAGAGCGCGGCCACGCGTATCAGCATCATGGGCTTGTTCAACAAGACGGCAGGCGTGCTGGTGCCGCTGGCGTTCAGCGGCATGATGCTGTCCGACTTCGGCCAGTATTCGGATGCGACGCTTGCCGGAATGAGTGCGGCCGACGCCGCGCAGCTGCGCGCCCAGCTCGCGCAGCGCCTGGTGCTGCCGTACGGCCTGATGGCTGCCGGTTTGCTGGTGATGGCAGCTATCGTCCGCTTTGCACCGCTGCGGGAGATCCCCGGGCAGCAGGCCGGCAGCGACGAGGAAACCTCGCGCTGGGGCGTGCTGCAGTTCCCGCAACTGGTGCTGGGCGCGCTGGCGCTGTTCGTCTACGTTGGCGTGGAGGTGATCGCCGGCGACACCATCGGCCTGTACGGCCATAGCTTGCACGTTGAGAAATTCGGCATCCTCACTTCCTATACCATGGGCTTCATGGTGGCGGGTTATATCGTCGGCATCGTGGCGATTCCGCGCTGGCTGTCGCAGAAGCATGCCTTGCTGCTGTCGGCAGTGTGCGGCATCGTGTTCTCCTTTGGCGTAATCCAGGGTTCCTCGACCGGCAGCGGCCTGTCGCAAGCGATGCTGGGCGCGTTCGGCGTACCGGCGGTGCCGGATACCGTGATGTTCCTGGCCATGCTGGGCTTCGCCAACGCGCTTGTATGGCCGGCAATCTGGCCGCTGGCGCTGGAGGGACTTGGACGCTACACCGCCAGCGGTTCGGCATTGCTGATCATGGGAATCGCCGGCGGGGCGCTGCTGCCGATGCTGTATGGCCACCTGTCCGACGTCTCCGGCTCGCAGGCTGCATACTGGCTGCTGTTGCCGTGCTACGCCCTGATCCTGTTCTACGCCGTAAAAGGACACAAAATGACCTCATGGAGATAGAATTGCCGGATCGTTATCTGTTGGAGTAGTAGGTGCACAAGTCCCACCGGCGTTTGCAGATCGTGCGCCTGGCGCGCCTGCTCTCACTTCCCCTGATGCTGATGTCACTGCCCGCCCAGGCGGCAGCACCTTCCCTGCAAGTGCTGCACTGGTGGACTTCGGCCGGGGAACGGCACGCCGCCAATGTGCTGGCGGCGCGGCTGGCGGATGAGGGTATCACCTGGCAGGATGCGGCAATTCCCGGCGGGGCGGGCCTTGGCGCGGGCAAGGTCCTGCGCAGCCGGGTCCTGGCGGGCAATGCACCGGATGCAACGCAGATCATCGGTGTCTCCATCGGCGAATGGGCGGAACTGGGCCTGCTGCTCGAACTGGATGGCGTTGCCACCGCCGGCAATTGGAACAAGGCGCTGTTCCCTACGGTGCGCGACCTGGTCCGCCATCGCGGCCACGTAGTCGCGGCGCCGCTCGGTATCCACCGCATCAATACCCTGTTCTACAACAGCAAGTTGTTCGAGCGCCTCAACATAGCGCCGCCAGCAACCTGGCCTGACTTCGAGAAGGCGGCGCGCCAGTTGCGCGCGGCGGGTGTGGCCCCACTGGTACAGAGCAGCGAACCGTGGCAAGTAGCGACTTTGTTCGAAAACCTGCTGCTGGCGACCGGAGGTCCTGAGTACTATCGTGAGCTTTTCGTGCGCCAAAGCCCGCAAGCCGCCGCCGATCCGCGCCTGGCGCAAGCCTTGCAGCGCCTGCGCACCACGAAAGGCTGGATGCTCAATCCGGCGGACGAGCAGCCGTGGACCGAAGCCGTCAAACGCTTTTCGCGTGGTGAGGCGGCGATGTTCGTCATGGGGGATTGGGCAAAGGCCGAACTGAACGAATTGGGCCAGGCGATCGACGCGGACTTTTCCTGCGTGCCGCTGCCTGGCACAGACAACTATCACCTGTACAGCGTGGACACGCTGGCCATGTTCGTCAACGATTACACTCACCAGTCGGCGCAGGAAAAGCTGGCAAAGGCGGTCATGTCGCCGCTCGCGCAGCAGCAGTACAGCGCAGCCAAAGGTTCGGTGCCGGTGCGGCGCGATGCCAACCCTGCGACGATGGACAGCTGCGCGCGTTCCTCCTGGCGCGGCTTCGCTCGGGGCGCGGCAGCGCAGGCGCCCAGCCTGGTACACCGCATGGCGGCCGACGAAGAAAGCCGCGATGCCATCATCGCAGAGGTACATCGTTTCTACATGGATGACGGCGTGATGGCCGCGGAAACGCAGCGCCGCCTGGCCAGCCTCCTGCGCACCCTGAATTTGCGCTCACACAAACAGCAAGGAAGCCAACATGCCACGCAAGATACTGATCGTCGATGACGACCAAAAAACCCGGCTGCTGCTCAAGACCTACCTGGAGAAAAACCAGTATGAGGTAATCCTTGCCCACAACGGCGAGAGCTTCCTGGCCGAACTGCACACGCATGCGGAGCAGCTGTCGCTGGTGATCCTCGACGTGATGCTGCCGGATACCGACGGCTTTGCCCTATGTCGCATCGTGCGCCAGCGTTCCAACCTGCCGATCATCATGCTCACCGCCAGTTCGGACGAAACCGACCGCGTAGTGGGGCTGGAACTGGGCGCAGACGACTACATCGCCAAGCCATATAGCCCGCGCGAGCTGCTGGCGCGTATCAAGGCTATCCTGCGCCGCGCCGGGGCTGACCCGGCGCCGACGGTGCGCGCCTACCACTTCAACGGCTTCACGCTGGACCTGGCGGAGCGCACGGTAGTGGATAGCGAAGGCGTGCCGCTGGCGCTCACCGGACTCGATTTCCAGCTCCTCAAATACTTCGTCGAACATCCCGGCACGGTGCTGGACCGCAGCGTGCTGTGCGAGGAAACGCGGGGCCGCGATTCCGGGCCGCTCGATCGCTCGCTGGATGTGCAGATCAGCCGCTTGCGCTTGCGTCTCAACGACGACGGCAAGCAACCCATGCTGATCAAAACCGTGCGTGGCGCCGGCTACGTGTTCTCCGCCACGGTGGCCGTGACGCATGCGTAGGCTTTGGCCGCAATCACTGCTTGCGCGCCTGTCGCTGGTGATGGTGGCGGGCTTGCTGCTGACGCAGGTGGCAGTGAGCACGCTGTGGACCTTGCAGCTCCGCGATAAAACGCAGGCGGATGTGAAGTCGGCCGCCCAATACCTGGGGCAGGGGGCTGCGAGTTCGATCCGTTTCTTCCGCAGCCTGCCGCCAAGCTACCGCAGCCTGCTGATCCAGCAGTTCCGCGAAATGGGCGGCACGCGCTTCTACGTTGCGTTGAATCGCGGCGAGGTTGATGTGCAGCAGATTGCGCCGAACGCACTGGCGCAAACCGCGCTCGCAGCCTTGGAAGCCACGCTGCGAAAGGACCTGTCCGGCGACAACCGCTTACGGCTGGATTTCGCCTGGCCCGACCAACTGGCGGTGTCGCCAGACGGCGTGCGCGTCGGCGAACTGCCGGAGGAGTGGGTACGCCACATCCTGCTGCTGAAGCCCGATCCTGCGCCTATCCTGGTGATCCAGACCGAGCTTGAGCCGGGCAATTGGCTCTACCTCGCGACGCTGATGCCCAATCCCTACTTCCTGAACAGCAATGACCCCCTGTCGCCGGACAAGCTGGTGGTGCAGGGCGTATCGCTGGCGGTGCTGCTGTTGCTGTCCTTCCTGGTCGTGCGCTCGATTACGCGCCCGCTGGCGGCGCTGTCCGATGCCGCCGAGGCCTTCGGCAAGGATGAACATGCACCAGCCTTGCCGGAATCCGGCAGCCGCGAATTCGTCAACACAGCGCGCGCTTTCAGCGCCATGCGGGAGCGCATTGCCAAATACATTAAAGACCGCGAGCGCCTGTTCATCTCCATCTCGCACGACCTGCGCACGCCGATCACGCGCCTTAAGCTGCGCGCCGAACTGCTTGACGATGACGCCCTGCGCGGCGAGTTCGAAGAAGACCTCGACGAACTGGACATGATGGTCAAAGGCGCGCTGCAATGCGTGAAAGACAGCGATATCCACGAAAACCCGACGGAAGTGAAGCTGGACCCGCTGATCCGCCGCCTGGTGCGCAGCGCGGATCTGGCGGGCCACAACGTGGAATTCAAGGAAAGCGGCATCAGCGTGCGCGGCAAACCACTAGCGCTGAAGCGCGCCATCGGCAACCTGCTGGACAATGCACTGTTCTATGGCGAGCGCGCGCAAATCAGCGTGCGCTCAGTGGAGGGATGGACGGAAATCGCGGTACGCGACCACGGCCCCGGCGTGCCGGAAGAAGCGATACCCAGCTTGCTGGAGCCTTATGTGCGCCTGTCCCATGGCCGCGAGCGCAACGACAGCGGCATGGGACTGGGCCTTGGCATTGCCAAGGGAATTGTTGATGGCCACGGCGGCCAGCTATTGCTGGCCAATCATCCGGAAGGTGGCCTGAATGCGGTGATCCGCCTTCCGGCTTGAATTCAGCCTTTGCTCAGGTCTGCCGGATTGATCGCCCACAGGCCCGGCAGGTTGCGCCAGTAGCCGTAAGCATCCATGCCAAAGCCGACCACGAAGCGGTTCGGGATGGTCAGGCCAACCAGGTCGGCCTTCACAGGCTTGGATTTGCCGATATCCTTGTCGCAGAAGACGGCGATGATGACTTCCTTGGCGCCCATTTCCAGCAAGCGCTCTTTGACGTGCGCCAGGGTCTCGCCTTCATCGAGGATGTCATCCAGCACGATCACCGTGCGGCCCGATACCGTCGGGCGCGGAACAACTTTCCACACCACTTTGCCGCCCTGGTCTTCGTCGCCGTAACGGCTGACGTGGATGTAGTCGAATTCGAGCGGGAAGGTCAGTTGCGGCAGGATGTTGCCGGTGAAGACGACAGCGCCACCCATCACCCCCAGCACAAGGGGAAATTCCTGTTTGGATGAATCTCCGAAGCGGTCGTTCAGCGAGTCAGCCATGCGGCTCACCGCTACTTGTACCGTTTCCTTGTCGAAGAGCTCTTCTGCGTTCTGGAGCAGGGCGCGTGCGCGGGTGTGGTGAAAGTCTTGCATGATGTTTCTGAGGCAGGTCAAGAATGGCTCAATTATCCCGCCATTCCGCCGCCCGCCCTAGGAACAGTTGGATTTACGCCACAGGCTTCTTCATCTCAACTGTAATCGCGCACATCGTCGATGATCTTGCCGTCATTTGGCAAACTGCCGCGTGGTGCAAAGCGTACTTCGCCGCGCAGTTTGGTGATGTCGCGGATGGTGGCGACAATTTCCGTGGCCTGCATCTGCAGCGCAGGATCGTCCGTTTCGCAATGCAGCGTCATGATTTCGTCTGCGATCTTGCCCGAGACGACCAGGCGCGCCTTGCCCATGCCAGGATGGCGGCGTGCGATCTCATGCACCTGAGATGGATGGACGAACATCGCGCGCACCTTGGTCGTCTGGTCGGCGCGGCCCAGCCAGCCCTTGATGCGGGTGTTGGTGCGGCCACATGCGGATGGCGCAGCATCCGTCAGCACTGCCGACAGGTCGCCAGTGGCAAAGCGGATCAGCGGATAGTCGGGGTTGAACAAAGTCACAACGACTTCGCCTACTTCGCTCGGCGCTACAGGCTCGCCGGAACCGGGCCGCACGATCTCCAGCAGCACGTCTTCGTCCAGCACCATGCCTGGATTGAGTTTGCCGTTGCTGCGCGTTTCGTAGGCGATGCTGCCAATGTCGGCCGAGGCATAAGTTGAAATCACTTCCGGCACGCCGTGATCAGCGAACCACTGGCGCAGCGATTCCGGCAGCGCTTCCGCTCCCATCATGGCGCGTTTCACGCTGCTGATGTCCGCTCCCATTTCAGCGGCTTTCTCAATGATGATCTTCAGGAAGGAGGGCGTGCCGATATAGGTATCGGGACGCAGTTCCGCCATCGCCTGGACCTGCAACTCGGTCTGGCCGGCGCCGGCGGGGATCACCGTGCAGCCAATGCGCGCGGCACCGCCTTCCACCATGAAGGCGGCGGGCGTGAAATGGTAGGAGAAGCAGTTCTGCACCAGGCAGCCAGGCCGCACGCCAGTGGCGAACATCGGACGCGAGAAGCGCCACCAGTCTATCGAGCGGCCTTCCGGGTCGAAGATGGGGCCGGGAGACATGAAAATGCGTCCCAGCTTTTCCGCAGGGGTGCTGTTCAGGCCACCGAAGGGACGCTGCTGCGCCTGCAATGACTTCAAGTCGGACTTGCGCGTGACTGGCAGTTGCGCCAACGCTTCCCGGCTGCTGATGCGCGAAGCATCGATGCCGGACAGGATGCGCGCCCAGCCAGGCGCCGATTGTGCTTGCGCTACCAGCAGCGGCAAGCGCTCCATCAATTCGCGTTCGCGCTCGGCGTGCGGGCGCGTCTCGAGGCTGTCCAGGGTTTCGGCCATCATGCCGCTCCTTCAATCTCGCGTTGCAGTTTCTTGGTCAATTTTGCAAACACCAGTTCGTGCGAGCGCTTGAGCAGCGCCTTCGCTTCCGCATCCGGTAGTTTGGCCAGGTCTTGGACCATCACCCATCTGGCGCGCGCCAGGTAGGGCGCGGGGATGATGCCGTCGCGGTCCGTCAGCTCGAGGAAGCGGTCGTCGTCCACCTTGAAACTGATCGACTTCTCTTTTTCCTTGGCGTCCATCACCGCGAACATTTTTTCACCGACCGAAAAAACCAGGTTGCATTCCCATTTGATGTCTTCGGTGGCGCCAGGCAGGGTGCGGCAGAATTCTTTAGCTTTGTTCAGGTTCATTTTTTAAGCGAGCCAGCGTTTGCGGCGTCGGTAAAACTTCATGTCGCGGAAGCTCTTGCGGCCGGCACCGGACATGCCGAGGTAGAACTCCTTAACGTCTTCATTGTTGGCCAGTTCGCTGGCGTCGCCTTCCATCACCACCCGGCCGTTCTCGAGGATGTAGCCAAAGTCCGCGTAGCGCAGGGCCACATTGGTGTTCTGCTCCGCCAGCAGGAAGGACACGTTCTCTTTGGCGTTCAGGTCCTTGACGATGCCGAAGATCTCTTCCACGATTTGTGGTGCGATGCCCATCGAAGGCTCGTCCAGCAGAATCATGGAAGGCTTGGCCATCAGTGCGCGGCCGATGGCGCACATCTGCTGCTCCCCGCCGGAGGTGTAGCCCGCCTGGCTGTTGCGCCGCTCGCGCAAGCGGGGGAAGTAGTGATAGACCTTCTCCAGCGATTCCTTCATTTCGCCGCGCGATGCACTGCGCGTATAAGCTCCTGTCAGCAAATTCTCCTCGATGGTCAGGTGGCCGAAGCAGTGACGGCCTTCCATCACTTGCGACAGGCCGCGCTTGACCAGCTCATTGGGCGTGAGCTGGTCGATGCGCTCACCCTTGAATTGCACCTCGCCCTTGGTCACGTCGCCGCGTTCGCCGCGCAGCAGGGTCGAGATGGTCTTCAGCGTGGTGGACTTGCCGGCGCCGTTGGCACCCAGCAGGGCAACGATCTTGCCCTGCGGGACCTGCAGCGACACGCCCTTCAGCACCAGGATCACGTGGTCGTAAATGACCTCGATGTTATTGACTGACAGGTAGCTCATTGGCTTCTCACTTCATGCAAGCGGGCGTGATCTTCTTCTCTGCGGCGTATTTGCCGGACGATTCATCCACCAGCTTGCGCAGCAGGACTTTATCGCCCACCACCCAGTTCGGCGTGACGGCCTTCCAGGCCTTGCCGTCCCATTGCTGGACTTTAACGGCGCCCGAGCCTTCGTGGTCATCGCAGGAGGTCTTCACGGTCGGGAACATGTTGTGGACACCCAATACCTTCTGGCGCGCTTCGTCGATATTCAGGTTCTCCAGGCCCCAGCGCAGTTGCTCGCCGTTGACCGGTTTGCCTTTGCCGAATTTTTCCTGCGCGGCGCGCATTGCTTCCACATACATTACGCCGGCGGTCAGGCCGCGCATGTGATAGACGGAGCCGATGCGCGACTGGTCGGCCAGGTTGCCTTTGCCGCCGGCGTAGACCTTCTTGCGCAGTTCATCCAGCAGCGGGTAGTTACCCGGGGTGTTGAAGGTCATCGATGTATAGCCCTTGGCTGCATCGCCCGATGGCACGGTGTCCTCCTCGGAGCCGGCCCACCATACGCCCAGCATCTTCTCGCGCGGGAAGCCGTTGCGCTGCGCAGTCTTGATCGCCACGGAGTTCATCACGCCCCAGCCCCACAGGATCACGTAATCCGGCTTGGCCTGGCGGATCTGCAGCCATTGCGACTGCTGTTCGCTGCCTGGCGGCGCGACCGGGATCTTGATCAGTTCAAAGCCATACTGCGCGGACATGGCTTCCAGCACAGGCAGCGGCTCCTTGCCGAACGCGGAGTCGTGGTACAGGTGGACGATCTTCTTGCCTTTCAGCTTGTCCATGCCGCCGCTCTTGTCGCCCAGGTATTTCACCATTGCGGCAGCCTGGCTCCAGTAGTTGGAGATCAGAGGGAAGACATAGGGGAAGACCTTGCCGTTGGCTGCATCGGAGCGGCCATAGCCCAGGGTCGTCATCGGGATCTTATCCTGCGGGATGCGGTCCAGGATGCCGTAAGCAATGCCGGTGGACAGTGGCTCGACAACGGTGGCGCCGCCGTTTTTGGTTTTCAGGCGCTCATAGCACTCGACGCCGCGCGAAGGGTTGTATTCGGTCTCGCACTCTTCCCAGCTGATTTTCACGCCATTGACGCCGCCGTTGGCATTGACCAGGTTGAAGTAGTCGATGATGCCGCCATAAAAGCCGGAGCCGCCCGCCGCATAAGGACCGACGCGATAGGAGGGCAGGGCGACGAATTGTTCCGCTGGTTGCGCCCATGCGCTGCTGGCGACGATGCTGCTTGCTACGGCAATGCCAAGTACGAACGATTTCATGTGATGTCTCCAGGTTTTATAGTTGCCGCTCAGTGCGGGAAAGGCCACAGGCGGAGTTTCTCTTTACCGATTTGCCACAAACGCGCCAGACCGTGGGGTTCCACGATCAGGAAGAAAATGATCAGGGCGCCGAATACCATCAGTTCCAGGTTCGATGCCACGGTGGTTGGCAGGGCCAGGCCGTGTGCCACGATGTTCAGGAAGACCGGCAACAGCACGATGAAGGCGGAGCCGAGGAAGGAGCCCAGCACTGAGCCCACGCCGCCGATGATGATCATGAACAGGATGCGGAAGGACAGGTCCAGGTTGTAGGCCTCAGGCTCCACGGTGCCCAGGTAGGCGAAGGCGTACAGCGCGCCGGCTACGCCGCAGTAGAAGGAGCTGACCGCAAACGCCAGCAGCTTGGTGCGCATCAGGCGGATGCCGATCACTTCCGCCGCCACGTCCATGTCGCGCACTGCCATCCAGGAGCGGCCCACGTTGGAGCGGATCATGTTCTTCGCCAGCAGCGCCATGATCACCACTACCGCTAACACCAGCAGGTATTTGCGCTCCGGCGTATCGAAGGCGTAGCCGAAGATCTCCATCTTTTGCGCGGTAATCACGCCGGAGGAGCTGTAATTCGTCAACCAGCCGATTTTGGTCAGGCACCACACCACGAAGAACTGCGTCGCAAGGGTTGAAGCGGCCAGGTAGAAGCCGCGGATGCGCAGCGATGGCAAGCCAAAGGCCATGCCGACCATCGCGGCGCACAGGCCGCCCAGCACAAAAGCCAGCAGCACGGGAATGCCGGGAATGCGCAGCATGAAGTTATAGGCAGAGAAGGCGCCAACCGCCATGAAGGCAGCGGTACCGAGCGAGAGCTGGCCGGCATACCCGGTCAGGATGTTCAGCCCCAGTGCGGCCAGCGCGAAAATCAGGAAGGGGATGAAGATCGCCGACAGCATGTAAGGCGACGACACCAAAGGCAGCACCAGCAGCGCTACGGCCAGCGTTGTGAACAGCGCGATGCGGTCCTGGCGGATCGGCAGGATCTGCCCATCCGCCTCGTAGCTGGTCTTGAATTGTCCTGCTTCGCGGTAGAACATCGCTCAAATCCTCCGGATGATTTTTTCGCCGAACAGCCCTTCCGGGCGCACCAGCAGGAACAACAGGGCCAGCACATAAGGGAACCAGCCTTCGATGCCGCCGCCCACATGCGGGCCAATATAGACTTCGGCAAGCTTTTCGGAGGCACCGATAATCAGGCCGCCGACAATCGCGCCCGGCACCGAGGTGAACCCGCCCAGGATCAGCACCGGCAGCGCCTTCAGCGCGATGAAGGTCAGTGCGAACTGCACGCCATTGCGCGCGCCCCAGAGCATGCCGGCTACCAGCGCGACCATGCCCGCCACTGCCCACAGGATGCCCCAGATGCGTTGCAGCGGGATGCCGACTGCCTGCGCGGCCTGGTGGTCGTCCGCCACCGCACGCAGCGCGCGGCCAACTTTGGTCTTGGCGAACATGAGTGCCAGCGCCGCCACCATCACGCCGCAGATGGCCGCAGCAGTCAGGTCGAACTTGGAAACGATGATATTGAACTTATCCATCAGGAACTCGCTCGGTACGTCCTCGATAGGAATGTCCAGCTTGTGGACTTGCGAGCCCCAGATCAGTTGCGCCAGGCCCTCGATGAAGAATGCCAGGCCGATGGTAGCCATGAAAAGCGTGATCTCGGGCTGGTTGACCAGCGGCCGCAACACCACCCGCTCGATGGCAAGTCCCAGAATGATCATTGCCAGCACCGTGGCAGGAATGGCCAACCATAGCGACAGCCCGAACTTGTCCATGAAGCCGACGCAGGTCAGAGCGGCGAAGAACACCATCGCGCCCTGCGCAAAGTTGAACACCCCGGAAGCCTTGTAGATCAGTACAAAGCCAATCGCCACCAAAGCGTACATCACGCCGGATAGCAGGCCGCCGATCAGCACTTCGGCAAAGAAATTGATATCCATTAGTGGGCCACTCCGAGGTAAGCGTCGATCACGTCCTGGTTGGTGCGGACTTCATCTGGCGTGCCATCGCCGATTTTCTTGCCGTAATCCAGAACCACCACGCGGTCCGAGATATCCATCACCACGCCCATATCGTGCTCGATCAGCACGATGGTGGTGCCGAATTGCTCGTTCACGTCGAGGATGAAGCGGCACATGTCCTGCTTCTCTTCCACGTTCATGCCGGCCATCGGTTCGTCCAGAAGCAGGATTTGCGGCTCTGCCGCCAGCGCGCGGCCCAACTCTACGCGCTTCTGCAGGCCATAGGGCAACCGGCCGACCGGCGTCTTGCGGATATGCTGGATCTCGAGGAAGTCGATCACCTCCTCGCATTTGCGGCGATGTTCGATCTCTTCGCGCCGCGCAGGCCCCCAGTACAGCGCCTGCAGCAGGAAGTTCGATTTCATCTTCAGGTTACGGCCGGTCATGATGTTGTCGAGCACCGTCATGCCCTTGAACAGCGCGATGTTCTGGAACGTGCGCGCAATGCCCGACTTGGCAGCGGCATAGCAATCCATATTCTTGCGATGCTGGCCGCGGTAGATGATCTCGCCCTGCTGCGGGCGATACACGCCGTTGATTACGTTCAGCATCGAGCTCTTGCCCGCGCCGTTCGGGCCGATGATGGCGCGGATTTCGTGCTCCCGCACGTCGAACGAAATATTGGTCAGCGCCTTCACCCCGCCAAACGACAGCGAGATATTGCGCAAATCCAGGATCACGTCGCCGATCTTTCGGCCAGCCGTGATGGCTTCCGGTTCACTCATTTGCATGGTGGCTTCCCCGCTTATGCTGCCTTGAGGTCCATGATCCGCAGGTCAGCCGCCACCTTGCCGGTGCGCCCATCCTCGAATTTGACCTGGGTTTCGATGTATTGCGAAGCCTTGCCGCCGTACAGTGCCTCGATCAGCACTGCATATTTCTCGGCGATGAACTTGCGGCGCACCTTGCGGGTACGGGTCAGTTCATCATCGTCAGGGTCGAGCTCCTTGTGCAGCACTAAGAACCGGTGGACTTGGGTGTCCGCCATCAATGCCTCCTGTGCCAGGTCGGCATTGACCTTTTCCACGCATTCCTTGACCAGCGCGTAAGTCTGTTCATGGGCGGCCAGGTCTGTGTAGCCGGAGTAGGCGATGCCGCGCCGCTCGGCCCAGTTGCCCACAGCCTCCATATCGATGTTGATGAAGGCGGTCACCTTGTCGCGCTCATGGCCGAAAGCCACGGCCTCTTTGATGAAGGGGAAGAACTTGAGTTTGTTTTCGATATAGTTCGGCGCGAAGATGGCGCCGTTGTTCATCTTGCCCACGTCGGCCGCGCGGTCGATGATGCGCAAGTGGCCGTCGTTGTCGAAGATGCCGGCGTCGCCGGTGTGGAAGTAGCCCTCGCCATCGATGGCTTCCGCCGTCGCATCGGGACGCTTGTAATAGCAGTGCATCAGCGTCGGCGACTTGACCAGCACTTCGCCGTTTGGCGCCAGCTTCACTTCCACGCCTGGTGCCGGCTTGCCGACCGAATCAAACTTGATTTCGCCATCCGGCTGCAGGCAGATGTAGGCACAGGTTTCGGTCGAGCCGTAGAACTGCTTCAGGTTGACGCCAATCGAGCGGTAGAAGCGGAACAAATCAGGCCCGATCGCTGCACCCGCCGTGTAAGCGACACGGATGCGCGACATGCCCAGCACATTGCGCAGCGGCCCATACACCAGCACATTGCCGATGGCGTAGCTGATACGGTCGCCCAACGCCACCTGCTTGCCGTCCAGGATGTCCGAGCCGACGCGACGCGCCACGTCCATGAAATGGTGGAACATCTTGCGTTTGATGGTGCCCGCATCTTCCATGCGGATCATCACCTGCGTCAGCATGTTCTCGAAGATGCGTGGCGGCGCAAAATAGTAGGAAGGGCCGATTTCGCGCAGGTCGGTGGTGACGGTATCCGACGATTCCGGGCAATTGACGGTAAAGCCGGCGGTCAGCGCCTGCGCAAAGGAGAACAGGCAATCGCCCACCCACGCCATCGGCAGGTAGGACAGCACGTTTTCCGAGTCGGTCAGCTTGTCGAAACCGATGCCGCCGATCGCCGCGGACAGCAGCGCCTTGTGGGTCTGGCATACGCCCTTCGGCTTGCCGGTGGTACCGGAGGTGTAGAGGATGATGGCGTTATCGCTTTCCGTGCCCTCCGCGATGGACGCCTCGTAGAAACCTGGATGCGCCTTGTCGTATTCGCGGCCCAGTTCCTGCAAGCGCGCATACGACATCAGCTGCTGGTGCGTGTAATTGCGCATGCCACGCTCATCTTCGTAAGCGATATGCGCAATTGCCGGGCACTGCTCGCACAGGTCGAGCAGCTTGTCGACCTGCTCCTGGTCCTCGACGATGGCGTACTGGATCTCCGCGTTCTCCAGCACGAAGGCCAGGTCGGCGGCCGGAGCGTCCTGGTACATCGGCACCGGCACACCGCCCAAGCACTGTGCCGCCAGCATCGACCAGTACAGGCGCGGACGGTTGTCGCCGATGATGGCCAGGTTCATGCCGCGCTGGAAGCCGATTGCGGCCAGCCCGCAAGCCAGCGCGCGCACTTCGGCATTCACTTGCTGCCAGTCCCAGGTCTGCCAGATGCCCAGGTCCTTTTCGCGGAACGCAGGCTTGTGCGGCCGCTCCTTGCCATGCTGAAGCAGCCTGCGCGGGAAGGTCGTCAGATTATCCTGCACGGTGTCTCCTTGGATTTTTAGGTGCGCTTTTTTAGATGTGATGCGCTTTTTGTGTGATGATATTAGCGTGAGCTATGTCGCAAAGTTGTCATTTCAAAGACAATTCGACGACTTTTGATGGTGCGACGCAACAACAATGAAAACTGAACCCAGCCTGATCGAAGCCATACGCAGTTCCACCTGGGCGCCCGTGCTCAGCCCAGAGCAATTGGCACGCGTAGAGGCCACCTGCTATGAGGAATTCATCCCCAAGGGCGGCTTCGTTTGCCATAAAGGCGAAGAGGTCGATAATTGGATCGGCATTATTTCAGGCATGGTGAAAATGAATAATTTTTCGCCAAACGGAAAAAGCGTCACATTTACGGGCGTGCCGCCGGGCGGCTGGTTTGGCGAAGGTTCATTACTCAAAGATGAACGCCGCCGGTATGACGCCATGACCCTGCGCGACAGCCGCATCGCACGCATGCCGGCTGTCACTTTCCACTACCTGCTCGAGAATAGCCTACCCTTCACCAGGTTCCTCTTGATGCAGCTCAACGAACGTTTGGGTCAGTTCATCGGCATGGTGGAAAACGAGCGCTTGCTGGACCCGGACACGCGCGTTGCACGCTGCCTGGCGTCACTTTTCAATTCCCATCTGTATCCCGGTATCGAGCGGCTGGTGCAGATTTCGCAGGAAGAGGTTGGCCTGCTGTCGGGGGCATCGCGCCAGCGCGCGAATCAAGCCCTGCAAGTACTCGAAAAACAGGGCCTGTTGCGCGTGGACTACGGCGGCATCCGCATTCTCGACCTGGATGGGCTGCGCCGCTTTGAAGCTTAAGCGTTGTGCTGCTTCAATGGGGGAAAGTTTCGTCTGAGAACGTCGTTTGCTTGCCATTAACGGTGAATTGATAAATGGCTTTGCCGTTCTTGTACGTTACTGCAAGGTTGACCTTGGTTGGCCCCAGTTCGATTTTGTCCTGCTTCACATCGTCCTTGCCCAATTTGGCTGCAATTACCGGAGCATGGAGCGGCACCTGGTCGTCCGGGTCTTCGTCCGCCTTCATAACGTTGGCCATCAGGGGATTCCAGTCCTTTTTATCGACCGGCACAGCCTCATACATGTATGTCGCGCCCTTAATGCTCTTCATGTGATCAACAAACTCTTTATCCATACTGTACTTGGACAAGACGTCTTTCAACTCTACTGGCTTGAGGTTCTTCACCTTAATGCAGCACATGATGACAATCGGCTTGGCACTTTGGAAGGCGGTAAACACCGTCTCCTCAGTTAATTTCTTATCCGTGAAAACGTAGCTGGTCCGTGCAACCAGATTGCTCGCGGAATCGGATACCGCCAGCTTCTGCCATAATCCAACCGCTGGTTCAGACTGCGCTTGTGCGCCGCCCAGTGCCGCCATCAAGGCGAAAACCATCGAGAAGTTCTTCATGTTTACCTTTACTTTCATTCTCTTAAGAATTAGTGTCCATTGAAGGACCAATGCATGTTCTCTTCCGGATAATAGATAACGCCATAGCTTTCGCCAACCTTTCTCAAGGTGTCGAAGCTCTTTATCTTAATTTTAGCTCCGGTATTATCTATTATTGTTTTTCCAATGTAATTCGTTATCCGCATGTCGATCGCAAGCCGTTTATTGTGATTGGAGTTCTTCGGCTTTCCGACCTTCTGTTTTGAGCTGGTGAGGCTAAGCTCATATTTGTGGCACATAGCTATCGCAGCTTTCTTCGCTGCCTCCAGATCCGGGGTGCCATCCGGCTTGCGGTGCTCCCAGTCGATATTTACTCCGGGCCACGGCTTGATGCCGACCGGGGATGCGCCCTTTGCAATCTGGAACGCGTTATACATCAGGTAAGATCGCTCTACCGGCCGGTAAGTAACGTTGATGCGCACTGAAATGCCCGCAACCCGCATTGCCTTATCAAATGCTTTCGCCTTGGTCCTGAAGTTTTCAACCAGCTCGTCGAGATCGTTGCTCCCCATGAAGCGCGCATGCCATTGCGGGCCACTTGGTTCCAGGGCAGGGGTGCTCAAGACAGTAACCGGGTGGTTTTTTTCAGTCCTCTGCTGATCTGTAGTGACGGCCGCCTTTGGCGCCGATTCGGCAGGCGGTGATTTCTTTTCCGGTGGCGGAGCCTTGGCCGCAGTTTTGGCAGGAGCCTGTTGTGCGGCCTTTTGCTGTGCCGCAGGTGGCGCAGCTTGCGTTTCACGTCTGGCAGCCTGGTCTGGAGCGGATTTCGCGGCGCCGTCGCCTGCCTGCTTTTCCGCCGTGCTTGCTGGCGCAGGCGACGCTGCGGCACTGGAAGGAGGCGGCGCCGCTTGCGCGGCCTGTTTTGGCTGTTCACCATGGGCAGCTGAACCAGGTGCGCCCCTGCCGGGAATGCGCAAATGCTGGCGCTCCCAAATCTTGTTGGCGTCCTTAAGGCCATTTTCTTTCACCAGGCCGTCGACAGTTACACCAGGGTACTGCGCGGCGATACTGGTCAGCGATTCGCCGGCTTTGACAATGTGAATCTTCCGCTCAGTCTTCTCCTCAACTTCATGCACACTCGGTTTGCTCTTGGCGAGGAAGTATGGCGCGGAGAATGTCGTGCTTTTTGCCGAACTTTCGCAGCTCACCTTACCGATCTTTTCGCTGGTGCAGCTCGATTGCTGGTGAACCAGTTCAGCTTCACCGCCCATCAATTTGCTATATACGGGCGGCAAAGAGCCGTGTTCATCGGTCTTGACGTCCACTGTTTTGGTCAGACCCTTGATCTGTATATTCTGATCCGCCATTGGCTGCTTGAGCTTGTCCTGCAGCGCCACCTGTTTAGGTTTGCCCAGTTCCTTGATTTCTCCGGGTTTATAACCTTCCTTCTTCTCCATCACCCTGAGAAGGGCCGCGAACTGTGTCGCGTTCAGTTGGCCGACAATGGCAGAACCAGGTATCCCGGTCTCTTTGGTGATCATCGCGGTATACGCTTCAGGATCGTTGCCATGCTTTTTAGGCGCATAGCGTGCCACCATGGCGCTAATGGACGTGTTCCCGTACACCTCTTTCAGAAGGCGCTCCCGTTCCATATCGCCCGTCTTCTTGTCGGGGAAAATCAGGAACAGGTACGGTTCATCCGTACGCTGAGCCAGTCCGATGGCAGTATTGACGACGCGCTTGCCCGGCTTTCCCATATTTCCCGGATTGTTCAAGCGCCAGGTTACTTGGCGAAGAATTCCTTACGCAACGCTTCATTTGCGTTCAGGTAGCGCGACTTGGATTTCATCTCCCCCGCATCGTCAAACATCGGCACGTCCCAGTTCTGGTTGAACTGGAACACGCGGATCTTCACGTCGGTCTTTTTCAAATTGTTGGCCGGTGTCTGCAGCCTTCTTTTTCCGCCTGGACTGCAAACAAGGTGTCACCATCCTTATAGAAGGACACGGATTTGCGGTTGGAATCGCCCGTCTCGGAATTCCAGAAATTGAATTCGTTGCCGTCGCCGCCGGGATTGGTCACCAGTAACCACTGGGTTTCGTTCTTCTCCGGCAGGATGTATACCGTATAGACGTGGTGGCTATGCGCAGTCAGGTCCGAAACATAAGCCTTCACAATGCGGACGACCATATCGCCCGTCTTGATGTCGTTGATGCCATCCTTCAGCTTCAGTTCCGCTTTTGCTGGGACGGGCCCCACAGCCGCGGCCCAGGCCGGCACGACCGCGAATAACGAGACGGCCAACGCCGCCAGTTTGTTCCTCAGTTTCACTTCTTACTCCTCAGCTTCCGCAATAATTCGGGCAATTTCGGGGTCGTTAAAGACCAGTTCATTCAGCATCTGTGCAGCAAAATCGTCGAGGGTTCGTTCAAAGACCGGTACGGCGAAGCCTCCCGGCGCAACATGGTCGTCGTGCGAGCCGTCGTCGATGCCTTCTGGATGTGTTTGCATGTCGACGTAGGACGTGAAGTGCTCGTCGTGTGCTGCCCCATGTATCGGCTCATGCTCGTGCTCATGCTCCTCGTCACCGTGGTGTCCGCCGCAGCCACAACCTTCGTCATGGTGCTCTTCCATCTCCCATGGCCCCTTTTCACCGAACATCACGGTGAGGTCCTCCAAGTCCTGATGGAAGATGCGCTGCGTCACGCCATGTTCATTGAGCTCGCCTCTCGCTACCAGGGTACCTTCGGAGTCGATGAACTTGTACGGTACTTTGCCATTCCCCGCGGCGGCCAGCAGGTCATGCAACTGTTTGTCGACAACCAGCTTGCTGCTGAACTTGGTTTCGATATGCCCAGGCCAGACCCGCTCGTTGTCCGGCAACCTGGCCGGGCCGGCCGTCACATGCTGGCTTGCCTTGGATTGCCATTTGCCGCCCGTGCCCTGTTCGATGCCATTGGCGCCGAGCTTGATGTAACTGCCGCCGGCATGCAGGATGATCTCCTTGTTCGCGGTGATATTGATGCTGTTCTTATTGCTGATCAGGTTGAGTACTTGCTCCGCAATGATCTCGATGGAGTTCTCCTGCGCCTGCACGCTGACCTTACCCTTGGCGGCAATATGGCGCATGTCGCCTTCCAGGGCGCAGTGTTCGATATCCTTGTTCGCTGTGTTCAGGATCGACTGTCCAGCGTAATGCTGCTGGTTGCGGCCGGCCACAGTATCGATGTTCAGGCCTGCAAAACTGGTCTGGTCTTTCGGTGTTGCACTGGCGATGCCCGCCGCCGCGCTGATGGCAACGACAGCTTGCCCGCCAGGCGCATCGCCACGCGCATCCGCCTCGTTGCCCACGCCATGGCCGAGTGCATCAACGGCTTCGCTCAGCGCCTGCTGAGGCTTGATGTCGCGTGTGCCGCCATGGCGGTCGAAGGCGCCTTGGCCCAGGCTCTTTGCGAGCGCCAGCGCCTGTTCCAGGCAGTCGATCAATTCGTCGCGGCTCAAGGTGCCGCCCACTGCATTGGCGCGGCCATCCGTACTGAGTAAGAGGCCGCGCGCCGCGCGCAAGGCACCGTTGCCGCCGGTCTCCAGGGCGAAGCCTTCACCGCGCGCATCCTTGCGGCCGGCATTGTCTTCAATGCGGGTGATATGGCCGAGCGATAGCTGGCTGTGCTCGTGGTCACTCTTCAGCTGAACCTGGATGTGGCCGTTGGTGTCGTCCAGCACCAGATGGTTGCTGCGGCCGCGATCGGCATTGCCGCCCTCGGCAGTCAGCTCGCGGCTGCGCATGCCGGACAGGGCCTGCTGTGTCGGCAGACTCCATGGCGGCATGAACTGCTCGTTGTGGATGCAGCCGGTCACGATCGGCCGGTCCGGGCAACCGTCGAGCCAGCTGACGATCACTTCCGAATTCACACGAGGTATGGCGGGGGCGCCGAGCTGGGCGCCCGCCCATGCACTGCTGACGCGTACCCAGGCCGAGCTCGCGACCGCACCATTGCCGACGCGGTCCCAGTGGAACTGCAGGCGGATCCGGCCGTACTCGTCGGTATGGATGCTGCCTTGTTCGCTGGGACCAACGACGATGGCTGTTTGCGGCGCAAGGATCTTGGTGTCCACGCTGAAGAAGCCGCGGCCCGGACGCCATGGGATTGCCTTGCGCAGGCAGGTAAACCGATTGCTGTATTCAGGGCGCTTGGCGCTGTCTTGCAGGTAGTTATTGGTCGCCTTGTGGTGGACCTCGATGATCAGGAACTTGTTGCGCTCACCATCGCCGCTGTCGCTCAACGGCGCCATGCCCGTATGGTCGATGAAGCTGAACCAGCGTCCCGGCTGTACGCGCCGGTTATTGCTGACGGCTTCAAAATGCTTGCCGGCAGCTTCGAACTCTTCCATGCGCAGACGAGCCAGGCAGTCGCCGTCGGCCCGGTCCTTGAACCCGTATGCACCCGCGTACTCATACCATTCCACCCTGGACATTCTGGGTCAGCGTATTGGCTTGCCGGGGTACCGGGGCCTTGAAATCGAATGCTCCCAGCGCGACGCTGGCAGGTACGATCTTGCGCACGGGGGTCCAGGCGCTGATCGAATCTTCCTCGTGCGCGCCGCCATGCTGGTGGTAGCGAATCACGGCATCGCCGTCGAGCGGATCGGCGCGGGTCGAGTCATCGCACAGGTTCAGCGAATGGCCCTCCTCGTCATGATCGTAGAAGTAGTACAGGCCGGCCGCTTCCCAACGCCGATGAAGGTAATTGCTGTCGGTTTCCTGGTATTGGAAGGCATCCGTCATTGGCAGGTCTTCCCCCGCCAGCCGGGCGGTCCAGCGTGCCAGTGCACCGTAATCGTTGAAAATGCTGGTGGCCTGCTGCTGCAGGTTTGCATTGTGGAAGATGTAGCTGTCCTGACGCAGCGACAGATACTTCATCCAAGGGCCCAGCTTGACTTCATAAAAGGCGATGGCGCCCGCCTTCTTCAGGCGGAATTCAAAGACGTAGCCCGTGAAATAGCGCAGGCTGCCGCCCGACTGTACCAGTTCCACCCGGATCAAGCGCCCCTGCAGGTCTTTCAAAGCCAGCGACGAATTATCAGAGAGGACCTCGACCGTGTATTCGAAGTCGCGCGACAGGCTTTCATGGGCGTCCAGCGCGTTGCAGACAAATTCACACTGCGGCCCCTATTGGTTGGGGAAGGATAATCTGAGGATGCGGTTGTGCTGGCGCTCACTAATGAGTTCCAGCAGGCGACGGAATTCGATACTCATGCGGGGGGTTCCAGCGTGCTTCAGCGTCTGTTATCAATAAATATTGCCGATATTGTATGTTATTCACAGGAAACACCGCGCACGACTCGTATTCAAGTAGCGCGCATGGCTGATCTGTGCAACACGGCCAGCCACCGATGAGTATAATAAGTTTGCATACTTACAACTTCAGTGGAGATTGCCATGCGTTCACTGCCTGCCCTCTTGCTGCTTGTGATGTCTCTGTGCGTCTCGGCTTCGGCGCAATCTGCAAAGCAATACGAGTTTTATGTGGTGGGCGATCCCACCAACGTGACGCGGCCCCAGCCGGCCCAGCCTTCGCTGGTTCTGATGGGCGGGGGAACGGATGTGGACGATGCATTCCGATGGATGATCCAGAAGGCGGGCGGCGGGAACTTCGTGGTCATCCGCGCCACTGGAACCGATGCCTACAACCCCTATATCTACGCCTTCGGTGGCGGAGTCACTTCGGTTGAAACCCTGATCATTCCAAACCGCGCGGCAGCCAACGACCCTTTCGTTCTGGAGCGCGTGCGCAATGCTGAGGCGCTGTGGATTGCCGGCGGCGACCAGGCCAATTACTGGGAAAACTGGAAGGACACTCCGCTGCAAGCCGCGATCCAGGGGCTGGCCAACAAGAATATCCCGATTGGCGGTACCAGTGCCGGCCTGGCCGTGATGAGCCAATATGTGTTCAATGCCTTGAACGGCTCCATTACCTCGCCACAGGCGCTGGCCAATCCCTACGACCGGTCGGTATCGCTCGGGCGCGACTTCCTGGCGCTGCCCGGCATGGGCAATATGATCTCCGATATGCACCTTGACTCGCGCGACCGCATGGGGCGCCTGGTGACCTTCATGGCGCGCATCGTGAACGATGGCTGGACGCCGATGACGCATGGCATTGGCGTAGACGTTGAGACGGCGCTGCTGGTAGAAAACGGAACCGCAACGCGGGTGGGCAACGGATCAGCTTATTTCCTCAACACCGTTGGGGTGCCCGAAGTGTGTAAGCCCAAAACCCCGCTCACCTACCGCAATATCGGCGTGCAGCGCCTGTCCGGCAGCGGCAGTTTCAGCCTGACAAACTGGGCCAGCTATGGCAGCTCCACCGTGAACTACAACATCTCTGCCATTAAGGGCGTGCTGAGCTCAACTCAGCCGGGAGGTTCCATTTACTAAGTAACGCGTGTTCCCGTACAGACCAGCGCAGGATGCCGCGGCATGCTGGGCGCACCTGATCTGTATCGGAGGACATCATGAACTTTCCAATCAGAACTGCGCTGGCGGCGTTGATTGCGCTTGCCAGCGCGCAAGCGTTTGCGCAAATCACGCTTTATCCACGCGAAGGCTGGCGTGGACGTCCGATCAGCATTACGCGTTCCATCAGCGACTTGCGCAGCGCGGGATTTGACAACCGCGCTTCGTCCGTTGTGGTTGAGCGTGGCCGCTGGGAGGTTTGCCCATTGCCCAACTTCGAGGGCGAGTGCAGGATCCTGCGTCGCGGCAGCTATGAGTCGCTGGAAGGCATGGGGCTGGACGACAATATTTCGTCAATCCGTGCCGTGCCGCCCCGCCGAAGGGTCGATGAAATGGCTTACGCACCTGAACCGGTGGCCCAGCCCAACTATGAATATCGCATGCGCCCGAGCGAGCGTGTCTACGAGGCCCCGATTACATCTGCCCGCGCCGTGGTCGGCCCGCCCGAACAGCGTTGCTGGGTTGAGCGGCAGCAGGTTGAAGCCTCCGGAGGTAGCGGAACGGCGGGCGCCATCGCCGGCGCCCTGATCGGCGGCGTGCTGGGTCACCAGGTGGGCGGTGGTTCCGGCCGCGATATCGCTACGGTGGGCGGCGCAATTGCCGGCGCGGCCGTGGGCTCCAACGTGGGCCGCAATGCCGGCAACCAGTACGCACAGAACGTGCAGCGCTGCGAATCGATTCCTAGCCGAACCCCGCAATACTGGGACGTGACCTACGAGTTCCGCGGCACAGAACACCGTGCCCAGCTTTCGTCGGAGCCTGGCCGTACCATCACGGTCAACCGCGATGGCGTGCCGCGCATGTAGCGGGATTAAGGTTGCTCGGCCAGGACGGCGTGGAATAGCTGGTTCAGGCCGGCGTTGACATCCGTGCTTCTGAAGCGGACCACGTCCGGGCGTTCAAGCCGGGCGAGTTCCGCTTCGATGAAGCGGTTCAGGCATGGGACTGGCTCTGACAGTCCCATTTCCGGCGCGGCTTTCTTCTTTTCCAGCAGCGCCGCGATCGCGTCCAGCAGCTCGGCCTCGCCTTCAAGCAAATGCAGCAGCTTGTCGAATTCGATCGGTGCTGGCGTGCCATAGCGTTCAAGCCAGCGCACGGACAGCAGCGGCCGCAACACATAGAAGTACTTCTTCAGCGGGACCATGTCAGCGCGCAAATAGCCGCGATAGTTGGTCTTTGCCATGCTGCGGTAGTGGTAAATGCCGTTTTCGCAGGAATAAACGGTCGGCAGCAGTTCCCGAGCCCCATCCGCGAAACCGCCGTGCGAACGGTACAGGATCGGCGACTGGATCCATTCCACGAAAGCCGGATTCGAGCGGCGGAACAGGCGCAACGCCTTGCGGATGTCCCAGCCGTTGATATCGATTTCGTCGACGATCTTGTACTCGATCACGTCGCGCTTCTCTTCCAGGTCGACCGCAACGTACCATTCGCGCGGGTGCGCGTAGATGAAGCGCACGTCGTAATCGCTGTTGGGCGAGGCAAAGCCCCAGGCACGGCTGCCTGACTCGACTGCCAGCAATACGCGCACATTATGTTCGGCCTCCGCAGCCGCGAGCCGGCGCATGATTTCAGCCCGCACATCTTCAGGTATCAATTCTTTCTCCATTGCCGCCTGAAAGCGGCGGCACAGCCAGGCATTATGGCGCAATCGGGGTATGATTGCGCTATGAAAGAATCAATCCGCACCAGACTTGAATCCATGCGCGCGGCGATGCGCCGCCATCAGGTTGATGCCTGCATGGTCCCTTCCTCCGATCCCCATTTGTCCGAGTACCTGCCGGCCCGCTGGCAAGGACGCGAATGGTTGTCGAGTTTTACCGGCTCGGTCGGCAACTTCATCATCACCCAGGATTTTGCGGGCGTCTGGACTGACGGCCGCTATTGGACGCAGGCGGAAGCGGAGCTGGCCGGTACCGGCGTGAAGCTGATGAAAATTTCATCGGGCGCCAGCGTGCAGTATGTGGACTGGCTGTCCGAGACCCTCAGGCCGGGCCAGGTGCTGGCGGTGGATGGTGCGGTACTGGGCCTGTCGATTGCCCGTATGCTGCAAGCGCGCGGCATCGCCATGCGCACCGACCTCGACCTGCTCGATGAAGTGTGGACTGATCGCCCCGGCTTGCCGGATGCCCCGGTCTACGAACACCAGCGCCCTTATGCCGACAAGACCCGCGCGGTAAAGCTGGCGGCGCTGCGCGCGGAAATGGCGCGCCAGGGCGCGACCCACCACGTCATCTCCACGCTGGACGACATCGCTTACCTGTTCAACCTGCGCGGTTCGGACGTCAACTACAACCCGATCTTCCTGTCGCACGCACTGGTCGATCAGGAGCGTGCCATGCTGTTCGTCGGCGCCGGCAAGATCGAGCCTGGCCTGGCAGGCTTGCTGGCCGCTGACAATGTCTTCGTCGAGCCATACGAGGAAGCGGCGCAGGCATTGGCCTCGATCCCGCCCGGCAGCACGCTGCTGCTGGACCCGCGCCGCATCACCTTCGGTACGCGCCAGTCCGTACCCGGCAGCGTGAAAGCAATCGAAGCGGTCAACCCAACCACCTTCGCCAAGTCGCGCAAGACCGCGCACGAAGCGGACCATGTGCGTGCGACGATGGAGCAGGATGGCGCCGCGCTGTGCGAGTTCTTTAGCTGGCTTGAACAAACCCTGGCCGATCCGAAGCGCGAGCCGCTCACGGAATACGCCATCGGCCAGCATCTGCTGGAAGCGCGACAGCGTCGCCCCGGCTTCGTCAGCCCAAGCTTCGGCACCATCGCCGGCTTCAACGCCAACGGCGCGATCATGCACTACCGCGCACCGGCCGAAGGCAGCGCCGTGGTGGAAGGCAACGGCTTGCTGCTGCTTGATTCCGGCGGCCAGTACACCGGCGGCACCACCGACATCACCCGCGTGATTCCGGTTGGCGCCATCACCCATGAACACAAGCGCGACTTCACCCTGGTCCTGAAAGGGATGATGGCGCTCTCCGTCGCGCAGTTCCCACGCGGCGTGAAATCGCCGATGCTGGATGCGATCGCACGCGCTCCGCTGTGGGCAGCCGGCATCGACTTTGGCCACGGCACCGGCCATGGCGTGGGCTACTTCCTGAACGTGCATGAGGGCCCGCAGTCGATTTCGCCTTCGACGCCGCCGGATGCGCATACCGCGATGGAGCCGGGCATGATCACCTCAAACGAGCCTGGCATCTACCGCCCCGGCAAATGGGGCATCCGCATTGAAAACCTGGTGTTGAACGTACCGGCGCCGGAATCGGCATTCGGTGAGTTCCTGCGCTTTGAAACGCTGACCCTGTGCCCGATCGATACGCGCTGCATCGACAAATCCCTGCTGCGCGACGATGAATTGCGCTGGCTGAACGAATACCACGCAACCGTGCGGCAACGACTCGCCAGGCTTGTCAGCGGCAACGCGCTGCGCTGGCTGAACGAAAGGACGGAGGCAATATGAGCCGCTCCACCAAAGCTTCCAACGCGCTGGCGCGCCTGAAAGAGCGCTCCGGCAACCAGGCCTATTCGATGACCATGACCGGCAGCGGCCACTTCTTCCTGACCGAAGGACCAGGCCAGCCACCGCTTTGCCCGCCGATGGAGCTGGACGATTTCGTGGCCTTCGTGAATGCGCAAGGCCCGCAAAAAGTGAAACGCGTCAGCAAACTCGATGTAGCATTCGAAAAGCAGCTCGCAGCCAAGAAAACACCAAAACCATAAGTGAGGCAGCTATGCCAAGCATAGATTTCCTGCGTGCTTACTGGTCGTCCGGCGAACTGGCGACCAACCTCGTGATCCTGATGAACCTCATCGGTGCGCTCCTGCTTGGCCTGCTGGTGGGCTATGAGCGCTCCTACCACGGGCGAGCGGCGGGCATGCGTACCTATGGGCTGGTGTGCATGGCGTCGGCGGCGCTGACTGTGGTGTGCGGCTATCCGTCGCTGTGGTTTGGCGGCCACATGTCCGAACTGGTCGGCACCGACCCAACGCGTGTCGTCCAGGGCATCGTGACCGGCATCGGCTTCCTTGGCGCGGGCGTGATCATGCGCGAAGGCTTCAATATTTCCGGCCTGACGACGGCGGCTTCGATCTGGGCTTCGTCGGTGATTGGCGTGGCGGTGGGGCTGGGCTTCTATCTTGGCGCCATGGGCTTGGCATTCCTGTGCGCGATGTCGATGATCTTCCTGTCCAAGGTCGAGGCATGGCTGCCGTCGCGCCATGCCATCGCCATCACCATGCGCTTCAAGCCTGGCTTTGAACCGAAGGAAGACCAGCTGCGCGCCATGGCGCTGGAACGCGGTTACCAGATCGCCGGCGGTTCGCTGACTATAGGCATGGACCAGGGCAAGCTGGAATGGCGCTTCGTCGCCCTGGCATTGAGCAAGCGCAGCGGCTCGCCGCTGTCGCGCATCGCGGAAGAGATGACCCATTACGAAGGCATCGACAGCTTCCAGGTCACCCACGCACGCAACTAGGAGGCTGGTTTGGTCATCCATTCACAAGACGTTCTCGATTTCTGGTTCCTGCCGATCGGCGCAAAGGGCCACAATATGCAGCGCCCGGAGTGGTGGCGCAAAGACGATGCATTCGACCGCGCGATTTTCCAGCAGTTCGGCGACGTGATCGAACAAGGGCTGCTGGGCGGCCTGCGGCAGTGGGACGATGAGGGCACGCAGGGTACGCTGGCACGCATCATCGTGCTGGACCAGTTCACGCGCAACGTCTATCGCGGCACGCCGAAGGCTTTCGCCGGCGACGAGCTGGCGCTGGAGGCGGCCAAGGCGCTCGATGATTCGGGTGCCAACCAGACCTTGCCGCCGGCGCAGCGTGCGTTCTCCTATATGCCGCTCGAGCATTCGGAGAACCTGTCGATGCAGATGCGCTGCGTGGACTTGTTCGAGATGCTGGCTGCCGATTCGCCGGGCTATGCAGGCATGCTGGATTTCGCGAAGAAGCATTACGAGGTAATTCGACGCTTTGGGCGCTTCCCGCATCGCAATGCTATCCTCGGCCGCGAATCGACGCCGGAGGAGATCGAGTTCCTCAAGCAGCCAGGGTCGAGTTTCTGATGCGCAGATTGAATGTAGTCGGCGGCGGCCATGTTGGCCGCGTCCTGGGCCGCCTGTTTTCGATGGCGGGCGCATTTGCGGTGCAGGATGTGCTGGCACGGTCGGCCGACAACGCAGCGCGCGCGGCGGCTTTCATTGGCAACGGGGTTGCCGCGGCATCGTATTCCGCCCTGCGTCCGGCTGACGTGTACATGCTGACCGTCAGCGACGACCAGATTGTGCCGGCTTGTGAAGCATTGGCGGCTGCCGTGCCGCTGCGTGGCGCGGTTGTGTTCCATTGCAGCGGGGCGCTGGCCTCAGATCGCCTGCAAGCGGCGCGTGCAGCCAGCGCATACGTTGCCAGCGTACACCCGATCCGCAGTTTTGCTGATGTCGAGGCGGTGGCGGCGGGCTTTACCGGCACTTTCTGCGGCGTGGAGGGGGACCAGCAGGCGCTTGATGTGCTGCTGCCGGCGTTGGCGGCAATCGGGGCTAGGGCCGTACAAATCGACCCTGCCGCCAAGACCGTGTACCACGCGGCTGCCGTATTTGCGAGCAATTACCTGGTCACGGTCATTGACGCCGCCTTGCGTGCTTACCAGGCCGCGGGCATTCCGGAAGCCGTGGCGCGCGAGCTTGCACGGCCGCTTGCGATAGAGTCGATGGAAAATGCTTTCCGCCTTGGCGCGGCGCCGGCGCTGACCGGGCCGGTGGCACGCGGCGACATGGCAACAGTGTTGCGGCAGCAAGATGCCGTTATGGCATGGGATGCAGCAACCGGCCAGTTGTACCGAGCCCTGGTCCTGCCGACCATCGCGCTGGCGGAACGGAAACGGGCCGGCCAGCTGTGACGCAGCCCTTGCAAATCACCAGTGCAAAAGTATAGTTGAAGAGCAGGTAATGCTTTTTGCCCGGGCTTCTGTTGTGGTGAAGCAAAAAGATGGCCCCGGCGAGTGACAAAATTGGCCGTTAGCAATAAGCTTGTCCACCTAAGCCACACAGTTCTAGGGGAACGCTATGTTATTTTTGAAATCCACGTCTGTCACCAAGGCGCCTGGCATTTACGAAGTTGATATTGCCGCCAAACCGCCTGGCAAGACTTTCGGCGTGTACATGGCAACCGACCCGGATAATCCGCCAACTTCCGTGCTCGAAGCACTGGCTGCCGGCGGCTTCAAGCAGGTGCACAGCTCCGGCTACACCCACAAGGACCGTGGCAAGGTGCTGGACCTGCATTTCCAGAAGGATGGCACCGACCTCTTCAACGGCTGGAAGGCGGAAGAAGCCGAAGCCAATATGGCCATCATCAACAAAATCTTCAGTGACATCGGCGTCGCAATCACCCCGCGCGTCATGTCGCTGGCTGAAGCTTACGCCTGAACCTCAATGTGATACAGGGCCCAGGGGCAGGTCGTGAAGCGCTCGCCCACGGGCCTGTTTGCCATTTCGGGCACGCGATCCGCATCGTAAATCGCCCATAGCGGACCGAGTCCGCCCAGCGCCATCGGGACGCCATCCATGTGGGTGGCAACGATAAAGCGCTGCGCCTTGGCGCGCGCCAGGGCTACCGCCACCGCATAGCCATCCACCGCCCGCAATAACAAGTTGCTGCCATCGCCAGTCTGCGCTCCGGCTGCCTTCAATACGTCCACCAGCAGCGGGCCGGACAAGGCATGCGGCCGGCTGTCGTATTCCAGCGTGGGCTTGATCGTGATCGCCGGCAGCGCGGCCAGTGCGGCAAAATCGAAGGTGAAGGCCTTGTCGAAACTCAGGCGCTGGCGGTGCATCATCTGGTCCGCCACACGGTCGAAGCTGCCGCGGTTCGGTTTGGCTATGGCGCCGGTGACGGTGAGCAGCGTCGGGCCGCGCTCAACCTTGGGAACAGCGGCGCCCAACGAGGGGAGGGCGCCTGCCGCTGCTGCGGCGCCGAGGAATTGACGTTTGTTCATTGCTATATGATAACGCCTATGGACCTGTTTTCTGCTGAAGCCGAATTATTGCCGATTCCGATTGAAGACGGCGAGCTGTATTTCATGCAGCAGCTGCCGCTGGCTGTGGATAATGCGGAAGTTATGCAGCGCCTGCTCGATGAGACCGCATGGAAGGCAGAAACCATCTTCCTGTTCGGCCGTGAAGTGGCGCAACCGCGCTTGAGTGCCTGGTATGGCGAGCAGCGCTACACCTACTCGGGCCGCACTTTCGAACCGCTACCATTCACGCCGCTCCAGCTCGAGATCAAGCGCGCCGTCGAAGCCGCCAGCGGCAAGCGTTTCAACAGTGTCCTGCTGAATTACTACCGCAACGAACAGGACAGCATGGGCTTCCATAGCGATGATGAGGTGGAACTCGGGCCGCAGCCGGCGATCGCTTCGGTCAGCTTTGGCGCCACCCGGACCTTTATCCTCAAGCACAAAAAGCAGCCGAGGACCGTCAAGCTCGACTTGACCGACGGCAGCCTGCTGCTCATGGCCGGAAAGCTCCAGCATTGCTGGCGCCATGGCATCAATAAAGAGCGAAAACCTTGCGGGCCGCGCGTCAATCTGACATTTCGGCTTATCTGAGGCCAAGTTCGCTCATTTTGGGCTGAACATTGGTAATTCAAGGTCGCTTACAAATGCACACAATTCTTACCGGTTCGTCTCCCCCTTGAACTTTTGGCAGTGTTATCGTGCTTTCCATCGCACTTCCACAGACGAAGCGCGATCCCAAGCAAGTCCGACTTACTTTTGCTGAAAGATCACGAACATGAAAAAAATCGCATTCGCACTCATCACTTCCGCCGTTGCCCTGGGCGCGGCATCCGTCCAGGCCCAAGAGCTGAAGCCGTACATCGGCGCGGGCGTCGTGGCGAACTCGAACAAGTACACCCTGCCGAATGACACCAGCGACGGCGACAAGAAAACCACTGAGTACGGTGGCAAGATCTTCGGTGGCGTGCAGATCGACAAGACCTGGGGCGTGGAAGCCGGTTATGTAGATTTCGGCAAGCAGTCGTACAACTACACCACTGGCGCCGGCACCGGCAGCATCGAAGGCAAAGCCAAGTCCTTCTACCTGGCTGGCAAGGGTACCTTCCCGATCAACCAGCAAGTTTCGCTGACCGGCAAGCTGGGCGTGTCCCACAACAAGAATGACGTGAATGCCACCGGCCTGGCTTCGGCGTACAACGGCGATAGCAGCCGTAATTCGCTGTACGCCGCGGTTGGTGCTGAATATGCCTTCACCGAGAAAGTGTCGGGCGTGCTGGAGTACGAACACTTCGGCAAGAACGATATCGACCAGGGCCGCCGCAAAGGCGCGGTCAACCTGGGCGTGAAGGCTAGCTTCTGA